>JAAUXU010124977.1_pt1 | contig 13115 bp, 18 predicted proteins | sample 7278151 | NCBI WGS metagenome assembly JAAUXU01 (sample SAMN14350113, study PRJNA611818) | marine sediment metagenome | isolation source: surface marine sediment (1.8m) | place: French Polynesia: Moorea | collected 2018-08 | reverse complement strand
CCCAAGTTCTGCTGCACCTGGTACATAACAGTGTCGGGGGAGTCGCACATTGACACAGACATTTTTTGGCACAGTAGAGTGACTCCGCCCGCAGTGACACCCGATATAGCAACACTCCGTCTACAGGGACAGATTTTGCCAGGACACGGCCGTAGCATGTGGTTGCTACAGTGGACTCCGCATAAACAGTCAATTTTGCCCCGTTGCGACAGCGGCCTTGTCAGTGCTGAGCACTGTAGTGAACTTGCTGACAGTCTGGGCTCTGTCCATAGTGTCGCTATAAACGGAGTCCACTGTACTTTTGTTTCAAATATCTCACTGCGTGGCAGTCTAACTGTACAAGCAGTGGGTGAAGCGACCCCGGATGTAGTTGCTAGGACACAGTAGACCCGGCCTGTCGTCGAAATGTCCCCGTATGCGGAGTCCACTGTAGTATGAGCGTGTAACTTGGTGATCGACGCAGCCTGAAGTCTCGATGGAACCGAACCTGATAACAGCAGCAGCAGCAGACACTCGTGTCATGACAGCTATTATTATTACTATTATATAATGTGCCCAAGTTCCTCCCCCCCCCCTCTAAGAGCCCTCCTTTTTTATCACTTCTGACCGAGTCTATTGAGCTCTCGGCAAAGGGTTAAAGGCGGCAGTCACGACATCGCTTATCTCTTCATATAAGAAGAGCAGCTGGTGATTTCAATGCTCGGGCTGGAGGACGACCGTAATTAACCTGTAGCCGGGCGATGAAGGCCAATTACAGACTCGGGGCCAACAACTGCAACGTGGCGATCCAGAACAGAAACACCGGTAGCGCCTCTTTTTTTTTTCACCAAAAAATCCACACCCGGATGCCATCAGAAATGCTCAAGATTGAGATAAATTTATCACTGAAGTGGAGGTATTTTCCAATCACGAGGACGCAGCACAAAGAGCTACTCTGGCTGCTCCTGGCCAACAAGCACTTTGGCAAATTGCTGGAGCCCACACATAGTTGTGTGTTGAAATATCGCAGCCATTTGCTCGCCCTCACAACAAGTGTAGCAGAGATATGAGTGACGCCTCCTCGTCCTCCTCCTCATCCTTCCTCCACCAGGAATGCCGAATAATAAAACCAGCATGCACCAGGGGAAGGAAAAGCTCCGTCCATAACTTCCCAAACTAGTTAGCTCAGACAGATTTTTCTTTAAAAGCCCGGGCTCGTCCGGGTTAAAGTATGCACCCGAGCAGGGGGGGGAGCAATCATAGCGCACGCATTTTTTTCTATTTCTCCCCCTTCGTCCCCCCCTCATCCTTTTCTCTCCTGCCCATTTCTATGCCCCTTTTTTTTCCTCCCCGCTTCTCCGCCCGCCCGCCCAATAAGCAAAGGTTGTTCGGGTTCATGAGCACAGAGGATTTATTGGGCTGCTGCCCTTTGCTGCTCAAAAATTTTCTCTCCAATTCGGCATGGAAACACTGACGTGTTTTGCGTAGCCAGGGAGCGAGTTTACATTTCTAATGAATTTAAAGCAGCCGGGGGAACAAAAGTAGTACAGGGTGGCTCAGGTGTGGAAAACAATGCTGCAGTTGGATGTTGGATGAAGAGTTTGCACTTTGACCGAGTTCGATTCAGGCTTTGAAGATGTCGTCCAGAAGTGGTTGTTTGAAAAAAATCGTCTTCTCAGGCTCGTTGGCCTGACCTCCAGGCCCCAGAACAGGTCTCGTAGTCCACAAAGCAGGAAGAACAAAGGTCATTGGATTCAAGTGGAGTTTTCAGCAAAAGTAGCTTTAACCCACTGACAAATATTTGTACAGCGTCCAGTAGAGAATCTGTCAGCATCTCGACAACTCATCGACCAGAGCCTGGAGACGTCTCAAGTCTGAGTCTTGTGCAGACTTTTGAGGCTGCAGGACAACAATTCTCAAAGATGATGTCAAAGGATTCTTCTACAGTTTACTTGTCATAACTACTTTGCTCAGATTAGTTTGGGCATCTTAATGACTTTGTTTAGATTAGTCTGGGCATCTTAATGACTTTGCTCAGTGCACTTTGTTCGCCATAACTACTTTATTCTGCTCAGTTTACTCATCATAACGACTTTATTTTGTACAGTTTACTCGTCGTAACTTCTCTACTCCATGCAGTCTAACTGCAATGATCACTGTATTCAGCACAGTGTGGGCATCATAGTATAGTTTGTTTGTCATAACTACTTTACGCTGTGCAGTTCACTTGTCATCATTACTTTGCTGCGAATATAATCTCCTCTACTCTGTACAGTCATAACTTCTATGCTTAGTGCAGTTTGTTCGTCATAACTACTTTGCTTAGCGCAGTTTGTTCGTCATAACTACTTTACTGTGTTCAGGCTACTCGTGGTCACTACTTTGCTTTGAAGATGACCTCCTTTACTCAGTACAGCTTGCTCGTCACAACTACTTTACCCCAAATGCACTTGCCCGGTCCAGACTTGGGCCACCCTGTGCCCGGCATCAGCACTGGACACACGTATGCACTCGCCGCGCCTGCACCTTGAGGCCGGCGGCCGCCACGTTGAGCAAGGTCTTCTTGCTCGGTGGGCACAGATTCCCGGAACAAGGTCTTGATCGGCGATTTTCTCCCCGCTCACATGTTGCGCTCCGGCGTGGGCCAGGGCGTGCGCGAGGAGGAAGCCGAAGACAAGCTCGCTCACACTGTGGGCGACAATGAGAGATCAGAGAGAGTTAAAAAAGTGGAGACTCATTGGATTTAATGTCCTGGACCGGGAGGAGCGGAGCTTGGCTTGCCCACTTTTTCTTTTCCTCATGATTTCCTCGGCGGAATTTCTATGAATGCAATTGTGTCGAGCGCCCGGAGAGAGTTGGATCAATGCGCTCAAATGAACACCCTGCGTGCGTGTAGTCCGGGTCCGGATTAGGTGTCACATGCGGCGAACAATTCACTACTGCCAAGCATTACCTGCCCGGACTGGATGACTCAATGAAATTCCCGTCAAGAGACTCCACTGCAGCGTGATATCCGAATTCCTCTGACAGCGTGTGACGACCAAGTCTGCAGATTTTAAAGCTCGCGCCAAATATAAGCTTTTAAAGAGTGCCCTTTTTTTTCGTCTTCTTCTCCAGCAGCCCCCAAAAAAGATCTAACTATCAACGAGCTGCTTAACAAGGTCGTAGACAAGAAGCATTACTACTTACCTTTTTTTTTTCGCAAATCCACAGGCTCTGAAAATAGTGGTAGGTACAAGGAGAAGATGTAAGTGTTGTAAACATGTCCCTTTTCTCTCTCTGGCTCCTGCCCCATTTCTCCGGGCGCAATGAATGGTCCGGCAGGAGGGGGAAAAATGGGTGGAGGAGTCGGGGACGAGCGCGAAATAGAGAGAGAAGCAGCACAAAAACTTTGACGTTTTGGGCATAAAAGTTGGGTCTCCTCCTCTTTGCTCTCCTTGAGACGTGTGACAAAGACTTTCATTAGCGCAGAAAACGAGGCCGACGTCGTGAAAGTGAAAGGATCATAAATGGCTCGACTTTAAAAACTTTGGTCTTTTTCTCTCTTTGTTAATGCATGACTGACTTTTTGCTTTCGTTAGGTCTGGTTGTTTTTTTTCCCCCCACCTTCTTCTCCCCGCTCCAGATGACTCCAGACTGCACCGAGATGTGCCAGGACAGACAGGAGTGTCCATTTTGGCATTCTGCAAACGCGTTTGGCACTCCGGTTTGCACCGCTAAACAGTTGCACACGGCGAGACCACCAAGAACTTGGCAGCAGCTGGAGGGGCGAAACAAGATCCCGGCGGTCGAGAGACGTATCAGAGTGATGATAGCGCCGACGCGATAAAGCCGGAGCAGCCGCAGTTGTAAAACGCTCAAAGTAGCCCGGAGAAGAGACAGAGGAAACCGTGCATAAAATGAGACACCGAGGAGAGAGAGGTTTATTTTATTATTTGGTAGCTCAAATACATCGGGCGCAGACCACTTAGAAACGTCGTCATCACAGAAAGAACATTGAATCTACTTGAGTATCGCGCATGCAAGCAACAAGGGGGAGGAGGACGAGGACGAGGACGTGGTGGAGGACGAAAAGGAACGGGACGAGGTGGAGCAACGTAGGTAAGATATGCACTATATTACTACCTAGGCTACACACATTAAGAGAGCTTCTTCTTGTCTCTGCCTTCCCTCCTCTGATGAAGAGGAAGCCAGATAAAGAGGAGACAACGGTGATGTTGAGATAAATGCTGCTTCTTTTCCTTTTTTTTTTCTTTCTTGTCTGCTGGTGTTCATGTCTCTCCTCTCAGCAACAGGGGATCATGGCTCCGGAACCGTCGGACGAAGGCGAGGCCTCCCCGTAACCCATCTCGGCCGGGTGAGTCCCGCCGCCGCCGCCGCCACCGCCGTTGCCGCCGCCACCGCCGCCGGCGGAGCCGCCGGGAATCGACCCCGCGACCTGGTTGGGGTTGGAAGAGGAAGACGGCGGGCCGCTTCCACCTTGCGAGGGGGGACCTCCCAGACCTCCGCCGTCCTGCGCCTTAGTGCGCCGCCATTTTGCACGGGCGTTTTGAAACCAGACCTGGAGATGGAAGGGGGAAAAAATGATAGTGAACGAGACCTAAATGGAGACTTAGCACTGGTTGTGGCAGTGCCAGGACTGACTCTGCCACCCCCGGATGGCAGCCAGCGAGTTAGCGTCGTAAAAGCGCGGATGCACAATGCAACGGACTTGTCGAGATTGCACCTGGCGATATCTTTCACAATCCTCACCTGCAACACTTTCTTGTCGAGCCCGGTCTTTTGAGAGAGCATCTTCAGCTCCCGACTGTCGGGGTTCTGGTTGATTTGGAAGTGCGCTTTCATTATCCTCAGCTGGTGATGCTTGAAGGAGGTTCGTGCGCGTTTCGTCTTGGCACCTTGTGCTCCCGCAGCGGCCGCAGACGCCGGGTCCAACCCGGACCCCGGAGGAAACGCGCCTGACGAGTCGAGGAAGCCGTTCATGGCGGCGAAAGACGTCTCTACCTTGCGCTTCTTCCTCCCGCGCCGCTTCTTCAACAGAGCGCCGGGCTCGTTATTGTTGTCGTAGGGAAAGTCGCCGCCGGGTCCACCGGATCCGCCAGGCCCGCCACCGGGTCCGCCACCGCCCATGGCGAAGTCCCCAGCCGCAAACCAAGCGTCTGGAGGCGGCGGGTGAGGCGGTGGCGGGTGGCCAAAGGGCGGGAAGGCGGCGGCGGCGGCAGCGCCGCCGCCGCCGCCGCCGCCACCCACCGGGGCAGCGCCGTTGTGCGGGAAGAAGACCGGCTGGTGGTGCGGGTCCTCCCTAGCGGCGGACGCCGTCAGGAGCTCGAAGTGCATCTTGCAGTACAGTACGTGGTCGCACATGCCGAAGAGATCTCCCTTCCTGAGGACGATGTCACACGTGGCGCATCGGAAGCAGTCGACGTGGAAGAGACAGTGGCGAGCCTTCATGACTAGGTCCGACGAGTGGATGTCCACCAAGCACCGGCTGCATTGCCGCACGCAATGACCGTAGATTCTGCAAGAGAAGAACATGAGATCAATCGCCACATTCCTACGTAGACTCTACGTGCACATCTCCTCCAGCTCCTCCTCCTCCTTCACTGCCACCACCACGTCCATCATCATCGTCACCGCCACCACCATCACGTCTCAATTTGGCGCGCGAAGGAAGCAGCAGAAGCAAGCTTCGCCGGGCAGAACTAATGTCTGTCCATTATGGCACCTGTGTAGTGTACCTGCTGCAGTCAGTCCTGGGAAATTCAATTAATGTACCGTGCAGAATATGCTTCCATTTCCGACCGAGGAATGGAGCAAAATTTGCAGCAACAGCTGTGGCGGATTCTCCAGAGTCTCCCTCGGACTCCGGGAGAGTCCGGCTGCGGTGGCAATTAAAAAGGTGGTGGCGGTGGTGGCGTCGGAGCCCACGCTGCAGCCGCTGCAGCCGCTACTGCCTCCTTCAATTTGGTTATTGCCGTGCGATTAACGCTTCACAGGTTCCTCTCTGCCTTTTTCCAGCCCGCAGGAGACAAAAAGAAACGATCTCAACATGTTAGTTTCTTTCCCTGAGCGAGAGGATTTTCCTCCGTCCCTCCCTTCCTTCCTCCTTACTTAGATCTATCCTAGTGCAGTAAAACTAATTCTAGCTCTAATGACAGCTGTAAAATTGATTCGTAAAACCGCCAATTCTGTGGTCGTCGTCGTTATCGACGGCAACGCTGACGATGACGTCTGCCGCTCCCTGGGTACACCACAGCCAATGCTCCACAGGAGCCTCGCGAAAAAGTCGTCTCTGACGACCTACCTGAGATAGTCGTCCTTGCAGAAGATGTGTCCGTTCCTCTCGTAGCACGACACTTGGCCCTCCAGCTCGACGCCGCACTCGGAGCACTTGAGGCAGCTGGCATGCCACTTCTGCTCCACTGCGCTCAGGTAGAACTTGTCGACGATGCGCAGGCGACAGCCGGCGCACAGCGGCAACTTCAGCACGCCCAGCGAGCTGTCGAGGACGTCACCGGTGGCGTCGGGCGAGTTGTCGCTCACGATGGGGTGGCGCTCGGGCGAGGACGACGTCAAGCCGCCACCGGGGCCGGCTGCGGCGGCTCCGACCCAACTATCGGACGAGGGGGGAGGGGGCGGCGGAGGCGGCGGGCCGTGGTCGTAGCTCATCTTTGGATGTGGAGGCTGGAACAGACGACGGACAAGTTAGACTCAAGCGAGAGGTTCTGACTGCCACTCACTCACACATCAGCACATTTGAGACGCCATCCACAGTGTGAGGCAGAAAAAAAAGAAGTCTGAAAGTATTAACGCTGCGCGACTGACTTTTCGCCCGAGTGCAGCAGATTTTTTTTTGGCTCACACAGGTCGTGGACGGTCTCAGCTGTGCATCATTAAAATAGATAACAAAAAAAAAGGGGAAGTCACACAATGTTTCCAAAGCTGCATAGGAGAGACCGTGACTTGTACGCAAGCAAATCATATTCCAATTTGACTCTTTTATGTCAAAAAAAAAGTGACAGTGTGAGGAAACGAACGAGAAGACTTTTCTCTTGGAGAGGCCGGTTTTTTTTTCCTTCTTCGCCATCGGTCACACGTGAGAAGTCGACCCTGTTCCCGCCGAGTTGTTTCAACTTCTTTTTTTTCCCCCAGGGAAAAATCACTTGCTGTCTCCTCCGGTCCTCCCCTCTGTGACAAGTGCCTGTCACGTTTCCCTTGCTCTTGGCGACGTTTACTACAACCATGGACACACATGGACTGCACGTACAGGCAGGATCGCCCGAGGGGGTGCGCGGCGCCGGTGGCGGCCGTGGCCGCGGCGCTGCAGGGCTGACTCAAGGCAGCAGCGTGGATGGACGGACAAAAAAGCGCGATTGACGGTGACAAAACAAGGCTGAGATCTGTCACATTTCGTCCTTCTCCTTCCCACCCTCATCATGCGTCGTCGTCATCACCCCCCGATGATATTTGATTTCTTTTGCGACACAGTTCACCACAGTCCTTCCTGCCCTCAAACTGCCTCATAGGGGGGGGAGGATATGGGGATCGGGTGACGGATTTGGGGATAGGGGGGGAAATGTCTCATTGGCGCCTCGTCCGTCAGATGCTTTTGTGCTTCTTCCATGCGGTGGCGATCTCAAAGGAGCCGCAAAAGCCAAGTAAATCGTTAAGCTACTCTTGACTGCTGCTAAATGCAGGAAAAATATCTCTGCTCCCCTGTGGGTGGCGTCATCTCAATGGCGAGGCCGAGGCTGCCAGCCCAGAGCAATTAACCCATTGCTCAAGCCCAAAAAAGCCAGCAAGAAGACGTGTCAAAGTGTCTCTGGCTGAGACAGAGAAAGCATCATCTGTCTTTGCTGCTCAGAATGTTTTACTACCCTGAGCAAACTGTGTGAGGAGGACTCAAAAGAGCACAGCAAAAACAGTGCTAGGAACACACAAGGCATCGTGTCGGCCCAAGGCACAATGGGGTCCGCAATCTTTTTTTTTTTCGCTCCTTTTCTGCCCATTTTTTCTCGCATTATATCCGCTGGCAGCCGAGGGCTCGGAAAAACGTCTCAATATATCGCATCGGTCTTTGAATGGGCGACCCCCCGTCGTCTGGCGACAACGACCCCTGTCACACGGGCTGCCACGGCGGCGGAGGCGGCGGCGGCCGCGGAGGTGGCGGCGGGTCAAGTTTGACCAACGACGCCAGAGTGGCGAGACAAAGGATCACATCGATTTTTGTGTGAGAGAGCCCAGAGAGTCCATCTGCTCCTGCGGTGTCGTTGGCAGGGAGAGTGAGTTTTTCGCTTCTACTGCTACGGTATGTACACGCCGGCCGTGGACATGCCGGGGACAATGCCCACATGTGAAAGGTGTTGGAACAGGCGGAAGTAAGGTGGATTAACTCTGCTCCCCTCCCTCCCTCCTCCAAGGAGAAGAAGACGGAGGACAACAGTTCCTGGACGACACCGACGGGGCCGTGACCACGTCGGACCAAGTCTCTGCTTACCTTGGCCACATAGAATGCTTGTCTGGCGTGCTGCTCCCCGTTCTGACTCCTCTCTTCAGCTTCCCACATGAGCACTCCCATTTCTGATGTGCCCCAAAGTCGCGTCTGTCATCGGTTCATCACTTTGGTATCACACTGCTTTCATATCGCTTCTTCCGGCTCAGAGAGGCTTCTGTCACAACTGCTTGGACAGACAGATGTCAGCCGTGGTGGTGGCGGACGACGACGGCGACGACGACGACGACGACGACGACGACGACGACCCCAAGGCGCTCTTGCAGCAGAGTCAGCACTACTCGGTTGTTTACTCTCCGAGGGCCAGGCATCAACTGGAAGCTCTGGCAAGTGCCGCAAAAGCCGTCGCCGTCGTCGTCGTCGTTGGCACCGCCGCCGCCGCCGACGCCCCCGCCGCCGCCGCCGCCACCGTCGCCGTCGCCAGCGCCGCTGCTCCCCCTGGCGTCATCCGCCTCCTGCGCGTCGAACGGCGGTTGCGGGGTCCGCTCGTCGTCTGGTCGGAGGTAGCGATGGACCGTGAGCCGTCGACGCACGCATGCGCGGCTCCTCCCACCCGCCCTCCTGGCCACGAGTGCCTCGGGTGCGGGCCCAAAAGACGCATTCTTGGGCACCGACGAATGGGCAGCGTTGGACGGGCACAAGGGAAAGGAGGAAGATGGCCTAGATAGCTTGCGTACTTGCTGAATCGATAACGGAAATCAATTGTTGTCGGTGGCTGCATGTGGAAATGTCTGGTGGAGACGAGAAAATGCCTGGAATTGTGAGTGGCTCGACAGACACGGTGCTGAATGCGATCTCGTTCCCCTTTGAAAGCGCTTTGTTCCACTTGGAGGAGTAGAACAACATTTCGAACGTCTCTTTTTCTTGCTTTGCTCTTGCCAAAACTGACGACGTCGTCGTGGACTCGACTGAGCACACGATGCTGCTGTCTCATCAGTTTGTCTTTACATGCGAGTTGCACTTTCACTGAGGACAGGAGCTTTCACGGCCTCCACTCAGTCGGCCACCCCGAGACTCAAGCTCTCGTCGTTCTCTTCCTCGGCGGGGTCGATGATCAGGGTGGTGGTGGACGTGTTTCTTTGGGAGTGGGGGAAAAAAAACAACAACAATCACCTGACTTCTCCTTTCCTTGGTCGTGCAAAGCAATTGAAGGTTGGAAGCGAACTGAAATCGTCGTCGACCCTGTTTTTCCATCCCAAAAGTTGCCAGCAGCGGCAGCAGCAGCTTCTTTGCACTCGCGGCCACCCTCGTCCTCTTCTCCTTCTCCAAACGAGCCTTCATTAGGAATACTGCTGTTTATCAGCTTAATTAAGAGCTGCTCCGTCGTCGTCGTCGCCGCCGATGTCGTCGTCGTCTTGGCCTGCCTGCCCAGGCTGGATCCGCGCGCCTGCGACTCCGACGACGACGCCAACTTCTTGGTCATCTCAGACTGCGTCGTCGTCGTCGTCGTCGTCGTCGCCACCGTCGTCGTCGTCGCCACCGTCGTCGGCGGCGGCGGCAGTGGTTATCAGCTCCCCAAAACTGCTCTTCCCCAATTATAACAAGAAATATAAACTGGAAATCGTGCTCAGCTCGGTGATCGCGGTCGTCCCGCTCCACTTCTTCGCCTTCCTCGGTGTCTGCCCGAGTTGGGATTTTTCAGCCCGCCTCAGATTCTTCTTACACGATCGAAAAAGGAGCGAGAGAGAGAGAGGAGACCCCATTGGAGACCCCATTCGCGCTCAAAAAATGGGCAGAAAAAGCCCTGGAGATGACAACGAAACGAGTTTGGCTCCAGATTCCTCTTTCTCGCTCCGTTAACAAGCTATAAAAAGCGTAGATAACGCTTGACTTTACCTACTGCGCTCTGGCCTCCGAGTCCAAGATGCTTTCTACTGATGTGGCCGAGTGCGACGCGTCCGTCGTGTGGGTCCGCGGCGGCCTCGTCGCCCATATGAGAGGTGACTTTGGGTCCATTCCAAAGCCTCTCGCCCTCCTCCTCCCCCCCATTATCGCGGTTCCAAATCAGATCTTCGCTTCCAAACCATCGCAGTCATCATCATGATACGCTTGGAAGAGTTGGACCGACGGCAGCGGGGACGACGGCAGCAACGGCAGCGCGGACAGTGTCAATTAAAATGAGACCACATTCATCATTTCCACCAGAGAAAAAAACCGGTCTTCTGTGCGTGCTTGTGTAGAAGGAAAAAAAAAATATTGCGGCCTCCGCTCATGTCAGTTCTCCGTTTCTCTCTTCCCCCCCTTGCTCTCCTTCCTCCCCCCCCTCGCGATAAGCATCGCGTTCCTGTTTCTACGCACGGACTCGTACGTGGAGGAGGACGACGACGACGACGAGGAGGACGAGACCAATTTTCCGCCAGGCTAAACGGAAGCCCACATGCCACTGACGTTTTCCATTTTCCCATCGCGAAATTCTATCTCGTGACACGAGAGGGGAGGGGGGGGGGTGAGGGAGGCGTGACTCTTACCCCTCCCTCTCTGCCACGCCCAATTTGACTCGAGTCCTACGTGAGAGGAGAGATTGGTAGCCCCTGCCTGAGGTGGGGGCGATTGGTGGAGATATCGAGAAGTCATGCCTTGACGAGGACTGTTCTTGAAAAGACAGCGAGAGGTATTTGGTCTGGTATTGCAGATGTGTGCCGCTGATATCGTCGGAGGGACAAGACAAGAAGGCTTTGGAAGCCAGAAAGAGTCTCTCTTTTGATTGGTTACCACGTACACAAGCAGCATTGTGGAGAATGCAGGTAAAAAAGACCCCTCCAAGCACTTTGTCATTGGCTCCAGCCAGAACAATCTGGTGTGTAATGCCCACAAACATTTTCCCCTCTCTCTCCTTCTTGTTCTCCCCCCTCCATGCGCATAAATCGGCGAAAATGGCCTCCCTCTTATTTTTCCCGCCCCAAGAAGAATCTCAGCTTGGTTTGCGTCGACTCATTCCTCTTTTGCCCCCTTCTCTCGTGAATGCATCTCTTGGCTCTCTCCTCTTACAGCCTCCTCGACGACTCGGGCTTGTAGTAGTCGGAGTCCGCCCTCAACCAGCCACTATAGCTGTCAATTAGGAGTATGAATTATGAATGGCTCCGGCGCAACGCTCGACTCCGACTCTCTCTGGGCTGCGGAGGGCGAGAGCAGGAGAGGCTTCTTTTGTAAGAAGGCTTGAGCTCCTCCGCGGCCAAAGCCGCCGCCGCCGCCGTCGTCGTCGTCGTCGCCGCGTCTTCCTGTATAATGTGTGCATTTAGGTATCCACATGTGAGAGGAGTATTTGGAAAACAGACTGATCTCCAGGGGGGGGGGAGGAGGACGAGGAGAAATGCATTGTGTCCGTCAGCCTTCAAGACGAAATCAATGTATTACGTGTGCGTGAAGAATGGAGGAGTCGGAGAGGAGGAGTCGGAGGAGGAGGGGAGTAACGTATGCAGAATCATTGCCTATGCATGAATGACTGCACCAGAAATGAAACGTCTTCTTCTCCAACTGTATGGGGGGACTCCTGTTGTTGGACTCGGCCTCGTCCAGCGGCCTCAGCTTTGACCATCTTCACACATGTGTGTAGAAGAACCAGCCCTTCTGCGACTCCACTCCGACAGTTATGGAGAGTGAGTGAGTGAGTGAGTGACTGACGTCAGACCTCCCAGAGAGTCAAGAGAAACAGAAACGGCCTCGAGTTTCTTGCCCCCCTCCTCCTACTTCGCCCTCACCCGCTCGCTCGCGCCAAAATCAATCAATAGTTCAAAGGCAAGGAGGGAAAAGAGACAGCAGATGCCCGGGTCGAACGCGCGGGCGAGCGAGCAAGCGATGATCGACTTACAAGTCCATTTGTTGTCGTCCCACTGACACAAGAAGCTTCTTCCTTGAATTCCTCCCAGATAATGGATATTTGTGGCTGTTACCTTATCCGACTTTTTTCTTTCGCTCTCCTGTTCTTGCGGCGGGTTTATTTGTCATCAAGGCACGCATGTACGTACACACTGTTGACTTGGTTCTTATCCTAGGTGGGGGAAAAAGTAACAAAGTAACACCTGCTGCTAACCCAGAGTGGACAAACACGTGGAAGGGGCGAAAGGACAAGTCCTCCTCCGCCACGCTGTTGCTGCGCAACGACCACCAGATCTGGCGCTTCCTGGGGGTTGGCCACGGCATCAAAGAGACGGATGAGTTTTTCTTTGCTTTCGAAGCACACGTGCATGAACGAGGAAAACACGTTGAGGCTGAACAACGCATTACTTTGACTACTCACTTCTTCCAAATGTCGTCATCGCTCGTCTTCTTAAGGTTTACCTGCCTGCAGGAAGCAAACATATTGTGCAAACATAGCCAGAGGTAGCTCGAATAGCGTGTTTATCTCCTCATAATCCAGTGTCTCCACCCTCGTTGCCTCAGGTGTTGCTTCCTCAGGGTGGAGAGGATGGACAAGGGGGCGCAGACGTACCCCTTTGAAGCCGTCTCCTTTGCCCTTGCCGCCTCCCCCCTCTCCCTCCTTCTGCTTGCTTGCCTACGTATGGACGTCTCATACGTAATCACACAGATGTCGGAGGGGGCGGGGGGGGGGGGGGTGTGGGCACCCCCCCCCTGCGGTGTCAAAGTCAATCGTATGACAACAGGGGTTGTATATGGAGGGAGCATT
>JAAUXU010074121.1_pt1 | contig 13115 bp, 13 predicted proteins | sample 7278151 | NCBI WGS metagenome assembly JAAUXU01 (sample SAMN14350113, study PRJNA611818) | marine sediment metagenome | isolation source: surface marine sediment (1.8m) | place: French Polynesia: Moorea | collected 2018-08 | reverse complement strand
TTGGCCACAACTTGTCACTGTTGGCCACAACTTGTCACTGTTGGCCACAACTTGTCACTGTTGGCCACAACTTGTCACTGTTGGCCACAACTTGTCACTGTTGGCCACAACGTGTCACTGTTGGCCACAACTTGTCACTGTTGTGTGCACAGGGTGTGTAGACTCGCTGTGTGCAGTGGTACTCGGGGAAAACTGGAACAAGGCCTCGGACGGCGCGATGAATGGCCAGGACCAAGAGGATTTCGGGCTCCTATGCATCCTCAGGGAAGTCACAGCAGTTGGTAATGTACTAACGGTCCATTGTTCCACTCAGTCACGTATGATGCATGCACTATGTCTCGTAGACTGGTACCCCATGTACCTAGAATGCCAAGTGATGTCTCACATTGCGGTTACCTGATGCTGATCACTTGGAGGATGTCTTTTCTTACTGGCCTTAAAATATGAAGACACACACGACTGACTTGTGCATATTCTGTACGTGTATGCGTATGCATACGACTTGAATGGACGGAGTTGAGATTGTTCCGTCCAATCGCTCGTTTCGTTGTGCTGTAAGCGCAGCTATTTTCAGACACCTTACATACAGAGTTGTGTACTTACAAAGTACACGGTCCACATACAGGGTGACGCTTGTAGTCTCAAGTTCATTTTTCAATATGAATGCTCATAAATAAAGTTAAGAAGTATAAGTACTAATTATATTTAATAGGGGCCACTTTAGCAAGAAGAATTCTTGAAAAAAAATTATAGAAAAAAAATTCTTAATAAATCTCGAAAGCCCGCTTTGAATTAACTTGAGTCTTTTAATCATTACAAAAAGTATTGCAGGTTTTATTGGCTAAGGACATACAGATGAGCTCAAGAGAAGTGTTAGGAGGCAAACCACAAAGTTTTCCTCAGAACTTGATGGTTAATTTTCAATAAATTTGAATGATCAATCGATTAACCATGAATTTTTGGCTTTTAGATGAGTGCACTTTTATTGTTTTCTACATGCGCATTCTCAGGTTGAGGTAACTAGTTTATATTCGTAAGCAAAGACCAAGACAAAAACAGGAGCCACCAATTGTGAGAGCAAACATGATAGTTTCAAAGGCCACTTCCATCACTGTTTCTGTGAAATCTTCTACAAAAATGGGAAGATTTACAGTCTGGAAGTTTTTACACCCATCACAGACAAAAACTCAGCGAGACAAAACTCAGCGAGACAAAACTCAGCGAGACAAAAACTCAGCGAGACACAACATTTGTGGCCTAAAATCAAGAAAGCAACAAGTAAGATCACAATGTCCGATTGTCCGCATCAGCAAATAGGATCTAACAAACTTCAGTCACTGCATTGGTGTGGTGCTGATATTGATGATGACCATCCGACTGCTGATGATGACAATGAAGACTTTGACGCTCAAGAGACGAACAATTGTGAGATTGTCACTGATGTGAAGGGCATCATCAAAAAAGACTGAAATTGTGTGAATTTTCCACGAATCTTCCATGTGCTGTGATGCTCTGCGAAAAGAAATCAAGATCGAAACTGGCAAGGGTCTGGAGCTGAAACTGGATTATCAAATCAAACAGAATTTTGAAAGTCAAGCAATCGATCCGTGAGACATTGGTCACAGCGACTTACCTATGGTCGCTGAGCAAGACCCAGGAAAAGATCAGCAAGTCCTTGAAGCCTGTGAAAATGGTGCTCAGGCTCTTTGCCAGCAGGATGCAACCATTCTACGTAGTTGCTGACGGAATTTGTCATTTCTTCTTTGCACAGCTCCGATGGGACAATTGACTCTGAGGCCTTTCATGTCGTGATTCTGACGCAGTTCCAACAAAGAAGGCAAAGCACACTGTCGATTTGATGTGATTCCTGGGTTGTTCAAGAGCTCTCGTTCAGCATTGAGAGGAGTCTAGTCCTGATCTGAATATGGCTGAGAAAAATTGTATAAACAATGGACGATTTTTCTCAATTATTTAGATCAATGTAAACAGTTCTAAATAATTTTTAATCATGGGTAATTTGAGTTATTTTTCAATATTGAGCATGTGGGACCTCAAGAAACAGAACATATCAAGCGTGGAGTCATTCAAGCTTGTCCTCAGCTTGGGACCTCAGCTCATGCACCTCAGCTGCATCCTCCACTGAGGATGCAGGCAAAGTCTCCAGGGCTATTTTTAAATCTGAGAGCATTTTTGGGCAGTTCTTGGTGGCTTCAAACAATGCCATCTCCTTTTCTTCAGCATCATCCGGAGTGATCCAGTCCTTCCAAATGCTTTTGTTTCAGTCTCAGTGGCATTCTTCCCACTGAGAAGTTGCATAAGCTCATCATGTTTGCTTTTCTTAGTGACTCGAGACTTTGGCTCCTCAGCATCTTCTTGGGTGATATAGTCGTTGTTTTCCTTAGACTGGAAGAGTCGCTCATAAAGGGTTCTTAGGTGGATAAGGCAGCACTGGATCAGCTGTCAACTTCTGTTAGTCATCTCGATCATCCAAGTAGCGAGCAAGGGCAAAAAGTTTCTTGTCTCGTTGCTCAAGAAGTCTGGCTTTCATGGCATTGTAGAGCTCCTCTGCCACAAGTCTGTTCTCAGCATCCTTGCTCAAGCTGAAGATGAGAAATTGGCAGGTCTTGTCTGCTTTGGCAATGCCAACACGCGCTCCCCTAGGGTATTTGCTGCCTCGATAGTTTCCAAGGTTTCATTCAAGTCCTCAATAATCTGTTTTTCCAAGTCTGATGGGAACAGCTCCTCCTTGGACAGATCAGTCAATGTCATCTTGATGGCAGCCTTCATTTTCAAGAAGTGGGCAAGCATTTTGGCCATTGAATTCCACCTTGTTTTGCAGTCCAGCTTGAGTGTGAGTTGATGGCCGTACGTAGTGATGCAGTGAGCTTGCAAAATGTCATTCTTTGTCAGAGACTTACGGAAGAGCTTGGCAATCTTGCGGACTTTTAGGATGACAGTGCCAAAGTTCTCAGTGACTTTAATTTGGGCATTCTCTTGAGCTTCCATCCATTCACCATGCTCATCATCATCATCAGAGTCGCCATCATCTTCAGCATCATCCTCATTGCATGTTCAATGGTCTTGTACAAGATGTCGCACACAGCCAGGTGTGTCCCATGTGAGAGGCAAAGTTGGTGAACAATCTTCAATAGCCTACCAGTCTTTTTCATGACTGCTGCTCCATCACAGACAAACCCAACAATGTCATGGTTGAGATGGAGTCGACCTCCATCTCATCCAGCTTTCGAGACTCTCCTTGGTCGGGGCAACAGCAGACTTGGCAGGCAGGGATCCAGTGACCTGTTTCATTCCTAGGCCAATCACAAGAGCTCCTGGCAAATGAACATTCTTTGCTCTTTTCAAGGGTGTTCAGTGGAATTCGGTCAACAACAGCAAGATGAGCAGGAGGATCACTCTCGGCTCTCACAAAGGCTGATGAGATGGTCATCTGTTTAGTCCTGGACTTTCCCTTTGCATCAGGTTTCTTGAGTGTCACTTTCTCAACTTTTTCGATACGATAAATCAGGGGTGAAGTCGAAGTTTTTGGTCTGAACGTGGCTGGACAGTACTTGCATTTCACCAGACTTGACCAATAGGGCATCTCCAGTAGTTTCATACAAACCAGTCAAGCTGGGAAATTTTGATTAACAGCCCATAATTCAGAAAGAACTGAATCATGTGTCACTTTTGTCCGACCAGAGGTTGCACTACTTTTGGCCATCTCTGAACATCACCCTGTATGCATGCACGTCTGTGCAGTGGTGGGCGGAGGCGTCCTTCTTTATTGCTGCACGTGATACCATTGTTGAACGACGCCACTGCCTACCCAGACTCCGCAAGACGACCACGAGACTACGGAGACTACAATAATCTTCCATTACCGCACGCGCGCGCCGGGGTATGCACGCACGCACGCGCGCACGCAAAGGCAGAGAGTAAATTCAATTTGGCATGGCGGCAGCCATGATTAAACTGCGCCGTAGTACCCTCACGGGCGAGCCGCTGACGATGTTGGCGGAGCGAGTGGAGGCGGATTACTTCAGATATTGCATGGCCTGAGATACTCGTGCAAACACATGCACCCATAGTGACGATGATAGCTTTTTTGGGAGTCACCGAGTCATGTTGGACCATCAGAACAACAAGGGGTGTCACTCGATTGATATAAAAAGGGCGTCCTCTATCCTCTCAGTCACCTGACTCAACTACCTGCTCCACTTCGACTTAACTACCTAGTTAAGTGGTGACGACCCTGATCAGCGCTGTTGAGATAGTCGTTCTACAGGACTCACCTAAGCCTCCTTTTGTTGCTTTATGGTACCCCAGATACTGTATTTGCCGTTGACTTTCTTTAACCTTCGCAGCTGCAAATTGCAGATTTGCACCTCCTTTAGCAGTAATTTATTATGGCAAGACTCCGGGATAAAGAAGCCAGCAGCGCCAAAATGTTTGACCCTCCCAGCTCATTTGCCAGAGGCAAAAATGAAGTCTTTAAAGTGAAGTTTTGAGCCTCAGTCGAAAAGGGCGGAGGCGCCTGTTGCGGCACTTACATAAAATTCTCCATAAAAACGCAGCTGTTTTCATGCATCAGTAACTGCAATGGCTTTGGATTTGAGCACTTTCCCTTCGGCATCACAGTAAAGGAAGGCTACTCAAGGACAGATTTATAACAACAAAGAAGCTTACTTAGTTCATTCTTTCTCTTTAGGATCTTCTTGAAATATGATTTCGTCCGCCATCAACTCTCCCTGAAGCTTGGCACATTGTTGAAGCTTTTTTGTTCTTTACCACTCATGCTGGGGGGCCTTCATGGCCTCTCAGATGAGTACGTGCCTCGTGTTACACAAGACTGCTTTAGTGACGTAATACAAGTTTCGGGGCTCGACAGCCACTTAATATTATGACTGGAAGATGTGGCTTTGTGGGACGAATGGTGCAAAGAAACCAACTGTTTTTAAGTTGATTCTCGTAAAAACAGTCACCCTACTGGCCCTCCATATTGGAGTCAAATATTTGTTTCATCTAAAAGTCCTCTTTTCGTTCGAAGAACTCCACTCGAGATATACTTTGGGGATTCTCCGGGCTTCAGCTGTGGTTATTTCCCGTGAGAAAAATGTCAGGATGCTCCTGGGCGAGCACACAGATGCGGACACAGAGGGTATGCAGGTCACTCCAGTCAAAACAAAAGGGAATAGGTTAATCACGGAGATATTTAACAGTTTACCTACCCCACATCTATAGCAACTCTGTGCCACTGACACCATCGCCTATCAATGACAATGGCCGTTGTGATTGATTGATTGTTGGTGGTGAGTGCACGTTTGTCTGCCATTAATGGCAGGCCTGAAATTCACAGGCCCAACAGCTGAGTCACCACTGCTGCTTTGAGTCTTGTGCTCTATCATGAGTCCTGGACAGTCATTCGTTTATTAAGCAAGTCTGCAGGTGAAAAGTCGGCCTAGCATTGACCTTTTGTGTACTACATATAAAGCTGTCTCCGTGTGATACAAAAACCACTTTGTCACCACAGTCTTCAGACAACTCTGGGAGTGGTGACAGTCCAGCGGGGCAGGTCCATCGGTCTGTGCTGCTTGACTTGCCTAAAATGTGTAAGCTCCAAGGGCTTGCTCCATGACTTGGGTGACTGGTGCAGTTGGGTGATGGTCAATGTTCCAAATTTCTTCTCTTTAAGAGTTCCATTATAAAAGGGCACACTGTCATTCTCAGTCTCACTTCTATTTTTGAAATATCTTTGTCCTTGGACATGGACCTGGGGTTGTTGTGGACCATTTACATGAGCTTGAACGCCAACTAAAGGAGATATTGGGCTTTCTGTCCGTGCTCTTCGGGTGAGTCACATCATGGTGCTCCTCCTTCAGGCTTACCCAAACTGTTGATAAAGGAACACCAAGATGGCTTCGTAGCCTTTGCTAGAATCCTCAGAGTCCCTCTTAGTCATAATGCTCTCAAAAGTTGATGAAATGCTACGTTATAAAAGCATGTCTGTTTGAGCTGAATTTTTTTGGTGCTTATAAATCAGTGTCTACTGACTTCCATTTTTTTTAGCTCCTAAAATGTCAGCTCAATCAGAGATGCTTTTATAACCTAGCATTCAAGATAGGTCATTGGATATCGTGCTATGTCGTGCCTAAGGCAATCTAGGACAGAATCAATTAAATGTCTCATCTCTGGTCACACAACAAACTCCAAAAATACTGCTGACTGCCGCACCTGGGGAGTGGGTCAAGTGCTGATACGATGGTTTGTCCACCTGTGTTGCCAGGGCAACTTGAGCATTCAGCTGCTTTAAAAAAAAACGCGCATGAAAACTAACTTTAAATCAAAAGTGCTCATACAAAAATCTTTTTTCCCCGAAAAATGAGACTTGTACCGGCTTCACCAGTGTTTAATGTCAATTTTCCTCCTTGAAAATAAGAAATTGACATTAGTGAACTAGCCTATATGAATAACGTGTAAAGGCCTGTATGTACACTCTCTGTATTTCTTTCCGTCACGCCATGGGTGCCCCAACCGCTGCACTGACAGTCACCAAATTGGGCAGCAGATGCTACTTCTCATAAACTCATAAGAGATCGCATAGCACTTCAAGTCTGAGGCCGTCTTGAGGTCAAAATCAAGGTCCAAAGTTGCATCTGCTGTTTTCTACATCATTTGATTTTTGCGTGGGTTATTGTTGAGTGGTTAGTCTCTACCAGTCCTGCCAGCCTTTTGGGGTCTCGTGGCTCTCTGTCACTCTCCACTGGTGACATCCTTCTCTGGTTTGCCTCCCCTGTGCTGCATGTGTTCCTCCTCTAACTTGTCCCATCTACGTATATGCTTTTCCCTCCATACTTGGCCATGACTGGGGTCTCTTCAACCTGCGGTGATGTACTCGCCCCAGCTGGACTCTTGTGCGTAAGACTTGCTGGCCCCTGTTGTTGGTGAGCATCCAGCCCTTGTCTTGTCCTTTTATAACGTCTATCGCCCCTCCAAGGACCCCTGATTGACTTGCTGATTTCTCTAGTAATTCTTGAGTCATGATGCCTCCCCTGCGTTGCAACCCTGCCTTTGAACTCACTGTTCATGCACCATAGAACCTCTTCTGAATGTCACAACTATGGTAAATTTTGTCATCTTGCGATATGAGAACATGGGTTGCCCTTCTGCTTCCAGTGACTTCTCATCAAGTGATTGTAGGGTGGGTCTCACCACACGAGCTCCTGAGCAAGCCTTTTGCGGTCTGTAACCACTGCTACTCGCCCACGTCAATCAACATAGACTGTCTTCTTCAAGGCATTGCGAGTTGAGCGGTCAAGATATTTGATTGATTCAAAACGATTGAGGGGGGATTTTGAACACCAAGCTACATTTTTCATGATAAGGAGCAACTCTGTCATCGGGACAAAAATGGTAAACAAAACACCAGTGCAAGGTTCACTTTTTGCATAATATATGGGTATTAATGATCATCCAACCATCACTTGATTTGGAAGGATTAATTATACATTGTATGTACTTGTACAGATTGACAACTCTGCTCTTTCGGCCAAGTCTGACTTGATCGTTTCTCGGGGAGGGAATTGCCTCTCCCTTCTTTCATTCCCTAATATGAGGAGTGTCAAGTGCGAGATCAGCTTCGAGGGCGAGATCAACTTCGAGGGCGAGATCAGCTTCGAGGGCGAGATCAACTTCGAGGGCGAGATCAGCTTCGAGGGCGAGATCAGCTTCGGGTCGAGGCAAGATGAGCTTCGTGTTGAGCGTGAAGCGCGTGATGAGCGTGAAGCATGTGTTGAGCTATATTTGAGTCTGCAGGTGGGCGGGACTGCGGAAAGTCTTTTAATAACTCGAGCAACGCCAGGCACCTTTGTTAGTTAATTGTAGACGTTCGTCTGGGCAAGTAGCATTATACGCGCGACTTTTGGAGTTTGCAGCTCAAGGGGCATAGCGACGACCCGACGACGGGTGATTTGAGAGGGGGGGGGGGGCAGGGTATAGGGTGTGTGTGTGTAGTGGAGAGAGGGGCGGGGTTGTGCCGAGGGGAGGCAATGCCCCAAGAGCTGTAAAATCCAAAATTCACGAGTGTAGGCCAGATATAGTTGGTAGTTGGACGTCACTTTCCGAGGATACTTCACCCTTTCTCTTAAGTCGCAGAGCTGATGTCACTGCCAGCGTGATTCTTATGACTTCCCACATAGGCAGCTGGCGGCCTCCTGTTAACTAGTCACTGTCAGCATCTTTTTTTTTGGCTTTACCTCAAAGGAAGTGGGCGGGCTTGAACCCCAAACCACTTGAATGTGAGCCTGACACTTTACCCCTAGGCCATCCTGGCAAAGGGTTGAGCGATACCTCACTGACACACCTCAAAGGCATCCCGCTGGAGGAGCTGTCATCTACAGTGAAACCCGGATATAGCGACACAGTTTGGTCGAAGTGAAATTGTCACTATGAGCAGGTTGTCACTATACCCTGGTGGTAATCCTACAGTTGGTACAGTTCTATGTAAGATGCAGGTCTTAGGCATAAGGAAGCAGACAAAATTCACATTACAATGTCTAGACTTCATAATTGCTAAAACCTGACCGGATTCTACTTCCCCTTCCTTATTCATGCTTATATAAACACTGTGAACAAATACACCTCATCCCCAGTCTGAACTCAGACTTTGCTGCATCAGTTTCCTTTCCTCACCTCCCTCACTTTGTCGTTGGTCGCTACTACGATCGTCGCCTACGTCATTTTCATCATCATCCTAAGCTCCCCAGTACATAGCGCGAAATACGTAGCGCGGCACGATACGTTACACCTATAAAATAAGAAAAATAGTTCTGAAGTAGTTTGTGGCTGTAGGCGGGATGTGTGTATATCCGGATGTCACTATACCCAGGTTTCACTGTACTTACATTCCTCATTTCTGACTGCTGCAAGGAATCACCCGCTGTTATTGGAATTCTGAGTGGTTGATCCTGAAAATGTACGTGGATGTCCATCTGATAGCATGAAGCCAAATCTCACTGATGATGCTCAAGATTTGCTTGCTCATATGAAAAAGCGAAAGTTATGCAATCCAGGCCAACCATCCAAACGTTTCACTTGGAGTCAAGGGGATACAATTGCAAGAAAAAACTAAAAAAAAATGATTGGGACACTGTTATTGTGCTTTTTATGCAGTACTTGTTATTTTTTTGCAGCTAACACATCGGGCACTTGTTCTTGAACACAAAAAAAGGGACGCATTGGACACTTATTTCGAAACAAAGGGAGTATGATGTAAAAGTAAGTCCGCTTGAGCTCAAACTTTGGTGGTAACAGAAGATAAGCGGACTGAGAATCCCTCCACGCTGGAGCTCAAAATTTCTCCTGCGAGGCCAAGAATTCGTGGGTGTCCCGTCCCTGTCGTTTCTTTGCAACTGTCAGCAGGAACAACTTGAAGTTCTGCTGGGGCATGGAATCGAGTCCAACATGGGCAGTTTGTGCTCGTGACATCAAAGCAGTCAAGCTAAGCTATTGACTCCACCAATTGTTTTGAAATTACGCTGTAGGTATTTTTAACATATTTAAGCGAAATCCCACATATCCCCTATCTAACCCCTATCTGAAGCGCTATGACTATGTGCATGATGTACACAGGGTACAGTACATCTGTCTGTCTGTGAGTCGGCACACCTCTTAGTGAGTCTGTCACGAGGTTGACACTCCCTCCAGAGGTCTGATAATCCTTTGCTAGGTCAAGAGACACATTTCTCATGTGCTGTGAAATTGGCGGTTACAGATGCATTCATTATAATGATGCATTTTAAGGCTAAAAGTAACGCCAAAAATTGTATATTGCACTCCGAAATGTTCAACCTGCAGAATATAGCTATATCTGCAGGAGATATTTCAGATGTACTTTGTTTCAACATTGTTTAAGTGCCCTAACACTCGAGTCACGCATTAGGTCGCAAGGATCGCTCTATAGCGAATTTAATTTCTTAGTTGGAAGTGCTCTCTTCTCTCTCGTTTGTTCCAGACGAAAATATAGCGTTGGCCCATTACCCCAAACCAGGATGCTCTGGCGCGATACACAGCACAGACGAAGCAACCCCCTTCTGCTGTCACCTGGGACTTTTTTGCTTCCTCCAAGTTGATTGCACTCCCTATTTCCTCATGCGCGTGCACGCAGTGGCGAAAAAGTCTGTCCTGCTTTTTATTCCCTACTACAGTGCAACAAAGCAGGCACAGTGAACTAAATGCAAGCCAGGGAGTAATTAATGAAGAAAGTCGTCAGGCAGAGGGAGAGTACACAAAATAAGGCTCAGTTCCTGCCCTGCTTTGCTTGCTTGGGGGCTGGCGGATTTCCGAGCGACATTGTAATTCGCCAAAATAAATTAATCCAGTCGTCTGCTTGTTTCTCTCTGTTGGCAAGGAGAGGGTTTCGACCTTCCGGGGACTGCAGTAATGAGCTTTTTTGCCAAGTACACACATTACGTTGTACTGACTACTGTTGTTCGTTCTCCTGCAGTCAGAGAGAGAGAGAGAAAAGAGATGAATATTTAAAGCAAACAGTTAGGACAGCTCGGACTTTTTTGCATACAGCTGAATATGGTGCATAGTAGCTCACTCACTGCCTCCAGAATATGGGGCCCAGATACGCAGAAACATCATAAATCATGGTGGGCTGATTTTTATGGTCGGCAACGACCCCTTAGCCAACTTTCTGCCTGGTGACATTTATCAGGGCGCTGAGAACTGCGTCGTTCCGTCTCCGCATGAGGTCAACGGGCACGGACGAGCATAGCTGTCAACACGGAGGCGAGGTCCATATGTGCAATGAATAGGCACACTCAGCAACACTGCAGAGCGATTTTGCGGTGTGCACCTTAAGTTCCCAGACTGTTAGGATAATAGTTGAAAGTAACTTACTTTGAGTAACTGCTTAAGCTAAGTATTTCACCAAGAGGTGAAATACTGTTTTTCTTCTAAGCAAAATAGTAAAATGTGAGAGTGCGTGTCGAGTTTTACTGATTCTGTGCGGCCTCCGTCTGCAGCTTCGCTCCCTCCTGACATTGCCTGCAAGCACGTGTACGTAATGACCATGAAGAATGACTACAAAAGGATGAGTCGACTCCCAAACGTGCAATGCTTGGCGTAAGTAAAGCCAAAAGCGTTATGGTCATATACAAAAGCATTGTCGTGGTCAAATGACAAGCGGGTACGCTCAGCTGCTGCAGGAACAACAGGGACGAGCGACGCAGGTGAACAGAGGACGTTCCTTCTCGGGCGGCCGTGCCCGCACTTTGTGCACTTTTGTCCGTCGTTTGTCCATGTTGATGCTGTTGTGCACTAACGTGAGATCTTAGGCCTGTGGCAACTCCAAATATGGTCTGGAGGATGCTACCTCTGGCATCGAGCACTGGAGGGTGCGTGGCGGCACTCACAGAAAGTTTCAGTCACTTTTTTCCAGGAAAACCCACTACTGCAAAAGGTGGAAACTGATTTTGGGATGTCTCCCTCATGGGTAGCTGGACTTTGAGCGCTCTGGCATCAAAATGGGTATTCACAAAGTCGCTCCAAATGCTGCATCTTGTACAACTCTGTCTGGGTGGTCAATTCCACATGAAGATTCCACCTCGAATTTATCAGGAGGACTCTTTACCCTCGTGAGATTACTTACGCCAACCACTGTGCATGTGCAAGTACCTCGTGACCCTGGCCGACCTCGCTTGCAGGAAAAGAAATTGCGTCCAACGTTTGCAGTGTGCGCATTATAATCGGTCTGTTGAGCCTCATGTTATTCTGTCACCAAGCGGTTTAGCACTGCAGCCAAATGTACCTCAGTTTGCCCGCACAAAATGTGCCCTTTTTCTGCCATGCTCTTTTCTTTCTAGAAAAGTTGGTCTTTCAGCCCATACAGGTTCATTCTGAGTCCTACCATGTCGACATAATGTTACTTGCATTGGGCCGTCCGGTCCCACTTCTATCCAACCAAGTCATGACCACTTCAAAGGTTGAAGAGCAAAAGAATTTAGCGGAAGGCAGCTTATGGCAACCAAAGTGTCCAATGTTCGTAATTTTGTGCGGAGCTATTCATGCGCACTGAACCCCTTTCTTGAGAGCTCATCCTGGGGTTCCAGGATGGTCTCAAAGGCATAGCCACCAACTGTGTCGCGGACATGTGCAATGTTGTACTCACACGTGCCGTACAATGACCTGCCTACCAGAAACGAGGCAATCTTTCTACTGTACTCTTTTTCATGGCCATTAGAGAAAGCAACTGAAAAGAAAAAACTAACAAATAACTATTCTCTCTGCGTCCCTTCAATGTGGTTTCACTGGGTATGCAGTGAGAAGAAAAAAAACCCTTTCGCCCCATAACAGGGCCAAAAACTCATAAGAGAAAATATTAGCACTTTGGGCGAGGACGCCCGCTCTTGTCTCGACAAAAAATGCAGAGACAGTCTGAGTCCGTTTAAAAAAATCAGGTCACTTTGAGCGTGTCAAGTTATATCACTGGTTCCCGCTGCTCAGAGCGCGTCACTTCACGTGCTTGCGTGTCTGGGTTGCATGGAGGGGGAGCAACTGCGCTGCACACATAGGTAGAGCAAATTCTTGGGCAGAGAGTTTTTTTTGTTTCAGCACCTTGCCCGCTGTGGGTATATGTGTGTGTACAGTGCTTGGTGTAAGTAATGTCACTTGGTACGAATCGTTGTCCTATGCTTAGTGGGATAATTGTAAGGTTGAATTTAAGGTTGGAATGTGTAATGGAGAGTGTTAGACATGGGGCCCTGCAGTTTTGTCAGGTTTCGAGCACTCATTGTCATGCTCCTCTTCAAGTACAGAGAATCTGATTTTTAGTGAGCTTATACCTGTAACAACAATTATAACCTAAGATATGGTGAAATATCTCATGTTCATTCACACTACTGTTGAGCAGAACCTTGTCTTGTTTCCATCTCTCTAGGTGCCAAGGAACTCATTTTAAGTGAGTTTATAACCTTTAACAAGGATTTATAACCAAACAAATAGTGGTGAGTCAAATGTGCACCCCGAGGAGCACTCACCAGTAAGAATGACGCAATTTTGATTGGTTTCCACCTCTAGGTGCCCAGGTACTGATTTTAAGTGAGTTTATAACT
>JAAUXU010150761.1_pt1 | contig 13131 bp, 17 predicted proteins | sample 7278151 | NCBI WGS metagenome assembly JAAUXU01 (sample SAMN14350113, study PRJNA611818) | marine sediment metagenome | isolation source: surface marine sediment (1.8m) | place: French Polynesia: Moorea | collected 2018-08 | reverse complement strand
TTATAGAACATTGAAGTGGCTTTGATTCTTGGCCATTGGTATGTGTCACTCCTGACTCATTCTCCGAATGCCTCTTCCTGTTGCCCATCTCTCTCTCTCTCTCTCTCTACCTGTGTGTCTTCTGTCTCCTGCAATCATGTCTGTCACTTACACACACACACACAGAGTGAAAGGGAAACGCACGAGGAGGAGACGCCCTCCTCTTCCTTTATTCTCGGCCGCTAAATCCGTCCAATATTTGCAAACATTTGCGTTTCTCAGATTTCCTCCTCACACGCACGCCGAGGAAAGGAAGGAAGGGGTTGTCGTGGCTGCTCCTTGGACAGTATTTGCCGGGCATTTTTGGCAAGTTCCGTGCAAAACGGTGACTGCAGTTGTCTCGCAGGGAGAAAGTGAAAGGTTTTCTCTTCATGCCTCCTTTCAATGTCCAGACGAATGAAGGACCTGCAAGGGTGTTTTACGTACTTGATTCACACATGCACGAGTGCAGACACACCTGGACACACCTGGAACGCAGTTGGTGGAGAACAACGACGCTGCCAGAGTCAACGACAACGACAGAAAGCATCGAGGCCCGATCGTCGAGCAACTCTTCAATATGCAGGCAGACTCACCAGGCAGACAGAAATCTCTCTCTCTGCCTGTGTCCAGGCATTTTAGGCCTGGAACGAACAGGCCTGACGGGATCTGGCCCTTGTACAGACTCAGCCAAAGTTGGGAGTCATCCTGACCCAACAGCATATTCTTCTAGCCTAGTAAAGCAAATCTTTCATTCGGCTTTATTGCTAATGCTTGGGCTTAGAGATCCGGTGAGAGTTTGTACGACACCCTGTACGCCAAGCAGTGGCCGTCATGTCGACAGGCCTTGTACTGAAGGGTATGCAGCAAGCAAGTAGTGTGTTGACAACAATGTCGTTCTGCCGCTCTCTCTACTTTTTACTCGACCTTTTAACAGCACTCACTTCGTGCCCTCTTTCTTACAAGCCTTTGGCACGTTTCAATTTCCTCCTGACACGTCCATGACCCTCCCCTGTCACTCAGCGCACTCTTATCGTGCTGCAGCCTTTTTGGCTCACACGGTGCAATTTTTCTAGTCACTCAATAGTCGATGGCAGTCTACGTATACTTCACCTAACGTGTGTATCACTTTCATTGGACTAGAAATTCTTCAGTCGGTCTTTGTTGTTTGGGTGGACGACAAAAATGCACTTGCTCATACATGTTTGAGTGCAACTAACTACCTTTTCTTACTCGACTGGATCCAGACGAGACTTCATAACTGTACTTGGACGAGACTTCTCTCTTTGTTACCTGGACTCTGCCACGTGCTTTTCTGTTGGAGGGAATATTGGCCACAAATTAGCATTGCTTGCGTTGGCAGAATGGTGAGATGAGCTTAATGGCGCGACACAAGAGGGACATTTTGCACCTGTTCAACGACGACCACTGCGTGCGACCCGGTGTCGGCGGGAGGGCAGAGGGGAGCCAGAGCAACAGCGCCAAAGGTAGCAAAAAGAAGGCTACGAAACTGTCGTTTCTTCTCTGTTGCTTCCAAGGAAAGTGAAAATCGCAAGAAGAAGAAGAAAAAATCTCCACCCGTGCGTTTCTTTTCCAGGCGTGACGTTTTAATATTCGGGAAACCGTGACGACGAGAGTGAAAATTTTTTTCCGTCAGAATTCTTCCTTCTTGTTCACCAACTAACGAGTTAGGCCTACTGAGCACCTGACTTATTAGTCACGGGCGGCGATAAAAGCTGTGCAGGCTGCATGGTAGGGAACAAAAAATACAGGGATGGAGAATTTCGATTGTTTGGTGTAACCCTAAAAGTCTGTGAGGAAGGACTCACCAGAAGAATCGCCAGGTTCATTCTGGGACGAGAAGAGATCAGAGTTGTTGCTGCAGCTGCCGCTGCGGCGGCCGCTGCTGTTCTTCTTCTCCCTGTCCTCCTCGCTCTCCTCTCCCTGCTGTGGTCTTCCTGAGGCTCGTGCAAAGCCTGCTCTGCCCTGGTCACTCCCAGGCGGTCTTCGGGTGCCATTATTGTCTCAATGTCGAAAAGATGCTTCAGTTTCCCACAAAGGCTATGTGTCCGGGTGGTCCATGGTGGGGGAGGTGGAGCAGTAGAGGGCCAACAGCTTCTTCAACCTGGAACAGAGGTCGATAGTCAAGGTCAGAGACATCACTTTTCACGGGATCTTTACTACAGTGGACCGTTGCAGTAGTTGCGGCCCAAATTTGACATTTTTCGAATGGTTCTTCGGTTTGCACCTGAAACCCCGAGGTCTCGTTGTTCGTCTCTACCACAGCAGCCAAGGAAGAAGTGAAAGCTTTGAAAGTACTTCCAACAAGGACCCTAAACGCTGGATACAAGTTTAGGTGCCTCACAGCTCTGCCTTGCTATTTTTTTCCCCCTGTCGCTGCGCTGTCACAGTCACCCGACCAGCGACGACTCTCTTGGAACACCCTGTAGACGGCGACGGCGGCGAGGCAAGCGTGGCAGCAAAGTCCGGTCGTGGCCGCCGAGCTCGCCAACTGGGACGATGTCAAGCTTGCCAGCCGCCAAATTGAAGCTGGGACTTCGGGGTTGCGCTACAGCGTGCACATGCAGACGAGACACGCTAGACTGACTTCCAGGGCTCTTCAGCTGTGAGCGACGTGTTTGATTTGGAAAAGTCACCATCAACCGAATTTGGCAGGTGACAACCAGAAGTCCAGACTTTCAGTTCTTCTGTTTGGCATTATGGACTAATTTAAAACGTTATTTTAGTCAAGAGGCAGAGGAATGCGTCATGCCTAGAGAGCTGTGAAATGCAAAATTGTGCATATTTGCATTTTGGCGAAATGGTGTTTGTAGTTTTGCATCGCACTTTTAGTCACCAGCGTTCAGCTCATTTGCTCCAATGTGACCACTTCTAGATAAAGTTTATAGCTAAATATTCACCCCACCCCACCCAAAGTAGCACTTTATTGACCTGAGATGTGCTTGATGGCACAGGGACATATTTGATTGGACAAACTGCCCAACGGCCATTAAGAGGCAATTAAGGCACTTTGCAGGGAGGACATTGGTGGTTTGACGAGAGTGAATACAAAGCTGCCTTTCAGCATCAGCAGTGACAATTTCTAACGCCTACACTACCATTCATAGGTGAGTCCAGCCATAACTGACTGCCGACCCAGCCCAATCCAGTTCTGGACAGTAGTATTTTCTTCTTGACTCCCTCCTTTGGAGAGTCCAGTCTGTCTGGTCCAGCCAGCCCAAGTCAGCCAATCAGCCCAAAGAGCGGGCAGTGTAGCGTAGTAATTACTTTACTGTCCTAATTCACTCACTCCTACATCCTCCCTCTTGCTCTGGCACCCCGGATGTGAAGTGGTTGTAGATTGCCCACGTGGACGTGAATCCCTAGTGTCAAGTTCTTTTTTACTCGCTCTCGTGCTTCCTTTCACCCTATATCCTGCTCCATTTCTCTCTCGCTCTTTCACTCGCTCTCCGTGAGTGCAGTATACAGCGGTCGCGTGTCACCTGAACGAGAGTAATGCGTATATAATTAATAAAATATTTTTCTCGTCATAGCTGCGGTAAAAGTCAATTTGCTGCTCCAGCTCATATCCTATTACTAAGAATCCCTTCCGTTCTACCTCTTCTTTAGTTCTCCCACGATTTGGAGGCCTACATTGAACCCCTCGTTACAACCGTGTAATCCGTGATAAAGATTGAACTGCTAATCACTTAAGCTTACAGAGAAAAAATGTGGCGCCTAACGTCTACTGGTCGAAAGATCTTGATTTCTACGCATGAATGCAGGGCTCGGCAGAAAAACTGGAGCAAAGTGTAACGCCACCCAGATCAATATCGCGTGCAAGGAGAAAAAAGTGTATTTATAGACAATTCAAGCTAGGAGGGTTTTACACCTCATCACTCAATGTGTCCTCTGTTGGCAGCGATGCCGGCCTCAATTCCACTCTTGAAGACATTGCAAGCGTCAACCATGTCTAAGGGATCAAACTTGGTCCACTTCTTGATTGTGGAGGCCCCCAGCGCATCGACGCTGTTGTGATGCGTTCTACAGTGCTGTCTCTCCAACGTCCCCTACGCGAAGTAGCCCAAAACGTTCAAGTCAGGGCTGTTGGAGCGCCAGGGTTGTGGGTCCCAGAACTGTTAGTAGTCAGGAAGTCCAACATCTTCTTGGCCTCGTCGACAGATGGAGAATCCTGTTGGAAGTCGAACTCATGACAATTTGCCACCTTCTTCATCCACAGAATCACTTTGTTTTTCAGCATGTTCATGTGCACCGTTGTGTTCACCTTCTCCCCTTTGCCGAAGAAGTGGGCAGGTATGATATCTCCGGTGGATGCCACGACACTCTTGGTCATGGGGGGGGGGGGGGGGGTTGCGAGATTTTTTCTCCAGCAGACAGTCGCAACGTCAAACTCGTGACTGACAGTGGACCCGTCGTTCTGGACGTTGCTGGTCCTGCCGACCATCCACAACTTTTCGTTCGAGAAGATGACGCGATGGCCATGGCTATTCGAGTCGTTCAGAATCTTCTTCTGCTGGGACATGACAAGGTGTTTTGTGGCCAGCCTGTATGGCTGAAGGCCTGGGTCTTCTTTGACAGTCCTGGTGATAGTCCTTGGGCTGACTCTTGGCAAACACGGTCATGGGCGTTGTTGGATTGGTCATGACCGACCTGGTCAGGTCCACCACGAACTTGGACATCCTTTTCAGGCCACTTCTAGGCACATGGACTTTCCTGCTGGCGGCCGCTTGGGCAATACAGACCCTGAAAATGCCGTTTCTGGTGTAGCCCAGGGCCTTCACAATGTCCTTGGCAGCGTAGCTCTCACGAGCAAAGTAAAAAGTACATGAGTAACCTCCAACATGCTCAATTATGACACTTTTTGTTGCACTCGTTATTAACCTGGATAAAGTCACATTTTGGTCCATTTTATCTGCCGAGCCCTGCACGCATGCGATATATGCACGACACTGCCATACACGTGTGTACGGTAAGTGGCCAAGAGCAAAGAGGCGTCGTCACTGCCAGTTTGCCAGCTATACCTCTTTTGATTCCGCTCCCATCCAGATGAAAAGCAGCAAAAAAGATTCCTCCTGCTGCTGGCTGTTGTATGCACAAAAAATACAGCACGGCTAAATGCCCTCTATTTACCCCACGGGACAGTGTGAGCCATCATATGTACGCCATGAGAGCCTCTTTCACATGACAACAAGACTTCTTCTTTCTTATTGGCACGGTCGGTGAGAAAAGAGGGTCTCCTGCCTCCTACCTTTCACTTGTACATCAATTTCAAAGGAGTTTCTTCACAATTTTCTTTTCCTCAGACCGAAGGACGCTACTGCTCCATTTGGTCGACAAAGTCACTGCGATCTCTCTCGTGACTGCGTGGGGACCCGCGGGGGACTGATTTTAATCCTGTTACTCTTTGCCACGTACAAGACGTTTCCTACGTACAGGGGAATTAGGGGAAAGCGACAGTTTCTGTGGCGTGTTTCTTGGCTCACCCCGTACACTTTCCCCAAGGCGGTTGGGGGAGGTGAAGGGGGCAAAAAACACTCTTTACTCATGAGAGCGGCAGAGGGGGTTGGGTAGGGCCTATCTGGCGGTCAAAATCTGGACTGGCCCCAATCATGCCATCTCTCATGCCTCGTTGGAAGTTCCTGTGCGTGCGTGCGTGCTTGGATTCAGTCAACAGAGAGAAAATGGGGTTGAGGAAAGAGAAAAGGGTTGGGAGAGAAAGGGTGATAAATAATGACGAGGCTCTGAGAAGAACAATTACACTTTTTTGTCTCCCTCAATAATGACGAGTAGAGAAGCTGTTGTGCGCAGACCTTTGTTGCAGGGTCCAGGGACTGGCTGCAATAGAGTTGGAGGAGAACCAAGAGGACGTGAAGGACCACAACGACGAGGGGGACTTGTACAAACTGTCTGGAGGGGCATCCACAGTCATCACCCCCTTCACTTCGGAGGAATTCCTGCTCTTCAGCAAGGGGGGCAAGAAGACGAGGAAGGGGAAAAAAGTCGCGAAAAAATGCGTCCCACTCAAAAACGGCCGGGCTAAACTCTCTCTCTCTCTCTCTCTCTCTCCCTGAAATACCAGGTCAGTGAGCCCTGAAAGCCATTCACGGACGCGCGTGCGCGCACGCACACACACACGCACGCACGCACGCACGCACTCGCGCAGACCCCCCGGGGGATGAAGGAAGAGAGAGACGACGAAGATGAAGAAGAAGTCCCCTTCTCACCATATGAGGGTGCCAAGTAAAGGGGCAGAGGATATTAAAGGGTTAAAGTTCTGCCTTCCTCACCCTTTTCTCCCCGGCTGTGCGTGCGCGCGTACGTGTGCTTGAACGCGCGAGTTCTCTCAACATACTGTTGTTCTTAGCGTCACTTTTTCCTTTTACTGACACTTTCTATGTGCTGAGCGCAGACAGTAAAGAAGCACTATACAACACTGTGGCAGTCTACAGTGGCCAAAATAGCAGCTCAAGCGGGCTGTATAGCAATCAGTTGCGCAGTCCACTCCGCCTGCTGCACAGCCTGCTGCACTTGACAGCCTACAACAGCACCCTCAGACAATGGACCCTGCACTGCGCAAATAATGTGTGCAGGGCTGAGAAAATTACGGAAAACAGAAAACGTGAAGTCAAACTACTCACTCTGGAGAAACGCACACTGGGATATTGCAGCTCTCTAGCAATGATGAGCCTCGGGCCACCCCAACCCCATCCCAACCCTGCCCTCGGGCCGTCAGGGCCCTCGAGCTCCAAATTCCAACGTCGGACATATACTGCTACTTGCCTAGATGGATGTTGATGCAGTGAGTGGCAGAATCGTTCGGCGCGAGAAAAATGCGACTTTGACATGAAAGTCAGTGAGTGTATGCTTTAAAATCAGTGAAACCCAACAGAAAACAGACCTCAAATTCGTCCTTACTCATTGCAGAATGTCTGATCAAAATTTCACATAAAATATGTCTGGTTTGAAAAAGTAAGTAAGAAAGAAGCAAAAAAAAGGCTGTGACAAATGCTCATACAGTTGTGTACCCATGTTTATGTATCATACTGCTGTATACTGGCTGTCATTCATCGCTAATATGAACGAGTTATTGAGCTCGTATTTCGTTTGCCTCGTGGTAAGTTAGCATGCTGCGTGGCGCTGAGTTGAATCAAGAGTACTAGTGAGATGTCAGTCCTTCTCCACCTGGAGATTTTTTTTCCAGGTTTCCATTTTTCCACGATTTTTGCTGTTCCTTCGTTCCTCTTACATGAGTGGACAGATTCTGACCCCCGTGTGGCAGAGAAACACCCCCAACCTGAGCAATGATACTGGGGAGTAAAAATCACAATAGAATAAAACGTGAGATTTGCAAATGCAAAGATTTTTTGCATGTTGCTATTGACTTGATGACAGAAGGGTACAACAGATGACACTAGAAGTGGGAATCAGTAAAGTGTCCACCAGTAAGCAAAACAAAGGGAAGAGTGAATGGGCCCCAGGCCCACAAAAAAGCCTTCTGCAGAACCAGGCTGCGAAGCTGCCTGCATCTCTTGTATGTCAGATGTTCCTGGAACTTAAAGTGTGGCCTGCGGAGAACCATTGAACTGACATGTCGGATTCTTAAAATGAATAATGGCTTTCGTTCAGTTTAAAGTTGATATCTTTAAACGTTAGGTTCCTCTGACCGCCCCCAAAATTGTGCCACCCGCTGTAACGAGTACGTACGTGCACTATTGGGACCAGAGAGAACTCCTCTGTCTGTCTGTCTGTCCTTCATCCACTTGAATAAGAGGACGCGCAAGATGTAGAAAGATCCGGGCAAAGGTTTGACGTGAAAACCAATCCTTTAACACAGCTGACAAGCTTTAAAAATATGGCAATGTTTCATTAGCAACACTTGATTTGAGGGATGCCAGAAAGTGGGACACGCACTGCAGTTTGCGTTGCTGCCGAGACTCTCAATTTGAAGTTGACAATGTTGTGCAGTCTGGATCGTGCACTGGCACGCATGCACGTGCACACGTGCAGTCTATCCATTCATCTCTGCAGGGTGAGGCTTGCGGAGCCGCCCTCGCTCTTCAGTGTGATCCCGTCCAAGTTATTATTGGCTGCCCACTGCGAACGAGACTGCTTAAATCGCATGGACTCGCAAGACTAAATTGTGTGTACCATGCATGACGGACCAACAGCAGCAGCAGCAGCAGGAGCAGCAGCAGCAGACTCAGATGAGTGCAACCTACATATAGCAGACGTTGGAATTGATTATCTTCACTCTCCCTCCCTGAAATTAGATCCCAGTCGAAATTAATTAGGCTTTGCTTCCATTTAACTCACATTATCATGACAAGATAAGATTGATGTTGAGATATCGGAAAATGGCTTAAAAGGGGGGCTAAGATATTCAACAGACAATTACTCATTATCTTGGGGCTCGTCACGGAGCTTCCAGAGTTATTAGGACGTATGATTAAGGCAGAAGTTTTAGAATGGTTGAACGCATTTCTATTGCAAGAAACTTTCAGCACCGTTGGATGCCCAGCAGATCTTGGCGGCTCGAAGTCCCTACCAGAGATTTCCATGTCTCTCGTGCTACGTCCTCGTGATTGTTGTTGCAACAGCAAAGATCCTGCAAAAATGTTTGACTGACAATGACTGTTTCAATGACTGACTTTTACGTAGATTGAAGAGCAAGTACACAACAATCGCCCTGAATGAGGCAGAGACTTTTTACTTCTCTCCCGCTGCTAGCCAAGGACAGCTGCCACGCCAAGTTTGAGCCATCGCTGGTCGATTCAAGTACAAACACTTTGCTTGAGCTCTTCCCAATGTGAGTGATGCCCGAAAACTCTCCGGCCACGAATTAGTATATTTAGAGGAGGCCTCTGATCAGTAGGCCTCTTCTCATCTTTCCCCCTCTTCTGTATGTGTGCGCGCGCGCGTGCGTGCGTGTTTCCAGCAACCGCCAATCATCGAGCCGCGCATCAATCATTTCTCTCTCCCCTTTTCGAAACAGCACGCACACACGCACGCACTCACGCACGCACGCACGCACGCACGCACTCACGCACGCACTCACGCACGCAGGAGGGGGAGGAGAGTACAAGAAGGCCTCCGTCTGGTGCGTGCAGAAGAGAATCGTTGTCTCCTTTCATTCAAACGCGCGCACACCGCGTTTTGCACGTAAGCAGCTCGAGGCTCTCTCGAATCATGCAGACCTCATTGATTCTGCCAGCAGCAGCAGCAGCAGCGGCGGCGGCGGCGGCGGCTTCGACGGCAACGACGGCGACGGCAAAAGCTCTGGGCTACACAGGGCGTAATTTCTAACGCGAATTTCTTCCGCGCAGGCTGAAAAAAAACTGCCAGTGCAAACGCGCTCCTCACTTTCCCTTTCTATGACGTCGGCGACCTCAAAAGACAGAGGCAACAGCGATTTGCATAGAGCCTTCACACGACGTAATGAAAAATTATTGCGAATCAATGTAATTTTTGCCCCCTCAAACGTGTCTGGGAGACAAAAAGGGCCTCTCCTGCGCATGTCAGACGTCCTTTTTCACTATGGCGTCGGTCTCTTCTCAAAGGAAGAAGAGAATCGGAGTGTTCGGAGAGAATTTCAAAGGTAAATTGCATTGAAACTCTCTCTCCCCCTCGATGTTTGTCGTACAAATATTTAGCCAAGTACCGGTATTTTCTATGCGTGCGTACACGCACGCAGGTCCTAGAGCGAGCGGGTGGTCGGTCCACTTACCATGCTCGAAGGCTTATCTTCATCGAACAAATAGAGGCATCGTTGTCATACTCTTTCATTGCATTGGAGTCATCATCACGAGCCGCACCAGCAACCACAACAGCAACAACGACAGCATTTGGAGAGGAGTTTCACACCAGACAGAAAAAAAGGCGCTGTGGGTGCTAAAGAACTGTGCATTTCTTCTACTTCCGCCCGCCAAGAAAAGTTTGACGGCAATCAAGTGCCAGAAAGAAGAGGGAAAAGAGCCTCTGGCTGTTGTCTGTGGAGAGGTAAAGAAGCCAATAGGTCAAAAATGGACACTTTGCCCTTTGTGTATGTCTGAGACCACCGAAGAGCGTCTACTTCTTGATGAAACTGCTCATTGTGAGTCCCAGCGTTGAACTGCTCATTGTGAGTCCCAGCGTTGAACTGCTCATTTTGTCGGGTGCGAAGACGGCCCAAAAGAAGTCTCAGGAGCGGTCGGTGACGATGACACCGGCAGGCATCAACACACGGCCATTTTAAAGCGATTCGTCATCCCCGTAGAAGTACACAAGTGTAGATTAGAGGCTTTGGCTGGTCCGGGCCAGTCGGGTGACCCACACAGGGGCTTCTGGTGCCAGTCGACGCCGGCGAGAGCGCCAGTCAGAGTGGGTCAAACTGGTGTGTGAATGGAGGTGTGAAACGGCCAAAGTATGACATATCGGAGAGATAACGGACGGACAGGGCGAAATTGCTCAAGTCGATGCCAAAGGTGGGGAGCTTACAACGCCTCAGCAGCGGCAACAACCAATAGGAAGAGTCTCTGGGCGGACAGGGGAGCCTGGCCAGAGTCGGGCAGACCAAGTCTGGAGTGAGCAGTCTTAAAAGTCTTGTCAACGTTTACAACCTTAGAAAAGTATTAGAGGTGACAGCGTTTGGTGCCAGAAATGTTGTCCACATTTGCGTACGATACGAGCACTCTGCAAGTACAAAACATCTGATTGAGTATCACAGGAGTGTCTCAAGCAGTCATGGAATGTGGATAACTTTCGCGATGGACCTTTCAGCAAGCTTCGAATAACCTTTCTTTTCTTTCTTTCATACACGTACATGCGTACTTAGGATATACAGTGAGACTTATGAAAAAGATGACAAAATCTCTCAGGACCGAGAGGTAAACAGAAGTGTCGTCGTCGGTAGGCAGGCCCGGGTTGATCACTACCATAAGCAGGCGGCCACAGGGTGTCTCAGCAGAAAGAGAGAGAGAGTCTGAGACAATTTTTGACTCATACCCCTGTAACCTTCCCTCCCCTTCCCTTAAACGACACTGCCAAAGCGGCGGAGAAATGGAATTTGCTCACACCCTGAAAGTGGACGCCCCTAGGCATGAAGCCGCGTCTTCGACGTGCGCACGCACACACCTGGAGAGAGAGGGGGAAGAAACCATCGCAGCCGCCGCAGCCGCAGCCGTAGCCGCCACTGCCGCCGCCGCTGCCTTCATGCATTGGGAGGCAGCGGCCAGTAAGTAGGCCAACCAAGGAAGCAACAGAACTGCCGAAGCATGACCGACAAGTGTGAGTACTACATACATACAATACGCAGGGCGCGTGTGTGACTACCCTATAAGGGTTGGCAGCTTTTTTTTATTGACTTTGAGCATACTTCCAGGTGCGTTATAGTCGTCTAGGGGCTCGAGTTCTCCACCGTACGGTCAATAGGTGGATTTTTGTCGTCCTTTCTTTCTAGGTCTGAGATTGGCTTTGGAACGAGTGATCCCAATCTAGTTCTAGGGACGCTACTTGGACGATGCTGTGTACAGGTTCGCAAAAAAAAAGTTCTGACAGCGTGAGAAATTGTGCGTGTTACGCGCGCGTACGCGAACACGCGTGCGCGTATGAGTGTGAGAGGGAGGATGTCGCATTGTCAATGAGAAGAAAATCCCAGAGAGATCCTCTGCGTATCCGCTGCGAATCCGCTGCGAATCTGTCTTTTCTCCTTCTGCGGCCTAATGAGAGACTTGGTTGAAGTCGCTTCCGCTACCAATTCCTTCCTGTCGTGATGAGAGCCCCAAAAACAGATTTCCTGTCTGACTGCGTGTGAGCTGCGCCACCAGCATGGTTAAAGGCCGGGTTGCACGCTGGGAAAAAATGCCAATTTTATCACAAACTCATTAGCGAAATAGTTGCTGCGCACGGTGAACTCGAAAGGTCTCGGTGAAGAAAATCGAAACTGAGCAGGAGGAATTCCGGTCTCACCTACATTTTGCCCTCTCTGCAGTAGCACCAGGTAAACACTGATTCTGTGTGAACCGTTTGGAAGAAGAGGAAGGAGACGTAGTAGTAGTAGCAGTAGTAGTAGAAGAAGAAGGAGAAGGCGAAGCAGAAGAAGCAGAAGAAGTAGAAGAAGTAGTAGAAGTAGAAGAAGTAGAAGAAGCAGAAGAAGCAGAAGAAGCAGAAGAAGCAGAAGAAGAAGGCCTCCTTAAAGGGTTTCCACCAGCCCCTCTCTACGTCGTATATGTGCGTGTAGTCGTGCCCCTAGAGGCATTCCAGTCTGGAGAATAAATGTCCAGGACAGGCAACGCCCTTACCTGGCTGACTGCAGCCCTGTGGGCAGGGAAAATATTTGCGAAAATACTTTCGGGGAAACCTTGATGATGGGTTGGAAGGTGGAAGAAGAATGAGGATGGCGCATTTCGGACTACATGTTTGGGTAATAGAAATTCTATTGGCTTGGTCTGGGCTGGAGCTCACAATTTCCTTGAGTCAAGTCTACCGGAATAAAGGAGGCACTTATTGCGGCTTTATGAAACAGTAAACCGGCAAAATTTCTCCTCAAAGCTGTCGGCAGAATTGCTGACACGGTATGGGCCTCTTTTTTTGCACGTGCAATTTGCATAATTGCACTCGCGCCTCGTGAACGATTTTCATCCTCAAGTTGCCGGCTATTTCTTCTACCTGTGTGCGCATGTGAAAGAGAGAGAATCAAAAAGAAGCAATTTTGGACTCCGTCCGTGCATTCTTGGTGCAGTCGCAACAATGAAGATTCTTCATTTCTGCTTGAAGCCGCCCACGCCCCTCATAAAGGCATCGCCTGCTTTTCTTCTTCTCCCCACACAAAGAAGGCCTAAAATTGAATGATCTCGATCTGGAGTCGTTCGCTCAAATAGGCAACTCAGAGATGGACTTTCCAGATTATGAATAGATGTTTTGTTTTCCTACCTCGTTTTTGCTCTTTTATTGGGTTTCATGAGGCAGAGCGGGGCTGAGTGGGGCAGATCAGGGCTGGGCTGGGCAGGGCAGGGCAGGGCAGGGCTGGGCTGGGCTGGGCTGGGCAGGGCAGGGGTTAGGGTTAGGGTTAGGGTTAGGGTTAGGGTTAGGGTTAGGGTTAGGGTTAGGGTTAGGGTT
>JAAUXU010145086.1_pt1 | contig 13131 bp, 8 predicted proteins | sample 7278151 | NCBI WGS metagenome assembly JAAUXU01 (sample SAMN14350113, study PRJNA611818) | marine sediment metagenome | isolation source: surface marine sediment (1.8m) | place: French Polynesia: Moorea | collected 2018-08 | reverse complement strand
TCCACCAGGGGGCGCGGAGTCCGGTGACTTGCGCCATAGGTGAAGGCTCATTGGAGTAATTTAAATAATAAGTAGGGTTCTAGGTCAAGCTCACATATGAGGTTATCGCTATGTGCACCTGGATACTAGAGATCCACTAATGTAGATGACAGGTTCCTACATGTAGCCGAGGTAAGCCGGGTAAAACATGAACTCAAATAAATGTATCAGAGACAACAACAGATATTCGCTGACATGAACAGGTGTCGTAGTGTGCCCATGTCATCAGTTATTCATCATTATGGCGTCGTGCCCAGTCACCATATAAGTCACCCTACATCAGTCATGCAAAAGCTTAAAATCAAGTGGACACACATACACATGGGCATTGCACTTTATATAGAGATATATCTCAGTTTTCATTACAATTTGCACAAAATCCAAATACTCAACACAGCTTTAATTTCATGACATGGGGTTGCCTCCCATGTTTCTTTACAGATAGAAACTGCTTCATCCTGCCATCTTCAAAGCAGGAGAGATGTGCCCTCATTCCTGTTTTGTTGTAAGTAACCTGTGATGTGTCAATTCCCTGACACAAGTCCACTGCAAATGCAATGGCAAACCCCCCACAATCATTTGCATTGTCCTGCTGGCTTGGTAGAGGTAATTTGATGGAGCATCCCTGCTGCCCACTTACTGCTTGCCACTGCAGCAGCCGCAGCCGTCGTCATCCCTGTCAGAAACAGCTTGGGTGTGTATCCTGTGGTCCTGAGCGAAAAGTCCCGTGAGACAAAAAGTCTGGTGAGGCGAAAAGTCCAGTGAAATGAAAAGTCTGGTGAGATGAAAAGTCGGGACACGGTCGAGAGAGACTGCCCATTTTGGTGCCAGAGTGCTCAAAAGCAGGTTACGCCGAAGGGCATGCCGAATGTTTTTGAAATTTGGCTATTTGACGGGGTAAAAGTTGATGAAATTACCTGAAATTTTCATGGGGTAATTTTGCCCCCTTCCCGCCAGGTCGAGGCAGAAACTCACCCTTGGGATTAGCAGCAGCAGAAAGCACATGCAGACCAGCTGCAGCGATGTCTGTGGGATGGACTTGGTCCCAAAATACCCACTTGTAGCTGTCCAGGTAACACTCAGCAGTGGTGAATCTTGCAGTCCAGATCGCGCTTCGTCAATTTCGAGATGTCCCGACTGTCGACTTGGATGAGTTTTATGTACATGTCGAAGTGTCATCCGGTCGCTCTCTTTTTCTGACTTCACTGTACCTAGCAACCTCCCACCCCAGATTTACCATACCATCATAGGAAGATGAAACACAAAGGAAACTTACACATACATGCCTCTTGCACTGAATGACTGGACATACTTTTGCACGGACACATTCAAGGGGGAAGGAGTGCATCAACACTTTGAGAGCAAAAAAACTCATCTCATTCTGTGAAAACTAGAAAGTGGTATTTTGGAACCCATGAGATTTAAGGTGTTGCTATTGACATGAAGGCGAACACATTTCATGACTCAGCATTCAGCATCCAAAACTTGATCTTCAGTGTAGCCGACTCTTAATTCGGAAGACATGGTGTTTTGCTATATGGTAGATTCTCAGTTTAGTGATCGCGCACTGCTTTGTGTGCAGTAGCACCTGTTTCAAGGAAGTAATACTTATTATTTGGTACTGCGGACAGGTTCAGCTTTTTCCCATTTGTCGGCAAGTTAGGAAACACAAGCATAGCTGCTATTACTGCGATATTGGACTCATTGCACCTAGACTATGGCTATTGCAGAACGGTTATATCTAATAATGGGCCCCAATTTAGAAATCCTCCAGACCTCTATGGTCTTGTCCGGCTCACGAAAGTGAACCGCATTGGCAAGGCCTTGGAAAAGAGGGCAGAGTAAGTTAAGCACACCGGTGGACTTGTCACGCCAGGCATCTCAGTCTACTAAGCGCTTAGATGTTTGCCACTAAATCAGGGCAGGAAAAACCCAATCCAGGGTTACTCCTTCCCTCTGCTAGGGCATCAATCCTTAGCAGATGCCCCAGTAACAAACAAACAAACAATGGGCCCCAATTCAGATTCATTACATTGCAGAGGCCAGCTTAAATGGAAGGGGGGGATGACACAGCTGTCATTTGTCACTGTCCCAAGCACCATCGCTGATGACTGATCTTTGCCCTTCAGAACTGCAGGAACTGGAGAACGGTTGTAGGCAGTTACTTTGTTATTGTGATGGCTAGCAACTTCGTTCACAATGAACTTCTCCTCGCGAACAAAAATTTGAACATTGTCACCTTCGCACTGCTGGTGACTGAAGTTTTGGATGTTTCAGTGTTGATGGTCATAGGCGAAGGGCAATCACGATGGGCCATTCGTCAGGACAGCCTGCTGTAGGCTGACATAAGACTTCAAGCCAACATCCTATTTTACTGCCAAGGCGATAGTGAAGTTTACTGAAGTTTCTCTTCTTAGCTGAGACAGTCATTGGCATGGATGAGTTTGCAGCGATTGATCGCTTCAGGACCGCAAAAAATGTGGGAGTCCTTTTCTTGTTCGTTCTGGTTCAGTGGAGGATCTTTTCTAGAGATGTTCCCAGAGGTCCAAGCTTCAGCTATGGTGTGATGCACAGTAGCATGAATGATGCCTTGTAAGTCGAATCTGGTGGGGATCATTTTTGCGTTGACATTTCACCGCATCTGCTCCATGTCATCAGACTTGATGTGGCATCAGTAATTGAACAGTTTTAAAAGATCATATTGAGAACTCTCAGAAGGTTTAGTTCAAGTGGGATTCTCACTGTGGATTGGGAGTCAAAACACCTCAAACATTTTCTCAATACATCTCAGCTGCCAGAATGTTGCATCTCGGTATTTTCGCACTATTTTTTCTGGTTTTTTTATCTAGGTGATTTGACATGTCCCACACTGCATGCTGTCTAAGGATAACAGAGGAAAATATGAAGAGTCAAGTGAGGAGGCAGTGACTGTCAATTCTGGTAGCCACATTGAATAAAAACATCATGCATCCAACAACATATCCAATAAGCTTCATTAGTCAAAGTTGAGAAAACAAAGAAGCAGTGATATAAGTGTCAATGGTTGTGAAAAGTCCGAAATTGCTTCTGACACCCTGTAGTTTCATATTTATCTTTGTCAACTTCTACCTCAGTTTGACTCCACCCAGCACCGATATATTCTGTAGTCTCAAGGACAACGGCAATGTTATCAAAGTGAGATCCAGGGCATTTATTTCCACACCAGCATGCAGATTGTTTCAGCCACACCAGAGGAAGAATGCAGTCACTCTGCTTTAAGCAATGCCTTCCAGAGTGTTCAATGTTGTGCGGCTAAATGTATTGGGCTCATTGAGCATAAAATCTAAGCAAAACCTTCTGTTACACAATCGCACTTCCTTTTGCGATGAAAGTCATTTTGACTAAAATGGCTATCTAAGGCAGGAACCAAGTGAAAGCAGCAGCTATCAGTCCGAAATCTTCCACTAAAAAGCATGAAATTGAGCAATGTCAAATCCCAGAAAAATGCTACATTTTGCTTGAAATTTGACATTGCATGTGAACCTGCGGTTTAACTTAAGTTCTAGAGTGTTGTCGACCCTGCTTTGATCTGGGTTAAGATCACCAGAAGTTACCTCAAATTGACTGATGAGACTGAAATGACGAGAGTAGAAGAGTTTGAGTTATTTCTGACATCTTTTTACAGTATAAATGTACAGTGGTTAACATAAAGTGACCTTAAAGTGAGCGGGCTGGGACCACATGCTGGATTGCGTGGTGCTACAAGTTTCAATAGCAGTTTTGGTTCTCTGCCTTGGCATTCCTGGTGATTCTTTGAAGAGATCAATAGGTGCAGCACATCCCTAGGCACGCTTGCAAGGTTTAAGAGCACAGAAGCGACTGCTCGTCATTTCCCTCAAGTGGCCCATATCTCCGTCGTACGCAGGTAGACTGTTTTGCTCGTATTGAACAGACGTACAGACTTTCTGGCCAATTCAAAAGAGTTGGCCATCGTTGCATTTATAGCTTAATCGTACATGCAAATTGATGATGGGCAAGGATGTCTTCAGTCTTTCTTTGGTCACAGTGCTGATGCCATTGAGGTTTCAGGGCACGTTCAGGGTGCAGGCCACATCCAGAGGGTAGGCACGATCAACTTTGCCGCCGTACTTCTGTTAACGTCATGATTTTTTTCTTTTTTCCGTAATGGGATTGTGAGATTCGGGGCAGCACAGCGGAAAAATCGATGCATATATACATTAAACAAATTAAGACACTTCACCAACAAAAAGGCTGGCTGCTCGTTATGCCAAGAGGAAACTACCAAATTTCCCCAGTGCAAGTGAAAAGTGGCAAACACGACAGCCAACATGAAGCAGCTACCAGCAAACGGTGACCTGACAAGGAGAGACAACTGGAAGGACAACAGAGGCACCAGAGAGGCCACAGCAGGAGTCACAGGCGATACAACAGCTCAATTTACTACTGATTCTGTTAGTCAAAGAGTTCCACGGCTATATCAGTGCAATCTCTTTTTTGGAATTCTCAAGTGTCTTAAATCGTTTGCGATCTCCATATCTAAGCATAGGCCTAAGTCAGCTGCTCTGGCCAAGCTCTGCCTAAATTTTTGCTCAGGGAAAAAAAGGGATTCTTCCTTCGCAATGTAGCACAACAGCTCCTGTTCCTCTGCCACAGCTTGTCCCTTCATAATGGACAACACACAAAGAAGACAAAAAGAAATGCGGACAATACTCGTGATTAAAAATAGTGAACTTCTTTTCCCATAATTGATCTCGAGTTCACTACCGCTATAGTTCAGGCTGACCCGCGGGCTAGATCTCAGATCCCAAGTTTCCCCACAAACCCAGAGTTGACAAAATGTGAAACCAACCTGTGTGCAGATCATTGCAAAACTACAACAATTCATAGTGGGAATAGCGTGACAAGTGTTTTGTTCATACTATTCCTTTTCCTGACCCGAATCCATCCCAAATCTGGGGACAGATCGCATGGACAACACGAAGGGCACGAGCGAAGCGTTTGGTGAGCGTGAAGTGCCTGGTGAGCGACAGCTGCGTCAACTGGGACCTTCATTGTCTGTACAGTTACGAAGGGAGACCGTAAGAACAGCGTTCAAGCAAATTTAGAGTCGCTGCTTCCACTTCTCAAATGAGCAGGCAGCGCTAGACCCAGACAAGCAGAAAAGTGATCTTGGCCCTGGAGCTTTATTTAGAAGCTAAAGCTTGAACTGCGGGATCGTGTCGCTGGACGCCAAAGCGAGCCGTCTCAAAGGTCACCAAAAATTTGGAAAACGAAGCGCTGACTGATCAATTGGCCTGAATTGATTGAAGCTGAAAGTCAGTGTTACAAATACTGCTAGCTTATATCAGTGTTCTTAGCATTAATATTCTGTACATTGATTGGAGATTTTGAACATTGCGTGCCATAGAATCATGACCATGAGCTGGAGGAATTTTCGCTACTTTTGCGCTAAAAGACAGTGCTAAGACTCTCCGCTTGGTGTTGTCAGAAGCCACAGGATGAGTCTCGCCGTTAAGGATGTCAACATCGCTGATGTTCACGGAAGCACAAACGTCTTTGGTGCTAGCAGTTGACGCAGGAGTGCACTGAGCAGCCTGACGGTGCTACAGCGCAAAAAATGCTTGTCCATGGTCCTTCACCGATCAACAAGTTTATCAATTAAGATAATCTTAATGACTGTCTGGATTAGGCTCTGCTAACAGTAGAATCATTCAATGATCTCGGGATATACCAGAGACCCTTGAATAATTTAAAGACTTCAAGGCAATATTGCTTGAATTCAAAGTTTGAACAGGACTTTCTGCCCGCGCATACGCATGTACATCTACAAAAACTACAGCAACATCCACTCTTTCCACCCACAAAGAGGATCGGGCCCGCTAGCATTAGATCAGCAATTTTCTTGCACAGACGCTTTTAGCAAGGTATTCGAGGATGCCATTACACGGAAAATCACATTTATGTTGTGGAAAACGCAATTTCCAGTTCTTTGGAAACTGATTCCTTCCCTGTTGTGGAAAATTTGCACCCACAAATTTTGTTGGGAAAGTATATTTTCTCGGAAAAGTTACTTTCTGCCAAAATTTTCTTTCTAAAGCAGCGTAAGCTTTATTTTCTGGAACAGTCATGTCACAGTCGGTCATGAGAAAACTTTAGACACTGTGCTAGGATGGTGCCCTCAGGTGCACCCTCGGACTGGGAAAAGCCCTCGAAAAAGCATCCTCCCTCCTGCGGAAGCTTTGGTCCATAAGTCTAAATATTTCTCGTGACGGAAATATCATTTTCAGTTTCCTCACACACGTGAGCCGCATCTTCTAATGCACCATCACTAATGCACCCCTTTCCATCTGTACAGTCCTGGCTGTAAGTAATTGCGTCGAGCATGACGGCAACTCCTGGGCTGTACTGAAACATAATGAGGTGGAATTTTGATGTGGAACGTGTGGATGTGATGCTGGGACGTGATGTTGAGTACACAGGGTCAATGTCCAGGCTGCCCATTTTGGTGCTAGAGTGTTGTTCAAAAGGAAGCTACCTGGAGAGCGAGCCATGCCAAACAGAAGAGAAATTTGGCTTCTTCAGGGGTAAATAAATGTTGATGAAATTGGCTGAAATTTTCATAGGGGAATCTGGACCCCCTGGCCCACCATTTCCATTGGGATTCACTCCCCAGACCTTCCGGTGCCATGAGCAAGCATGCAAAAACCCTGTGTCCGGGTTTAGAGGCAGCCACCGCTCTGTCATCTGTAGAGGGTCACCGTCACAACGTTGTGACAGCCGACTATTTTGCGACTGCTGATTGCCGAATAAAGATCGCACTCAGAAGTAGCGAGAGAAGGAAGTCATGGCAGTGACTTCTTTAAATAAAGGACATCTTAACATCTATCACAAAAGAGCACTCTCTCCAATCATGTGCACTACATAGCCAGCAATATAATTGACTCAGGCTGATATATCGTATCGATATGGAATATCGTGATACCCAGAGATATATGGCAGTATTGTATACACTTTTTTTTTTGCTTTTTGTGGGATGGCCGCGGGTCTGGCCATCGCAGCATCAAGGGCCACTTCTAAAAGCTTGTTCAGTTGCAGTGCGAACATGTGTGCCATTGCAACATGGTCGTGCCCATCAGGACATTCGTGGAGGCATAAAATGTGCCTGCCGTGGTGTACCTCCACAAAAACCTGGGAATGGAAGAGTGGTCTCGATATATCGAATACCCCGATCTCCATCAATTTGGGATATCGCACATTCTTATACTTGACCACACCCATTTTACGCTCTCAAATCTGTAAATCTGTATATTACTTTATTATTATTATACATATAAAAGGCAAGGCCCGTATGTACGTGTGTCTGTCTGTTCTCGGTTTGTTTCTGCTATCTTGCAGCTGATTTCGCGGCGGCAGCTGATGAAAATCTGTCTATGTCAAACGACAAGCCCGGGGGGGGGGGGGATGTGCGCAGGAATCTGAAGACATTAGGGTGCATGTGTACGAGGTTCTGGGGACCTGTGGGAATCATAGGACGGTCCTAAGATTCTTGGATTCTTAAGATGCTAATTTTGGTATATTCTGATCACCCTGTGTCGTCTGAACATTTTCTTTCTTGGTCTCCAAAATGGCGATGGAGGTGCATAATAAAACTATTTTCAGTTTCACAAACTTGGTCTGCACAGCACTGCCACCTGGTGGCCAAGTCCTCAAAAGCAGTGTGTTCTAGTGTAGACCTAAAAAACAATGTGTTTTACGCAGTGAGAGTGCAAGCAGCACTCACCTTCTAGGGACCTCAACCAGAAATGACTCATTCCTCCTGTCCTGGAATGCAGTGAAATGCCATTTTGATGCTGCTGTGCTGTCCCCTGCTGAATAGTGAGCTGCCTACTTCTTGCGATATAAATGGGTCTATCTATTTTGCTACAAATTTGCCCGCGTACATTATGCGCAGTCCTCAAATGCAGTGTGTTTTGGTGTAGTCCTCAAATGCAGTGTGTTTAAGTGTAGTCCTCAAATGCAGTGTGTTTTAGTGTAGTCCTCAATGCAGTGTGTTTCAGTGTAGTCCTCAAAAACAGTGTCTTTTACCCAGTGAATCCAAGCAGCACTCACCTTCCAGGGATCTAAACCAGACATGACTCATACCTCCTGTTTTGAACTCAGTGAAATACCAATTTGATGTTGCTGTGCTGTCCTAAGCTTAACAGTGAGCTCAGTTTGCAATGTGCACTGACAGAGTGAAGTTGCCCCAAAATGGAACAGGAAAAAGTGCAAGACTTGGAAGACAAAAGGATCCCATAAGGTAAGAACCATTTATTTCTGAATTTTCCTACGCTTTTCTTTATAGCTTTGTCTACCTGTTTCACCATGCGTTTGCCTACCTTTTTTTCACCACACCCATGCCTACCTGTTTTAACACGAATTTGCCTACCTACTTCGACATGGCTTTGCCTACAGGGCTGCTACTAAGTTCATTGGCGATTTTTTAGTTCATTTTTTTTGCATGATGCATGACAGCTACTCCATTTAAATGTGACACCATAAACCACGTGTTGTTGGCGTTTAGAGACAAGAAAAATCTGCCAACAGTAAATAAAACATGACAGACTACAAAAGCCTCAGGACTCGGGTGATCAAGCTTCACCATGAGGGCAATAGCAACAAGGACAATAAGGGATGCCATGAAACCCTTATCTGTTTCTAAAACCTTCATGACAGACACCCTTAGGAGGTACAAGGAGATTGTGATGGCCGCAGACAGGCCTCATTTGGGTCATCCAAGGACTAAACCCACACCAGAGGTGGTCAAGAGAGTCCAAGAGAAGATCAGAAGAAATCCTTGCTGTAGGCAAACCAAACTGGCTCTGAAACACAACATGAGTAGTGCCAGCATGCAGAAACTGCTGAAAGAGGACCTCCATCATCTGAGAAGAGCCCAGGTATTTTCTGATGTTTCAAAAAAGAAAAGGACTGACTGAGCAAAGGAAATTCTTAACCAGATGAAAACTGGCATGCTTATCAATCCAGTCTGGTCAGATTTTGCAGTAGAAGCAGTTTTTAACGGGCAAAATGAAAAAGGGTTCTGTCCTCTGACATATTGTTGTTGCCCATGGAGCAAAAGTCTGCCCCCAGGCACCAAAATCCAGCCTGTTATGGTTTGGGCAGCCATGAGCATGGAGGCCAAGTCCCTGCTGGTTTTTGTTGAACCAGGGGTAAAAATCACCAGTCAGTATGACATGAACAGGATCCTGAAGGACACACTTCTTCCCTGGGCTGATTCTCTGTATGGAAAGAACAATTGGTCCTTCACCCAGGATGGGGCACCATCCCACACCAGCAGGATTACCTAAGCCTTCCTGAAAGAGTCCAATCCGAATTTCTTGGAGAAAGAGTTCTGGCCTCCCTCAAGCCCAGATATTAATCCTCTAGACTTCTACCTTTGGTCAGTTCTTGAGGAGAAGGCCTGCAAAACAACATAGAAAATTTGAATGCCCTCAAGAAAGGCCTTGAGGCTGCCTGAGCAGAGATCCCTATGGAGACCGTGAGTGCCACAGTGGACAGTGTTCAGAAGAGGCTCAGAAAAGTTATTCAAGTCAAAGGTGACCATACTGAGTGAAACTCCCACATATGTTAGTGTGTATAATAAACATTGTACACACCAAATTTCATGGCAATATTGCTACTAGTTCAGAAGTTATTCGCTGTTTTGTATGCAGGCAAACTTAGTAGCAACACTGTACTTATTTCAATATATCACTGCCTACTTATTCCCCTATATTTATCCTCCTTAACTTGGCATGCATGTTGCGACTTCAACAGTCAAAGTTTCATATGCATCTGACTTACAGTCTGGCATCGCCATCGCCACCACAAAGGAACACAGGTCAGGATAAAATCAGTGGTTGGACTGGAATGTTCTACGATAAAACTAAGGAACACTGCATCATGAGAGGAAATCTGGTAAGCTCCCTACTATGAATAGACGGCGCAAAATGCCAAACCCAATTTCATGGAAAATGGCATGATGGAGAAATCCTCACACGATCAGGTAACAGGAGAAAAACACCATAAACCCTCTTTTTGGATTCCTGTTGCCTTAAAGGGGAGGGGGGCTGAACAGTCCTGAGAAGGAGTGAGCTCCACACTATTTTGGTATCATCGCAAAGCTTTGCTTTCATCTGGACTCGGTCCAGCGGGGGTGGTGGTGTCACTATTTGCTCACATCCTTACTGTCTGTATACTAAACCCCAATCTTTAAGTTCTAGAATTATACTAGGAACAACTATCTTAAATGGCTTCATGATCTTACTCAGCTCAATTGGGTAGTTTTAAGCTCTCAACACTTTATCCTTAGCCCTTGAGCCCAGCAGTCTGATCCAGAGTGAATTAGCTGTTAAGTTCAATCATAGATAGCTAAAAGGGCGAGGTCAGATCTCCACTGCATGAGCATACAACTTTGTCTGAACTGATCTTGCTAGTGTACATTTTTAGCAGGGATACCATGGCACTCAAACTTGGGCCTGATTCCTGCTCTTCATCTGATCAGTTGGTGCACCTTCAAGACTGCCCACCCCAGCCACTTAGGTAAATCCAGCATTGGGTTAGATCTCTAACAGTGTGGAACTTTTTCTGCTTGTCCAACAGTGCTAATATCGGATTACATTCTGGGATGTGCCTCTTTTTGGATGCAGGCGTCACCTTTGGGGTTGCAGATGCATTAACTTTGCACTGTTCACGGACACAAATGTTTTAAACTGACAATCAACTTCTTCTATTATTTTCATACCGATTCTGTGGAATTTCATGCTTGTGGCACTCAAAAACTGTCACGGATGCTTACTTTGCAACTCCTGTTTTTACGGCTTTTGAAGATTCCAGGTTGCTCTCTAAAGGTATGCCACAGACGGTGAAAACGTAGGTTAATTCAAATATGTGCCAAAACATTGGTAATCAACCGACTCTTGGCCACCAAACTCGAATCTTTCAGTCTTTGTAAAGCTGAGATAGAGTGCTAAGCCCAGTGCACGACCGGTAACCGTATTGACAGAACCACATGTAGTGGACCTAAAATGACATCCCTAAAAAGATCACAGGTGTCTCCGAATTGGAGACTAGGTTCGGCTGGCTAAGGAAAGAGGACCTGACCTACCTCAGTAGAAAGCCATTCGAGATGAGCACAACACCGTGCAATGCAGGTCCCATCATGACAAAGGAAAACACTTGCAACACTCACAAAAATGTCATTGTCTGAGAGTAGAGCAGAGCCGGCCATGCCAGGAGGGCGCTGTTGGTCCAGATCAGCATGAGAAAGACCCTGGCGCATGTCTTGGAGAGCCGAGGCTTCAGCGGCCGCACGATGGCGATGTACCTAAGAAAGGAGAAAAGGAAACAGTACGAAATTATATCGCACAGTTTTCAGAATGCTGTTGCTCTTTTACTGTCTAGAGGGAAATCTTGTTACACTACATTTCCCTCTCCACTGGGCATAATGTCATTCGACGCTTTGAAACTGGTAAGTACTCTTGCACTATATGTTCCTCCGGGTGAGCGGGGGATTTCGACCTGTTACAGTTGCGACCCATTAGGAATCCGCCTATGAACAGGTTGCGACCATGTGCAAAGCGCGACCATGGAAATTCAGTCTTAGTAGTACAGGGCAGCCCCAAAGCTATGCCGTATAGTGTTGTGTGGGCAGAATGGGCCACTGATTAACAGAAGGTGAACTGCCAGTCATAACCATCTCTACTGGTCTCTGAGCCAACAGCGATAGGTTCACGGCCATTGACCGTGGATAGGTTGGACCATGATATTCAACAACACGCTTGCAGTGACATCAGCAACCTTGACCATGCGAATCCAGTCCCTACACCAGAGAGAAAGGCCTACACCAAGAGTAACAACGACATTGGCATTTTGATGACTTCGCTGGCAGTAACTTTGGCAGCTTTTTGATTTTGTCGAGAGACAGTGATGACCCAAGGCTTGAAAACAGGGCGAAGTATCCTCGGAAAGTGATGTTGAACTACAAACATCAGTCTGGGCAAGGCCTATACTTGTCAGGCAAAAGTTGCTGTATAGTGCTTCTTGCCCAGATGCACGTATATAATTAGTACACTTCTCAAGGGGCAGTTGATTTCATTGACTAGTTTGATAGTGGCTCTGGGCCAGCCCAATTGACTGTTGCCTGGCTGCTGGAGGTATCGCATGACTGGTTGACAAAGGTGGAAGAAGCAGGCTGACATTGGAATACCTGTTTCAAAATGCAGGAGCATTTAGTTTGGACGCACACCCGGGACAAGCTGCTGAACAATTTGAAAAATTTGCACGATTGTTTTCTCTGTTTTGTTGGGCAGCAAGAAGTTTTTGAATGGAAGATAGTTGCTGCCCACTAGGAATAGTGTATTCTTGGAAAAACTGTTGAGGAACCCTGTCAAATGTGCCATCTCCAAACCATTCCTCATCAGAAATATGCTGCAACAAGTCCCTATGCCACAAGGCCAAAATCCGTAAGGGGTCATCTGCTCCAGTGTCATGCAGCACCATGTCAGTACAGGATGAACGACAAAATTTGAGGGGTCCGTAGAACTTAATTTACGCATGCATGTGACACCTCTGAATAGTTGACAGCTTCTTGCTTGAAAGCAACAACAAAGAGCTGTCATTTGTCGCATCAAATGTTCAAATTGGTCAAGAAATGGCTGAGCAGGAGACCAAAAGAATTAAGGTGTCTGCCCTCCTTGATGCGAATTTGCCTCACAAGGAGGTGGCCAGGGTCGCTGGTGTGAGCATCAGCACCATGGAGCATGTGGCGGAAGCCAAGAGGGCTGGCAAAGGCACCAAGAGGAAGGCAGGGTCTGGCACCACCTGCTGGGTGTCCACCAAGGCCTTCCTGGAGGATCTGCTCACCAGGATCACCAACAACCCCAAGGTGTCCCTCCGCCAGCATGCCAGGGAGCTGGAGGTGTCCTTGGACACAATCCAGCAGGCTGTGGCAGAGCTGGGCTTCAAGTCCTTTGTGCGGAGGAAGGTGCAGCTCATCACGGAGTCAGCGAGGGACAGGAGGCTTGCCAGGGCCAAGAAGCTCCTGTCATGGAT
>JAAUXU010115250.1_pt1 | contig 13134 bp, 9 predicted proteins | sample 7278151 | NCBI WGS metagenome assembly JAAUXU01 (sample SAMN14350113, study PRJNA611818) | marine sediment metagenome | isolation source: surface marine sediment (1.8m) | place: French Polynesia: Moorea | collected 2018-08 | reverse complement strand
GTCTGGGATCACCATTCTGTGACTAAGCTCAAGGACCGGGCTGAAAGCCCAAGATTCTCATGTAGTTGGAGCACAAGCTCATGCAGCACGTCCACAACAGGTCAAGGCTTATGTCGAAGGTCAAGGGCCTTTAATTAAGCATTAAAAGACAAAGTTAGAAAGAGATTGTGAGAAAAACTTACGTATGGTCTTAGGTGTCCACGTGTTGCCACATTGTCAAATGATGCGAGGACAGAAAATCAACTTTTGGTTTATGTTGTATCGATTGCACTTATTGCACTGTTTTTGTCACTCCAACTTTCTCTAAAAAAAAAAATTGGTATACAAGTTGCCTGAGTTTCAGAAAAACTTTGTGTAGCTCAACAACAAAAAGTAAGGGTTGGCTGAATATATGTTATCTGCAGGGCTTTTCTAAAATATGTATTATGTTTTAAAATGGTTGCTGTGTCAAGAAATGCTGTTCTAGGAATTAGGAAAAATCAGTTTTTGAAAGATAAAGATACCATTTGCATGAAGAAATTGTTCTTTTTTTAATGTCACCTCTTTCCTATCCCGATCTGACCTTGGACGTTACGTCGTTCAGTACGACGTCCAAAAATCGATGTTACCTCATCAAATTAACGTCAATGATCATATGATGCTGTCGAAATCGGATGTGAGGGACCAATCCAATACGTCTAAGAAATGCCTTTTGCCAGAGTTGCCCTCACATCCCCAGCTTCTGCTATGGACACAAAAAGACTTGCAACTCCTAGGCTTTAGAGCGCTCCCTGACTTAATGTGAGAAAAGTGAATCAATTCTGGATTGTTTTCTCAACATCGCTGTCAGTGTCTTAAAGCGTCAGAGCCACTTAGGCCACTATGCCGCACAAACCTATGCAGTATCTCCAGTATCCATGAGCTCGGAGCTTTGTGATCGACAAATTCAATTTGCTAATCCCTTTTTCTCCCACCCCTGGGCAAAACCACTGCAAAAGAGTTGAAGAAAATGCCATCTTCGGGGATCAAGATAGTTTCCATCCAAGTTTGCCTTTTTCTGTAATCCCCTACATCAGAGGTCTGATGCTACAATGGAAGTCTGTTTCACAGAAAAAGTATCTTCTTTCCGAGAATCCCCAGTAGGAGAGTCGCTTTTGTCCGAGGTCGACGGCTACAACAATAATCAAGCACCATTTTGCGCAGGTCAACGGGGTGGTGAACGTTTGCTTCTGCTCGGAGACCAGGTGCAACCATCCGCAGAAAATCCTCTTCGACAATGTCAGTGACAACGCGTCCTACAACTGGCGCACAGCGCGGGGCCCACTGACAACTCTGCTGGGTGGACTCCTCTTGGTGCTCACTTGCACCCAGTGTAGCTGAATGGGCGAATAATTCTTTCTTCGGGAAAGACGAACAAGGACGATGAGGATTCCAGGATTTTTCTTTTCTTTGTACCGAACGTATGATGGTGAAGAGACAGTAGTGAGAAACACAGACTGAATGGTCTTAAGTCCATTGCCAGCGCTTTTACCTACGCGTATGTATAAAACTTTATGTCAACTCGTGCGTTAAACTTTTGCCATTATTCCTTCCGCAGACTCTCAATTGCTTGAACTATCCTTTCTCCATTCCTCCCACCACCCCTTCTTTCCTTCTAAAACAAAAAACTTTGACAATTTTTCGGTCTGGGCCCGCTAGCATCGAAGGCAACAGAGTCCAACCATTTTTAAGAGAATATTTTTCCACGTTTGTCAAACCATCTCTTTCCTCTGTGACTGCCTGCCCGGGACGCTTCCGGTGAAATTTTGCACTCAAATGACCATGAAAGAGTCCCTCCAGTGGACCCACGCTGACCGGCGTGGTGCAGAAAAAGAGAAAACAACCTGTCAAGAAAGCCTCTCTTGTGTGCACAAGCCTGCCAAAGCTTACCAATGAATTTGTCTCTCTCAACTCTCGGAGGCTTCCAGTTTTGTGAAATGAAACTTTCGAACAGTGCTCATGATGGGACATCTTGGGAGGGCGAGAGCTGCTATGGGCGTGGTGCTCGTGCCTGACGGCGCAAATCTCAGGCTACTTTCGACTTGGAACCGAAAAAAGCGACGTCACCGCCGCCATGGAAAGTCATCAAAACTGTCGGGGAGGTGAGAACTTTCGAAAAAGGGAAGGACGAGGCACAGTCTAGTGAATGTTCGACAATCCCATTTTTCACATTCAGGTCTACGTCGGTGTCCACGGCTGCCTCGGAGAGGCGTAATGGGCCGTTGGCGGCCGAGCCCACGTCGACGAGGTTGGCGTCATCACGGGATTCGCTGGGGCCTCGCTCCTCCTCGCTTCTTTGCTCTGTGGATGCGTCACGAGACGGACTCTGGTGGGTCGAACCAGGTTAGTTTTGGCATGGCCACAGCCTTGACTCCGACCAAGTCACGGTGGTTGCATTGTACCAGTGGGATTGTCCTCATGCAGGTCCCTGATACCGTCAACCTTTATTTACCACACATTTGCTGTTTCGAGATGGTCGATTTTTTTTTACCCAAACAGTGGGACAGAACTTCATCTGTCCCAGCTATACTTTTTTGCTTGCTGCCTTTGCTTCCCGTTATCCGTCTCTTGGTAAAAATATATCGTAAAGGTGGGCGCGGCTAAGATGACACACTCAGTTGACGTCATCCAGTCATTCATAACTTTTGACTGGATTATACCCTACCTCTATGAAGCCTGAGACTCTTCTTCACAACTAAAGTTTTATGCACTTTTTCTTTAGGACCATCCACTATCCCTAACCATACGGCCGAGCTAGTACCTTTAACTAAGCTTTTTTAGTGAAAATCCCGTCATAATCCCGTCTTCTTTTGGATTGAACTTACTGCTCTTGAAGCTCATCTAGCGGCGTCCAAAGGTTTCACTAGGATGTGTCAGCTATGCCTTTGGACGAAGTCGGTCCGTATTTACTGTGCAATTGCAGTCACAGCGAGCAGATCACTTTTTCTCTACTCACCATGGTCAATTTCGAACGGGCGCTACTTTTCAGTGGATTGAGCTACAGACGCAGTTTGCATCTCTATGGAACACTAAACATCTCCTTTAGAGCCAAAGTGAAATGGACAAGTGTTGTGGGATGATTTCTTTCTTCAAATGACGGTCGAAATGTTGATGGGCATGTATGACCACTGTCAGATCACTCAACTTACTTTGAGGCCACAACTTTTGGTTGGATTGAGCTATCAAAGCAGTTTACCTCTCTATGGAAAATTGAGACTCTCCTCAGAAGCCAAACTGATACGCACTTTGGCTCGAGGACCACTCAATTTCTCTCAATATTGTCATTTCCAGTGTGGTGTCCAAACCGCACGCAACTGCATATCATGGAAAGTGTTCCTAATGACCAAAATATGATGATAATAAAATTGACAGGTAACTATACAAATCGTAGCTACCTTTGTCGTCAAGGATGCTAAGGTCCATTTATTTCGATGTTTCATATTTAGCTAAATATTTACACTCACCACGCTCATCAACACTTGCAAGAAAATAACACGCCCCCGCGGCGGTAAAAAGCAAAAGACACTTTTTTAAAATCTGTAGATGATGCATCTTACATTTTGAAATGTCTTGGTTGAAGAGCAGCAAGTTGAAATCTCACAAGTATCTGAAATTCAGGGTTAGCAACAGCCTCTTCTGTGACCATATGTTTATGTACAGGCAAGTACAAATGACTACATTTTATCCATCTGTTGATCAGACATGTAAAGTCTCTGCCTTATGCAATTTGGCATCAGCTGCCTCGACATGAAGTACAGAAGAAGCTGTGGCTCGGACAATGAGGAACTGAAGTCGAGGTTTTTCTGCAAATTAAAAAAAAAACCAGCTTCCTATGAATACTACATGTCCGGTTGAGAAAGTCAGTTGTTGCCCACAGAATCTGCTGTCACTGCAACTATTTCATTTTAGGGGCATCAGACACCGTTTTTATGCTCTGTTGTTATCGAATCCTCGTCAATACCAACAGCTGGCCTTAATTAAGGTTGGACAACTTTGAATGCAGCTCTTATTTCGAGAACGACTGTTATTCAAGAGCTCCTCTTATTTCTTCCTAGCAAGTCGCACTTTAGTGATTATCAAACCATGTCTAAAACAGCTAGGAACACCTAAATCAAGCCGCAAAACGGCCATGAGGCAGCCCCAATATCAAACACAAAACTTCGAACCTCGATAGAGTTCGGTGGAATCGAGCCTGGGATCGGTACCTGCTGCGGTTGTTTTCTAGAGAGGCTCTCATTTCATCATTGTCCTGCCGAAGTGCGGCCCTCAAATGATAGTGGCTTTTAAATAGGCCCTAATTGCGAGTTCACGGCATTTTACTTTTTATTAAAGTGAGTTTTATCTATACATGCTTAAGCAGTAGGAGTTGCGTCAGGAAATTATGTGTCGGAAAAGTTTTGGTCAGAACTTCGTGACACGACTATTTGAGGGAGGCGGGCACCATACATTTGAGAGGGGCTACTATAAAACGGATGTACTCTGAGAGGCCAGCATTCGACAGGGAGTTGCTGTTCGAGAAAGGGTTTCTCATGGGAGGAACACACACTGTGTGTGCATTCCTCCATTGTAGGAAAGCGCGTAACCCAGATCTATTTTCACACTAAAGATGATTCGCCGAAACGCTCGCATCAGACTCTGGCTACCTGTGTTTGTGTGTGTCTGCAACACGTGTGTACAGAGTGCGTAGAAATCGACGCAAACTTGGTGCTTAACATTGCTCTGTCACTGCTTGCACTCGGATAAGGTCCGGCTGAAAATGCACCATGGTAACACTAACGTGGCTATAAATGTTTATTCCGATTAAAGTCCGCGCTCAAAGGCAGCCTGATCATGGCTGAGACACCCGGTGGATCGAGACTTTTGACAAATTTGGACAGGTGTCTAAAATTCTTTTTTTTCTCTACTCGTTTTAATTCATCAGTTTACGTTTTATTTCATCATTTTACTCATCAGTTTAATTCAGGTATTGCACTCAGGAGCCCAATGTGCTCAAGATGGCTGGGCTTCATATGGCTGCATTAAGCGGCGTCCACTGTATTTCAATCCCTTTTCAGAGCTGGCGCGAAAATTCAGGTCAGGGGAACCATTGAGCAGAAAAAACATGGGCTCAAACAACTCGAGCCGATTCTTATGCATATTGAACGTCGGTGGTTGGGAAAGGAAGCTTGAAAGACAGAGATGCTTCCGTGTCTGTGAAATTCTTCATTATTCTTTCCTCTTGTGCTTTTACACGAAACTCTTCCAAACCAGGTCTTTCACTTCACACTGGGGCCCGTTTCCAGCATTCTTAGGGATCTCATTGGATCTCCATTTCGTTTTTGTTCCTGAGGAACTCCTTTGATCTTCTGAAAGAGCCCATAATTCTTCACTGCGTACAAAGTTAGTGCTTAAGGAGTAACAGTAACTTTTAAGTCGACGTCTGAGCGTGCACCGACACTGGATAGCTATGCCGAAAATGTCTCAGGATGTCCAATACGCTAACCGTCCTTTTTTCTTTGCTTTCCCAGATCCGCATAACTTCAAAGCCGCTGGAGGTGAGTCAAGTTACTAATTTCCTTCATCGGGCTTGGTCACACTAGTGGAAGCACGATAGGAACGCATTTCCTTAGAAAGTGAGTTTCTTAGGCACCTTTACACACAAGCATGACAATGATCTGTTGCTATCTTGCCCTGTTTCTCTCTTCAATCAGCTGAACAGCACATGAGGCGAGATCTCCTACAGAAAGTAGGAGCTGCCGGACGGTCTTGACGTGCACCATGCCCCAAAGAACAATTGCTGTGAGATCAAAGACACCACCAATTTTGGCGCAATCACTGAAAGAGCCTATTTACCAGAAAAAGTGAGATCACAGAAGCGATCTGAACTTAGCCTGTACGTGGTTGTGGTCTCACATCAAAGGAGATGCAAATTTTGCTTGCAACAATTTATCTGGACCGATACAGTTGGCGGCGCTGCTGCAGCAAACACCAAAAGTAGATCTCAATGTCTCTCGACATTGGGTCAGCTAACACAACGGCGGTTTCTCCGTGTCATACTCCTCCTCCGAAGATGGCGCCACCTCCGAAGAATGGCAGCAGTTGGTGCTACAGCCTTCAAGAAGCCATTGCACTTCAAGCGCCGCAAGTCCAACGTCTGTGGCCATGGTGCAAGCTGTTAAGGAATGAAGCCGCCAGAAAAAGAATTTAAAGTCAACTGTGGCGGGAGTTCTATTGCTGCTATGGGAGATGAAACACTTACTCCAGCTGTGCGCATAGAACAGTCGAACTTTGACTTGGCACAAAACAAGATTTTATAAACTTTTGTTAGCTTAAGGAAATTGCACTGCAAGAAAACCTCCGACATTGTGAAGTTTCCCTGGGCTGTGCTGTGTTCTTTTGAAGTACAGTCCTGGCCGTAAGCAATTGCGTCGATCATGACGCCACCTCCTACACTGTACTGAAATATGTCGAAGTGGAATTTTGATGTGGCACGTGTAGATGTGATCCTGGGACACAATGTTGAGGACACAGGGTCAATATCAAGGCTGCCCATTTTGGTGCCACAGTGCTCAAAAGGAAGACAACTAGAGCGGGGGGGGGGAGCTGCCGGATAGGACAGAAATTTGGCATTTTCAGGGGGGTAAATGTTGAAGAAACTGTCTGAAATTTTCATGGAAGAATCTGGACGCAAAGGCTGACACGTTGACTGCCATTTATGCCAGTGTCTCCAGCATCGCCTGCCACTGCCTCAATGATTCTGAAGAATATCAACAACAGTGTGAATTATGCAAACAATGCTTGCAAAAGTCACAACAGTACCTGTCCCTTGCAAGTTGAGTTTCAATAGGGGTCTAGCTTCATCTTCGCCTCATCCAGAAAGATTTTCGGACTGAGACCATCCCATAAACATCTCAGCAGCCCCTCTGCACGTTGTTTTCTCTACTCCTTGTCCCGAGGCGAGAGCTTTTGCCTCCTCTCCCTGGCCCTGGGGAATTATCACATCTACACATTTTATGTTAAAGTTCCATCTCAAATTCTGTTACCTGGAGCACAAGCCTAAAGCTGCTGTGATTTGCCAGTCTGTTATCTGGGAAACACCTATGTCACGACTAAGTTTGGCCACAGTCTGCACAGGATCTTGGGAGATCTTCCTGCAGATAGTGCGTCGTGCATGGATGGTGACAACATTTGTCAGATGACCAGGTCGTGGCACAGGTGTAAGATCGACCCTGGTTCTCCACTTCAACCCAGATTCTGGACCTGGCGGAGTCTCAGATCAATCTCAGATCAAAGATGAGAGCAATGTCTGCATTGCTCACATGGGGAAGGGCCTGCTGGATTGCGGCATTCCAGGAAGCCATGAGGTCAGTCCTGGACGGTGACTTCGAGCATGGGGTGGCCATGTCCACCAGCACTAGAAAATGTAGAAGATCAAAATCAGCACTAGAAAATGTAGAAGATCAAAATTAGCGCTAGAGAATGACTTAATGGCACTTATGAGCAGCGAATCAGGGCAGTCCAGATCACAGAAAGGCGGCAAAATGAGATCGTAGCAGGCACTAGAAAATGTAGCAGTAAGATCAAGTCAGCACTAGACTGAAGACACTTCTTACCAGTGGCGAATCTGTCAGGCTGGACTCAGCAATATCTTGATCAAGATGTCCCGATGTCAGTGTGGATTTGCTTTGTCTACACGTCAAATTGTCACTCTGTTGCTCTCTTTTTGTTGCTTCACCAAACCTAGCAACCTCTTGACCCGGACGTGGGGTTTTTGAGTGCTTGCGCTGGAGGTTCTGGGGAATGAATCCCCCTGGGTCCAGATTCTTCCATGAAAATTTCAGGCAGTTTCTTCAACATTTACCCCCTGAAAATGCCAAATTTCTGTCCTGTTTGGCATGCCCCCCCCCCCTCTAATTGTCTTCCTTTTAAGCATTCTAGCACCAAAATGGGCAGCCTTGATATTGACCCTGTGTCCTCAACATTGTGTCCCAGTATCACATCTACACGTGCCACATCAAAATTCCACTTCGACATATTTCAGTACAGCGTATGAGGTGCTTTCATGCTCGACGCCATTACTTACGGCGAGGACTGTACAACTCTGTGGGAGGTGGTGAAATGTGCATGATTTTAGCAGTACTTCTTTTACAGAACAAGTAATTTTAAGATTTCATTCATGCAACTGGAAGTATGTGCATGCACACAGACAGAAACAGACTGACCTGGACAGGCGTTTTTGGTCAATTTGGAGAATTCAAACCATACTAAATGTGACAACCCTCAGATTCTGAAGTACGTAAGATGTGGTGTTTGATGCTGAATATCTGACGTAGTCAAGTGAATCACAATTGATGTGATAGCCTCGCATTGCTGAGCTGCAACAGTGCATCAGTCTTGTCCAGCAGAGACCATTAACACCAGAGGTGATTTGCACGTACTTCTCATGCATGTCGAGTTTGAGTGTCTGAAAGAAGAGTTCGAGAGGAAAGCGAAAAGGCAAAATAAAACAGCTTTCTTTAAAAACCACTCAACTCTGTCAGAAGCGGACCTATAATGAACACATTCGAGCAGTTGTTGCGTTCCATACAGTTGTGTTTTTGTTAAGTTTGTACAGATCTTGGTATGTTGACTGACTCGCGCTTTCTGTGAACTCCATGAAAGATGAGGTCACCTGTAATTGTAAACTGATTAGGAAGCTGGTAGGGGTGGTGTCAATATTGTGACCGAACACTAACTCAGGACAAAACTGAATGCTCATGCAGTCAAAATCTGACCTTGCCTTTTTAGCTATCTGAACTTATCAGCTTATCAGAATCAAACTTAACAGCTAATTCATATGGGAATTCAGCTCGAGATCTAGGGATGAAACTGCCTAATTGAGCTGAACAAGATGATGAAACAGTTAAGGAGAGTTGTTCTTAATATAATTCTGGAATCTAATGGATACGACGTAGTATATGCGTGGTGAATACATGAACAATCAGTGACCACCTGCTGGACCAAACCGAGATAAGTAAAGCTTGACAGCGCGGAATTGACTATTCCACGACCTTGGCACCAGAACAATCCACACACTTTTTGTCCATAGGTTGGTCAGAAATAGACCTCATTATCATGTTATTCCAGCTCGTCTCCCTCATCCTCATCATCTTGTTCACCCACACATCTGTCTAGCCCACAACTAGAGACTCCACACAATGGAAACTAGCCTACATGTTTGTCCGGAACATATTGTCAGCTTCAAGGTCAAAGACGATGGAGAGCAATGCTTAGGGCTGTAGTCACAATGGCTTCTCATTAACAACTCGTAGATTGTTTAGTACTCGATACGACACCCAGGTGATCACTTCTCATACAGACACAAGATTTTCCAGATGGAATCAAATGAAAGGGTAATAGAGAGTAATGTAGTACAGTACACGGTTTACTGTCAACCATACATTCATTGGTGTAAGTAATGTCACCTGGTACATATTGATATCACATGCTGACCAGAGATGCTTCCCAGATGAATTTCAACATGTAATTGATCATTCAGACAGTGCAACATAACTTTAATTACACAAGTTCACAGTTATGAGTGTTTGTTAAGACACTAGAGCACTCAAAGTAACATAAGTTGACAAGAGCACCATGCTGGTCAAGGTCAATTTTTGATGTTTTTGACCACTTTTCCATGATGAAATTTGCTGAAATTTTCTGTGGATGTGGCCACCCACCCTCCAGAAGGAGCACATTCTGTCCACCTGTGTTGCCTGTCACTGCTGCTGCTGCTGAGTGTCTCTTGCTCGTCGTTTGTCCACGATCGTGGCCTTGTGCATGAATGAGGTGTTTTTGGTCTGTAGCATGTCCACGGATGGGTCAGAGGGTGCTGCCTTTGGCATTTGGCACTGGAGGGTGGGTGGCCACATCCACAGAAAGTTTCAGCAAATTTGATCAAGAAAAAGTGGTCAAGAACATCAGAAATCAGCGGCAACCGGCACGGCACTCTTGTCAACTCATGCGACTGTACAAGACAAGATATGCACTATATGACACGTACGTTCTCATTCTCACATATTGGAAATTGACCGAGTCCCTCAGGGACTTATCACCTATGGGGAAATGTTGAACATACAGTCCAATATTTTTGAAAATTGTCATTTTTAACTCTGCCCCACCAAAGTTTAATTTTTACTGCGTTACGCAAGCACCTAAATAACTTAAAAAATTCGAGGCTTCCGGGCAAAGAGTGAAACCCTACTTTTCCTTTTTCATCTGGCTGTAATGGCGTAATAAGGCATTTAGAATTTAACTAAGGACATCCACTTCAAAAATAAGATGTTGACCTAACATCCTTTTGCGTTCTGGTCACAAATCTTTAAATGCTGTTATGCGAAGCCGAAGTATTTTTCTTACCTTTTAATTTGACTACGAAATCTTCACTTGCAACAATTTTGACATGTCCACGTGGTGGAGTCACTATTTTTACCCAACCAAATCATTGCATTGAAGACTCACATGTACACAACAGCATAGCAGGATAAATGCACAAAAAAACTAGTCAATGGGGTCTACAAGTTGACTGACTGATGATAGAACTTCGTCCTTATTTCTCTAACATCTTGGAGACATAGCAATCAATCTAAGCCTAGATCAAGTTTTTCCTGATCTTTTTATGGATTAAAGGTGCGTATGTGTGCGTGTGTGCGTACAGTCGAGTCGACTCCCTGATGTGCTCGACTAATTTTGGCACTACTCGACTCAACTTACTACTCAGCAGGGAACTTTTCCCTTAGTCCTCGCAAAAATGGTTTAGCTCGTATTGAAGCACACATGCTAGATTCCTCAGATTGCATCGGTGCAAGGGCTTCATGGAAACAATTTAATACATGGCAATTGTGAAATTCGGACGTTAATAAAATCTTCGATTGAAAATTGGTAATTCGTTGGGTGAAGAGGTCCTAAAAATTGGACAAGATACTTTTCAGTCTGACAATTTTTCAGCTTTAGATCCGAAAGTCAGACCATCTGGAGATGCATGCAATTTTGTAACCTTTTTTCCTCGTGAATTAAATTCTCGATATTGGACGAAATGACTCGGTACAATACTCGATACTTCAACCAGGCTCGTTAGAAGCTAGGTTTGGGTTCCGGGGACTCCCAAGGATTACTAAGACATATCATACCACTCTTGTCCCCCTCGAGGATAGAAGACTGTCAAGTCGTGCGTGGGGGTGGTCGACAAAAGCGGCGGCAGCGTCAACCCTCAAAAGGAGAGCCCCCAACTCGGAGAGGGGGTACACGTCAGGCTGCCGAATGTCATTGAGGTGAGCCAGAATGAACTCTCTGTTGCATGAACTCTTCCATGCGTCTATGGATTATTTCAGACGAAGGACGGGCAGGAGGACGGCAACTCCTCCTGCAGCGACAACGTCACCTCGACAAACGGCAGCGCCAACTCTGAATACTCGAGCAGCAGCAGCATACCCGGCCAATGCTGCCTGACTGCTAAAGACTTATCCCACACATCAAAAACGGCGCCGTTCAGGAAACCCCAGCTTCCAGTGTTCTACATTGATTGTTTTCCCGTCAGTGAAGCACTGAAGTCACAACTCGTTACGCGTTGGTGACCTGGTGGCCTTCGGAGATCCTGCAGAGGGCGTCAGCCCACTCGGAACTTGTCTTTGCGATTGTTCAGCAAAAATTCAATGCAGCAATGCTCCACGCATCTGGATTCTATTCTTGTACGCAGGTTTAAAAAGAAATAAAGGTCTCAGTAACAGTTTTTACAGAGTAGCGACCAACCATTTTATCACGTGTGTCTGTTCCGCGTGGTGTCACAAGATCAAGTTTTATGTTTAAAAACAGAACTACCAATATTTTCACTAAACGTTTTGAAAAACTTTTACATGTCACTGAAATGACCATTCATAAAATTTGTCGCCCTGTCACTAAAACCGTCCCGTTTATGACTGCAGGACGTCAGTTGAACAGTTGCTCGCATAAATGCATAGAGACGTCTTGTCACTCAAATGTAACACACCCATGAACGTGACGTATACGTTCGTGTGTATGCACATACAGTATACATGCGCGTTTGTGTACGAGATTCAGGGAGAGAGACGCTTGTGACACTGATTCTGCCGGAATAAACTCATTAATTCGGGCTTGTGACACCCAACCCTATTCATCCTGTCAGGGGGTCGGACGTTCTGCATCTCCTCCGAGGCTGCCAGGATGATTAGGATGAATCGGCATATTAGTTCATTTATATGGAAGGTTTTATTGCAGTGTAGATTCAACTGTCTGCCGTACCATTAAAGAATGTCAAGATAGAAACTCAAACCGTGCGTCTTCTGTACGGTGCACCTATCCCCAAGTCGTCCGCAAGCATACCAGTACTAAACAAGCTTGTCTAGGTGCGTATTGTAAGTACTTGTACGTATGGCATCGCCTTTTTTTAGCGTATACCCTGAGGGCGTTGATACTAAACAATTTTCCCAAAAATTGCACCATGGTGGCTTCTTCCGAAGAACCAACGACCTCAGTTATCCGAATTACTTCAATCACGGTCATAACGCATCTTTATATACTGTACGTACTAGTAATACAGATCATCGTATAATGACATGTGACCGATAGCCCCAGGAGGGCTTCTTGTTTTTTCCCCTTAAGGAACTCTCTTGCGAGCAGATGGTAAGGTGTGGTATTGCGGCTTCTTGGCCATTCTAGTGAAGGACTGCCTGGTGGCGAAGGGTTCCCTCATGGCCATCTGCAAGTCCTCCTCCTGCTTGAGCAAGAATTCAAGCTGCTCGCGTTGTTCTCGTATGAGCTGCTCAGTGGTGACGCCCTCGGGAGGCTCCGATGAGCCGCTGATTTTCCTGGAACCGCTGAAGGCGGTCGGAGCAGGGCACTTGCAGTACAATGGAGGGGCTGTGGCCTAAAGGGAGGCAAAGAGTATCGCAGTTACACCTAAGCCGTTTAACTCCAACTACGCAGGTTGGACAAAAGGCAGAGAATACGGCACCGGTACTTGGCACTTGTCAATACAGTGCTTGGCGTAAATAATGTCACTTGGTGCATATCGATGCAATACTCTTAGTGAGATAATTGTAAGGTTGACCTTTGCTGTGGAATGTGTGACTGAGAGTGTGG
>JAAUXU010049335.1_pt1 | contig 13137 bp, 14 predicted proteins | sample 7278151 | NCBI WGS metagenome assembly JAAUXU01 (sample SAMN14350113, study PRJNA611818) | marine sediment metagenome | isolation source: surface marine sediment (1.8m) | place: French Polynesia: Moorea | collected 2018-08 | reverse complement strand
GACGTCTTTAGGAATGTAGTTGGACAAATGTAGTAGGAAATCTGCCCCATAGGACCATGACTGGCTAAGATGACTAACTCTGGAGTATTGATTATCGCCCTAGAACTGCACTGATTGACCATCTTGATCTCTTTGCAGCAGGACATGCAAGGTCTCAAAACACTTTTTGTTTGACAGGTGTGGCTTCGATATATTCCTGGACCCAAATCCTTCAATTTCAGTACATGAATTGAAGTGTTGTGGTCACATCTGGTGTGATTTTGATCTCACCTTTAAATCAACAACTTTGTTGGCTCCTAACTTCATGACCTCAAACATTTCTGATACTGTGATCATATACTCGACACCAGAAATCATTTCAGCCAAACAGCTTGCAATGTTATTATAATCTGCCAATTACCAAAGCTTTAGTGCCAGGCTCACTTATTTTGAAATGGAAGGAGTACTGAATTTCCCAGCATCACCTTCCGAAAGCTATATGCCTCAATGAAGACCCATGGGTCCTCGTACGGCAATTTACTGTATATCGATTGATCTGTTCGCTTTCAACTTGGCAAAGGTCGGTCAGCGGGATAATGTTGCGTTAGTCGAAAGTTCTGCGCAAATTAAAAGTCAGTCCTTCACTTAATAAAAGTTCAGTTAGCCGCAAAATTCGATGCGTGTGCAGTAATGGAGATGCAAAAATCTTCTTTCCAATGTTCTTCCCCAGTCACTGTTGCAATTTTCCCCTCGCTGACATTTGCGTTCTTCGGCTTTAAGTCGAACGATGAATGACTGCACCTTTGGTGAGACTTTATTCCACCAAAAATCTGAGTTAATAGCAAAAATCTCCGATTAAGTAAAGTTGGCGAGTAGTTGGAGGTCACAGCACAAACTGCCACATCATTTTTTCCTGCAATTTAACCAAAAGTGTATTTTCGGCCTCAGAAATGGCCGAAGAAGAAGAAAGCAAGAATCACTGAGGAGTCAGACAAGGCTGGCTTCAGTCGAGAGGATGCTGCTAGAGGATCCTTTGTCTTCAGCTGCGACGTGGTCTTGGACTCCCCTCAGAACGACACTGGCCAATTCGAGGCAGTTTCGTGCTGTGCATAAGAACTCCTCCGATATAGTCAACTTGACTAAATTGGAGTTTTATTGTAGTATTTAATTTTTTCCTCAAGAGTTGAGAGGCCGAAATATTGAATTTCAATAAAAAATACTTTCCCAAGTAGTTGGCCTTGTTTGTTTCAATAATGTTGCCATATTTACGTAAGATCTTGCATTTTTGCATTTATTCCGCTCATACTAGGGAGAACTAATTTTCCACCCTCCTTGTGTTCTACTAGCGGATGGTAAAGTAGAGTTCAGGACTCCTAAGGCACGACCAAAAAATACAGCCACCAATGTATGGGACCTACAGTTACATAATAGTCTCAAGAAAATGGTATGTGCGTAATGAAGGCAAAATGGACAAGGTCTCTATACAAAACTCTTCATGCTTGTTTGCATCCTTGTGCCCCTGTAGAACTCTCAGGTCTTCACGGATCTGGCTGATTTTTTGCGAGTGAGTCCTCTTGGTCAACAAGAAGGACAAAAGCTATTCAAAGTTGCATTTTGAGGCTGAAATCAAGGTCCAATGTTACATTTATGACATAAGTCATAAACAGCCACGCCAATAGATATATCTAAGCACATTGGGAGTGGCTGTTTGGTATCAGCATTTATCAGCAGCTGCCAATGGCAAGAGCAGGGAAGAGAAGAAATCGCTTGGAGTGGGCAGTGAGACTGGCAAACCCGGAGAGCCAAACTGTGGCCCGACCTGTGGACTGGTGGCCCGTTGCCATCACCACAAGCTGGGGAGAAGAGGAGGGATGGAAGAGAGCGGGTGAGAGGTGTCTGGATGAGTGAGTTGCAAAAGTAAAGACAAAATAAATCCAGGTGCAAAAGCATGGAGGACATGGAGTGCACAGTGAGTGGTGATCACAAAGCACATGGACAGCGTGAAGTGCGTGGATGAGGAGTAAGACAGACGGAAATAGTGATTTATAGAATCCTCCAGAGTATAGCCAGGCGCAGACGCAGCTTGTCTTACATAAAACACAGTATGGACAGTTGGCACATGGCATTTTTCACGATGTCCCACGGATACCGACCATTTTAGAATGGCTACATCTCAGCTCCTACTGGACCGTTCTCTGAAAATTATTTTTGCAAGTCGTAGAGTAGTAAACGGGGTTTGTGTGATCATCAAACAATGTAAACATTGTCTTTCTGACAGCTCATTCTCCACACTTTGCGATGCTTTAAGAGTTGCTCAAAATGGCCGTCATCTGCATTCACGCACAATTTTGCACACTTTCAAATGTTACATACAGATGATTTAAAATTTTTGTGTGGGATTGACTCTACTTCAGTCTTAACAAGTGTCATGACTTGTTCAATACTGTTAGGTTCATTCATATCAACATGTGGCTCCATCACCAATAATCAGTTTACTTGGGATAAGACTGTGAAGAAGGTTACATTGTAGTTGTGTTGCTTACACATTACAGTTGTGGTGCTTTCAGTGGCTTCACTCTCAACACCAAGTTGGGAACATCCCAAATAAAGAAACTGACAATTTTTCTACGAGTTCCAGAGTCCCTTGCTCGACACCAACAACGGCTGCACCAGCCTAGAAAGGTTTCACCAAAACTTTGAGATCCCCGCCTCCGCGTCCCAAACGGAAGTCACCAATAATTTGGTCACAACTTTGGCTCAGTCACTAAGAAGCTTGACTAAGTCAACTCTTTACTTGGACACTCTGTGACAAATGCAAAGGGTCTGAGCACGCAACGCATGAGCTCCCTCAGCCACAAAGAACACAGGCAAACATAAGAGATTCTCTTCAGCTGGGCAAAGTCCAGGCTCGTGTTGGACTGGGGTCGAGTCCGACGCGTAAACTCTCTGGTCGCGCCGGGTCCCTTTCTACCGGCCCGTGGTCGGCGGCCCAAAAGCTGATTTTCTGTCGCTGATGCCAAAGTTGCCAAAGTTTGACAGCCGCAAAGCACTGTTCTTTTTTTCTCAGTTTTACTTTTACTTTTTTTTTTTTTTACTTTTTTGCAATCTGCCTCTGAAAAGTTGCGAACATGTTGTGTGTGTGATTTTCAAGCTTTTGATTTTAGATTCGTAGATCTCATCCAGTTGGGGTCATTTTTTCAGCACGACAGCTGCTGGCTCTTGAGCGGGGCCGAAGTGAAATCGGCCCGGCCCGAACCGAAAAACACTCAGGTCTCGTACCCCACTAGTCCTGGCTAATGCGTGACTTAAACTTTTGGTTCGGGTCAATGGACTCGAGTGCACGATGACGACAGTTGTCTCAAACTGTTTAGCTAAAAGTCGGACGCACACAAAGGAGGTTAGTTGATATTCTGGCAGTACATTGTCTTGATGCCAGATCTAGCATAACTAGACCTTATCTGGTGTGACGTTCTGATGCGTATCTGCCTAGAAATAAAGCATAGAGTCGTCCGACCTTTGGGAATGACATCTCGTAGTCACGTGGACGTCGCAGTCCAAGCTGGTGAAGATGTGGTCAATCGTTGGAAGGCTCTGTGCGTCGTCGACTGGAGCGTGATAGCGAGCACTAGAGCGTTGTAGAGCTTCAGGACGTGACTGGAGAGCTGCGAGGCTCTTCCAGATCTTGGTCGGCTGCGTGGACGCGTCGTCAACGCAGAAGGTTCTCTTGAGAGCGTCGTCGAAGGCGAAGTGCGGGTAGACGTCGTAGACCGGACCGAAGAGCACCTCGGGACGAAGGTAGCGCACGCACGAGACACTCCTGACGTTGGCAACTCCAGACGTTGCCAACCTGAAACTCCACAACCGACTGACGAGCCGGGTTCTGGAACTTATGGAATAAGCTGCAAGACGACTTTTAGACGGATTGGAGCAATCTAGATCCAGTTTAGCTTAAGCGTCCAAGACCTAGGGACAAAAAGTGGACTTATATGCCCTCCACTTTACAGCTAGAACATATTTTAACCGAGCTATCATCGTCGAGACGCCATTCAACGAGGTTTCAGTTGTGGAGGTCTAGCGTGTCCTGACAGCATACGGTCTTGCATAAGTTAAGGGATCCCTCTCATTTGAGCAGTGCAAAGAACATGATGGTTTTTTTCCTCTTGAATATATTAAAATATTTTGCAGCTGATTGTGTTAGTAAACAATGTTTCAATCTGGTTGAACAAAATGTTTACAAACTTCAGCATGTCGGAGCAACTGAGGCATGGGATGAAATTCTCCAAGATGTCATTAGCCTCTCCAACATTGTTCACGCCAAAGGGGGAGGAGGACATCGAACATCAATCTTATACTTGTGTTTGTGCTGTTTGTCAACATCAGACATTAAAGTTTTGTTCATTAATTGGTTGCTCTCTGTTAACATGCTCAAGTTTCCAAACTTATGCAAGGCTGCGAATAAGTACAAATTGACAAATGTGGCTCGGTGAGAAAGACGGTACCGTGACTGTCGATCTTGTGTCTTCACTAATCCTCGACTTGACTGAAAGTCGACAAGAGAGGGGGAAAAACGCATGATTCCCTTCATTGGCAGCCTGTGATGAGAGCGTTGGTCTCAGCAGCTTCGCATGCCAGGCGAACTTTCAGTGCTCTGGTGAGAATATTGTGGAAATGTACAGGGTGAGGCGGAACCCCAATGACACATCTTCAAGGATGAGAGGTGTACAAGGGAATTCACCTCGTACTTAAAGAGTGAGACAGATCTACACAGAGTGCAGCGGCAGAATCCGCCACTACAGAAAACTGCTCTTACTTCTCTGCTACTGATTTTACACTGCAAAATCATTGCTGAGTGAATTGGTTGATCTTTTTACGAGTCACAAACACAAGTACAACAGCCGTACATTTTTCAACAGATTGGGGCACCTCTAACAGACAACAAGATTCAACTGAAAATAACTTCACCAGCTTCTGGAACACCAAAACCTGGTCTTCCTGTTCCCCAGATCCGAACCCTGGTGATTGCTTCCAGCTTGGTGTGCTGGAGGGCCAGACTTGCTAGGTTCCTCACAAATCCGTGGATGACTTGGGAGCTCCTGTGACCAGCTGTAGCCGCTGAACTTGTCACTAAGGCCAAAGGTGGGCACATTCAATAAAAAGTACGACTAAGGGAGCAATTTAAGAGGTTCAAGTCACATTTTTCATTTCTCATTCCTTCAACTTCAAAGTAGCAAGACTTTTCTGTAGTGGTGGTTTCTACTGCCACACTCTGTACAGTGTGTAGGCAAAAAACCTGCTCCTGGCCTTGTAGTGACTTTTTTTCTTTTCAGCAAAAATTGATTCACTGATTTTCAGTGCAACAAAAGTACAACAAAAGGAAAAGAAAACTTTTAAGCGGAAACAAACAGTGAAAAAGAGACTTTCTTCTGATTTTCTGTGAATGCCGGGCCATTGGTTTAACCATGAGTGAGACTTATTTTCGCAAGCGACCTTTTCTTCTTAATCGAATATGAAGGTTTTTTCTTGTGCATCCACGTCTTCTTTCCCTGTGTGTACATTACCATTACAGTAATTTCCCTAGTTATGAGCCCAGAATGCTTATCAATTATTACGAGTGCCTTAGAAGATGAGGTAAAAAGTAAAATAGGAAAGAAAAGTATTTTTTCATGCATTTTGCCCGTTCATCATCTCTGCTTCATACTTTGTGTTTGCTCTTCTTTTTCACACTTTGAAAGCGGTCGGAAGTGAAAAGAACACTAGTGAATTAGTAACAGAAGATGCTTTGCTCAGCCTCCACTCCGTGGAAAGATGATTGCCGCCTCCCCCCAGCGTGTCAGGATCGATCAGGACGGATGGGGACGAATCAGAGTTGATTCGGGTGGAAGAGCAGAGACGAAGGAAGGTAAGAAGACATCACTTTGCGGTGCGGAGAAGCCATCACATCTACAGTGGACCCCTCGTATAAGAGCATTTGACATGGGAGCTGAGTAGAGCAGGATCGTGGAATCCCCTCAACCAAACCTGCATTTTATTCGGTCAGTATTTGTCGTTCATCAGAGCGCCAAAGTTTGGCTCCAACGGATGAGAGAGCAGAAATTTGGCATGAAGATCTCGAAAGACTGCTCAATATTTGTCCAGGTCACTTAAAACAACACTGCTGTGAGTTCAAATGAGCAAAGTTGTCATGAGCAGCTGTTTGTGGTATTGCTGTGTAAATTTGAGGCCTCTTTTCAACCCAACTCTTCGTGGACAAGGTCTAACTCGGGCCAAGACTTCTCGGCCCCCAATTCATGAAATGTTCATTCCGTTGAATAAACACAATAAAATGTGCCAAATACCCTTGTGCAAAACTATGTTATCTGGCAACACAACTTGACGGACGTGTTTTTCCAGTATCTCTTGAGAGAGGCCCTTTTGGTCTGAAACCATCATACAGATTGTTTCAAAAGTCCGGTTCTAGTTTTATGGGTCAGTTTCTGGCTTATTGTAGCACTTGGAGAACTGACTGTGGTACCATTGGACGCATGATTGTTTAAATTGTTGTTTGATCAGATCAAAAACTGCCCACAATTGTCACAGCAATGAAGCCGGGGAGGAATGTCAGCCTTATTTAGTCACTTCCACTTTATAAAGGCAAAGAATACTGCAGAATATCAGTGATTTTTTTATGAATTGCACCCCTTTGTCATGCAACCTTGACTTCATTCTGTTAAGATTTGGACTACTCACTACAAGACACAAAAACTGGTACGTGGTACCTTCAGGAGCATTTTCAGCTCGCAGTACAGTGACTCCACCTTTGCGCACGCACACACACACAAACATGTGCGGCATATTTGATTACTTTTTAAAAAAAAAAATTCTTGTTGAATGATGCCAAAATCAGCTCTCAAAGTGCCACGAGAAGTCCAGAACTGATCTTCAAACACTCTGTAAGAGTAGATATTCGAGGTCCCTAAGCTGCTCTGATGCTCGAGGTCTACTGTACAGGGTGGACTAGGCAGATTTGGCCGCTCATCCTCATGGTGAAAAACAGCGTCAGCAAGTTGCTAATCTCCACCTGAAGCCTCAGCCTGTGCACTAGCGATGTCTGACATCCGGATCGGATCACGAAATGTAAGAGTCCGTAACTATAACCTTCTCGGCTTTTCCTCTTGGGTCGGGTAGATCAGGATTAAACGGAGTCTGATCATTTTTTTTTCTTCTTTTTGCTAAAGAAGAAAAACTCTTGAAACGAACTATTGCCATAAAGTTATAAAGGGCTCAAATGCACTAAGTCCGCCTGCAAAAAAAAGGTCTCTGTCAAATTCTTGTAGTAACTTTGGGTTTTTTTTTTAGCATTTAGGATGAAATTCTGATCGCATGAACCGGAGTTTCCGGGCTCCAGTCACGGACTGTGAACCATCAAGTCTCAAGACTGACCCGGCCCGGATGAAAATCAATCCGAACACATCCCCAATTCCAACATTTGATCCAATTTTCCGCCTTTCCTTCAATAAAAAATACCGCAATTTTTGCCTGCCCACACTGTATGCCAAATACAAGATCGGCACTGTACCATGCAGACATCACAGCGCACAATGGCTGTAATGGGCCTTCCGTAGTCCTTTCTTCAATATCCCCATGGGCTTAACGTTGAAGTTTTGAAAGAAGGGAGAATTTGAGCAAGTGCCTGGGACGCGGTGTGTCCCCCCCCCAATGGCTCAAAAGTACACCCCCCTTACACTGAACGCGCGCATCCAGTTAGTTGTGTCTCATGCATGTGCAGCAGCTCGGGCAGGCATCACACCCACCACGCGCATGGATCCAAATGTCCGTCTTTTCCTCTTCTGCTCTCTCTCTCTCTCTCTCTCTCTCTCTCTCTCTCTCTCACACACACACACACACAAAGGACGGACTTGTTGCCTGCTAGTGTCACCCTCCCCCCATCTTCTCTCTACCCTCCTGAAAATTGTGTAGCAGTAGCGGTTCAGCTCTGCTTGCGCGAGCATTGTGCACGTGATGGTGGTCAGCAACAACGTGGATCGTCTCGTATGAAGGCTGTACACAAGTGATCTCTTACTTTGCACACTCAAACAAGGCTGCCACGTGTCCCTGAGGAAAATTGACCTTCTTCCTCAAGAAAATTCAGCTGTTTTTCGACCTGCTTTCTTTGAATAATAAAGGCTTGGGAAAAAAAAGATTCCTCAAGAAAATCTTGACCGTGTGTAGGAATTTTTTTTGAAGATATGAAACGTGAGTTCTTAAAATGACCATAAGTATCCAGGTCATATTTAAGGTCATTCCTTTCTGTGTTTGGCAGACTGAATAATCAAAGATCTTTCTGGAGAAGACTTGAAGGAGCTGGTGAAGAAAGTGTTACTCTTGCTACCCTTTGGAAGGAGCTGAAAAATGGTAACGCACCTGTCAAATGGCGTCGATGGACTGGTGAAGACAAGCGACCAAACCTCAACGTCTGCTGCTGTTGCAGAGCAGCCTTCAAAGGTGAGACAGACAGTTCAGAAATCTGATCTTGAACTTGGGAGATCCTGACAAGGACTCCAGTTGATAAATACTTCCCTCCTGGAGGGTGGGGGGAGGAGTTGCCAGATGAATCCAGATGATCAAGTTGGTCCACCTCGACTGGATATTGAGTTAGAAAGTTGCGCGGTGACAGCTCCTCAACCGTTGAACCGTCGAACCTGAACCGTTGGACCAAACTCCTGTCCCATTGTTTCATGTGATGGCAGATCCTTTAGCCCTCAACCAGACATTTGCAAAATAACATCTTTTGTGCGTTATTGTCAGGGTTACAGATATTTGTGTAACTGCATGTCAAGGCAGCTGAAGCCAGAATGCTAAACATGTGTGATTATTAACAGATCATCTGATGTCAACATCAATCTGAGGGTCTCGAGCATCGTTCGATGATATAGCTATAGCCACAGAAAAGTCTGATGCTAACCCTGAATTGCAGATACTTGTAAAATGCCAACTTGCTGCTCGGCAGCAATCACAGCTCAATATGGAAAATGAATGATCTGGAGATTTTGGTCCTAGTGTTTCAGGAATCATTCCCAACATGTTGCATTTTGCAAAACCTTGCGAAACAAGATCGATTCTTCCGGACAAGCTGAGGTCGTCAGACTGTGCAACGTGTGGCTAGAAAGCAATCAAAAGTCCTTGACCACAGCTGGCAAACTCAGGGAGTTTAATACACGTGCTCCATGATGATGCGAAAAAGCAAAGCTGACGGATGAGCCAACATAAGTCATCTTCTTGTCCACGTCCATGTCCTCGCACGCGTCTGTGTAGGTGAACTGGTCTTGTACTGGGTCATGCACTAAGCTGCATAAAAGGTCATAAGGTCAGAAAAAAGAACGATTTCAGAGATCTCTGCACTCAGGAGTCACTTCCTTCCGGGCTTTGACCCTGATCAGCTCCAGGGTCCAGGGAGAAGGAGTCCAATAACAAATTGCTGCACAAGGACAGGAAATACAATATGCACTTGCGGGAAACAAACAGGTCATGGGCTTGTTTTTGACTCATACGACGAGGTGAAAGCCCGAGTAATAAGGCCTTCCTTGTTGCTGGTCTCACTTTCAGAGGAGACCCCATCAAAGTATTTTTCTCCATCACTATCCACATTTCGGTCATATACTGGTTGTGTCAGGGACTGTAAAGGCTTCTCTACTTAAGTGAGGGACTCAGGAAGTGAAGAAAAGTTAGTCCAGCGGGAGGAAACGAGATGCAGCCTTTTTTTTGGCAATAATGAAGTTGTGGCCTTTGTGACCTCATTCTGAAAAAAAGAGACCTTGCACGCATTTCGCTCACGTCTCAAACAAACTTTTGTCAGTGGGGGTCAGAGCCGTTTGGATAAAGTCGGAAGTTTTTTGAACTTCATCTATTTTAATATATGAGGAGTCAATAGAGATGAAATTTAGGCATGAATAAGATGTGATTAGGCTTGGTCATGAAGTCACTGCAAGAATCGGAGTGAGTTATGGAGAACCACCTCAGCAACCCTAAAAGGGTTGACTCTTCATTTGGAAGAAAAGGTCTATAAAAATATTTATGGTAACCTCAGACAGGAACTTTTCAGAAAGATGAGTGTGCAGATACCACCTAATCTCTGATGTAGTATATATAATATGAGTACCTCCAGTTTAAGAAGCAGAGGTTTGGTTTGTCGTCAGCAACAAGATCAAACATAAGCGAAATGCAAATTTTCAAGCCAAACTGAGTCAAGTAAATGTTGCTTCTATTAAAGACAGCCTCCAAACGCCTACCTGGGTCATATCAATACATACATGACTCATACTGCCGGAGTACGTAGTACCTCGGGCCATGCCCTCAATATATGTACAAAATGACCCTTGCGCAGTCAGGTACATATGAGAGCCCATCATGCACCGCTGATTTGCAATTTAACGCACAATATTTTGAATATGGTTGAATAATGGATGAATATGGTTGAATATGGTTTGAATAATGGTATTTCAAGACAAATTGATAAACGTGAGATACAAATTTGGAAAATGTAGTGCCAAAAGTGAGTCCCCATTCACACTCTCACGCACGATGGGAAACTGGGACATTTGGTGCAAGAGTAAGTAAATAAACCGGGGAAATACGGTCGACCCCGCTTAAAATATCCGCGGTTATTACAACCATCCGCCTTATGCGGCCACTTTGCCTTGGAGCGGAATTTTACTAAGCAAGTTTCTTCGTTTAAAAAGGACCAGTCTTCGGCTATTGTGACCACTTTTACGGAGAATTATGTGTCAAGTTAGCTGGCAGTTTCTGTAACTCTGTTGCTCAACTGGTATTTTTCAAGTTGAGTCAACAGGCACGAAAAAATGGCAACAAGGTTTGCTGACCACATTCAGTGTATGTACATAGGCAGTTGGCATGACCTTCGTTTAACATAACCACTGGTTATTGTCACCACTTTCATGCGGTCCCGAGGTGGCTACATGAAGCGGGGTCGACTGTATTTCGAAAATCATGTGCTGAAGAAGAAAGAATCAAATGAAGTATTCTTTATTGTCCACACGATACACTTTATCCATCTCACTATCTACATGTCCGAATCTATACATGTCCACCATTGAATGGCTAGACAGCTGAACAGACTGAATTGAAATTTCTCATGGAGAGCCAAGGTTCCCTGGTATATCCCCTGAGGGGGTCAATTTTTTTATAGCCGCCCCCGAGAGGATTTACCCTACATTTCTCTTAATAGTAGGGGTAAAAGAACTGGCACGGTGACACATTGAGGTCGAAAGGAGAAGTTGCCATTTTCAGCCAGACGTAGGCTCTCAATCGGATACTTCATAGAGTTGTTGCTGAGCACTGCCAATGGGGGGAGGGAGAACGACGAGGTCAGATCTGGTAGTCGTTTGAGATCGCAACAATTTTTCACCGACCAAAAACCTTCATTCAATCTCGATTTCCAACCTCAAACAACCTCCAAGATCAGATCCAACCTCGTCCGCTTACACATTTTGGGGGTGGCTGAACAACTCTGCTCTGACGCGCTTATTCGAGTTGAGGCACGTCCACCCATTTCTGACTTTCTTGATTAAACATGATCGCAGTCCTGGGAGGGAGTAGTTAATTTTTTCAATCTCCTAAGGAGTGCACCATCAAAACCCGACTCTTTCTGAGAAATTTCAAACCGATCTGTCCAGCTCTCGTTTACCCTTCTTCAGTTCTTACATAGCACTCTATGCCTGAGGACGTTGCGAGGCCGAAATCGAGGCCCAACGTTGCATTTAGTGCATTCACTACCTAAGTCATAGATAGCCATGCCAAGAGGTCTAGCTAAGCCTATGGGGAATTGTCGTGCAGTATGAGTGTTTATCAGTAGCTATCTATGGTGACCACACACACACACACACACACCGTGGTCAGTAGCATGGACGAAATGGAGCGCAGGGCAAGCATGAAGTACATGGACCTCGAGAAGTGCGAGGATGCCGTGAAGGCCGCGGGCGAGGCGTAAGACAGATCGAAATAGCGCTCTATACAATTCTCCCCGGCAAAGCCGGATATTCTTCAGCTAGAAGGTCTATGGACGATACAATAATATTGTCAACTGTAATTCGAAAAGAAAACCCGTCAAGTTGAAAGTGTTGACTCGCAAGTCCTGGCAAGTCCACTTTTTTTGTGCCTGCGAGCTCGTGTGACGAATGTAGGCTCGATACAAGCCCATAACTCACTTTACCCTGGAAGAAGCGTTGCCAGAGCGAAGAAGACGGAGCCCGGCAGACCCTGCACTGGTCGAGGCCTCCAGGGACCTCGCTGCGCATGACGTGTACAGGGTGAAGCGGAATTCCCCTGACCCACGTCGAGGAATGCGAGTAAATGAATGTGTCAAAGAGGTTTCGCCTCATCCTGTACCGAGACAGTAGAAATGTAGTGTGTTGGGCCTGTGTTCGAATGACCCCATACAGAGTAGGACTAGGCTATACTCGTATCGGTATCGGCGTTACCGATACTCACCCTGTATCGTGTACCGACTCGACAAGTTGAATATCGTATCGTATATCGGCAAATGCCATCAACTCACGCTTGCTGACCTCAATCAAAACAAAACAAAAGAACTGGAAGAAACTGGGAAAAAACAGGCCTGCTTTGCTTCTCTTCTTCGTTTGCTCTTCCAACTCTCATGCGGTCGGACTCTCTCTATTTGCTCCGCTTGGACAAGATCCCCAAACTCAAATCTGTGTCCATCCACTCCATCTTTGAGGGAAGCCTTTTCAATTCCCCTAACCTTGACAGAGCTGCCTGCAATGGACTCCGACTAGGAGGAGCAGGAGTTGAGCCTGAATTAACCCTATCTGGCTCATGGTGCAGTTATCACGCACAGGGCTCAAGGTCCGTGTAAAAATTACACGATGGAAAAAAGTAAGAATAACCTACTCTATCGCACTCCACAAACACAGATATTCTTTTTCAAACAAAATATTCTTTATTTCCTCTTCACTTCGAGGAAACTTTCCTCATACAGGCACTTTTCTTACAAACAAGCTGTACTCTTCTGAATCTAAACACAATTCTTGCATGCTATTATGCTGTGCTTTTGGCAGACAGGTTTTTTACACAATTGGCACTGGCGTGGAGTTGCTGAGATATTATCTCTGGACTTGGGGTCTGTTGATAGGTCAATGCAAAAGG
>JAAUXU010094867.1_pt1 | contig 13141 bp, 9 predicted proteins | sample 7278151 | NCBI WGS metagenome assembly JAAUXU01 (sample SAMN14350113, study PRJNA611818) | marine sediment metagenome | isolation source: surface marine sediment (1.8m) | place: French Polynesia: Moorea | collected 2018-08 | reverse complement strand
TTGAAGGTTGAAAATAGAGCTATTTGAGCAAACCTGCTTATAACACCAGATCGCTTATAAGACCAGAATTGCCGCAGCCCAAGGGTGGTGTTATAAGCGGGGTCTACTGTACTTTGAGAAGATGGGTCGTGTGAATAAAGGTTGTATCGGTAAGGGCTGTGTCGTTGAAGGTTTCTCTGTTGGTAATGGTCGTGTCGGACAAGATTGTGTCGGTAAGGATTGTGTTGTACTGTCGTTTAACGCTCCAGAAAGGTCTACCTTGCCAACTTGCTGAAGACAACGAAAGGATTCTCTGTCAGAGCCCATGACTGCTTCCTCTCTGCTGAGGTGATGTTGCCATTTAGAACTTTGAGAACAGCTTCGAGAAAGTCGAATTTGCATTTGTAAACTTTTAAATCCTCGAGGAAGGCTGCAGAGGAGGCAGACTGCTGAAAAACTAAAAAAATTATGTTCCCTCTTACAGTGACCACCCTCATTTCTTAGGTCACGGTTCATTGTAGAAATAACTCTTATGATGCCCACATTCGTCTTAGTCGTTCCCAATAGCCAATCTGTTCAGCAACCAGACATCCAAGTTCCACTTTGCGTTGTTTCACAGCACAGGATGCCCGGGGGGAGATGTGCCACATATTCACAGCCTGTCCAGACGTTGATGTTAGTTTCGAAATTTTCTTTCTTCCCAAGCATCTTCTGCCCTTGCTGTGCCCGACATCCCATCGCCATTTCTGCAGCATCTGTTGCTAAGTACTCGTTGGTGCCATTCTCTGTTCAGATTCTTCAATAAATGATGCTATCGATAAAAATAACCGTTTGAGGGGCTTTTTGAGCCCAACATCAGTTTCATGACACACTGCATAGGGCGGAAAAGCTGCAGTGCAGTGCAATTGCTCCTTTGGTCATCTACGTCGAGTATCGTGCAAATATCGTGAAAAGAAATTAAGTGGAAAATCATTTGCTCCCTCTTTTCCTTACTTCTCTTTTTTATTCTGCGCTCTTGCGTGAGGGTAACATATGAAAGTCTTTCCTCAATAACCAATGATTGTTCATCTCTACTAATGCCCGCCAAGCTGTGGAGCGGACGAAAGGAAGAGCTGTCCTTCTTCTCCCAGTTGCTGGTCAGCCATGCATGGATGACTCTGCCCGGCCGAGAGTCTGGCTGAACCAACTAGTCTCTGGCAACCTTCACCACGACTGTGTTGCATTTCCTGACTGGACAATGCAGTGGAACCCGGATGAATGGGACCACTTTTTGCGCGGGAAAGCTTTCCCCAACGTTCCAATGAAGCAAAGGGCTAAGTTAAGATCCTTCAACAATGCTTGGTGACTTGATTTAGTTTCACCTGAAAGCACAACACACATGACATGACATCTTTTCCATGCACACAGGGAGGGGGGCTCGGGGGTGGGGAGAGATATGGTTTATTTGTCACCGATGAAATTTTGTTTCCAAATTTTGGCCTCGACACAATACCTGAAAATCTGACATTTCATAGAGCACTTTATTGCGCACATGCATCAAATACCAAGGTTTGCAGGTCCCGAAATACGAATTATCCGACCACATCTGGATGTTCATCTTGAAACTATTCGCCTTATCACACTGAGCATCACTACCACAAAAAAATTCCCAGTCATCCAGAAATCCTAGTTAGTAGAAGTCCGATATCCGAATCGGGCGCCATTATCGACCAAAAATACACCAATGGCAACTCTGATCAAGCAATTAAGAAGGACAAGGTGTTGCATGATACATTAGGGCATCATTAATTTTATGTTTTGCACAACACACACTTTGAACAGAATAATTAGCGACGAGACTGACAAATTTCTTACATCTCTACTTTAGTTAGGACACTGCAAGTCAACGTACTTGGACTCATTGATGAGAGGCACCACAGTGACTTCCTTACACCGAGGTCTTTTCAACTGGCACGCGACTGTGTTCCCAGCAGCTGTTCAATATGTTTTTATGAAGAAACATAATGTGTTTTCTTGACTTTCTACAAAGATTTGCCCCCAAAAGTTTTCTAATTTAACCCACAAGTTCCTTAGTTACATAGACAGATGGCGAAAAAATAGCATTTCTCACAATCATCATTTATTGGAAGTGGCCCAGTTTGTGACGCAAAAAATGACCACCAGCAGAGTAACTCTTACAGCAGCGAGATTCCAGCTTGTCAGCCGTAGACTTCATCGCCCCTAAGCACACACACGTGAGGTACTTTTCAGACTGATCAAAGCTTTTTCTGCGCCAGCTCTCGTCAGACTTTTATACGTCTGGAGAAAAACAAACCTAAAGGTCGGGCAAAGAAAGGCGTGCCCCACCCTGCAATAAGGAGTTTCAAGTGTGTATTCACTGGTCTACCTCAGTGCTCAGGCTTCATTTGGATCGATTACCTCCACTTACTCCCTCTGGACCTCCTCATCGGGACAACCTACACGAGATCTGCTCTTTCCGGCAGGCCCAAGGTCGTCGTGCTGAAGTAGTTCACGATCCTCAAACCGTAGAAATCAATGAGTCCTCAAGATTTTCCTCAGCAATTTATTGAAAGTTTATATACTGACAGCACTGTTATGTAAATATTATTGAGCATGAGAAACTATTCGACAAAAGTGTCCAATGGCCTCCGATGCCAGATATTTGGGAAAATGGTATCAGAGTCAACCCGGATTTATAAAATCGGGACGAGGATCAGGCCTAATGGCGTGGTTCGTTTACTGCTTGAGTCGGTCACGAGTTCGGAAAGAAATGTTGCCCCATCCGGGGCCAACCGGGTCAGGTGTGACCCGGTCACATCCGTAGTGGATGAACTGACAGGCCATAGATGTTTAAGAAGGAGAGTGGATTCTCCACACAAGGCCAGCATCATTCAGGACTGCCTAACTAAGAAGGGTCCTCACTCTTAGGGTGGGGGAGACTAGGCCTACCCCCTGACGATATCCTTGTGATCACAGCTTGCTGGGGAAGTCGGAGGGTGAGGCCTGCTGCATCTCTCGAAACAGCTGCACTAAGCCTGTGTGTGACCTGTAGACTTGTAACCTTCAAGCCTGATCCAGCCTGCGAGGAATTAATCTGCCTCCACATCACTATGTAGGGGTGTGGAAAGCATGCTTCAAGTTAGAGGTAGACACACAAAATAAAAGAGAAGGCCAAGATTTCCATGAAGAACCTTCAGTGAACACACGTTCCAGTAAAATCTGTTATTTAAGCGCTGTGAGTCTTCAGAGTTTCTTCCCGATAGCACTGTCGACATACTTGATCAACTCATAGTCATGATCCACAAGCCTCAGCAGTCCATGGCCGTGGAGCTGAAGGTGCGGTCGGTGGACGCGAGAAGTCGTGCCTCGTGCCCTCACTACATGGCAGTGACCGGCGAATGGCGGCGCGAACGCCCGTTGCGCTCTCGAAAGCGCCAAGAAAAGGAGCAGATGCAGAAAGAGAAAGAAGAGAAACTTGTGCGAAGGAAAAGAAAAAAAAACCAGTGAAAAAGAAAAGAAAAAAGCTTTCGGAGGAGGCAGCAGCGTCAGCGTCGCCGCTGGACGAGAAGGACGAGACCCCCTAGGCCAGTGAAGCCTTTTCCTCCTCCTCCTCCACAACCTCGGACCCTCAGCCACGACTGTCTCGTTCTGTGACTGAGGTAAGTGACTGCTGCTCCCCCATTTACAACAACAACAACAACAGTACAGCAAAAGTATAAAGCAGAATTTGTGGTCTCAACGACGTTTTTCTTGCGTGTCACTGCTATGTATGTGTGCGCGTGTGTGCGTAGTAATGAAGACATGGGAAAGCACTGCTGCAGTGAACAAGATTGATAGCCTCTTGGGAGTGCTTCTATCGCACCCCAGTGAATTTCCAGTGTTCATCTTTAGGTACTGGATCGACTCTTAGTCAAATAAGTAGATGGAGGCAAGAACTGCTGACTTTTTGGGCTGCCCAATATAATGAGCAAACAAGTCGTACGTGAAATGCCACGGGCGTCTTTGGCCGTTATAGAGATTGAGTCTAGAAGTTTTAGACTCGCTTTAGCGTACAAACAAGTGGGGTCTCAGTTGTTGTGGTGGATGAAGAGAGGCTTTTTTTACTTCTTATTCACCACGAGATCTTTTTTTTTCGCCCTCAGCCCGAGATTTTCTACCGTGTGAGAGGAAAGTCTCTAAGTGCTGGAAAGCGTACCAAGAAAGACCTGAACAGGAAAGATATGCATGGAAAAGACGCTGCTTTTTCTGTCTTTCCCAGGCCGCAAGAGTTTATACGCTCTGTCTGTCAGGGCCGCGCATTCTCTCCAGCTATCTGCACACCCCTAAATTCTACTCTTTTGGTGTCGTAGATATCTTTTGTTAGGGCTAGTGAACACTCGATAAAACGACGGATTTGCCTTGGTGCTGTCTCGTTAGGGAATAATCCTACACAGAGGAAAAATTGGCAGTCAAGAACAGTTTGCAGCGATGGCAGGCAAAATTTAGTGCTAGAGTGCGATGAAAAGAATGAAAAGACAGCGTCTACTACTAATAGACAGACACCCACGAAGAACTGTATTGCGGACATGAGTGGGACCTCCAGGTACGGGATGGCCACCAATTGCCGTGGGTTTTGTGCGAAAGCGCACAAAGTGCTGCTCGAAGGCCGTGACGTCCTCCATGGAGGTGGAGTGCAAGGCGGGGTCTTTTTTGTTTTTTCTATAAGGCGCATTTTCAACCTCCAGGGGCATCTGAATGTTGTCACCAAGGTTCGCCTTAGCAGTGATAGTTTTGAGACCCTTTTTGGCCACACTGTAAACATAGCAATGCTCACCTTGAATCTGTCAAATTGAGCAAAGTCAGTTTCGTCCGGGAGGGGACCGAGAGACCTCCTTGGCCCCCCTGTAATCCCCCCCAGTCCGTCCGTCCGTCCGTCCGTCGGGAGGTGTCACTGCTCCTACGTCCGCCCACCAACGTCAACGCCCAATACGCCCCGAGTGTTTCCTGTTATTGAAAGTCTTTATTTCATTCTCATGTTTATGCATAAAAAATTAGGCTATTGGCGGCGGCGTCCTCGTGAGGTCCGCTTGCATGTATGTATGTGCACATTCACTTAATCAGCGGCTAAGGGGGAAGATAAATTGAGGCAACCGCTTGTTTTGACAGTTTTGTCGCTCCTCCGCTTACTCTGTCCCGAAGAAAAGAAAATACTTTCCAACGCACACAGCAGAAAGTTCCTCCCTCGATTGACAATTCACTGTACTCGCTATGTACACGTACAAGGTATATGTTTCTGCGGGGCGGACGCCGAGCAAATGCAGCTTCAACGGGTATGTTTATAGTATGCAAACGCAATATACGATATACGTGTAGTACCTACTGTACTGATGCTGCTGGCGGAAATAGGCAAAAAGGGGACATTTAAAATAGCTGAAGGAGGAAGGATGGGAGGGGGAAGCAACGCTTTCGTGCGTCTTGAAAGTCTGGAAAGTCATACAGCCCATGTTGGCTTCACCCAAATGCGGAGTTAAAGAAAGCACTCAAGTTCTTTCGCCCCTCACTGTCAGCAAATTTTATTTGGAAAGTCACCGATTTTTTTTCTTTGGCGAGGACATCAGCATTTTGCCACTTGAGCCCAATAAATAAGAGAGGCCGTGCACACGCTTGAATGAAATTCTTCCTCCTTGTCTTCTTCTCCTCTGCTTGGTCTTCTTGTTCTCGTTCGCCTTCTCCCTGTTGTTCCCCAGGGCGCAGATGCGAAAGCTGAAACACGAGCATAACGGCTGGGGTGTCGTCGCAGTCGTTGTCGTCGCGGAGAAGGACCGTTCTCGATTTTGTAAGTGTCGCAGCCTGCAAGAAAAGTGGCGTCAATCTCGAGTTTCTCTCTCGTTGCCTCCTTGTCCTCCAGTTCTTCCGGAGCATGATTGACTTTGGCTCAGGGGTTTTAATACGCTCTTCTTCATTTCCTTTTTGATACAAGCATGCATTTTGCGCAGAGGACGCAGTCAACGCGCGATCACTGGGTACTCCAAGATTGATTCTTCTCAGTAAGGAAAGTCGTCAGGGCTGCCAGACAGTGTCCGATTTTCGCCTACTCCAATGGACGTTGCTTGTGTACTTTTTTTGTTGTTCAGAAACACTTGAGTTGCAGAAAGTTCTTTGTACTTTCCGCCTGTTGTGCGCTGCTTCAGACAACCTGCAATGTTTAAATCGGTTCTTTGAACAAGTTGACAAAATAAGCGGGATGAGAGCGAGAATCAAAATCTCCCGACTCTCATGCAGAGGTTACTCAGGACCGGGTGTTTCAGGATTCTTGGAAACCCAAGAGATCAATGTCGAGCATTGGAAGGAGGACTTTGAGGGAAAAACATAATTCTTGAGTATTTGCATCATCGATTTCATAGCTTGTTTAGTGGCAACGCCCAACAGAAGGAGCTCGCGAAAACTTTCGCGAGCTTGGGAGCAAACTTTATGATAAAAACCGTCCTATGAATTCTGAAACCCCCTGTACAAAACTAGTGCTGTCACTGCGCCGTCATAATACTTCTGCTGTCATAAGCGTGGTGAAGTAAAAACACCAAGAGTAGGAATGAAAACACACTGTATTGGCTGTTTTTGCATTTTTCCAAAACAAGGGGAAAAATTTAAAGGCTACCCCCAACACCCAAAAAAAGTTCAGCAAAGTAATCTAAAACAATTTTAACCGAGACTGCAGCATTGACTTTAAATTTTGTCGGCCTCACAGAAAAGTGGGATAAATCTGACTTTAGAAGCGGTGACTGAATGATCGGCCAGCACTGCAAATTTGAAGCCCCTGTACAAGAACCAGATCCACCTGACGGATCCCCCGCTGAGGCGTTGCACTGTAGTATGACATTTATACTACTGGGTGTTGCAAAAGTCCCGAACGAACTTTGAAAAACGTTTATAACTCGTGTCTTTGCTGAATAGCAAGCCAAAGGAGGAGAATGAGAAGTAATGTAGTCTGGCATCATGGCTTTCAGATCGAAAAGGTGATAGACCTTATATGGAAGAAGTCATTCTTGATGAAGTTCATTGCAAGCAGAGTTGCAGTAATTAGTAAGTAAAGGGAGTAAAATTAATTGCAGGACTTTTGCGACACCTGGTACTTCTTCGACATCCCGACGCCCACCGACTATTGAAACGACACCGGCGTGACACTGGTGACTTTCATCTCTCGACGTCGGTTTCGGTGTCAGTGCAGCTGTTGAGAATTAGGGATTGCGAATCAGTGATTGCGGTCTCTGCAAAATGCACCATTCTAGACAGCTACAGCTTGTCCTCCCTTGTTGTCTTGCACAACAACGGGACTAAGTTGGACAAGTGCTGAGATTGGGTATGAGCAGAAGCAGATGTGTTCCTTTTTCTCGGAAGCCAAAATCACAAAACAGAAGTGAGACCCAGAACATTCAGGCTAAAAACTGAAGCCACACCGAGATAGCGCCTGATGGTGTACTATTCGGCGACCCAACCTGAGCTCATATTGACCTGTTTTGTCGCAAGTCACAGCAGTGGCGCTGAAGCAGAGCAATAGTCTGACTAGCTGATGTGGGGAAGCCAAAAATATACATAACAGGATTAGGTGCTCCACTACTTTTTCAATATAGAAATTTTCCTGCTTGGTTGCATTTTCAACGAACGATTTTCGGAATATTTCCCCGTTCGCTGGAAGGACATGTTCTTGCACTTCATGTCCCTGTGGGGCGCCTCCTCAGGGACATATTGTGATTCCAAATTGTCGTTTCACCTTTTTCAATTTGTTCTGAAACGGAGAAATACCTGCGTTCCAAAAATCGTGTGTTAGATTAAAAATTAACGACCCACTATGTTTACTCATATGCACCCTCCTTGGACTTGGCAGCACAAGGGTCACTTCACATCCCGTGGGCTACGCCCTTGAGATATAAAATGACCCTCGTGTAGTCAACAACTAGTCGGGTTCATATAATACTAAAATGCGCGTCGCTGACAATTACTTATGGAAAGTCTTCGGTACTCCTGCAGTGGAAGTTATTCTCTATGAGAATAACATCTCTCTCACATCAAGAACACTAATATACCTGCCGATTAGAATCAAATCCTTCTTATAGAGACGCTGTGGCGCCGTATCATTACTAATACTGCTGCATTGGACCCTCTTAATAAAATAACAAAGCTGCGCATTTATAGCATAATCAAGCAGCTCCTTTAAGTCATCGAAGCTGATGCTTACAGAGAGGTTCCATTGTACTGACAAAGGAAAGGACGTGCATGACCACAGTGCTCTTGTCGTTGTTGATGGTCTTCTTGTCCCTCTTGTCCTCACCGAGCTTCACTTTTTCGAAAGAATGCGCGTAAGTGGGGCTCGTGCATGCACGACTGTAGGTGACATGAGGTGGTTGTTTTCTTTTTTAAGTCCCCTCCATTCGCGTGTAGTCACTCACGTAGATGAAACTGTTTAGCCATGGGGTACAGAACAATGGTGGCAACTTTCGTACACCCCTAGTGCACCGGATGTGTGCCTAAAGTACAGCTCGACGCAGTCAACATGTTACTGCTGCTGCGCTCGTAGTCGTCGTCGGTGTACTGAATGCAAAGTGCCGGAGAGGTGGGCAAGCAGGCAAGCAGGATAGGCCAAGCTTAGGACAGTTGAAATACCCCGAAGAAGTTTTTAGGGGCAAAAAACCACCAACTTTCCAGTTTCACCCATCATTCAACCTGCTCCACATAAATTTCGGTATAAATTTACCACACTCACGCACGCCTTATTTTTCGCCCGGCTACATCTGTCATCCTAAGTTCTCATATTCACTTTAAAATTCGACATGTGCAGCCTGTAAAAGTGATTGCGTCAATATCAGTCAAAGGCTCCCTCCTGTTGTTCTTGGGTCGGTCGGTCGGTCGGTCAGGAGGCCAAGGACCGCGGGGGATGACGGAGCTCCCCAACGCAGTGTTGCCACATAGCAGGCAGTAACTGGAATTATCAAATTCAAATGTTGGAGCTTGACCAAATTACGGTTAATGTTTGAGTAATGTTTGAAATTCTCCAAAGAGAGGGTCAGACAAAAAGAGGGTAAGTCCCCCAAAAAATTCTCTGGGAAAAGCATATCGAAAAAACCGGCCGACAGGAACACCTAAATCTGACCTTGAAAACTCCCATCTGGCATCCCTGGCCAAAGGGCGTGAAGGCCAAAATGACAAACAGTCGAATCGACGTTTATTGCATTGAAATTCACATCAAGTGGCCAGAAAATCTTTAATGACGTGACTGCGCGTACAGTTCTCCTGTCCACCACCATGACTGTCGGGTCATTGACGTTGAGAGCCAACAAGGCATAGTCCAAGGCCCAGCTCGACAGGGTCATGACCTCCACGGTGCGGAGAGACCTGGACAAGGAGATTTGCAAATATGTCCCAAGGATGCCCCACCAGTGTAGCACTCAGCCTGAGAAGCACACCCACAAATAAATAAAATCTGAAATGTCGTCCCGTCAAGGGGGTATGAAGACAACTCAGAATTTGGCAAATATGATATCTGGCAGCACTGATTCGCCTGGTGTTTGACATTCCAACCGAGTGGAGAAGATATCAGTACAATAGATTTTCGTTATGACCACATCTTTGATGCAGCTGTCAATGCATTGTTATGTAAAGCAATGTTGGATCATGCATACCTTGGGAGAACTGAACCCAGCCCACACCATCTGGGCATTCAGGAAATGCTGCATGAGTCTTGGTAATACTATCTTTGGGGTGATGTGAGTGTGTAATAGTACACTTGTAATTTTTTTTATGATTTTCCCCCTGAAATGAAAGAGCAATAACACATGTCTATACTCTGAGGAGCTAAGAGGAAACTTTGAGACAAGGCAACTGATCGAGGAAAACCACTCGTGATCAGCACTGACCAGGGTCACCACTTGATCAAAAGGATAAAATATGGAACGAGAAGTATTGTTACGTCAGAGTCTGTCTGAGGTTGTTAAACATTTTCCAGAAGTAAAACTGTATTCTTTTATGCTGTAACTTCCTTTCAAAAGACATGAAAAGAATGGATGGAGAATTTGACATATTGTCCACACCTCTCAAAGTTCTTCACCCCGGAAAATCTCATTTTGCCTAGCATGTCTGAGAGGAGATCGGGGTGGGTGACACATGGAGGGCAAGAGCGAGAACGTGAGCAAAAGCACCGTCTTCTCCTCCCCAGCTGTTGCTTCCTTTGTTCTGACAGAGGAGAAAAGTGCCAAAAAAATGCACCCAAAAATCTGGAGGTTACATTGCCCACATTGACTAAAGTACAGCCAAAATGGTGCCGCGTGGCCACTTTACATCGCTGAGCAGCCGGCCCCGGAGGCCTAGAAGCCTCCGAGGCTATCCCGGTGCTTTCCGTTGTTAGCCCTGACTACTTCTTCAGCATGACCAAATTGACTCGAGCCCTTTGCTGATGGTGCAAGCAAGTTCGACCCATGCACTGCGGTTTGCCCTTAATGCAGACAGAGGGTCAATTTTTTTATGAAGTTTTCGAGATGTGAGCCTGCATATACGATACAACCAATGTCAAATCAAGAAAGCTCATATAGTGCTTGCCGTAAATAATGTCACTTGGTACATATTGAGGTCAGAGGCTGACTGGGGATGTTTCTGAGTGGAATTTCAGCATGTAATTGATTATTCAGACTCTTTGACAGAACTTTTAGTACACAAGGTGACCATTGTGAATGTTTGTTAAGGCACTAGACCAGTTTAAGTGTGGTGAGTTGATAAGAGCACCTTGCCAATTGCTGCCAAAAATCAATGTTTTTGACAACTTTTTGAAAGTGAAAGTGGCTGAACTTTTCTTGGGGGTTCCCCTGCACCTGGCCCTGCACTTTTGGGGGGCTTCACCCCCCCAACCCCACCCCACCCCGTGTTGTCCTGGGCCCCCAAAACACTACATAGCACTATGCAAGAGATACTGGGCTGTCTAGGCTGATATGGCTGGCGCAGGAAGGAACAGTAGTGCCGCACATTCTCTGGAGAAAAGAGGCCATCCCATTGCTCCTGGCAAGCCGCAATGACGGTATTTGAGGGTACAGATACCCTCAAAACCCTCAACGAGGGTTTTGAGGTCGGGGGAGTGTGGAGGCTAGTCTTGCTTGCCAAGCAGCGCTCCCCCCACCTCACCCTTGAGCCTGGTCATTGCGGCCAATTCAGCCTAGACAGCCCAGTACCTCTTATGCAGTGCTATGTGGTGTTTTTGGGGCCTAGAATGACAGTGCGGGGGGGGGGGGAGTGAAGCCCCCCAAAAGTGCGTGGCCAGGTGGGGGGGAGCCCCTCAGAAAATTTCAGCCACTTTCACTTTGAAAAAGTGGTCAAAAACACCAATTTTCAGCAGCAACTGGCACAGTGCTCTTGTCAACTCATCACACTTAAGGTGCTCTAGCATGGCAATGAGTGCCTGAAACCCGACGGAGCTGGAGGATCTCATGTCTGACACTCTCCACCACACATTCCTACCTTGAATTAAACCTTACAATTACCTCACCAAGCATACCACAGCGATTTGTACCAAACGACATGATTTACGGCAAGCACTGTATTTCTGGTCCATGCTCCCCCCTTCTGTCCTGTCCTTTGGCCGACATATGCATGAGTATAAAAATGAAAGGCTCTTTCGACCATTTGATCAAAGTGCTTAACTGAAGATGGCGAGATAAAGAAAACAGTTATTCTGTAGTTTAGCAATGAAACTACAACATTGGACGAGCCATAAGGGTTCTGAGGATCAGTTAGATGCCAAAGTGATGGCAGTCAAATTTTCACCCAAAGTCTTCAGGGCCCTCACAAGCAGATAGTCCTTTCAATATAGGAAGCTGACCGTCCACTCTGAAGTGTTAACTCTCCCTGCTACCGACTCCGGGTGAGGGTGGTCTGGCAACCCTGAATTTTCTGTTGCACCGGCCTTCGAGTCCAGCTGTTTCCTTATGTTCAGAACAGGAGTGTCACAGTACTAAGCACTAAATTTGACGCTCTTGCGGCTGCAATGACCGGAAACGGTAGCAAAATGTGACCAATCTAACCAGAGATCAAGTTGAAAGCGGTGTCAATCCTCAGCTGGTGATGTGGCCTTCCCTAGGGATCGACCAACTTGAAGACTACCAACGGCTCATCACAGGCTTACACAATCCATGCAGTGCCAGATGATATGGGCAGATACAGGGTGCATGGAAATTGTGTCAAAGAAAACTTGTTTTTTTTTCTTAATGGACCTAACATGACTCCATCATAGCTTATCGCTAACATATCACACCATAAACATATGGCAGCCAACGAGGCTTACAGTGCTCAGTTGTGTTAGGTTTGAATTTTATGTCCGTTAATAAAACAAAGGGTATTGTTTCAAAGGAGGACATCAGAACTATTAGGTTAGGTAAAGAAATGAAAATTTTGGAATTGGACTGAGTGCATCTTAAGTTTGTTGCCCAATGGCAAATGGAGAAGATGTAGGCCTATCGTAATCAGAAAAAAAGTATTCTCGCCACCCAATTTCTCTGCACCCTGTACAACTCTGATTGCGATAGCAGCACATCCTTGGCAGCTGCCTCAGGAGTTGACGGACTCCGAACTTCTGGCCAAAGTCCGATGGGAGAAAAAAATTGAAAGTCTTCACGGCCTTTCTTCAAAAAAGAAGAAGAAGAAGAAAGACAGAAAACTCTGTCCACAAAGCACTAAAGCATTTTTCGTGTAGGAGGAGGCCTGACGATCCCTTTAAAAGGAGAGGCCCCCATTTGTGGGTCCAGCCGAGAAGAGGAAGACAGAGAAGACATTGAGAGCCTGCTTAAAGCTTTTCAAAGGAGTCTTTGATTACGCTCTTAGCAAAAAATTTCTTCGACAAAATAAAAAAAAATGAGTCGCCCCTTCTTCTTCCTTGCATTGGCAAGGGGGGGATGAATGAGTGAGAAAAGAAACTCTACCAGAGCAGTCCTTGAGTACATAACAACCTCATATTGCTTTATCTCGCTTTGCCATGTGTAGGGGGAGGGAGTGGATGGACGAGGAAGTCAAGGTTTTTCAGCCCTACGACCTTTCTCCTCCAACGCAGCTGAAAAAACGTCTTGAGCATCAACACTTTATGTGAGCGACCCTAAAACTAGTCCAGTGCTGTTTTCGGGGTGTAGAAAAGGTGCGGCGAGGGCAGAAGCTG
>JAAUXU010061964.1_pt1 | contig 13148 bp, 15 predicted proteins | sample 7278151 | NCBI WGS metagenome assembly JAAUXU01 (sample SAMN14350113, study PRJNA611818) | marine sediment metagenome | isolation source: surface marine sediment (1.8m) | place: French Polynesia: Moorea | collected 2018-08 | reverse complement strand
CCAACGACAAAAAAGCTTCCATCAGCAACTCCGGCCGTAGCACTTAAAAAAAAGAAAAGAAAAAGCTTCAACTTGGCAACTTTTTGCTTACTCTTTCGGTATCATTCTTGCCGTCATGATGATCCTTCTCTACCTGGAGATGATGCCGAATGAGCTCATCTCGGCCCTGCTCAAGGCTCAGACCATAAAGTGCTTCTCCTTCTTATTCTCTGTCTGTCGCTCGTCCCAAAAGTGAAACTACTTTTTCCTCCATATATTCTTTCGCCCCATTTTTTTCGTGTGGGCTCCTCTCACATATGTCCTTGGTCCTGCCCAACCTTGGGTGTGAGCGATAAATCTCATGGACGAAGACTTCAGTCCATCCTAGTACTGTGATGTTCTCTAACACCCTCTTTTCTACAAAAAATGCTACCTCTGTGAGGAGGTAGTGATGACCGCCGTCAGTAGGATCTTCTTTCTGCTTCATACGCTCTCTTTCTCTGTCTCACACACACGCACACACTGAGCTCAAAGGGGAGGGTTCACAGACCTGGTTTATGCTCGCACGTGGGCATTGTGAGCAGAAAGTTCACGGAGAAACCATTTCCAACGACGATCACCAGCATTTGTTCGCGCAAGTTCCCGACTCTGCTCGCCCCACGTGGGTATATTACCCACCCGTGTAGAGCAGTGAGCAGCATGACTGTCTCGACATGTCCTGCTTCAAGGAGATCGTGTGGCAGCGTTGACCTTCGACCTTTTTCTGTTCCAGAACAAGCAGGGAGGGCCTCCCCCGCACCCGTACGTGCCTCGCAGTGCCTCCGGGCGGCCCCTGGGCAAGCCGCCCACCTCCAGGGGCCACGTCAAGCACAGCAAGGGCAAGGGCAAGAAGGGCAAGAAGGGCAAAAAGGACCAGTACGACCTCATAGTCAATATTGACCTGGTGAGTGAGGCAGTCCAGTAGGGGGAAAGACTTGTGTGCAACTTGGCAATGGTCCCAAGTCCAATGAAAAAGCAGCAGTAGCAGCGAGAGAAGAGCTAATGCTGCGCTGGTGAATAATTAATGTAATCTTGTGATGCAGAGCAAGAAAGTTTCCTTGCGTCACATGCAATTTTTGTCACCTCCATCGACTTGATGCTCTTCTCTTTGTTCTCCACGCCTAGGACGAGTGGCAACTGACCGATGAGCAGGTGGCCGAGTTCAAGGAAGTGTTCATGCTCTTCGACAAGGACGAGGACGGCGTCCTCACCTTCCCTGAGCTGAACGTCGTCATGAAGAGCCTGGGCCAAAGACCAAGTGGTGAGGAAGATGTCCCTGCGACCTATCTTCGAGACAAATCGATTATACGTTCATGCTATGTTCATGCATCGTACAATGTACCCCTCATGTCTAATTTCAGAAAAAGATCTGCTGAAGATGGTCCGGGACGTATCCGAGGACCAGATCTATGACACAATCGAGTTCAATGAGTTCCTGCAAATGATGTCCAAGCAGCAGAGGTTCGGCCTCACAGAAGACTCGTTAAAGGAGGCTTTTCAGTAAGTATCAGGTCACCCCAAAAGTAATGTCGTCTTTCGGGCTGGTAGAACGTCTTCAACTGCGTACAGACAGGGATTTTTGGACTTCAAAGTTGTGGAGACTTCACCAAGAGACGTCGATGGCGTCAAGAATACTCAAACTGTCAGTGATGGCCTTCAATAGTATTGAAAAATGGACGATTTAAAAAAAAAGGCATCAACGCTACTAAAGCAGCAACATTAAAAATGTGTAGGGGAAGCATTGGAACATTTAAAAGTGTCAGCAGGACTTTCTCAAACTTGCCAAGGAGCTTGGAAGTTGCCCGCGCTGTCTCTCTTCACACAGCTATACCGACTGAGGATATTGATCATTGGCACTGACGGCGCAAGTGCTGTTTTCTTTAAATCATTATGTTACTTCTGTTGAAAGTCAGAACTTAGTACGAAAGAAACCGACATTACTAAAGGGATGATCTAGACTTGGACGGGAAAGGCCTTAATTTCTAATCCCAGGATTCGGGATTAGGGAGGGAGAATTCCTGGAAATCCCAGGATTTAAGATTCTCCATGAGGACATGAGCGATTTGGTCAGCAGGAACATGTTTGTTGACGCAAAGACTGTATTACAGGGGCTGCTACAACTGCTGCACTTTGATAAGGCTCCCAGGAAATCACTGCAGAGCTGTCCTTCGATCACGAGCAAGTTTTGACCATGAATTATTTAGTCATAGCAAGAAGCTCCCTGGCCCCAGACAGATGTAGGCAGCAATAGATGCATAGTGGAACTACTTTCTTGACTTTAAGGAAAGGCAACATTCGCAATCTCTGACAACGACTAAAGACGCCTTCAAAACAATCCCTCTAATCTCGCGTTGACTACTCCAGAAATTCGGGAGTGCAAGAATTTCGCATTTCCCGAATTTTCCCGAAAAGAGTTTCCCCTCATCCGACACTCCTAACCTCAGTGAAATTTACTAGACGTGTAGATTCAGAGATCCCTCTTCCCGTTACTCGCTGTAGAATCTTCGACAAGGACGACGACGGCTTCATTTCCGTGGACGAGCTGCGCCACATCATGCAGAGCTTGGGCGAGAAGATGGGCGAGAAGGAGCTGGACGAGATGGTCACGGAGGCGGACAGGGACAACGACGGACTGATCAACTACGAAGGTTGGGATTGGAAACTTGACCGCAGATTTTTCTGCCTCTCCTTCTTCTTCCCTCTCTCTCTTTACCTACGAAAAGCGGATATCAACCTCGTCATCGCTTTCAATCTTCTTCACCCTGGCGACGAAGCTGTGACCTTAATCTAGCCCTAAGTTACTCGCAGGAGACGCTCGACCAAGTCTTATATATCAGATATAACTTAATCCGGGGAGAATCGGTCGACGGCCTCGACGGCAGCGGCTGGGACGCGTCCACGGACGTCCTCTCCTCCCCCGACAACAAAGATCAACTGTTGCCTGGCTTTGAACTTTCGCGCGCCTTCTTGGCACTTGGACAGCTCCTGTCATTGAGAGCCGCAATATTGGACGAGATCAAAATCAATCATACTTTTTCTCTGGCTGATATTTCGTTGTCGAAGGCGTCGCTGTAGGACTCGATATTGTGCTTCTCGACGTGCGTCAGGAAAAGCGTTTCTTCTCCTTCACGTAATTAGAGGTGGTGCATTTTCAGCGCCAGTCATCAGACGAACTCAATGAACAGCTTCATTCACCATGAGCTTGTGTCATTGGGATCACCTTTCTTCACTTCGTCGGCATCACCCAAGCAAACGTCGTCGTCGTTACCGGCGTTTTCGACTTTTCGCTCCCACGTATCCGTCCTGATCACCTTGAAGTTTGGTACTCGTAGAGTAAAGGGTTGACTTCGACACTTTTTCAAGAATAATCACGGACACGTCTCTCCTCTTTATTGCTCTTCAGAATTCGTTCAGGTGCTTTGCAGCAACGGCAAGTCCGGTGCCAAGAAGAAGAAGAAAAAGAAGAAGAGCAAGGAGAACAAAGAGAACCTCAGGAACAACAACGGCGACAACAGCACGACCGCAGTCATGGCAGAAGACGGCAGCGACAGCAGGGGCGAGCTTGTCGGAGGGGCCACGAGGGGGACGACGACGATGACGAATTCCTCCTCCTCCTCCGGGGTCCAAGACCGGCCAGGCCAGGAGCGGCCCCGGCAGCAGAATGGGGGCGCCGTCAATGGCAACACCATGTGAGTCATGCAGGTTAAAACAAATGGAGAAAGGCAAAAATTAAAGCTTGCAAAAAAGCCCTTCTTTTAGGAGTCGCAGCAGTAGCACTGCGAGCGAGGGAGCGGCCGCAGCAGCCGCTGCTGCTGTGGCCGCTTCGAGCAAGCCGCCACTTCAAGCCGCTGACTGCGTGATGAAGCCTCCTCCGTCGTCCAAGAACTCTGGGAGCTGCCGGGAGGTGTCTGCCATCATCGAGAGCGCGCGCGTCACCGCCGCTTCCCTCATCAAGGACAGCAACGGGAACAACAAGCAAAGCAGCACCAAGATCCGTAACAATAAGCACTAACTAGCCCCCATATCATATGAGAAATGTGGTGACCAAATCTCTGCTTCATGTGTGTGAGTGCGTGCGTGCGTGCGTGCGTGCGTACCTGCGTGTGCGCGTGTGGGAGTCTAGGTCTATTTCAGCCCCGAGGAAACAGAAAGTGGGAGGTTTTCTCTTAACAATTGGGGGAAGAGTAGGGTGGTTTGCGGGTTATATTCGTACTGCATATTGGCAGTGTTCTCGTCCCAATAAGCAGCGACTTTCAGCGGAGACATCGCCAATTTTTACACCACCCAAGGCGCCATCCAACTTTTGCCGTGCAGGCTTCGCAAGTTTGCCAAAAAAATATGCAATTGGAAGAGCCAAAAGTCTTGTGTGAATATGTTCCACTTGTAGTTGACTGTGGTGCGAGGCTGAAGTGCAAGAGTTTGTTATTGCGCGAAGATTTTGCCTGAAGTTCATGATAAAATTGTCACAGCTAAGGCAAAAACACCAAAAAAATACAGAGGACAGTGTTGAAAAACTTGTATTTCTTCTTTCTTTCCTCGTGTAATATTTACCGTCTTGGAGACCAACTGACTCATATGGATATTCGTACTTATATATCATCCTACCGTATAATCACCTGATATAGCAATAGTATGAGAATAGTTGCTCATAGACAGCAAAAACATCTTAGGAGCACCGTAGAATTTAGTACGCGTTGATATCGATCGATCAATATAAAGGGCTACATCTGTCCGTCCGTCCACGTCTGCCCCGGGGTTCGCGCTCCCACCGCTGGACCGATCGTCCCCAACCTCGGTCAACAGCACAGACACTACTTTTCACGCGCCGTGGAATGAGAGGGTTGGAAGTGCATTTTGAGGCCGTTTCGAGGCCGAAACTGAGGTCCATATAGGTCCACATCTATTGGAAATCAGGCTGTGCAGGAGCTATCTATAGTGAGAGCGGTTTTGGGAGTTGCCAGACTCTGGAGCACTGGGGAGGGGTGGAGGATAGAGGGAGAAGGAGGGAGTAAGGGAATTCTGGCAACTTTGCTAGCAAGTTGGCAACACTGGGGAGGAGGGGACGGCGGACCTAGAGGTCCGGAAGCCGGATCAGCCGATTTCGAAGGGAACAAAAATGAAGTTGAACGAAACGGATCGCGGCGCGGACCGCGTGGAGGACGTGGAATGCTGGACTGATCAGGGAGCTCGTGGATGGCGCACAACGTGAGACAGACAGACAAACAGACATTTTGTTTGAGTCTTATAATGACCCGAGCAAAGCCAGGCACCTTGGTTAGTTATACATAGCTACTGAATTACGTGTATGATTAGACACATTCATTACAACGCAACCTTAAGGACTTCATATGACGCTTGTAAGATCAGAGAAGGAAAATTCAACGCTTTTCACGAAACTTCGATATTGGAGAAAGCCTACCTATACATACATGTTACGCTAGGTTGTGCTCACTGAAGCAGTGGCTCAGTAAAGGTATTGTAAAAGGAAATATTTCTTGAATGTACTTAATCTTTTTTGTCCAGAGTCTAGACGGAGTGCTTCTTCGTCTCCGCCTTCTTGGTGGTGCTCTTTTTGCTGACGATGATGTGCAACCTGGCGCTGTCCTTCTCGTCCTCCGTCACCTTGGCAAAGTCCAACGACTTTAGCTCGGGGAACATACAGATGACGGACGACCGGTAGTTGGGAGAGTTCTCCAGCGGGTTCCCGTGAAGAGTCAAGCTGAAAGCCATCAACGTTGAGCCCATAAACCCATTAAAAGAGGAAGGCAAATCTCACCTGTAGAGATTTGGCAACTTCTGCAGGATTGCCAAGTCTGCGAACTTGGCAATCTTATTCCCATGTAGATAGATCATCTTGAGGGCCGGGAACTCCAAGACGTCCTCCGAGATGGTGGTGATGTCGTTGAAGCTCAGGTCGAGCCAAGCAATGTCCTCCGGGTACTCCACTACGTCCAAGGCCATCTTGTACAGCCCTTCGAAATTCAAAACAGTTCTATTTTCCCTCTCCCACATGGTACATTTACTCAACAAGGTTTGCCTCTACCTTTGGTGTCCACCAGGTTGTTGTTTGCCAGTCTGATAACGTTCGAGTTGTATCTGAGGGAAAACATTGATTGACATGATAGAAAGAGCCTCTCCTCCATAGTCCTGACTTGTCAGAGATCACTTTGGTGTACAATTTGGCACTTTTTAAGTGCACTTTTTAAGTTTTTGCACGATATCCTTAATTAATCAAGAGCGTGATTTCAGATACTCATGTGCTACGTTCAGTATCTCATTATAATTTTGATATTAGTTATCATTTTTCCGATACTTCAAAGATGTTTGACTCATGATGCGACTTTCTAGAATTTACGGACCGACCGACGCAAGGTCCAACGAGGCCACCGAAATTTCAAGGGTCGGACCGGTCCTTGGGCTGTAGGTACTTTCTGTGTGACATGTCGCGATAGTTGCGATATTCGACCTATTGCAAGTTTCGCGATATTCGACGTCGGTACTGCGGATGGCTTTGTCCTTACCTGCCAGACGGTGATCGCCTGTTTTTCCTGAGGCTCTGTCTCGGTTGTCTGCGCTCAATCCTGTTCAGGGACGAGATGTTCCGGAAGGAGTAGTCCAACGCAGGACCAAACGAGGAGGAAGCAAATGACGAGGAGGCGAAGCTGTGATCCATCTTGGAGCCGGATTTCAAGGAGATGCTTTTTCTCTTCTTTATTATGTCTGTGTCTCTTTCTGTCGGGTGATCATGCTGATGGGTCAGCAGTGCCTGGAAAGAATGGATGAAAACCCAACTAAATTTTAAATTGACACACTCTGCTATTAGTACATGAACGTTCTTGCGCAGGCACCAGGCAATGGGTAGTAAATAACCATTATTAATGGACCTGCACGCGAAGAACTGCGCGTTATGGTACGCAATGCATACGTAACCACTTTTCGTAACCATGGCTTCCACCAACAACATATGATGGCAATTTCCGTTCACCTGCTGCCCCAGATCCTCGAAAGAGTTCGAGGGGGCGGACAAAAAAGGGGGCAGAGAGTGATGATAAAGCACACTTTTATCGACTGCTAGACAATTTTCTTTAAAGAAAAAACTATGACTTACTCTTTCTTGTTTGCAGGGTTTTCAAGTTAGTTTTCTTGTTTCACTCTATCTGATCAATGCTAGACTGAAGGTTGGCGTTATGTGTGTAGGGGGGTTGGATTGGGGACCTCCAGGGAGAGAAAGAGAGAGGACTGTGGGGTTCGCACTCTTTGCTGCGTCATTTCTATGACGTTTCTCTCTCTGGCTGCGTCCAGAGCGCGCCCGTGGAGAACTTTCCTTCCCCCGAATGAAGAGTCGGACAGGTAAGGTCCAGGTGGGGCACCCATAATTAAGGTTGGCCTGCGTCGTTTTGCCCAAAAGAATGACCTGCTCAAGTGCTTTCCCAAGGGCTTTCGAGACACCAGTTCTTTCGACGGTTGGGTCATTTGGCACACGGGCTGAAAAAAGCTCGAACTGCGGACAGCTTATTTGGGTATTTAAAAGCATAATTGGCCGTTACAGGTGGACGTTATTTTCAAACGTATGAAAAGAAATGTATGTATGTCTTCTATGTATGAAAAGACAACAGAGCAGAGGCTGGTTTGTCCACCTTTGGCGCGAATTGTTCTCGGGGGCCTAGTGGCCCTATGTGCCTTCAGAGACGCGGTCGGGGCCATCGGCACGGACAGGGGCACCGTGCAAGGCGGAGGCAGCACTGGAGGTGCTGGCCGCACCCCCCGGTGAAGGGGGGAATGGCCATGGCGGCAGTCACCACCGTGGCAGCCACGGCAGTGGTGACGACAGTGGTGCTGGCCCACAGCTGGTTTGCAGTGGCCAGCAAAAACTGTTGGCCATCTCACATATCATTTGTTAACTGGTTGCTGCGAATATATATTTCTGGACAACACCTCAAAATTTTATTCAACCCAAAAGGTTACCTTGTGTTAAAAAAAATATTTTCGTTGTTTTCACGTAAGATTGGAATCTCAAGCGTCATAAGGGGTGTCCATCTGTGAAAATCTGATTTAGCAAGGTTCTCCAATGCGCTACACGAATGCTGCAAATACTTGTACGTTTGAATCGAGTCCCTTTTTATACAAATCATAGTAGACGTTACCCTCCAACATTTTAGTTCATATTCAAGAAGAAAAGCTCAAGTGACGTCAAATGGAGCTCAGATCATGCAGAATTCAACTTTTTGGCCTGATCGGAGAAGAAAGGAAAGTTTGCTTGGAGAGAAGGTTCGAATTCAAAGGTTGAAAGTTCGAGCCTTCTTAAAAATTCGGGTCCAATTTCTGTAAAAAAGAGAAAAGGGCGAGAGCCAAAGATTTCTGGCAATCAAAGAGAGTTGCTGCGGTAAACAAATACATGCAGAAGAACAGCTTGTTCAAGAATCCCCTACTTGTTTTGACCGCTTACAGCTCACCAACCAGAAACTATTGGACAATATTAAAGACAGCAAAATAACCACAACACATGTCGACTTTTAAAGAGAAAAGTAAAGTCTTTTATTCTTTGAATTAAAAGCAATAAGAAAATGCTACTTATTCATCTTTCTGGTCCTAAGAGGCGGACAGAACTCTCACAGTTGTGAGTCTTTTTTTAACCCGAAGAGATTTTTTATTATATTTTTTAGATATGGTCGAAGGCAGAACCTGTTGTCGAAGCTCCCGACATTCAGCCAAGTTGTCAACGTCCTCATGAAGAGTCCAGGAGCCAAGAGACGAGAAGGGGGAAATCGTTTTTCGGTTATTCGAACCCGAATCTCCAGGCTCAAATCCAAACCTCAGCTTAGATTGTATTTTGTTTTGATGATGTTTTCGTAGCTTAAAAGCAGCAAAATCACTGTGTTTCCGCTGCTGACCATTGTTCAAGCCCGGACAGTTTGTTTATTAATCCTAATTTCTCTGACAGTCATGTGTATGCAATGTGAACGTTAAAAAACCGATTAGTCTTTTTTTGGAGTCACGCCACGTATGGTGGACCTTGGAAAGTTTCCATCGTGTACATCATGCGAACTTTCCATTCTTCTTTAAACTATCTGGCGGCAATTCCCGTTAGCGTGTACCTGAGCAAGAGGAAAACCTGGCGAAATTCGCAGAAAATGATTTCGTTTTCTGCGAGTACTTGAGGGGGGGGGGGTAACTTTCCTGTCCTCGGCGCATCATGACCTTGCGGTGAAAGCGAAGGTATTTTCAGGCCTTCCCACACAAGTCACACACGCGACTTCGGACTCAGGGATGTCCTTTGCAGTCGTCGCGCACCGATGGAGGCCTTTTCTTTCCGCGTGCTGCACTTATCGAACGCACACACGACCGAAGAAGTAAAAAAAAAGTGACTGCACGCAAGCAACGACGACATGACTGATATTGCACTCCTACATTTCGTTGGCCAGGGTGTGTGCGTGTTTTCACGGTCATGGTCGCAATTTCTTTGCAATTTTTTTTGCAATCGGCCGCAAAACGCAAAGAAAGGAAGGCCTAACGGAGGCCTGCATTTGCTCGCGTGCCCGCAAAGAATATGACGACAATATTGTTATGCTTGGCAAATTGCGCGGACCTTTTCTCTCTCTCTTTTCTGCTGCAGCATGATTTCCACTGTAAGTTGCTTCTTCCTCGCTGCCTGCTCATTTGACAGCACAGGGTGCGATTTATTAGCTTGGCAGCCATTGATGTGCTATACGCCTACAAGGTCACACTCTGGAGAAGAGGACAAAACCTTTGGGAAGACTGTGGAGAGTGGACCTGTTCAAGTTGCACGTGCTGAACTTGGGGGTGGGGGGGGGGGACACATACAAATGAATTTGGCCTCGGGAGTCTCGCCGACGATGAACACGACTCTTTTGACGCTGTTCACAACATTCCATGACGCAACCTTCACTGTGGACATGAGTCATAGGCAAAAAGAAAGACAAGTATGAAGCACCCTGTAACTAGTGGTAATGACTCCTCTTCAGGCTTCCCCACCAAAAGTGCTGATGGAGGGGAAGTTTACTCTATAGAATTAACTTCTCATCGAAAGTTAACGGGAAAGTTCTTTATGATTCGGAAAGAAGCCGATGGAAAACAAACAGGCTGATGTTGTGGAAGGAAGCGAGTTGCACTCGAGTCACGGAACCTTAAAAAAGAACAGAGTCTTGGACATTGGGAAAGAGAAAGTGAGGGCCTGAAATGAGTGGACAGAAGTGAGAACTTTCTTGGACGGGTGGACCACAAAGATAATCAACCGGAGCCTGGTCCAGAGTCCTGGCAAATGGAACTGGGGAGTCATCGTCCTTTTTTATACCGTGTACTGTTACACATAAGAATGAGAGAAAAAGAGAGAGAAGGAGTTTAATTGAGCTCTGACAGCAAGAAAAAATGGGGTAAGGATGTGAGCGGAGCTCCCCTGACAAATATTTAGAGCTTTCTCAAGTGCTTTCCAGCCATAACCGTACATCCTGCCCACCGGGCAACCTTTTTGCGCCAGCTTTTATTGCAATTCCGGTAGGCATGTACACATAAACATTACACCTTAGCACACTTAAAGCACCCTAGTGTCAGAATAAGCACTCAAAAATGTGAACTTCTGTACTGTAAGTTATGGCTGAACGTCCAAGCAAGCGACGTCGTGTCGAAATTCAGCCCTAGAACGTTTCACAGAAGTGTCTGCAGCGAATTTGCATTACTTACGGGAGGACTGCACGTTAGCACGATGTCCCGAAAGTGGGCCCAAAGTCCACAAACTGAATGCTTATTGCTCGGGGTGGGCGAGGCCTATAGATGCATGACTTGGGCCCATTTGAAAGAGGGCGTTGAAAGTTTCCATGAGCAGAGAGGCGTTGTATCTGGGACCACAGGTGACAAAGCTGTTGCAACTGTTTCCAAGTGTTCCATGTGACGGTCGTGCGGCTCGGGGCCAGGGCGTCGTTGCTGGAACCCCGCCATGTCTCTTATGACGTCGCAAACTGGACGGGTAGAGCAAAATGAAAGTAAGGCTGAACAGCGTTCAAAGTGACCATCAACTTTGAGAAGCCATGACTAGCTTCAGTTCAGTCCTACTTACATTTTTTTCTTACGAAAATCTCGAATCTCCCCCCTTGAAGACGAGCCCAAGGTCATGCATTTGTAGGTCTGAGCAATGAGCATCTGGTCCGGGGGAAGCTGTTTTTGGTTCACTCTGCACAGTCGTGGCGGCATCCACCATATGCAGTGGGGTCGTTCCCAAAACAAGCCTCAAATCGGAAGCTGGGGAGAGAGCATCAAGCCCAGAATTTGTATTCAGATGAGAGAGTCTGTTTCTTGCCAGCTCTCCAAGTTTGCTGCAGCTGTGTATGGCTGCCCTTAACAAACTTTCCCGATTAGGCCACTAATGGCGGTGCGCGCGTGCGTGTGTACTTCTTTTGAGTGAGTGTGTGCGTCATGGACAGAGAGCGTTTCCAAGGTCTGGAGCCCCCACCATTAAGTTCACTGAGATCCTCCCAAGGTATTCGAAACTGTGATCGGGCAAATTCGATTTCTCATCTGCTTATATCGAGGGAGAAGAGGGAAACCTCACCCCTTTACGCTCCCCCCCCCCTTTGAGGGGGGTTCAGCTCTCAGCGGTTCTTTGTAAGAAATTCTCTCCGGGAATTCCAAGCCAAGTTTGCCCTCGATTTTCGAATAAGTCAACCGTCAAAGGAGAAGTTCAGAGAAATGACTGACAAAATACTTAAGCTTTTCCAAAGAAACCGCACCCTCCCTCTTCCCCCCGAAAAAAACCCACATATTCTTAGGCTAGACCGAAAGACGAGAATTTTGGAATATGCCTGAGTACATCTTAGGTTTGTTAGCTCATGGCAAATACAGATGACGGAATCAATAATGATTTTGACCCTCCCTCCCTTTCTCCTGATCGAATCTATGTCCGCCAGTACTGCATAACTGTATTGTTGAAGAAGAGCTTCAGTAGTAAATAGAGCGAGAGAAGAGGCGACCCAAAAATGATGATTTCCTTATTCTATTTGACTAGAACGAATTCAAAGGCAGTCGAGCAACCAATGTAACCAGCAGAAAGACATTAAGAAATGACCAAGCCTAACACATATACACATAGCATGTAAGTGTATGTATATAATCTCTGAAATTGGGTAACACACACACGACTCGGTGTTCCTTCCGTGCTCCCTTTTTATGCCTGGCTGTTCTTCCTCGACTTTGTATGTGACAACCCTAATACGAGTGATATCTGCTAGATAACCAGAACTTTTCTTTCGAGACGCCGTAGATCGTGTTCGCAGCCACAAGGAGGAACTTTTTGTGGCTGGTAACTTTTTTATATGGGTTCTCTTCTGCTCTGGCCTCTCCCAGTGAGTGCGCGTGTGTTAATACAGCAGAAAAGTGATCCATCCACTTACCAGTCAAGCTTCTTCTTCCTGCTCAAGCTCAACGAACCATTGGGTCCTGTCCTGAATGACGGAATCGGAGGAGTAGCAACAATTTGCACAGTTTCTGCCACGTCCGCTCACCTTAAGAGAACCTTGGAGATTATGAAGAGGGTTTTTTTTTCTTCTTTGTCAAATTAGGTCCTCCTTTATTCTCCTCGTTCTCTCTTCTGCAACTCGTCGTAGACGTCTCGGTCGTCATCGGTTGACCTTGAGCTTCTTTTCCCTCTTATTCTGCTTGTTGCTTTCCTCGCAAATAAGGTGTGTTGGACAGCGTTTGAAAACTTTCGATCAAAACTTTCCTTGCACTGGCTACACCCTAGTTCGAAGCGTCCACGGAGCGCTGAGGAGGGAGATGTCGCTAAAGTGCACTGCTCTTCAGGCCCAGGGGCCTAAGAAAAGCTTCGGAAAGGTGACGAGGCGGCGGAGGAACGGAATGAGACCTTCGACGTACCGAGAGCCTTTTCTCTGTTGGCCTTCGTTATACCTGCCTGTCCCGGCAGCATGGACCGGTCTTTAACGCATCACAGGGTCATTTGGGCTGTGCAGTGTTCACCGTTAATAAGGTCACTGTTGGAGCAGGGCAATGAACGTTTTATGCTTTTTTGCATTTCTCGCAGAATTTGTCGATTGTGGACTGCTTGAGAGACAATTCCAAGCACCTTTTTAACCTGAGATGATGTTTCTGGAGGTCACACATTT
>JAAUXU010017835.1_pt1 | contig 13150 bp, 10 predicted proteins | sample 7278151 | NCBI WGS metagenome assembly JAAUXU01 (sample SAMN14350113, study PRJNA611818) | marine sediment metagenome | isolation source: surface marine sediment (1.8m) | place: French Polynesia: Moorea | collected 2018-08 | reverse complement strand
TAATACCTTTTGTTTTAAAAATAAACCAAGGGTTATTTAATAAAGGAGCAACACTGGAGGCGGGGTTTTTTACTACGGGGAAAGTCAAACCTAGATTCTCAATTCAGTTTGTTATACTTATGTTAATTTTTATTTTGTTTGACACAGAGATTTTATTTACTTTTGGTTTGACTTTAAACATAATTTCAATCATTAAAATAAATACAGTGATTATTTTATTCCTTTTCGTTACTTTGTTTATAGAATGAAAATGGAATAAAATGGTTTGATTAAATTAAAAATTTAGAACTTCTAGTACAAAAAGTATACAATATTGCAAGTATTGGGGTTTAATAAAAGTTCTTATCTTTTAGCTTAAAACAAAGTGTAGTGTTGAAGCCACTAAGATGCCAAGATAATAAGAGGATAGTTTAAAATAAAACATTAAATTTGGAGTTTAAAAATACACCCTCTTAATTTTTATCGTTTTAATTATAATTATTATTACTGCATTGGCTAGAATTAATATTTTTTTCCTTTACACTTCTCTTTTCTTAACAACTTTATCTTTTCTTTTTCTTATTTTTTATTCTCGTGAGCTTCAAATCTTGTATTTTCTAGTTCAAGAAATAGCCTCTTTTTTATTTTTGTTGGTTGTTCTTTTAAAACTACCTTTGGCCTTATTATTAATTAGGTTAATATTAAAAATAGGTTTAGTCCCTTTTCATTTTTGGCTTATTAAATTTTTAACAGACTTAAAATGGTTAGAGATTGTTTTATTTTTTACATTAATAAAATGTATTCCTCTATGAATAATAGTTCACATAACAACTATAAAATTTTTTATTTTTTTCGTTTTAAATAGTGTAATAAGAACCTGTCTTATTTTAACCACTTACTTAATTAAACCTTTATTTATTTTTTCTTCTAATACACACACCATATGAATTATTTTAGCCACCACACAACACCTTGTTTTGGGTCTTTTTTATTTTCTCCTGTATAGAATTATTCTTTTTTTGTTATTAAACTCATTCAAAGAGCATAACATAAAAAATAAAAGGTTCTCCATAATTCTTTTCTCTGTTTTTATAGGGCTGCCCCCCTTTCCAATTTTTATTCTAAAGTGGGTTGTTCTTTTTTCTGTTCTAAGATATAGTACTATTTTATCTTTTTTATTGTTATGAACCATTTTATTATCTATTTTTAGTTACTTTCGAGTAATTATTTTTTTAAAAAGTAAAAACGCTTTTTTAGGTTCTACGCTAAAAATAACCAGCCTTATTTCTCCCTTTTTTCTTATATTGCCTATTATATTTTTTTAAGATTTCTTTTGGTGTATTTGCACGTTTCTTTTCCAAAGAAAAAGAAAAAAGAAAATTGTTGTTAATCGAATTTAATCGAGCAAAGTTTCGGCCTTTGTCTTACCAAACAATAAATACAGTTAACTCTTATTTGTTTAATATTTTTCTTGCTTTCCACACAACCTTTTCAAATAACTATACTATTAATTTTTGCTGTGATTTCTGTCCTGCCTCTTCTTCACACAATACATTTTTTTCATTGAACAAACTATATAATTTTAATAGTTTATTTGGGGGGCCTATTAATTTTATTTTTATATTTTACAACCATTTCTAAAATAACCATTAAACTAAAATTCTTATTTTCTGTTTTAGGGTTTTTTATTTTGTGTTTTTTCCTTTTCACAAACTACTTTAAAAAAAGAATAGCCTTTACAAAACTTTGTGAAAGAGGGTTATTCCTGTTTTCTTTTCCGAGAGTTATTTTAACCCTTTTTTTAATCCTCTTTTTATTATTCCTAATTCTTTCCTTTCTCTCTTTTTCTCCTGTTATTTCTTCACCAATACGACAAAATTAATGAAAAAAAATAAAATTTTTGTCTCTTTTCCTTTAAATTGGGTAAAAAATAGATTGGGTAACCTTCCTGCTCACAGGAGTTTATCTTACTTTTGAAATATGGGGTCTTTTTTAGGCATTATTTTAATATGACAAATTATAACAGGATTTTTTTTATCTTTTAATTTTGTTAGAGATAGATCTCTATCTTTTGAATCTATTATTCTTATGACTCGAGAAAACTTTTTTGGATTTTTATTACGGTGGGCCCACCTTAATGGTGCTTCCATTTTTTTCCTTTTGGTTTATTTACACATATTTCGTGGTCTGTTCTTCTCCTCTTTTCGACTTACTCTGCCTTGGTTGAGGGGATCCACTATTTTAATCCTCCTTATAGGGACTGCTTTCCTGGGGTATGTTCTTCCATGAGGACAAATATCTTTGTGAGGAGCTACAGTTATTACAAACCTTCTTTCTACTATTCCCTTTGTGGGCCCTATAGTGGTTATTTGGGTTTGGGGAGGCTTTAGTGTTACATCTTACACTTTAGGCGTTTTCTATTCCTTACATTTTATTTTACCTTTCGTTATTTTAGCTCTTGTTCTTTTTCATTTAATTTTTTTGCATGAAACGGGTTCCTCTTCTAAAATCTCTCTACATAGAAGAGAAAACAAAATAAAATTTTATTTATCTTTTGTTATTAAAGATATTCTTAACTTTTTAATTATCTTAATCTTTCTAGTTATAATTCTTCTTTCTCCTTTTAAACTGGGGGACCCAGAAAATTTTAACCTAGCAAACCCTCTCTCTTCTCCTTTACATATTCAACCTGAATGATATTTTTTATTTGCGTATGCTATTCTTCGATCTATTCCTAATAAATTAGGGGGAGTTGTGGCTCTAGTTATGTCGGTAGTAGTTTTTTATTTCTTGCCTTTCTTTTCAAAATGAAAACACCAACTTATGAAAACAAACACTTTAATATGTTGGACCTTTTTTAGAGTTTTTATTATTTTAACTTGGATTGGGGGAAAACCCGTTGAAGCTCCTTATGTTGTGGTGGGCCAAATTTTTACTTTTATTTACTTTTCACTAATCTTATTATTTTCTATTTAAACTAAAGAAGTTGTAATTTGAAGTTACATGAACAAAATTTTTGCTTTAGTTCTGTGTTTTAGTATAAATTGTACATATAATTTTGGTTTATAAAGAACAAACACAAATATTTATAAAATATATTCCTTTATTTGTGTTGTCCTACTTTTTAGAATTAAGGTCATTATTTTTATTGTTTTTTATATTTTTTTATGTTCTTGATAGAATTTCTCTTCTTATATTTTTTTTGTTATTATTTATCTGATATTTTTTAAAACCTAGAATAAACAAAACTATATTTTCCAAAAATAAAGTTTTAATAATTTGGTTATTTTTTAGGGTTCTTATTTTTTTTGTTACTAAAAGAACCTTGTTACTATTTTTTAGTTTTGAAATAACAATGTTCCCCATTTTATTACTTATTATTGGGTGGGGGTACCAAATTGAGCGTTTTCAAGCGGCTAATTATTTTTTATTATACGCTTTTTTTTGTTCCCTCCCATTTTTTTTGTTTATTTTGTTCTTTTTAAAAAAAGCAATAACAACGCAAATAATTTTTTTTTTAAATACCCAAAGACTTATAGTTTTTTTCCTTATTATGCCTTTTTTAGCTAAACTACCTTTTTTTCTTCTTCACCTTTGGCTACCAAAGGCCCATGTTGAGGCCCCAACAAGAGGTTCTATCATTTTAGCTGCAATTTTGTTAAAAATGGGGGGTTATGGTGTGTTTCGGGTCCTTTCTCTTTTTAAAGTATTTCCTGTTCTAATCACTATGATTGGTCTTTTAGGGGCGCTCATTAGTGCCGTTACTTGTTGTTTTCAATCAGATAGGAAAAGACTAATTGCTTATTCTTCTATTGCCCACATAAATTTTATGTTATGCGCCATTTTTACTTTTTTTTCAAAAAGAGAGAAGAATGTTGTATTAATTATAGTTTCACATGGTTTTATTTCAGGATTTTTATTTTATTCAATTGGTACTATATTTTATTTAATTTTAACACGTAAAATTTATTTTTCTAGTCTTTCTATAAAATTGTTGGGGGCAGCCCTTGTGCCTTTTGTTTTTATTTTGTTAGCTAATTTTGGAGTTCCGCCTTTTATTACAAGAATTAGAGAAATTTTTGTATTCTCTTTTTTGTTTAAATATAGAAAGTTTTTTATAATTATTTTGTTCTTTTATGGACTTGTAGTTTGTTATTTTTGTGTTTTTATTTTATTAGTTATTTTGCATGGTAAACCCAGATGAGTTTTGTTAAGAACTTCTTTCTTAAAAGAGATGGGAGTAGGTTTAATAATAGTAATTTTAGTTTTTAATGTTTTTCTTATTTCTATAATTTATAGAAAATAACATAAGGTATAATGTGCTCTGTTGTTACCAGAGAAAATTTTTTCTAGTTTTACCAATATGCCAGAATTTTAATGGGTTACAGTGATAGTGTTATTATAAAAATTTGGTAATAAAGGCAAAGTATCCTTCTAAGTTACAAATGGTTAATGAACCCCTTTATTTTAGTCAGCCCTGTTAGTTTATTTGAAGAATGAAGATTTTGTAAATCTTAGGTTATTTGGGCTAAAATGCTAGTTTAATAAAAATACTATTTTGTCAAAATAGAGATTGTGCATTTTTTTATTTTGTTAGCGGTGTGGCAGAAAGTGTGTTAAATTGTAAATTTAAAAAGATTGGTCGCTCTTATTTTGGCAGATTAGTGCATAAAGTTTAAGCCTTTAATATATTATAATAAGTATATAAAATATACGTTGAATGTTTTCTACTAATCATAAAGATATTGGTACTTTATATCTGATTTTTGGTGCTTTTGGGGGGTTTTTAGGGGCTGCTTTTTCCGGTTTAATTCGTTTAGAGTTGGGCACAACTACCCAACTCATTGGGGACGACCAAATATACAATGTTGTTGTTACAGCACACGCTTTTCTTATAATTTTTTTTATGGTGATGCCAATCCTTATTGGTGGGTTTGGTAATTGATTCTTACCTCTTATAATAGGGGCCCCGGATATATCTTTCCCGCGGATAAATAACCTATCTTTTTGGTTGTTGCCCCCAGCCCTTGTTTTGTTACTTATATCGTCTTTAGTTGATAGGGGAGTAGGAACAGGGTGAACAGTGTATCCTCCTCTTTCAAGTAGACTAGGGCATAATGGTAACAGGGTTGACTTCGCTATTTTTAGACTACATCTTGCTGGGGCTTCATCTATTTTAGGAGCTGTTAACTTTATTTCAACTTGTTATAATATACGATCTTCTCTTTTATCTTTTGACCGCATCTCTTTGTTTGTGTGGAGAGTTATTTTAACAACAATTTTGTTGGTGTTATCTTTGCCAGTTTTAGCTGGAGCTATTACAATACTATTAACAGATCGTAATATTAACACTTGTTTTTTTGATCCGTCAGGGGGTGGGGACCCAATTTTATTCCAACATCTTTTTTGGTTTTTTGGGCATCCCGAAGTTTATATTTTGATTCTTCCTGCTTTTGGTATTATTAGACATTGTGTTATATTTTCAACAGGGAAAAAAGAGGTTTTTGGGTCTTTAGGCATAATTTACGCTATAATAGCTATTGGGATCTTAGGTTGTGTTGTTTGAGCACACCATATATTTACAATTGGAATAGATATTGACACTCGTGCTTACTTTACTAGAGCCACAATAATTATTGCTATCCCGACAGGGGTTAAAATTTTTAGGTGGTTGGCTTCTATTTATGGTAGGAAAACAAAAATAACAACTTCTATGTTGTGGGTTTTTGGATTTTTATTTTTGTTTACAGTCGGTGGGGTGACAGGGGTGGTTTTAGCCAATGCAAGAGTGGACATTTTGTTACATGATACTTATTTTGTCACTGCTCACTTTCATTATGTATTAAGACTTGGGGCCGTTTTTGGTGTAATAGCCGGAATCTCTTTATGATTTCCTCTTCTAATTGGTTCTTATTACAATAGGTTTTTATTCAAAATACAATTTATATTAATATTTATTGGTGTAAATTTAACTTTTATGCCCCAACATTTCTTAGGTTTAAATGGCATACCACGGCGATATAGAGATTATAGGGATATTCATTTAACATGAAATGTTCTTTCTTCTTTTGGTTCTCTTATTAGTCTTGTTTCTATGGGACTTTTAGTTTTTATTATTTGAGACATATTTGTTTCTAAACGAAATATTGTTTTCAATAACAGAAAAGAAGTAGAATGATTTTTAGAAAACCCTCCTAAAGCTCACACATATGAAGAAGAAATTTTGTTTATTAAATAAAAGTTTTATGATAAAATGGTTTCCCTTAACATTTCAAAATTTAAGTGTTACAGATGCAATTTTTATTGATTGATTGCATGACTATATTTTGATTTTTTTAGTTGGTGTTGTAATTTTAGTGGGAGGGATCCTATTTACCCTAGGTCGTAATCCTTTTATTGAGTTAAAAACTTATGAAGCCCCTCTTATAGAATTTATTTGGACTGCTATTCCCGGTATTGTTTTAGTTTTTATTGGTATTCCATCCCTTTCTATTTTGTATGGTTTTGAATCGGTGGATTACCCAGATTTAACCATTAAAATTGTAGGACATCAATGATATTGGTCTTATGATTATTCGGATTTTCCTTCGTTAGAATTTGACTCTTATTTGAAGCCTTTAACGGATTTAATAAAAGGGGAGCCTCGGCTCTTAGAGACAGACAACCATTTGGTCGTCCCTATTTATTCATCAGCTCGTTTAGTTGTTTCCTCCTCTGATGTTTTGCATAGTTGAGCTATACCAAGATTAGGAGTAAAAGGAGATGCAAACCCAGGGCGTATAAATATCCTTTTTTTAAAAAGTTTTGATAGAAGAGGGTTATTCTATGGCCAGTGCTCTGAAATTTGTGGGGCTAATCACTCTTTTATACCTATTTGTTTGGAGGTGGTTCCTTTTATAAATTTTAGAGTGTGGACAAGGTTGTTTTAATTCCATAGTTGAAGCTTTACAAGCATTTAGTTTTTACCTAAAAGATCCCTACGGGTAGCTATAAAATCAGAATTAAAAATAAATTCCTTTTGTATTAGGAGAAAACAAAATTTTATTTTATATAAATAAAAAAACTAAAATATTTTTTATTTGAATAAGAAATTATTTTTTTCTATTAAAAATAAAAAAATAAAAATTTTTAGTTGTTGTTTTTTTAAAAGAAAATATTTAAATATTTACAAAAATACAAATAAAAATTATTTTGAGGATTAGAATTTTCTCCAAGAATTTTTGTTATAAAATATAAAGTTTTATTTGTGGTTTAGAGTTTTGGTTTTATTTTTTAAAGTTTAAAAAATGTTTTTATGAGTAAAATATTTAAATTAAAATTATTTAAATTTCTAAAAAAATAAAAATTCGAGTTATGGAAAACTGTTTAATAAAAACTCAATAAAAAGTTTTTTTTATGATTCTTGTCCTATGATTTAAAAATTAAATGACCGCATTATTTTGATTGTGTTAAGGTAGCGTAATAATTAGGTATTTTATTGATACCAAGAATGAAAAGAAAATTTTCCACAAAATTTGTATCTTTATAAATGAAAATTTATTTTTATAAAAATATAAAAAATCCTTTCCACCACGAAAAGACCCTTAAAGTTTTTATATTATTTATAATATTTTTATTGGGGCAATATAAGAAACAAACAAATATCTTTTTTAATTTTAAAAACTCCTTAAGGGATAACAGCATAATATTAAATTTTAAGTTCAAATTAAAATTTTAGGTGTGACCTCGATGTTGAATTAATTTATTACAAACATTGTAGGAGATTTTGTAAAAAATCTGTTCGATTAGTTTTTATTTACATGATTTGAGTTGAGAGCGGTGTGAACTAGCTCGGATTCTATGGGGAAAGAAAATTATAAATTATTTTAGTACGAAAGGAATAATTAATTTTACTAAGTTTTATTTAACTATAGTAATTATTTTGTATTTTAGGGTTTGATTTAAATTTAACAAAATAAGAATAATGTTTTTGTCTTGTTATAAGTTTTGTCGATAAGAAAGTGCCAGCTGACGCGGTCAAACTTCAATAAAAATAAAAATATTGTTTAAAAGCTTAAAAAATTTTTAAAAATAAAATAATATGTTTTGTGAAAGATCTTATTATTTTTTAAAATGTGAAGCTTAACAAAAACTTATATAAAAATAAGATTAGAGACCTTAGTATTAGTTTTTATATGGGTAGGATTATTTACTAAAATAGGATTGGCGGCTAATTATTTTTAAGGGGGTTTGTTACTTAATACGACACTACTCGTTGTTTTCCTTTTTTATTTTTTTATACATAGTCGTCTAAAACATTTTTACTAAATTATTGAGTTAAGGGTTTAAAAGACAGATCTTTATCTAAAACATAAAAAGGAGTTAATTAACCACACTATCATAATATTATTAGTGATAATTTTAATAGAAGGACCTAAAAGTAGTAATTTTTTTTAAAAAAAATACAAAACCATTTATTTTAGTGTACAAATCGCTCGTCACCACTGCAAAAACTTAAGTGTAAGTCGTAACAAAGTATTTTTACTGGAAGGTGAAAATTTTGTTTTAGTTTATTTAAAGAACACTAAATTTTCGATTTAGAGGAAAAAACAATTAAACTAATATAGTTTATTAAGAATTTTTTGTTTACAACAAAAAGGAGATATTGGTTTTGGTAATAATTATGTTTTTTAGTATGGTTTTGTCTATTATAAAAAACTATAAAAATTTATTTATTATTTTGCTAAGTTTAGAAATGGGTGTTTTAGGGTTTTTGACCTTTCTTACTAGATTATTGCCCTATAAATTTGTTTTAATAATTTTTGTTTTTGTTATAAGGTCTGTTCTAGGATTGATTTTGTTTTTGTACACAGTAAAAATTTTTAGGTCTGTTTTAAGAAGAAGGTGGTATTTTTAAGGGTTTATAGTATAAAAAATATATTTAATTTGCAATTAAAAGTTTTATAATCCAATTGCTAGTCCGTTTCTTTCTTTTGATCCTTTTATTTTTCTTATCGATGGTTTATTTCTAGTTTTATTTGGGTTCATTTACTTTCCTTTAGTTTTTCGTAAAAACATTTCTTTTGTTATAGGAGTCTCTATAAATAATATTATTAACAGACTATTTCCTAAACTTCTGTTTAAAGTAGTGGGGATTTGAGGCGTTTTCTTTCCTTTATTTATGTGCTTATCAATTATTAACTTATTAAGTTTATGGTCTTATGTTTTCACCCCAACAGCTCACTTAGTTGTTACTTTTTCGATTGGAATGATAGTTTGAGTTTCTACAATATTATTACAAATTAATATGTTTTTAAAACGAAAATTAGAGCATTTAGCCCCACAAGGCACTCCTACTTGATTATTATTCTTAATAGTTTTAATTGAATTAATTAGTCAAATAATTCGCCCTATTACTTTAAGAGTTCGGCTTGCAGCTAATCTAACCGCAGGACACCTAATTTTATCTTTACTTTCATCGCTTTCAGTAAGATCTTCTACTCTTCTCCAAATTCCACTAATTATTTTAGAAATTTTGGTAGCACTAGTTCAACCGTTTGTTTTTTGTATACTTCTTTTCTTGTATTTCTCAGAAAATTAATCAATGTGGGAGATAAAGTCCATTATATTTAGGATATAAAAATAAATTTTGATTTTACAACTATGGGAAAAATATTTCACTCTTTTCACATTGTTACAGTTAGTCCTTGACCTTTGTTGTGTGGGATTGGGGGTTTGTTTATAATGACCTCTTTTATCCTTTTTTTTAAAGAGAGAGTAACTTTTTCAGTTGTTGTTTCCTCAACAGTAATGTTTTTATTCTCTTTTTTATGATGACGAGATGTCACTCGAGAGGGCAGGTTTATTGGAGATCATACAAATAAAGTCCAAGATGGGTTAAAATGAGGTATAAGACTATTCATTTTTAGTGAGGTTTTATTTTTTATGGCTTGGTTTTGGGCTTTCTTCCACCATAGAAGAGCCCCATCTCAAGATATTGGGTTAGTATGGCCCCCTGTTTCTGTGACTCCTTTTAACCCTTTTAGGGTTCCTCTTCTAAACACAGCTATTCTTTTATCTTCGGGGGTTTTTGTTACGTGGGCCCACCACAACATTCTTTTTTCTAAAAATATAGCCCTTCCCCTATTTATAACTGTTTTATTGGGGGGTGTTTTTACTTTTTTTCAATTATTTGAGTACAAAAGTAGAAGATTTTCTATTAGAGACAGAGCCTATGGTACAACATTTTTCGTTTCTACTGGTTTTCATGGAGTCCATGTTATTGTTGGCTCTATTTTCCTTTTAGTTTGCTTGTTACGAACAATAAAGAATCATTTTGTTTATAATCACCACGCGGGCCTTGAGTTTTCTATTTGGTACTGGCATTTTGTTGATGTGGTTTGATTATTTCTATTTTCTTTTATTTATTGATGGGGATGAATTTAAAATTTTTATTTTCTTTTTTTCGTTAGTTTTAAAAATAGTTTTAATTTTATTAGGCATTGCATTTGTGACTCTTTTTGAGCGTAAAATTTTAGGTTTTTCTCAAAATCGTGTTGGTCCTAATAAATTATTATTTAAAGGGGTTCTTCAACCAGTTATTGATGGGTTAAAACTTTTAATTAAAGAATTTTTTTACCCAAAAAAAATAATTTTTTGGGCCATTATTTTAGGGCCTATAATGGGGTTCTTGGTTATATTATTTTTATGAATTCCCCTAAAAAGAGTGTGAACTAATAAATTAAATTTTTATTTAATTTTGTTTTTTATAGTGTTTATTGGTCTTAGTGTTTACTCAACTTTAATTTCAGGATGAAGAAGAACGTCCAAATTTGCCTCTATTGGAAGAGTTCGGTCTTGTTCCCAATCAATTTCTTATGAAATCTCTCTTGTTTTCTTTATTTTGTGTTTTCTAATTACATTTTCGTCTCTAAGGAATGTTTTTCTCCCTTTATTGTGCGGTGCACTATTTTTTGGTTTTTGGTTAAGATGTGTAGCAGAAACAAATCGGGCTCCTTTTGATTTTAGAGAAGGAGAGAGAGAGTTAATTTCTGGGTTTAACATTGAATTTGGGTCTGCGGGTTTTGTTTTATTGTTTCTAGCAGAGTACGGTATAATTTTATTTTTTAGTTGTCTAATGACCATGTTTTTTATAAAAATAAGGTTTTTCTGTTTTCTAGTTTTAATTCTTAGTTTTATTTTTATTCGAAGGGTGTATCCTCGTTTTCGTTATGATATGCTTATAAACATAACATGAACAAAATTTCTCCCTTTGTCCTTATTTTTTATCATGTGTTTTATATGTGTTTTATAAAATTTTTCTTAGTTTAAAATAAAACGTTAATTTGTGGAATTAAAAATCTTAGAAGAATATTAACCTTTTTATTTTGTTTTTTTTATTATTAATTTTATTAATAGGAATAGTTTTGTTTTTACCTATAAATGTTTTAAATAGAAAGTTTTTGTTAAGTTTTAAAAACTTAATTTTTGTTGGAGCAGATTTTGTTAATTACAATAGAGTGTCTGTTATATTAACAGTGCTTTTTGTTACTTTTTTTGTGATTGTTTTTTCTTGTTTTTATATAAAAGAAGATAAAACGCTACCTTATTTTTTATTTATAATTTTGTTGTTTGTTGTTTCTATATTGGTTTTGAGAATAGCCGATTCTTTGTTTTTTATTTTTATTGGGTGGGATGGGCTAGGCGTAACATCTTTTGTTCTTATTATATATTACAATAATTGGAAAAGTATAAATAATGCATTATTCACACTACTAAGAAATCGAGTGGGGGACTCATTAATTTTGTTATTTTTTGGTTTAATTCTGTGAGATTTTTCGTTTAACACATTTGTTTTTTTTGGGTCAACATTACTTATTCTTTTTATTTTTATAACTAAGAGGGCTCAAGTACCTATTTCAGCGTGGCTCCCGGCAGCTATGGCTGCCCCTACCCCTGTCAGTGCCCTTGTTCACTCTTCAACTCTTGTAACAGCAGGAATTGTTCTTTTAATAAAATTTTATTTCGTTATAATTAACACTGATTTCCAAAAATTATTACTTCTTGTGGGGGTTGTTACTATTTTTATTGCTGGTTTAACCACTCTTATAGAAATTGATTTTAAAAAATTAGTTGCACTTTCAACATTAAGACAGATGGGGATATTGGTCTTTGTTTTAGGGTTAGGGAGAAAATGACTTTGTGTTTTTCATTTAGTCTCCCATGCCTTTTTTAAAAGGTGTCTTTTTTTAGTGGTGGGCGGAGCTTTACATTTCCTTTTTTCCAAACAAGATTGGCGCTCTTTTGGTGTTTTAATAAACTTTTCATTGGCTCAAAGAGTGACTTTATTTCTTTGTTGTGTTTGTTTGTGTGGTCTCTTTTTTACAAGGGGGTTTATATCAAAAGACATAATCCTAGATTTTATAAGAAGAAAACAGTTAGGTATTTTTGTTTTAATTGTTTTTTTAGTGAGATTAGCGTTGACTTTTATTTACTGTTTGCGTCTTTTTTCTTGCTTTTTAAAAAGGACTAGATCGGGTAGAGGAGCCCTTTGGTTTTCAAAAGAGTTTGTAGGGATAGAGTTTAGGCCTAATTTTCTATTGCTTATAGCTCTAATTTTGTGTTATTGGTTGTTTTTCGGTTGAAAGTTTTCTTTTTCTTCTTTAGTTAGAGAAAAGCTCTTTCTGTTGTTTATGGTGGTCAGATTTTTATTTTTTCTTTGTAGGAAACTATTAAAGCACTTTCTTATGAAAACCATGTTTTTTTTAGATATTTTTTATAAGAAAATAAAAATAGATAGTAGAAAGAGGTCAAGAGAGACGGAGAAGGTTTTATTAGATTATTTTTTTAATTTTTGGGTGTTTGTATTTTATAATAGTTCATTAAAAGTAAGGGGGTTGTTTTTTAACACAGGGGGATTTTTGGTTGTGGTCGTCTCGTTGTTTTTGGGTAGTTGTTTCGTTTTGTTGTAAAGTATTGTGTTTTAGGATATTTAGAGTCTATGAGGTTCATACCCTCAAGGTATTTTACACTAATACCACACTTGGGCCCTTTAAGATGGTTTTTTCTTAGTAGTTGTATTTTTTATCTTCTTGTATTTGTTGTTGGGGGCTTTATTATTAAAAGACCTAATATTTTTATCAAACCTCGTGCCAAGCAAAAATGGAGACCCCTTAAATTAAAGTGATAAAAC
>JAAUXU010177935.1_pt1 | contig 13151 bp, 12 predicted proteins | sample 7278151 | NCBI WGS metagenome assembly JAAUXU01 (sample SAMN14350113, study PRJNA611818) | marine sediment metagenome | isolation source: surface marine sediment (1.8m) | place: French Polynesia: Moorea | collected 2018-08 | reverse complement strand
TCATTTTGTCGTTTCTCATCAGTTTACTTCTCGCCGCACCGGCACGGCGGCAGTCCGCCCGCGCCCGCCTGAGCAGCTTGCAAGTAGTCGTCTTCTCTTCTCGGTCTACGTAGCGACGTTAAAACAGAGTTGCCAAGACATGTCACAAGCTACTCGTCACATGTCAGAAAGAAATGTCAGTTCGAATGGACTTTTTGACTGTGATGACGGCGAAATTCTTCTAGCCCAATCTCGTCACTGCTCTGTCCTTGGACCCAGCCAAGTTGGCGGCCAGAGTCTCCTTGACCATGATAACCGCAGGCAGGTTGCCACTGTCTGGCAGTTCTGCCTGGAAGTAAAACGATTCGTCAGCACGTCAGCTGCAGATGCCGAGTTGAGCTGACTGACAAGTTGAGTTGGCCGAGGTCCGAGGCCGACTCGATCCGCCGTTCTTATGTGATGGACACGGAGAAGGTTGAGGCCGCTCTGGCCGCAGCCGCCAAGCTGGTTGACAAGGAGGACAAAGAAACCAAGAACGGTGACTCCAACTTGCGCGGCGGGGATGGTGAAGGCGGCGGCGAAGGCGGCGCGGCCAGTTCGGGCGATCGAGACGCCAAAGAGAATGAGGGAGAGAAGGTTCAATTCAAGGTCATCTTCAACAAGAAGAAGCACGATGTTACCTTTCAGCTGGACGGCGACGTTGCTTCGCTCAAAAGTCACCTGCAGCCGATTATTGACATCCCACCTGCTATGATGAAGGTCATGATCAAGGGCATGGCCAAAGACGAGATGACGCTCCGCCAGCTGGGAGTAACTACTGGGTCCAAAGTGATGGTGGTCGGCTCTTCACTCAACGACGTCCTTGCGGTTAGCAAGCAGCCTATCTCTGTGGAGACCGAAGACGAATCCAAGCAGCAACATCAGCAGAGCTCTTCCAGGGAAAAGCAGCATAAGAAAGTACTGGATAAGGGCAAACCCGACGACGCCATGACCGCAGTGAAAGGTCGCAAGGACCCTCTGCCCACGTCTCCTCTCTCGGGGATGCTCAACAAATCAGGCGGAAAGGTGCGCCTCACGTTCAAGCTGGAGCTGGACCAACTGTGGATAGGGACCAAGGAGCGGACGGAGAAAGTGGCGATGACGTCGATCAGGAACGTGGTGAGCGAGCCCATCGAAGGGCACGAGGAGTATCACATCATGGCCATCCAGTTGGGCCCAACCGAAGCCTCTAGGTACTGGGTGTACTGGGTGCCGGCGCAGTACATTGACGCAATCAAGGACGCCATCCTGGGAATGTGGCACTGAATTCGCCGGATTGCGAACAATTCTTTGAGGCAAAATTCGTATAAAAACATGTGATAGGTTTTGTAATAAAAGAAACACTAGAACGAGGATAAACGAAACGCCTGAACTTGGTTCGCGCGGCCTCATAGGCCTCGGGGGCCTCCGGTGAACTGATGAATGAATGACAACTAGCAACTTCGGGCCGTCTTTGTCCGGTAGATGGCGCCTGGTGCAAATTTGATGTGGTCCGTCCAGATTCTCTTTACTGCAGTCTTGTGTTTACTCTTGGCTGACTCGGCTGTCACCTCAGAGGCCGGCGAGTCGGAACACTTCGGGTGCGTGGGTCAAAGTCCGCTCATTCACGATGGCCTCCACGTTGGGCAAGGTCTATCTGTTCTGCTACAACGCTGCCCAGTTTGTCGGCTGGTCGTACCTCCTCTTCTTGCTGGCGACGTCCCCGGGCTTCAACTCTGTCTATCCTCGCTGCGCCGGCGTCCTCCAGATCTTTCAGACGCTGGCGCTGCTTGAGGTCGTACATGCAGCTCTCGGACTCGTCAGGTCCAATACTGTGCTCACTGCGTTTCAGGTGCGCCCGTCATGTCAGGACCAAGGGGATTGACATCTTGTACACAAGTAGTAACTTGCTGCTGCACGCAGGTGTCTTCGCGCGTCTTCGTGACCTGGGCGATACTGGCCAAGTTTCCGACGACTGCTGAGACGTCGTACGGCGCGCCGGCACTGCTAGCCGCTTGGTCCCTGACAGAGGTGGTGCGCTACTCCTTCTACGCGATGAGCTTGGTCGGCATGTCGGTGTACCCGCTCACCTGGCTGCGCTACACGCTCTTCATCGCGCTCTATCCGCTGGGAGTGACAGGAGAGCTGCTCTGCGCCTACTCGGCCCTCGGCCCCGTCAAGAAGGAGAGACCCTTCTCTATGGCCCTGCCGAACACTTGGAACTTCACCTTCGACTCGTACGTCGTCCTCGTGCTCATCATGCTGTTGTACGTGCCCATCTTTCCTAGCCTCTACAAGCACATGTTCATGCAGAGGAGAAAAGTCTTGGGAGGCGGCGCGGACAAGAAGCAGGCCTAAGAATGTGTATGTTTTTAGACAAAAGGGTTCTAGGGATCTAATAAAGCTCTGATCACTCTGAGACGGACTCGTCATTGCTGACCTGCGCACCCAACTGAACAAGAGCTGCGTCGACTCTCTCAACTTCGTCGCCGTCGGTGTCAGCGCTTGGTCCGTTAACCTCAGAATTAGCTCTTCCCTCATCCAAGTCAGGGTGGCCGAGTGGTCTAAGGCGCCAGACTCAAGATTCGATCTTCTCCCTTACTGGGATGAGCGTTCTGGTCCACGTATGTGGGCGTGGGTTCAAATCCCACCTCTGACAAAACTTTTTTCGTCCGTCTTCCCCGGCCTTTTGGTGGACGCTGGCAAAAAGGCCGGGTTGACCGGGCAAACTCGCCAAATCGTGCAATTCTGTGCCAATTTCGGTCCAGATCCTTCCCATCAGTTCTCATCCCTTTGCGCGGTCACGCAACCTCCACGCGGGCGGGCGTCGATGCAGCTTTTGCGTCGAAGTGGTCGACTTGCCCGCCGCAGCACAGCAGGTCGAAGTTCCACACGGACCCGAGCTCATGCACTTCCTTGGGTTGGTCTGACGTCTCGTGCTGAGGAGAACTCGACACCACGGGCATGAGGATTTTGTGTTATGGACGCGTCCACAGAGAAAGAAGTCGGAGTCAAAAGTTTGCACACCCACGCTTAGCAAAGACTTATGACTTACAGTCCTGCTTTATCCTCTTTTTCCAAAAGTGGACCAAATTACCCCCTAATTATCCTATTATCCACTACTGGATGCAGATGGGCTCCATATCTTTATGTGTGACAAGTTCTCACCCTTCCTGCTTCAGTTACAACCATCCCAGCCTCTCATTCACCAACTTTATGACCACTGCAGCAGTCTCCTCTCTGGAGACTGATCTAATCAAGGAGTCCAAGCTTCGAGAGAAGGCAGGAGGAGACTTTGCCAAGGTTGACCTGGGTCAGAACCAGTGAGACCTTCCTCAAATGTCTCTCTCCTGCTATGAGAAATTATCCAAACACTCACAAGCCAGCTTGGCAAAGGCGTCCCAGGCAGTGTTCAAGAGCATCTCCAACTCAATTCATATCCGATGTCATCTAATCTTGTTCTTCATCTTCACACTTTGGATCCTACCTGCGGGACAGAAGAAGCTGATGAGGGATCATCCAGCATCGTACAGAGTTCTCAGGAGATTCACATCGTCAGAAGCGGATTCCAGTGCACTGCAGTGAGACTCTCTGAAAACCAACTCCTCTGAAGAGGAAAAAGTGCCGTAGCAGGGCTGAACTTCTTAATTCTTTGTAACTGTGTTTTTTAACCTAACAACTTGAAATGAGGCTGTGAGGATGCAACCACTGCATTGTGTCTTGTCCTGCACAAACATCTGCAGCAGAAGCTCTTGAGCTTTGACCCTCTCATTTTCGCATTAACATTGCAGACTTCCTGTTAGATGAAAATGTCAGTCAGCACTTTTGCAGTGAGCGGCAAGGATTAAGTCTCCACGCCTTAATCCTTGATACCGTTCAAGCTCGCCGTTTTGCTACTTCTGAATCACTGGCATTTGTTTTATCTTGTGACTGCACGCGAACTGTTGACTTCAACTGCATAGGACAAATTTCTGTGTTATTACTAAGCGGAGTCAAAATCTCGATTGATAAATCACACTTGTCTTTGACACTCTCATGTTCCCCAAGTCAGGCTTGCGAAAAAAATGCCCACGCCGGAGTTGCTGAGCTGCACGCACCCGAGGATGAACCCCATGCTGAAGTGGCGCTTCTGGGGGCTGCCGCAGCGCGTGCTTCTTTATGGCAAGGCTTGTGCATCATTGGTGAGTCCAAGTAGCAATAAAGTGAAAGTGTGACGTCACCACATTAAAAGAGAATCGCTTAAGATGGACGTGAGGCTTGGCTCTTATATCAATCGATCACTTCTGATAAGAATTACAACGTTGACGCTTATTATGCCTTAATCTTGGTGAGACCCTGAAATGAAACATTCCCTGAAAGACTAATGTGAGGGCTTCTACTCCTCCGAGAGCTCCAGAGCTTTGTTGGCGTATCCTCCTATTAGAGTACATATAGTTAAAAAATATTCTTATAACTATCACGGTGTCGTCTCACTTGTTCGGGGAAGATTGCGCGGTGCCTGCACGTTGAGGTACTCCTTGATGCTGTCATAAATGAAGACGTATTGATCCTGCAACAGGAGTCAGGACGTGATCCTGCTCGTCATCCACGGTTCACAGTATTGACCTCACCAGGTTCTGCACCATCTTGGGCCTCTGCTCTCTCAGTCTGGCCACGACGGAAGGGATCTCGACCTCCGTAGCTCTCCGATACTCGATCTGCTTCATGATGGCGAGCGTAGCCAGCAGGGTGCCCGTCCGGCCGACGCCGGCGCTGCAGTGGACCACCATCGGCGTTGAGGAGGACAGCCTGCCCAGCAGTGAACGACAGAGGTTCAGCAGCGGCGTCGGCGACGAGGGGACTCCGTGATCGGCCCAAGAGGTCAGATGAAACTGTGTAATCGTTCTACTTTCTTCGGTCTCGCCGCTGTCATCGTCCGGATCTTCCTGGAAGGAAATCTCTTAGCTACTCAGACTCAACACACACTGCTTGGCTGTGCTCACTCTTGTCACTTGGATGGTCCTGACGACGCACGACCCTTCGTTGGTGCACATCTCAGTCTTGGTGAACAGCGTGAGCTCGTCAAAGTGAAGCATCTCTTGCACGTTGGGCCAATATTGAAAACACTTCACCTGATGACGAAAAGGTCATCGACCGCGCTTGAGTGCTTGATTTACACTCACCTGTCCACCTTCCACGACATTGGTGAGGCAGACGACAGTGTCGACCTTTTGCTCCAGGATCATATTCCAGAAGTCCACCACTGTGTTTCGCTTGGGGCCCTGCGTGGCGATGAACAAGTCCTCGCCGTCGTTGGCCTGTGGATTGATCGCAGACATCATGAACATGTACGGACGCGTGTGCGCGTGTCAAAGCATCTCTCACCGTCAAATAGGATGCGTTGATGTAATCCGAAGGAGGGATGCCCGACTTGTGCTTGAGTGTGACGAGCGTCTCGTCATCTGCAACGTCGATGTACAGTTCTTTGATACCTGCTTGTCTCACTTGCTCTTACAGGGTACGACGTTGGCGAATCTGTTCTTGGCCTTGTTATCTTCTCTCTCGCCAATGTCCCTGGGCTTCTGCTCGTAAATCTGGCTGCTGCTCTTCTGCAGCAGCTCGAACTCCTTCTCGATGTCGCCCTCGCGAGTCCGCAACAGATACTGGCTGTTGAACTCCAATATGGAGATCGGATGAAGTGAGTTGCGGCGGCGGCTGCGCACCGACACCTTGTACGCCAACCTGGAAGACGAGACCTTCGCGTAGCAAGAACGATGACAGCCAAGTCACTAGAGCTCGCCCTACTTGATCGACGTCCTCTTGCGCCGATACAAGAAGAAGAGCGCCAGGACCAGGATGAGGAAGGCCAGCGGCAAGAACGTGGACAGCGATACGATGCCGGCAGTGCTAAGACCCTTGTCAGCAGGGGACGTTGCTACAGTGTTGATTGTCAAGAGGAGGGAAAAAAAGTTGTTGCTGTTGTTTTCATCACGCAAGTAGGACTCATTGACGCTTTGGCGGATTTTGAACCTGACTTACGGGTCGTATTAGTCGCTGGAGGCGAAGATGAAGAATCCTGAATTATGGCAAAGTCCTCTTCCGCGACCCCAGCGTCGCCTCCAACGTCCCCATGGCCGTCACCTCGGCCAATGGCCCTGCTGACCGGCAAGTTCACCCTGGGCCTGGCGTTAGTGACCCCGACGAAGACGCCACACAACACGGTCGGTCGGAAACTCATTTCTTACTCTTCTTGATCATGGTTGCTCCTCCTTATCGCTGTTCTTACGACGAGGGCAGCAGTGACAACAGCAGGCTGTGTGTCCTCGGCCTTTTTTCCTCCCTGTTCGCGGCGGCCGCAGCCTCGACCGCTCGCATGAGTCACTGAGGAGAAATCATATGCAGGTATGCGTACTATGCGGGTCTGGGAAAGATTTGCTCAGGCATAGCGTTCTTGTTCCTCCGCCGCCGTCGCCATCGCCACCGCTATCTCCAGCAATGTGGTCAACGTGTCCTCCATCTACTCCTTGATGGTGATGTGCGTCATGCACAAGCGCTCGGAGATTTTCTACATACGGGTGTCGGGCGGCACCGGATGCCCGCGGATCCATCGGCTGAGCTCTCTTGACTTTGCCGCTGCTTTCCTCCCTTGGTACGGGAGAAAACGTAAACAAACGCAAGTTCTTTGAGCTCATGGAACACCCGCACGACTTCCTCACGGAGGAGGAATTGGCGGCCGACCAGTGGTACGCGAACCAGGCGTGGACGTTGCTGGCCGGCATCTTCTGTGGCCTCGTGGCACATGTGGCACTTCGGCAGTATCACTCAGCAAGGGTCCCCATCGATTCGCCCATGGGCGCCGTCCCTTCGTCGCCGGCCTCGGCCCTCGGGGCGCAGAAGATGGTGCTAGTGGTGCGCTCCGACCTCTCCATGGGCAAGGGCAAAGCTGCAGCGCAGTGCGCTCACGCAGCGGTAGCGTGCTACAAGAGGGCTCTGAGGGACGTGCCGACCAATGTGCAGCAGTGGGAGGCATTGGGGCAAACGAAGGTGGCCTTGAAAGTGGACGGCGAGGAGGCACTGAGACAAGTACACTCAGCCGCGCGGGCCCAAGGGCTCGTGACCGCGGTCATCCGCGATGCTGGGAGGACACAGGTGGAAGCAGACACCGTAACCGTCTTAGGCGTGGGGCCTGGGCCGGTCGACGTGGTGGACCAAGTTGCTGGCCACCTCAAGCTCTTTTAAGTGCGACAATATCGATAGTCAGTATGTGAAGGCATCTGGTAATCTTGCTCATCTTCAGCAGGTGCAACAAGAGCTGAAGCAACTTTCTTGTTCAAGCACCTTCAGGAAACCTCAGTAAAGCCAGAATACTTTCGAGTCAGTGAATCAGTAGGTGGTCAAGGACGAAGATCAAGGACAAGATTCTGCTTAATGCTGACTGCGACTACATTGCTCCTTATGCCACCAGCTGTCAGAGCAATGGACACTGGATTGGACTGACTACGCTGGACGACAGGATGTGCTCTTTGTGTAGACGAGACAGACATATGACTGTTATTACTGCTAAAGAAGAGCTTTCCTTGCTTTCAATGACTTTCCACACGTTCTGACCCATTGGGAGAGTTACAGCAGCTCCCCGAGGATCACAAGATCCAACCGAGATCCGGAGGTGCAGTCTCCCTTCACTTTTGCTGTTAGCCAAAGAAAGTGAACTAACTTGACACAAGTCTGAAAAGTCTTCGCCAAAAAAGGATGTAAAAATTCTAAAGTTGTTCTCTTATATGCTCAATATCAATCATTTCCAGATTGCCATCTTCGTGTGCTGGAAATTTGCAAGGGGCACTTTACGTTGTAAATCCACGTACTGCTAGATCGTCCATTTACTTACCACATACACTTTACCACGTGAAATGATAAATATACTTCGGATTAAACTATCAGTTTAGTAGAACAAGTCTGTGTTTTTGATTTCCAACCGTTCTTAACTTTTAAGAGCTGTTTGAGCTCAACAGGGTACAGTTTGGCTGCGACATCACAAGTCACCGAATTGCAAGGTTGGTGGACTTGCCAATAAGTATCGGTTGTGTGCAATGGAGTTCATTCACGTTGATCAATTGAAAGTCGACTATACAAGTCCAACGAAACGGTTGGTTCTGCCCGAATCTTCATGGAATGCTGCCCCGATGCCTCCGCAATCTCTTCTTCAGCAACTTCTGCTCTGATGGCCGCTGTGGCGCCGGGTTTCCCCCCTCGAGACCCGCGGGTCTCGAGTACAGCCCCAACTGGCAGTTCTGGTGCAGCTCGGAGCCCGGATTCTGTGGGGGGCGAGTCGAACAAACTCTACCTCTGTGAAAAGTGGGGCAACTACCTCCCAGCGTCGGTGAGGATCACAAAGATAGCTTCTTTTCAGCCAATGTGGTAGTATGTCGCTACTGGATCCGATATTCGAGTGTCGCAGTCTTGATGCACAGAGGAATAACTTTTGAACATGATCTCTCGTTAAAGTGCAACACATGGCGTTACAATAACAATCATAACAAAAAACCGAGAGGATCGCCTTCATCACCTTCGTCCCGGAGTACAGGTTCAAACCAGTCCGGATCCTCTTCTCCCTCAACCAACCCTTCAAAGAGTCTGTTGAAACACTCAGTGGAGGCGTCATTGAAATGTGAGTAGGGATTCTCTCGGGGCAAGCGACTTCCGCACCGGTAGCAGAAGTTCGTGTTGCATCTAAAAAGTCAAAAATTTATTAAAATTACGTAACTGAGATCATGCCTAACCCGAGCCAGCCCTAGTCTGAACTCCGAGACTTGAACAGCATTGTCAAGTCCTCTGCTAGATCTAAAGACCAACCTATCACACGTCATCTTGTTGCACCCTCCCGACTTTTGGATTGGTGCGCCACACCTCGGACACGGCTGGGAGTTCTCCTTCTTGCAGGCCTCTGACATCATCTCATCGACCATGACTTGTAACTGCTTCTTGCCGTACCTGGAGAACGTGCCGAATACGAAAACCGTGGCGTGGAACTATCCCTTGACCTTACCGCTTCTCCAAACGGATTTTATCATTATTACTGGCATTCAGGTACTGCTGGAGCAGGGCCTTCTGCTCCTTCGAGTTGATTCTGCAATGGCAACAGAAGTACTTGTAGATGTAGCTGTGGTAATGCCAGAGAGTAGTCCTTGCCTGCACGGCTCCATTCCATGAAAGGTGGCCTTGCAGTAGATGCAGAAGACCATGCGACAGTGCTGGTTGGGGCAGCAGCCTGACCCGGTTTCTCTGTCAATGATCACTGCGGTCTGGCAGTGGATTCTTGGACAGTGCAAGACATCGTCCATGGTGTCCAGGGATGTCTGGAGCAGCCTTGATTCATAATTGTCGTACTGAGCTTTGGACACTAGACACTTTACCTAAGGAAACACAAACATATGAGTACGAAGCAATGTTCCGGACATATAAAACACAAAGCTCTTGTTTCCTCACTTCGTTGGGCAGAGCCTCTTCTTGACAGTCTGGGCAGTTGAGGCTGTTGATTTGACCTTCTTCAATTCTCACCCGAAAGTAGTGATGCATGCAGTCACGACAGAAGACATGACCACACCCTGAACATGAAAGCGACCAATGCAAGTGAGGGAGCTCACGCAGTAACGGGGAGAGCCATAAGTAGCGTAAAAAGGCTTAATAATGATAGGAGGAAATTAAATGATTCCTGGAACGGAACTTATCCAGATTTAACACGGAGTCCTGAGAATGAGGTCAAAGCAAGCACAAGGACAAGACCATCATACGGAGAAACTGGATGAGGCCTGGGATACCAAGACCTGCTCTAGTAGGTCTGCTCCCACGTTCTCAAGCATTGCTGTGATAGCATAATGAGGCTGTCTCGTCATCAACGGAGCTACTCAAAGTACCCTCTGTGCCCTGCCATGTACGTAGTGTATGCACTTGTAGAGGTACATCCTCAACTTACTTTTTAGCTTGAGACAATTGGTCCCAATCTTGTTCTCAAAGCACACGCCACACGAGAAGAGGGTTTTGCCAAAGTGCTTCTCTTCTTCCCTGAAGTTGAAGTCCTTTAATAACTCCACCAGCTCACGAACCAATGTGGACCATTTCTCTTGCGATGCTCCAGAAGATTCTTTATCTTCCACACTGGCAGCTACCTCATGGTCCCTGGTGAGCCGCTCACTTGGCTCTGCTTGAGCAACGTCGACCTCCTTCGTGGGAGGAACCGGAGGCTTCTCCTTCTTTGGATCTCGCTGGAAGTGGAGGGACTTCCGCACGTTGACCGCTTGGGGCTGGTCCTTCCTCGGAGACATTTCAACGTCAAAGTAGACCTTCGAGCCTATTGGACGAGACAATCTGGACGGTCATGCGCAGACAATGACTGATGCGCTCTTACCACGCTTGATTGTCGTGCCACTGACCACATTGGCTATGTGGAAGAAGTAGTCTCCGGTGCCTTTGGACCCCGCTGGAGTGATGAACCCAAAGTTTCGTTTCTCTGAGAGCCGCACAATGTGTCCTCTCAAGGATGCCTGCTGAACGTCAAATAGGTCAACCCAAGTTTTGCACAAGCTGGACGAGCTCGTCCAGGGAGTCTTGATGATGACAAAACCGGACTACTTTCTTAATGGTGTCCGTAGAGATAGACTTCAGTCACCTCATGCAAACTTTCATTGCGGATTCCGCTTTAACTGACTTAGCTCTGGCACAAAACTGACCGAAGCTAAATTTCCACCATGTGCACTCCCTGGACTGACAGTTAGTAACTGTCAGTCCAGGCAGTTACTAACTGCAGTAACTAACCATGATGTTGCTGGGGCTGGCGTTGGTTCCTTTCTCAGTCTCCTCCAGCTTGACTATCTCATCGGACTGCTTGGCGGAGTCGATGACCTCCAACGTTGCCATTTGCGCTTGTGTTATGTCTACGCCAAAGACATCAGTATTAGATGGTCACAACATAGGACCATAAGTTGTCTTATTCCTCTTACGAAGAGAGCGATTTGCTCTTCCGTCATTGCCACGGGTTTCGTCCTTGCTTGAACTGTTGGGCCTTCCTCTCCCTTGCTTGGACTTCTTGATGTTCTCGGCTTCAACGGCCTCTTGATCAGTATCATCATTGGTCTTTCTGTTGCGATCTCTTTTTCCCCGCTCTTGGTCGAGACGTCTAAAAGAAGTGCAATATTAGAAGCGTCGGACCTGTTGAAGGACCAGCGGGGTAAACTACAGTGTCAGAACTAGGAAAAGTGTGCAATCATCCAGAGCGGTCGATAATCCGGCGATCGCGCCATAGCAGGAGCCATTGTACTGAGTCAGTCCAGAAGTGTTTGCTGTTCAGGCGTCACTACGTATATCATCATGTCATTCACCTCTTCTCCTCTTCCTTTTGCTGTTGCTCATTCTCGAGCAATGATTTGCAGACAACTTGTGTGATGTCAAGCCTATTGGTGATGTCCAGCATCTCCAAGAGATTTTGCTGCAGGTAAGAGAACCACAGGTAGATGATTTCGCTCCCAGCATTGTCCTGCCAGAGGCAGTTGAGGTTCTGATGGATCAAGTTTATCTAGAAAGAGAGTGAAAGACTCAACTAACAGGCAATGTTGCATTAATATCACTAGCGAATCAGATCCCAAACATGGTCCATCGTACGAATGCTTAAAGGCCTGCCAGCCCTAATTTCTTAACAGATTTGGAATTCACATCGAAGTTGCTTATTACTAGAAGATGTGTTTAACTTTAGATAATCGTCTCTAGTTACTGGGTACAATTTCTGCTTAAATAAATCCTAAATAATCCTAAATAAATTAAATACATCATTTCGGACTCATAAGATGAACAATTGTGATCAATCTTTCATACCTATTACGCCCACAGTGTTCTTTCTTTATCGAACCAAATCGAGAGGGGTCGTGCCTGCTACAACCGTTGACATGACAAACTTGCCCAAGTTGCTCAGCAATTACCTGTGATCCGGAGATCCAGGGGCACTCCAGCGTGAATTCCGGGCTAGATTTAGAAGGATAGTCCTTGGGTAGCCTGAATCGGAGTGACAATGGCGGCAAATGCTTCACAAGAAAGCTATCTCCACGGCTGAATGTATAATCATCATTATTTGTAGTGAATAAACCTACCTTCAAGCTCTCGACAATCAAAGTGTGGCATGCCTACTCACCACTTCAACTTCCCCTCTAGCATTTCTCTGCCGTCGACCTCCACTTGCAGGCCATCAGTGGGGAGGGTTGCAAGCACCAGCAACTCCCCTGTGATCAAGCCGACCTTGGAGTCCTGATAGCAAAACCACTTGGTTCGCGTCCGTGCTGAGTTCTCGTTCGGGTATTCATCATTCAGGATGTTGTCGAGGGCTGTCATCTCATCCCTCTGAGATCGCGCATCCTCATCTTCGTCCATGGCGAGCTCCATCACTCTGGGACCAAACACGGACACAATCTGAGGCACCGCGTGCAACACGCTACTCTTATTAGGTAACCGTGCTTGGCACCGTGGCGTAAAGACCTGGTAATGCGTGGCGCCATTCACCAAGACGGTCCATTCTGGCGCCAGGGACGTCTGTCCGTGCTGACAAACCTAACCCCTCCTTACCGAACCGGTACCCAACACCGGGTCAAGCACGGTTAGCGGGAGATTCTTTCCTGGTCGGAGGGCAAATCTTCAGACCAACCTTGGCAGGCTTGGACTGTGGATTGCCACAAACACCGCTGACATAGAGACGTGTCCATAGATGGGTCGAAGGAAAACGTGGCATCAGCTGTTCAGCTGCTGATTATGAGTGGCAACGAATTTGACGTAGGTTCTGAGACTTCAAGACTGCAGCGAGCTCAATAAAATCTATATAAATAAATAAAGCTGTTCGGGTATGCATGTATGTTTGTGCTCCTCTGGCGCTCTCAGTTCTTCACGGATCTGGCTCATTTTTGGCATGTGAGACCTTTGGGTCCGCGAGAAGGACATAGGCTATGCAAAGTTGCATTATGAGGCCGTTTTGAGGCCGAAATCGAGGTCAGATGTTGCATTTACAACATAGGTCATAGTTAGGAGTGCCAATAGGTATAGCTAACCCTGCGTGACTTAGCTGTGTGGCACCAGTACTTGTCAGTAGCTTTCTATAGCTAGAGAAGGAGTCAGTTGAAGTAGACAGTGAGCTGGACAAACCC
>JAAUXU010061510.1_pt1 | contig 13151 bp, 13 predicted proteins | sample 7278151 | NCBI WGS metagenome assembly JAAUXU01 (sample SAMN14350113, study PRJNA611818) | marine sediment metagenome | isolation source: surface marine sediment (1.8m) | place: French Polynesia: Moorea | collected 2018-08 | reverse complement strand
CCCCCCCCCCCCCCCCCCGCGCCCCCCCCCGGCCCGCCCCCCCCCCCCCCCGCCGCCCCCCCCCCCCCCGCGCCCCCCACCCCCCCCCAACCCCCACCCACCCCGGGGGGGCGCGCAGAGAATAGAGACTCGACTAGACAAAAATGCGTTCCACTGGGGTCGACCAATTATTGAGGCCCACTTTCCGGGCCTGCAAGACGTGTCTTTGGCGTCGCAGACTCGATTTGCTACCAGTTTCCCCACCCCTGTCAAGTGCACTTTGGGCGTTTGTCTTTGTCTGGTGGAGGACGCGGTTGACAGCCAAGGGGTCCCAAACTGCTTCTTCTTCTTCACCTTCTGACACCATTCGCTCGCAATTAGCTGCGCTCAAGAGAGAAAGAACTCACGTACGCACTTTCCCCCATATTGTTGTCGTCAGGAAATACTCGCTCGGTTAGACAAAGGCCCTCACTTGTTACATTGAAAATCTTCCTTCATTCTCTCCCTTTTTTGGGCAACAACTGTCGACTGCCCATTAAATCCTGCCCAAAGGCTATTGGGTTTGAGCTGCTGTTGCTGGCTGCAGCTATGATTTATGGGTCGTCGAGTGTCCTCCTCCACGGTTTGCGGTCAGCTGAGCAGGATTATTGTCGACTGCACCTTTAATAATGCACTAATGATGGTGGAGGAGAGAGAGCAAAAACATTTTTGCACCTACTCGGGGGAATCAATGTTGTTCGACACATTTTAGCCGCAGATTTCAGTTCAATTCTTCGGCGGCGTAAAAAAAAAAAAAAGATTGCCGGGAGTTCGATTTCAGCGGCAAAGATGAAGAAGAGGTCGTAATCGCTGGTGTTTAAAGATCTGCAGTAACCGAGATCCTTGCAAAGCATCGTTAGCCTGATTTCCGTGCCGTAATTCAGGGTCCGGGAGACCGGGACTCCATCGGGGTCGCATCTTTCACGCCTCGTCTGACCTGTCCTTGTTCTCTCCGCAGAGCCGCTCTCCGTTCGGCCTGTACGGGGCCGACCCCCTGTCGAGCCCGCCGCCGGCACACATGGGCGCCTACCTGGACAAGACGGTCGGCGGTGAGTACAAAAAAAATTGCCACTTGGTTAAACGGTGCAGTGTGAGCCCCGAAGAAGTGGCGTGATCTGCCTCCACGTCGGAGGGAGATCACGGAGGCCACCGACGGAGGCCACCGACGGAGGCCACCGACGGAGGCCGTTTCCCCTCTGGCAGGCGGCAAATGGACGCCATTTCGGCCAGATTCCCCCATTTTTGTGGGCTCACACTGCGCTCGTGGGGCCTGCCCAATCGACCACGCCAGTGTGGGCGTCACAGGTAGCAGCAAAGGGGTTCGGTCAAATTGTTTTATTGCTCTTCCTCGGCCCCTTTCATCTGTTGTGTCGATCGCTGTTTGCCACATGAGAATAATTTGTCATCATTTCAGGCCTCCGACCCCCTCTCTACACCTTGCCTCACCCGCAGTATCCATACATGCTCAACCCAGAACTCGCAGCCTGGTGAGTTCACCCTCAGATCAGACATTAATATATAATAAATGTTGACCGATTGAACTCTTCCCCCCCCCCCTCCCCTCAGGCATCACCAGGCACAAATGTATCAGGGCGCGTTGCGTTCGGGTTCTCCATACAGTCTTCCTATTACCTCATCTGGCATTAGGTGAGTGAAGGAAACAAATAAATAGTTATAGTGAAAACGTGCTGATTCACGTCTGCCAGTTTTCTCGGTCACCCCGGTTTGGCGGCGGCGGCGGCCGCCGGACTGAGTCCGGGCGGCGCGGCCGGCGGCAGCACCAGCGGCGCGGGCGGTGGCGCCGGCGCCGGCGGCCAGCAGCTACCTCACCATATCAAGCAGGAATATGAGGCCAGAGACATCAAAGACAGTCAGAGTAAGTACACTTGACCCCCTCTCCTTGCTTTGTCTCGCTCAGACAGGCAAAAAACAAAAAGCGTCAAGTTACAAAGTGCAGTTGAAAAGCTTCATCTGCTGCCGCTGTTTTTTTTTTTTTTGACATATTTTCGCCTGCAGTTCAGGCCTACGAGGAGGAAGTTTTTTTAAGGATACAGATTTCAAAAAAAAAAAAATGAAAAACGCCGACAGCTCGACAATTTGCCGAAAATCTCAGTGAAAATGACACTGACACACGCAAAAAAAATGTTCGACTCCGTCCTAACAACTATGGTGAGGTCGTTTACGTCGAGTGCGAGTGAGGTCACACTTGTCCATGTTGACATTTGAAAAGTTTCGGCTGCACTGACACATTTTTCTTGCAGACAAGGTGAAGAAGGAGCCCCACATCAAGAAGCCCTTGAACGCGTTCATGCTGTACATGAAGGAGATGCGTCCAATTGTGCAACAGGAGTGCACGCTCAAGGAGTCTGCGGCAATCAACCAGATCCTGGGAAGAAGGGTAAATATTATGGCAGAGCAGATAAACATGTGGGGAAGGGAGGGGAAGGTGATCTCTGTTTGGCAGTTCTAACAGTTCAGGCCTGCAGGGGCCAGAAACTGCCCCATTATCTTCATAGCCGGGAATACAGGGTGACTCATACAAACGGAAACATTATGCAAACCAGGAGTCGTAGCAATTTTTGACGTACCAACTTTTGCTCACCCTGCACAGTAGAAGCTGCATTTGACTCGGGCCGAGCCGAGTCCGGGCCGGGCCGAGTCCGGGCCGGACTGGCGCTTTCGCAGAAATTCGAGGGGGGTGGGGAATAATATTTATACGGGTGAGGGAAAATGACAATGGCCAAAAGGCGCTCTTGATCTCGTTGGCCAGATTTGGCGCTCACTGAACATGCATAACTTTGGCTGACAGCCTGAAAACACTAGCGTTCAGGGTTGCCATGAGTTTTGTCTCTGCACTGCTTCCCCCCCTGGGTGTCTGGGGTCTCCACGTATGTGCAGCACGTCCCTATCTCGTCTTGCCATCCTCCTGGGAAGAATATAATAAGATAAGACTCAGCAACGGTCACATCAGCAGTTCAGCTTCTTCCCCCCCATTTTTTTAGCATATTTCTGCTTGACACAAGAAAATCCATCCATTAATTCCCTCTGTGCAAGTGAATCCTGGGGATTTATCAACAGTTTTTTCCCCCTCCCTCCCCAATTTTTCCGTTAGATATGATAACTACAGGAAACTCGTTTTTTTTTCTATGTTTTTTTTAAGTCTTTTTATGTCCGTTAGGAAAAATGTGCAACTGGTTTTTACAGAAGTGTGTGTAGTTTCTTGTTCCTTCCCCCCCCCCCCCCCCCCCAAAAAAAAAAGTCACCCTGCCCCCAACTCCTAATTGTTTCGCACGCACAAGCACCCATTTTCTGCCTACGAGACAATTTGCATCTGGTCTGCACTGAATGGGTCAATAAACCCCATTTTCTTCCGACTTTATTTGCACAAGTTCCTCCCTCCCCAAGTTCACTCAATGGCCCATTGTGTGCTTGAAATAGTAGCGGCTCTCCTGCATATCCTTGCTCACCACGTGTGTATGTGTTCAATATAGTGGCATTTAAGGCTTAGGAGCCAAGATTAATTTTATGGAGAGGTCGATAACATTCTAGTGTCTCCGAGAGAGAAATGGCTGGATGTAGCCACTCAAAATAAAGGTGTGCAACGTATTTTTTTTTTTTGGGGGGGGGGGGTAAGAGGTGAGGAGAAGATTTTGGGGGCAAATGATCGAAATTTGGGGACTTCTCCGGTCAGACGTCACCTTTGACAGTGTCGAAACCCTGCGAATCGACAGTTTTTGCATGCGTGGAGAAGTCTGGTCCAGCTGGCAAGCTTATACATAGTCTATACATGCCTATATTGCGCGGGTTTGCAACAACGCTGCTCGCATGCACCCTATATATATATATATATATATCCCTAAGATGCCTCGACACAGTCGAACTGAGGGCAGTTGGGTGACTGAAGTAACGTGTTTGTCATGTGTTCCCTTCCCCCTCCTCCAGTGGCACGGCTTGAGCCGCGAAGAACAGGCCAAGTACTACGAGAAGGCCCGGCTGGAGCGGCAGAAGCACATGCAGATGTACCCGCACTGGAACGCCAGGGACAACTACCGCTTCGGGCTGAAGAAGAAGAAGCGCAAGCGAGACAAAACCGACGACCCAGGTTTGACACCTTTTCTTTCTCTCTCTCTTCCAGTGGCACGCGCTGTCCAAGGAGCAGCAGGACAAGTACTACAAGCTGGCGCGCAACGAGCGCGAGTTGCACATGCAGGGAGGCGATTTCATGAAACCTGAGCCAAAAAAAACCGGGCTTGTTTTTCTTTCTGGGGTGTGACTTTTTTTTTGGCACACAGGAAGTCTCAGCAATGCGAACGAATGTAAAGAAAGGCTGACAAAGGTTTCACGAAATTCCCCCCACCCCAGAAGTACCCGGGCTGGACCGCCAGGGACAATTACGCCAAGCACAAGAAGAAGCGGCGCAGCAGGAGAGACGGCCCAAGGGAGTCCGGCGCACCCGGCGGAGGAGGAGGTGGAGACAGAGAGAGTTTTTTGTTGGAACAAGAACATTTGTAAATAACTTTTTCTGTCCTGTCAGCGTGTGTCTCCTTTGGGTCGCACTTGGAGCAAGTCTGGCTTTAAATTTTTTATTCACGCAACAACGACAGTGTTGGTGGGATGCAAACAAACAAACAAAGATGCCCCTGGGCTGCTATTAACAGTGCAAGCTTTTTCTGACTCACACTGTTTGAGCAAATCTCGTAATGTCTGAAGGGAAGAAGAAGAAGGTCTTCATTGCTAATTGGTCCGCGTTTTGGGTGTTCATTTTTTACCTTTTTAAAAGTTATATTTTTATAGGGGAAAAAAGCACTCTCATATTCCTCCTCCTCCTCTCTCGTCACGTCCCAAGTGTCGTCTCTCTCTCTGCTGACGCCTTTTTTCTCTGACTTGGCTTTTGTTTGTGTGTGCTTTGCTTATCTGGGAAATTCAAGAAAATTATCAGAAACCTCTGTACAGTATGAACTGTGTTTGCCGAGCGCAAACATCAATAATGCAGTTCTCATGAGTCAAACACATTTAAAGCTTGTGTAATTTCACGATATGTCAAAGATTAGCTGAGCAAATCTCAGCTGAAATGCTTTGCCTAGCAAGTGCCTCATGTCAATCAACATCGACTCTGACTTTATATATTCGACGGACTTTATATATTTTTTCATCAAAGCTCAGATTTTTCCACTGCAGAACTTTTTTTGCGCAAAACATCCCGCTATTTACCTTTTTTTCGCCTATTTGCTTTGCAGGGTCGAGCGCGAAGAAGTGTCGAGCCCGGTATGGCCTAGACCAACAGGACCTGTGGTGCAAACCCTGCAGGTAAGATAAGCGTGCAAACACTAACTAATCGCAGAGATTTTGCGCAAAGACTTATTCATTTTTCGGAAGAAGAAGAGGGGAAAAAATCTGTGAAACCCAATGCGTTGCCGGAAATCTCTGGCATTCCTCTCCCAGATGTGTGGTCAGCGCTTCTAACTCTTTACTGACGGAGCAAAACAACAAATATCCTACTGTTTGAGCCTCCCCCCCAAATTGGTCCCCTTCAACACCCACTGCCGATGCCCCTGTTTTCACCTTTGCGTCTCCTGACATCTTTCGACCCACTGAGAAATGTGTGGCAATTCGTCAACTTTTAACATCTCCTTATGTTTTCACCTCCATCTGGTCCTGGGCTCAAACTTTAGTGCATTTGTCAGGTTGCTTCTTAACAACACAAGTACTAACGACTTCTGTCCTCCTCCACTCACACGCTGCTCAGTCCGGTGATGGAGAATGGAAATCACATCTCTTCCCCCTCCCCCCAACAAAGTCAACCCCTTCCCTGCCCCCCAGCAGACCTCCAACCCCTTCCCCCTGCTGAAAGCCTCCGAAGTCCCAACCTCTACTACGAGCACCAGCAGCAGCAGCAGCAGGACTGCTTCTCCTGCTGCTACCGGGACGAGTACGCCAAGCTGGAGGAGGAGCCCTTGAACGAGCAGTCCCAGCATCCCATGGAGAACGGCTATCAGTACAACAGCGAGGCCAAGTTGTACATATCTCTCTGAGGTGCCATCAGCCATAGCAGAAGACAAGGAATTTCCTATAGTTTTTAATTTTCTCCCACTTGCCCCAACCTCCACCTCCTCCCCCCTCCCCCTCTTTGGTGTATCTGGCTTCTCCCTTATGCATGCGTGCACGTATGTAGTGAGCCTTGGTACAGGGTGAGTCAGAAAAAAGCAAGCATGCACCTCGCCAGCTGCTCGGAGCAGCAGGGACGAGATTCTTTGCCTATATTGTCTTTGTGACTCACGCTGTAGGATCGAAAAATCAGTCCATTCATTGTGAGGCCGAAAATGATTCTGCTTTCTGTTCCGATGTTGTTGCATTTTTTTGGTGACTCATACTGAATTAGGATCAGTAGCTTTATTCATTTTTATTCAGTTCTCCTCTTCTTGTGCTTTCCCCTACTCTCATTATTAAAATCCCTTTGATAATACATTCCCTTTCATCTTTCAGACGGAAGAAGAAGTGCGTGAGAGTCAAGACCATTGCAGACAAGGAGAGGGCGGACTCCGCCGCAGCCTCGGCGACGGGACTCAACAACAATGGCGGAGGCCAAGACGGCGGCCTCAAGCAGTCGCGCGGCGACTCCGGCGACCCCAGCTTGACCACCAACGGCCACGGCTCCATGTACTCGGAAGAAGAAGACGACGACGACGAAGACGACGACGAAGACGCGCAAAGTCCGGAGAGTGCACAAAACGGCGGCGGCAGCCTGGAGTCCTCGCCGGCAGGATTCTCCTCGCTGCCCTCGTTGGGTTCGCCCGCGTCGATCGCGTCGCCGGCGACGCCCACCACGTCGTCGGCTGCGGCGGCGGCCGCGGCCGCGGCTCACCAGCCCACGCACCACTTGCACGGAGCCTATAACGATGCCGCGGCTGCCGCGGCAACGGCCGTAGCTTCGCTGGAGTGGATCCGAGCCGCTTCGCTCTACCGACAGGTTCCCCAGCCGCCGCCGCCGCCGCCGCACCCGCCGCTGCCGGCATCCTCGATGCCTCCGCCGCCGCCGCCACAGCACGTGGGCACCGACCCGAGAGACTCGAAGCATCCGCTGAGCGTCTCTCAGCTCACCGGCAACTGCGGCGGGAGCGGCGGCTCCGCCAGCAGCGGCGGCGGGAGCGGCGGCGCTCATTCCAACGGGCCCTCGAGCGTTCAATCGCCGTTGAGGCAGCGAACGCTGCTGGGAATGACGTGACTGGCGGCGATGGCGCCAGCTGCTGTTGCTGCGTAGAACAAGAGAGAACTTTGATCTCATCGAATTGTGCCAAAGATGTTTGAAGGGGGTGGAAGAAGATGAAGAAGATGAAGAAGAAGACGAAGAGGAAGAAGAAGCGAAAGACTTTGACTGTGCCATTGTTGCCCTCTTTTCCACTGTTAACTACGATGCCAATTTCTGTGATACAAAAATACGCGTTTTAGTTGAAGTGACGGACTGACAACGTTAGAGAAAGAAAGCTGAGCTCTCTGACCAAGAGAAGGTGGTGGAAGACATGCTGGAGACAAGGAAAACCTCTTTTGTGAACTTATTTATCCCGAAAAATACGTTTTAGGCTCTTAAACTTGAAGCAGTTAATAAAAAGGTCTTAATGTTCTTCCAAGAGACTTTTCTCTCTCTCTCACAGTAGCAGAGAAACTCGATTCTCACGCCTCTTGCTGACGGAATTCCGCAAATTCATTCAAGCCCGATTTACCCAAATAAATGACACGGTATTTTGGGCACCCCAAACCCGCCCAAACCCGGCCCTTAGAAGTCGTCACTGGCTCCATTCTTCCCTTTGAAAACGACCTCCCCAACCCCCCACAACAACAGCACTACAAAGTTAGCAGAAACATCTGAAGAAAAGTTTAAGCCAAATTTGCTGGAGGATCTCTCCTGTACGTTGAACTATGTGTTCTCGACCAGACACACAATCACGGCCGTCAGCACCAACCAGAAGAAGCTGCTTGGGCCATTGTGCGTCCTCCACCAAGACGGCCACGTGGCCAAGCCAGTCAGTGGACAGCCAGTCCCACTCCAAGCTCCTCTCCAAGGACTTGGACACCACACTTGTCTGGCCGAGCAGCCAGCATAAAAGTTAGTCTCTGCCCCTATTGGGCTTTATAGCCCCAGGCTACGAGACAGAACCGATTGGGTTTCATTCTTCTTCTTCTTCTTCTTCTTTTTTCAGGGCTGTTTTGGCCATCGTTTTCGTTCAATCGGTCAACTCCAGACTCTGGAGGGCCAAACAATTATGGCCACGTTTTTGTCGGCCGCACAAAAACCGCGAAAATCGATGACACGCAATTCCATAATCAATTCGGTCGAACAGAGATCCAGGCAGGAATCAGCTGGGCTCACTTCCACACAAACTTGACAAAGTCGATGCCAGACACACACAGCAGCTACATACGCTACAGTAACACGCGCAACAGCACCACACAAAACAGCTACATACACAACACCTAAAAGTGCACATTCAAGGGCATCCACGACACACACAACACCTACAAGTACACATACAAAGGCATTCACGACACACAACACTTACCAGCACACATTCAAGGGCATCCACGACACACACAACACCTACAAGTACACATGCAAAGGCATTCACGACACACAACACTTACCAGCACACATTCAAGGGCATTCACGACACACACAACACCTACAAGTACACATGCTGAGGCATTCATGACACACTCAACCCCCTCACACGCACATAAGAATTACACACATTTACATTCACTCATAAAGCCTTCACTATGCACACACAAGAACTTCACACATCACGCAGGCTCTGAACTGGACACACACCCAACAAGCTCTCTACTACGCTCACTAGAACGATATACATCCACACAAGAGGTACACACAAAAGTTCTGCACTGCACAGCCAGGAACTATCAGTACACACGAGCTCCTCGCTACACACACATACGGAGGCATTGCACCACGCACACAGGAACTGAGGCTGTACAGCTGGGGCCTTCACCCTGCACTCTGGCCCGCGCACCGTTGTACGCAACCATTCCAGCCACCGCTGCATCCACACACCCCAGGCACTACACACACACACACACTCGAATACAAAAGAACTCCCCACACACGAGAACTGCACACACGATGCCTTCATTCGTGCTCATTCAGACAATCATGAGATATATAAACACACGCACACACAAGCTGCGGGTTATTATTAAGGTTGAAGCGCGCTGGTTGAAAGCCGAGCTAAAAAGTAAAACTGCCACCGTTGCCGCAGTTTGGTCCCACTTTAATGGAGGGCTTTGCTTCACTCGAGTTAGCTCTGGTAAGCACGTTTGATGGATAAATTCAAGGAAGCCGAGACAGAGTTGTTTCTTTGTACGCGTGCGTGCGCGTGTGCGTGTGTAATTTCAGTGTGGAAATGTGCGTGCGTGAGTGGAAAGCATAAGACTGCAAAAGCAGCCCCTATTTGTGAATCAATTTAGACAAGTTCCTCTCTCTTCTTCCTGCAAAATAATTACAGTGCCTCCTTTAAAAAAAGAGAAGAAGAAAAAAGCTCTCCACTTCCCAGATAATTAAAACCCCTTTCCTTTGTGTGGAAATGACGACCAACTCATTGTTGCGCTCCTCCAGGATTATTTTTCCAAACGGTTTCCAATGCTAATTGTGGCTTTTGACTTGCACAAGGTGTCCTGGACGTTTCCGTTGGAGCCCCAAATCCTGCTGACCCATTAAGGTCCCCCCCCCCTACCCCACCACCACCCCACCCCACCCCAGATTGATCAATATCAGAGTTCCACGAAAAATCTTTTGGGCAGATCTGACAGCAGCAGCAGAATTGTCGCCATCATAATGGCGACGAAAAATCGGGACGGACCAGACCGAAAAAATCGTCCCGGAGCCAGGGGACTTTTCCCGGGAGCTGCGTGAAAGGAAAGAGGGCCTCCCGACCCAGCCACCCACCCACCCACCAGCGCAGCGCGGCATCCGCAGTGCATTATGCAGCGCTGAGAGCTCGGCACTGAGGTGCTTGGTGGCGTTGCAGACCGCACTGCAGAAGCTCGATCATCCGTCAGAAAAGTGGTGAAGCCATTATCAAAGGCTGAGATCGATCTCGGTCGTCTGTGGGCGTTCGAAGGGTTCAGCTTGACACTGATCTCCTCATTATTCCCTCTGGTTGGGGCCACCACAACCCTTTCTGCCAATATAATTGCTGCTGAGGGAGGAAAATCTTCTGCTGGCGCCTCAGTAGTAAAAATGATGAATCGGCTGCGTCTTCCGCAAAAACCGCAGCACTTTTTGACTTTGCTGGGACACAAGACAAAAATCATTCATTTCTTTTTTTTTTTTTTAAGTGCGCCAACGGCCGCTTTGAGCAGCAAAAATGCACATCAATCACGGGCAGAATTTGTGAAATCGTCGACTCCGGAAATGCATTCTTATTGTGTCGATTGCGACGCCCCAAAATCAAACCTCTCTTTCTCTCTCTCTCTCTCTCTTTCACTCGGCGCGTCAAAATGTCAGAAACGAGTACAAAAAGCGTCAAAATGGGCCAATTGACAATTGATCGAATTCGACGTCATTTTTCTCTGTTAAGAGAGAGGGGGAGAAAAAGGCTGTTGTGCGAGACACGTTGAGGTTTAAGGAGCGCTTGCACGTGCAGAATCTGCCTGAGGAGGACCTGAGCTGCCCAAGCTGCTTTGTGAGCGTTCAAACGGGCCCTGAGTCGGCTGCTCTCTCTTTTTTATGAACCGTTTTCAGCATTAGCACAAGGTTTGATCAAAGATCTTCTCGACAATAAAAGGTCTTCCATCAATCTGCAGCAGCAAATAAGGCTCAGAAGCTGAAAAGTGGGCGAGTCAAACCGTGTCGGATTAATGGGCCATGGGCATTTGACAGAAAAGTGGCGCCTGCTGGCATAACAAACATCAACAAGTACTACCGGACCACCCCGTGTGAGCCACACGCGAAAATTACATGGACGAGAGAGCGAAAAAAGCCCATTTTTTGGGTGCCGGCGGCGGCGGCGGCGGCGGCGGCAGCGGCGGCAGCGGCGGCAGCGGCGGCAGCCCCGGATAGACAGTTTTGAGCACTTTGCGGTGCACGAACCCGGACGAGGGCGCTTCATTGTCCATGTGTGAGCGCGCCTTCACCCCGGGGCTCGACCGACTCTCAGGGCTTGCATACGTATATGTACGTGCGCACATCATTATGATCATTTCATTGAACTTGATTTCGCATGCGCAGGGCGAGGAACGAGGAACAGACGCTCAAGGGTCAAACGAACAACATGCGAGCGGCCGCGCCAGCGACCGAGGCTGCGAACGACAGACAGGGCCAGATGGACGGGGTTACAACATTCTTAAATGACTTTTTTGTCAAGTCAAACGTGACCTCTGCCAAGGAAAAGAACAGTCAAGAAGACGACATGATGTGGTTGCATCACACGCACGCTTAACCACTCACAAAAAGTGCGTGGTTAAGCGCGCCTTAACTGAGCTATGGCAGCTCTTCTTCCTTCTTTGGGGGGGTTTGTGGAGATTCAGACACGCGAGTGTGGGAGATCTTTGCAAAAAAAAGATAAAAAAAAAGAAGAGGCTTTGCAAATTGAAGATGGATATCATTTAAAAAGATTCTTTTTAAGCACAATGTTAAGGAAACTTGTTTTCAAATGCAAACATGCATTAATTTTTCCTCCCCACACTGCCCGACCTCTTTCACCTCTCCTTCTCCGGAATTCATTTTCATCTGGCGTAAAAAAACCAGGCAGTTTTTTTTCTCCTCTCCTTTCCCAGAATAACTACGTGTGGAATGTTTAATTTGAATGAGGGAGCTGCAAAACTTACACATACAGGGTGCAGAGACAGAAATGACGCCTGTTTATTCCTCACCCACCTGCATCTGCGGCGCATGAGAAACTGGCTTGCGGATTCCGCCTGGGGAATTCCCAGTCAACACTGCTTTTCTCTGGCGCTTTGGGCATGTTAACCCTTTGCCTTCTCTGCCTCCCGGGGTCACATGTCCGCATCGCTCACGGATCTTCTTCTCCTGCTCCATCAGACCGGGTTCTCGTCTGTCTGACGGAGGTCCCGGAGGATCGAGGGCGAGACAGGAAGCGTCATCAACTATGCACAAGCATTTGAAAAGATTTTGTAAATCTTTTTTTGCTTTTTGCTCCCACTGGCAGAAAAAGCACCTCTTTCCGTCAGTCACGTCCACCAGAATGAGGGAATGCTCGGCCGATCCGGCCCCAGCAGGCCGGCCGGCCGGCCGGCCGGGCAGACTGATCATCGCTGGCAGCAATTTCAAGTCGACCCTTTTTACCCTCCTCCGCACACAGGTGTTCGAGGGTCGGACAAACTTTAATGGTCGTGTGTTTGGTGAATCCTCTGTCAACCCTTGCTTTGCCCCCTTTTCCCGGGGGAGGGGGGACAAGATACGTTTACACATGTTGTGTATATAAGTTATTTATTTATTTTTACATATAGATAGAAGAGACACAACACAAATAGTTTGTCCGAAATCGCCAGAAGCAAAAGCAAAATTTCGTTCTGGGGTCATTTCCAGGTGTCAGCAGCCATTGATTCGGGTCAGAAAATCGTAGTAAAACTCGAGCAACTCTTTTTCTCTGGAATTGGATTGCAATTGTCTCCTCCTCCTCGTCGTCGTCGTGGTCGTGGCCGCCGTCGTCGTCGTCCTGGTCGTCGGCGTCCTCCTCCTCCTGCTCCAGTGTTTTTGGGCAACAGCAGCAGCAGCTCGTTTACTGATGCGATCAGTCGTCGTCCGTTCGTCTCGGCGGACAGATCGTGTGCGCCTCGAAAAGCGCGCTGCGTAGCCAGGGGACTTTTGGCGACTCACACGATGTCGGCCGCCCCCTGGGGTCGTCGCCGGTTGAGGATTGCGGACAAAATACGGTCTGACGCCGCGGGAGAGTAGAAAAGATGCTGGTAGAAAAGAAGATTGGACGCTTAAGGGTGAAACTGCTTCTTAACAAACTTTCCTGCCTGCCTATGTAGTGTGTGTATATGTGTTGCACATTTGTGACGTTGGCCCCCCCCCCCCCCCCGGGGGAGGGTGGGGGGGGAGGTAAATTTTGAAAGTTGTGTGTATTTTGTGGTTGGGGGATGTGTAGGCGGGGCTG
>JAAUXU010037669.1_pt1 | contig 13151 bp, 17 predicted proteins | sample 7278151 | NCBI WGS metagenome assembly JAAUXU01 (sample SAMN14350113, study PRJNA611818) | marine sediment metagenome | isolation source: surface marine sediment (1.8m) | place: French Polynesia: Moorea | collected 2018-08 | reverse complement strand
TCCTCCCCTGGCTAACAGCCGCTGTTCCCCTCCCTGCCGCCCAACCCCACGCCCATGTATGGTGCGAACATCTGTGCTGGTCAAGCCAAGAGATGAGGCAAACCCGCGCCAGTCAATGAGAGCCCTGGCCAAGGACCACAGCGTGAGCAGGTACGCCAAAAGACATTTTTATCCTTGTGATCTGCCAAAATTTAACTTTTTTGCAGATTCGCGATGCAAAATGAGGTGAAGCTGTTCTTGTACTCCCGCGCCAAGGGGCAGCTCCTGGACGCCCGCGCCATGGCCTACAGGGTCACGCTGGCGCATGACCTTCTCTACAGAATCAAGCACAGGGAGCTCCTAATCTTGCTGGTCTTTCAGCCGCCGTACTCGTGGTTTAAAAATAAATCATCTCTCTGGCTAAAAACAGCTCAAATAGTTAATTTTCTCAACCTTTTTTTCACGTCTTTTGTCGTCGTCGTCATCCCTCTAGCTCTTCTTCTTCCCCTCCTCCTCCTCCAACCTTTGCACTGAACTTGTTCGTGGGCTCCAACTTTGCCCAGGAATTGTGCTTTGGCGGCGGAATCTGGTGTAAACCTGCCAAATAACCGTGTGCCTCGGTACGCAAGGGTATGCGCGGGGGAAAGACTGGATTTTTTGCGAGTCTTTGAGGGACATGTTCATGGCAGTTTTTTTAATAACTTTTTAGAAAAAAATCATTTGCCCTTGCATAATGTTGTCATGTGCCCATCATACGTATATACTGCAGTAGTTACTTTTTTTTCAGATCCGTTTAACTGTATTTGTGCTTCATGTACTGTACTGTAGTACAATATGGCTGTTTGTTTTGACACTCCGGAAAAGGGGGAAATAGGAGTTCCCCTCTCCTCTCCCCCTCCATCTCATAGACAGCTGACGTCGGGTAACTGTAGTATATAGAGAGGCTGTGGGCCGCCCGACGCTGCAGGCGATCTTCTTCGACGGCGAGGAGCCCTTCCGGGAGTGGGAGGGGAGCGACAACACGTACGGCGCGAGGGACCTGGCCAAGAAGTGAGAGCGGAAATGCAGATTGTCATTCGGCGTCAGAAAAGCCTACTACCGATCGATGAAAAACAAGGTGGGCGGAGGAAAAGGACTCGGACGGGGGGACGACAATTAAGCGGGTTCGAGTCCATTCTCAATATAAAGATTGAGCTCGCAATCAATATTGAATATTGCTCAAAAAGAGTTTTTTATCAGATCGAGCTGTTTGTCCTGCTTGACCTCATCGGATCGGCAGACACCAAGTTTGTGGCACTGAAAAAGAAGACTGTGGTAATTATGTTTTCCCGCGTTCTGAAGGAGCCTCATTATTTTACATTTCAATTTTCAGTCCCTGTACGACCGCCTGACCGCCATCGAGGAGTCCCTCCGCTCTTCGTCCTCTCTGTGCGGCCAGCCCCAGGGCAGAGGAGGCCTATACTTCCAGCGAAGCGCAGAAACTGCAAACTACAACGCAGGAATAGGCGACGACCACGAGCCATTCGAGAAGCGAGGTACATTTCATTCGGGAAACTCCATGTTTTAAATAATTTGAGTTTCGATTTCTCCGCTTTTCGTGAAGGCGTTCCCATTCTGCACTTGATAGTGACCCCGTTTCCATCGGTCTGGCACAAAATGTCGGACACTGTGCAGAACCTCGACGGAAAAGTCGTCGCGGATATCACAAAGTAGAAAACTTGAACAGTATTGCATCTGTTGCATTTTTTATTAAAGAAATCATTGCAGGATTGTTGGATGTTTCGTCGCCGAATACCTGGGTCTCCAGCCACCTCAGACAAACAATACTGCGAAGGCGACAGCGGCTTCTTAGCAATGTCCCGAATTCAACAATGACGAACAATGAGCTAGAAAGTCGTAAAACAATTGAATGTTGCTCCTATTTTTAGGGAAATCAAGTGTAATTTAGTTTCAAATTAAACTTTCAAACGTGTTGATGTTGCGGCAGTCTTTCCAAGTTTCAAGAAACAGGTGTACCAAACTTTGAGCAAAAACAGTCATCATGGGTATAGACGAAGCCGGCAAGCAGCATATGGTCAACCAAGTCATCGGCGGGCTCATCTTCGGGATCATCACGGGCGTGTGCGCCAGGCTCGGGCTCTTTGGACTCTCAGCCATCGCCTCCATCCTGCTCTTCCTCCTCACGCTCCTGGATCACTTGGGCAGCATCCAGGTTCCCTGGGGGTGGCACGGGGCAGGGTCGGGCCCGGGGAGGTTCAACCGGAACCTGTCCTTTGGCGATATCCTGTGGGAGTTCCTCTCGTTCATCATCAACAACATCATCCTCTACATCACGTTCATAATCGTCTACGAGCTGGTGGTCGGACGATGGATGTACGCGCGACATCGAGCTTGAAGAAACTCTCTGACAATCCCTCCAAACTCAACTTTCTTTCGGCTCATTTTGGAATACAGCCTCCGATCCCGATTCAACTTTTCTTGAATTAGTATTTAACGATGAGAAAAACGTGAAATAGATTACTTCTTCAAGATCTGACTCAGACGCTCTTTTTCACCGACTCTTCGCCTTCGAGAGAGCCCTCCAGATGACTAGACCAGGTTATTGCACGTTGTTGCATTACTACGCATCCTCCTCTTCGCCTTCCTCCCTCCCCTCCGGTTCCAACCTCTCCTCCCTCTGCTCTTCTCCTTCGGCCTCCTGTTCCCTGTCCCCACCACCGGGGATCGCGCCCTCCTGGCTGTTGCCGCGCTGCCCGGCGCCGCGCTCTCGCCTCCTCTCCAGGACGTGCGGAAGCAATCGGCCCACTGTCAACCGAGAAAGCGAATTAGTTTTTTTTATCCAGGGAGACAAAACGATTCATCCTCACCTCTTCGTATTTGGTTGAGTGAGGCCAGCATCCGGATCATGAGCGTGGCCGGGACGGTGATGGTGTCGCGGGTCTCCTCCAGCATCACCTCGTTCCTCCGCACCAGCTGAAAAAAGAACTCAAAACGTGAATCCTCCTAATTATGATTTATGACTATAGATTTTCATACCATGTCCGCTGCCTCCTGGTTGAACTCTGGCTCCTCCTTTGTTGGCGCCCACAGCTTGACGTTGTAATCGATGCCGGATGATGCGAGGACCGGGTCGAACGGGTGCGGCCGGACGCAGTTGACGACGTGGCGGTCGGCCTCCAGCAGCAGGACGAGACGCCCGGTGTCGCGCCGCCAACCGAAGATGTGGCCGCAGTCTGAACCCGAAAGCACAAAGTCGGTGCCCCACCAGCAGGCCTCCTTGATCATGGTACTGCAAAAGCACAGGACAGGATGATATTTCTAGTCAGGTTCTGGCGCTCTCTCATCTTGCATTTCTCACCGCGCGTTTCTGTGTCCTATAAATCTTTGCCGGACTGGGGGCTGTGTGATAAGTCGAGGATGACGGAGAGTCTTTTTCCGCTTCCTGGGGCCTTCTCCGACTTCTTCACTCTCATCCTCTTCATCTTCGTCTTCTTCCTCCGGCTCTTCGTCGTCGTCGTAGCCCGCCGCCAACAGATCATCATTCTCGTCCTCGAATTCGTAGATGTTTGGCTCCGGACCGCTGTCGGCGTCGACGTCTGAAGGGGCGCTGACCGAGGGCCCTAGAAAAAGAAAACATATAAAGGAAATCAGTACACAATTGTAGACGAAATCGACATGTTAGTAGAAAAGGACACAGTCAAAAGCTCTCTTGTTAGTAAGTACTGTAGTACCGGTGGGCGGTCCTGAGACCCCTCTCCTTCTCTGGCGCTGACCTGTGACGGGGTTGGTGGAGGAGTCGCCCGGATGGGTCACAACCTGGCTGGGGCCCGGGAGGGGCTGGGAGGGGATCTCCTGCTCATCCTCCTCCGCTCTCTGTCGAGTCTGCGAATCTTCCCTAGGCGGTGAAGTTCTGTCTGCGTCTCCCTCCGCGGCACCGTCCCCTTGATCCCTTTCGCCCTGAGGTTCTTCATCGTCCACATCGCTGGCGGCAGCTGCAGCTGCAGCAGCGGCCGCTTCTGCCTCTTCGGGCCTGGACATGGAGATGGTGCTGCTCTCCACTCCCTGGCTGCGGTACCGCAGGCTGATCAGGGGCTCAGAGTTATGCCTGGACGAAAAAGAAACTTTATTTCTTTAAGAAATCCGTTTTCCAATCCACTCTACCCACCTCCCGACGTAGTCCTCCCTCATGGTGTTGATGGAATCGCGAATGGAGTCGATGTTCTCCGCCTCACCTACAACGGCCTCCTCCTCGCCGTCGTCTCCCGTTTGGGCACCACTATTCGAAGATGTGCCTGGGCCCTGGGGCTCTTCTCTCCCCGCTCCGGAAGAGTTTCGAGTTTCAGGAGGAGCGCTCCTTCTTCGCACCTGGGAGGGAGCGTCTCCCAGGTTCTCTCCACCGGTTGGTTCTTCAGCCCTCCCTGCAGAACCAGGATCAGAGGAAACCGTGCCTCCTGAAGCTCCTGCCGCAGTCGCAGAAGCACCCACTGCTGTGTTTTCAGAGTTACCGTTGCCGCTGCTGTTTGCTGTCGCCTCTGACTCCTCACTGCTCGGCTGTGGCTGCTGCTCTGGCTGCTCTGGCTGTTGTGGTTGCTGGTCTCTGGCCGCTGCTGCCCGCTCGATCTCGCCCCTCGAGCTCTGCAGCCGCTGCATTGCCAGGCGAGTGGAAGGGTCGTTGAGCATTCTGGTAGAGGACAAGAATAAGAATAAGCGCGAGAGTTTCATAATACGTCTCTTCCAGTCTTGAAATGTGGTACCTGGAAAGCGCGTCAGTCATCCTCTGCATGAGGTTTCCCTGCAGTCCTGCCTCGTCCTCGTCTTCTCCCTGTTGTTGTTGCTGCTGCTCCTGCCACTGATCTTGCTGCTGGTGCTGCAGCAGTCGCCGCTGAAGAGCAAGCTGCTGCGGAGTTCTTAATGGTGTCCTCCGCGACTGCGGGGCAGCGGCCTCGGCGGCACCTCCAACCCGTCCGTCTGCTTCGTTCCCCGGCCGAGGAGCGGCAGCATGCTCACTTCTGCCACCAGCAGCACCCTCGGGCTCGACCTCGGGGGCAGCAGAAGCGTCGGCAGATGGAGTCCTGTACAACAGGCTTCTATGACACTCAAGAGCAAGAATGATATTGACTTTTGCACTCATACCTCGCCGGCGATGTCTCCCCCTCTGGCCTCGCGTTCGGCCCCGTGTCAGACCAATCACCGCGCAGCCTGATCCGCTTCATGGGCGGAGGGCCCTTCTCAGTCCCCGCCCCTCCTGACGCGGAGGACGATGACAGGGACTTGCCTCGGTCGGGGCCGTCGCCCTCGGGGCCGGGACGGCGGCCAACGTACAGCTTCTTGGGACGCACCACGTCGTTTTCCTACAAAAAAGTTTACATTCAAACAGGAAAACCCTGTGGACGGCAATAGGGCCGCACCGTGGGGTTGAAAATGTAGACGTAGTCTGAGGAGTACGAGGCGAGTATCTCCCTCCCGTCCGGACGATACTGCACAGAGGTGATCCTCTTGTTCTTGCCGGCGAACTCGGGAACGGTGAACCTGCCGTACAAAGAAACAGTTGTCGAAACCGCTGTTTGTCAACACCTGCCGACATGTTTTTCCTCCACCTTGCCACGAGCGCCTCTAGGGTCTTCTCCCTGACTGCCGCGTCTGAGCGTCGTCCGTCCAGCGAGGAGGACAGCGACAGCATCCTGCGGTCGAATATCCTGACGGCAGAGTCTGAAGACCCCGCCGCCAGGTAGAAGGGAAGGAGCGGGTGGAGCGATATGGAGGTCACCGGGCTGGACACCGAGGCCAAGACGTCGTCGCGACAGGCCTCGCCTCGGCCTCCTCCTCCTCCTCCTCCTCCTCCGCTGTTTCTTCTGCACTCGCAGCGCTGCTTTGTTCTCAAGTCGAACCACCTGACGGTGCCGTCCTCGCCGCAGGAGAGGAAGGTGTGCGGGTCGCCTCCGGCAGACTCCGGCATGGTCTGGATCTCGTAGGAGGTCCCGGAGTGACAGGAGAACAAGCAGCGGTGCGTAGCGTCCTGGCGGTTCAAATCTGGGGAAAATGTAAGATAAAGTTTTTTTCCGGGAAACGATAATGCTTTCCAAGCATTTTTCACCTGTATAGAGCAGCGTCCCGTCCCCTGCGCACGACACGATCTTGCTATCCCCGCTGCCCGGCAAGAACTTTGCGGAGAATATGTTTGCCCTGTGCGCCGTCTCCACGTCCGCCACCACCCTCTTGGTGTGTGGCTCCGTCACCACCAGGCGGTGGTCGTCCGATCCGGACAGCAGCAGAGAGCCGCCGTCGTTCCACACCACGGAGTTGACGCAGCCGCGGTGAGAGTCAAGGGTGTGCAGCAGGGACAGGCGCTGGAGGAGGGACTGGCTCGCTGAAAGAGATGGAATTGATATGCGTTTCATTCCTACAAGAGTGGTGTCCGATACCTTTTGCCGCTGCGTACCCCTGCGCCGCTCCCTCCGCCCCAAGGCCGCGGTCTTGCAGGTGGCCCCACAGGCCACTATTAGAGCCTGGCAGCCCGTCCCAGGAAGAACCCATAGTGTGACTGATTAAGTGCTGGCGGAGGCTCAACACATTCTCCCCGGAGAAACAGCACTGACGCCTGCCGCTCTTGGAGTCGCCAGGACTGTCATTTTCTTCATTGGCAGGTGTGACAGCAGGTGACACTTTCAAAATGTTAGTAGGTCACGAACCAGTCCAATGAGTCCATGTCCAGGTCTGGCATATGGGTGATTTTTAGGTCAGGCTGCTCAGGCATGAGCTGCCTTCTGAATTATGAAAGAACCAAAAATGAGTGACTTAAACACGAGGAAACTTTAGGAGTAAGTAGATGAATAAGTTAGTTTTTGTCCATATGGAGACAAAACACACTTGGGGTTGGGGCGCTTTACACAGTGGAGAGGGTCTTTATACGCTCTGCGCTTTAGTTGAGCGCAAAATCACAATGCTCAAACTAAAATATCAAAAATTAATTTTGCTGGTACACTTGCCAAACAGGCGGACAGCTGATTGCCCTTTTGGGCCTGTGAAAAGAGAGAAAAAAGCGGAAGAATTCTTTCCTTTTCACTCAACCTCACGACTTGCAAGGTTGCCATTGTGTTAGTTGTAAACTTCTATATTAAATTAGAGTTAATTTGAACGCGTTTTACGATACAATACTTCGTCTACGACATGGATTTGGCTCATTCTGCATTCCGGAAACACATATTGTGTCAAAGTTTTTATCTCGTGTTCCTATGACCTCGATCAGCGTTTCCGATTTCTTTTCTCGCCCGCTGGCAACCCTCACCGCGAGCCCGAAAGTGCAGAGCAGGCGTCCCCGAGACGCAGTCCTCTATAGAAAACCCGGATTTTGACCCGGAGGGCCGCCCGGGCGCCACCCAAAAAGTGGCCCCCCGCGCGGAGCTCGCCCCAGAGAAGCCAACGGTCCCCCTCTGGGCCCTCTCGGTCGCCGGGATCCGTCCCAAACAAGGCGGAGAAGATCGAAGACCCCGAAAAGAGTCGACGAACAAAGGAAATTGCGTCGCAGCAGGCAGAGCAGAAGCCAAAGAGAAGAGAGAGAAAGAGAGAAAGAGGGTGATTCACGCAGACGTTGCCATCTTCCGGGGAAGTGACGCAAGGTCAGAGGGAACATTGTCGAGGGGATTCCAGCCATGGTGACCTCGCCGCAGTCCAACAGAGACCTCAGCAAGAAGATGCAGCAGCAACACAGCAGCCAGCAACAGCAGCACCACCACCACGGTGGCAAGCAGGGAGGAGGCGGAGGCCAGCAGCAAGGCCCGGGGAGACCCAAGGGCGGAGGCAAAGGAGGCAAGGGCAACCACAAGGGCCCTTCTGCCTCCTCCGCCGCCGCCAACAGCGCCGGCCAAGCTGCGGGGAAGGCCTCTTCCAAGCAGCACCAGCACAGCAACCACCACCAACACGCTGTGAACGGCGGCAGCAACGGCAAGGGCCACCACCACAACCATAGGCAACAGCAGCATCAGCAGCCTAAGCAGAAGAGTCATCACAACCAGTCCCCACCAAAGAAGGTCCAGAGAGGACAGCACCAGTCAGTCGCCACACACACATCCTCCCCTTCGGCATCGTCCAAGCAGCATCAGCATCAGCAGGTGCCAATGCCCTTGGCCCTGGCCGCTGCGGCGGTTCCCTCCCCCTCCTACGCCGGATCAAAGTGCTACGAGCCCCCCACCCCCAAGTCCCTGCCTCGGCCGCCCACGGCCTGGGTAGGGCAGCAGCCACAGCAGCTGCAGGGCGAGGACAAGGCCAGCCCCTTCCAGAACCTGGTCAATTCCATGCTGAGGGAGAGTGGCGAGCCCAGAGACACAAGGCCTCAGCAGCAGCAGCTACAGGACAAGGAGGACGCCGTCAGCCAGCACCTAAAGTTTTTGCTCAAGGTGCAGCAGGTCTGAATAGACAGCACGGCAAAAAGGCAAGATACAAGAAGGAAGACGGACAAAGATCGATTTTTATTGAGTGGCGTCCACTCGCAAACAAAGAACAAAGAAGGAAAAGAAAATACTACCGCCGCGAATTATTAAGATGAAGAAAGAAACAAAAAACAAAAGTCTGCTCTCTTGGTGACACCCCCTATTATGCCCAAGATTTCCTCTCTTATCCCCCTCCAACGTGAAGTTTTTCTCTGTCTCTTGAAACAAGAAATTGTGATAGCAACAACCCCTCCCCCCGCTCTCCCCAAGTTTATGCAAAGTCTGTTTTTTCGTCCCTGTCTCGAAAGAATTTAGTCCTGCAACAATTACCACGGTATTTTCCCCCCTTTTCAAGCGTACAATTTTGTTGCTGGCTTGTCCGATGTCTTGTCCTTATGCAATACCTCGTGCATACCGCAGTTCAACTTTTTTTTCTTCCCGGAATTACAAAACCATTCGGCCGTTGAATTACCCATGTTTCAATCATTGTTCTAAAAGCCACCACAGCAAGCAAAAAAAGCCCTAAAAAGGAAATGTCCGACAAATTTGTCTTTCACCACGCCCAATCAGGCAAGAAAATCCGTATCCCCCTCTCCCCCGTTATCCCCCCCAAAGTTTTGTGATGTGATTTGGTCTTTTTAAAAAACGTGTTTTTTTGCGTGCTACACCCCCCACCAGGCCTCAAGTATTTGAAGCCGAAAGCGCTGTTGTACCTTCAGGGTGGGAGTTAAAAAAACAAATGACTTCGTCTTTCCTTCCTAGACTTATCTATAAAGTGGGCGGAAATTGACAAGCAGGCAGAAATTGGAGAAATGGGGAACCCCCCTTAATCCATATCCTGAGTAAAAATGGTTTTAATAAGCCGAAAAACAAACGGTCACAGATCTCAAGAGTCAAGAGTGGAGAAAAGACTTCTCACATCCCCCTCACTCCTCCCTCCCTCCCTCCAAACAGAGCGCTGCCAACAAAGGTTATTTTTCTAAAGGAAGCAGCAACAACTTGAGGAAAGAGCTAAAAATCTTGGAGTTTGTGGTTGGATAAGAAAGAGCAGCCAACAACACAAAACAATACAAAACTACTTTTTATATCTTGGATGGAAGAATGATGAAGCGCGAAAGAGCTATATGTGGGGAAAATTACCGAGGAAAAATTCCCTGGAAGCTATGCAAAAACAAGGGCGATACAATGTTGAAAGTAAGTCCTTGGCGTCAAGCGAAACAGAGGACATTTGGGAGCTGGAACCTGATCAAGTTCCTCCTGCTCCACTTTCCCTCGTGAGCTGGAAAATGAACCGGCGACATCTTGAACATACCGCGATGTATGACAGAAGAAGCATATTGTGTAATCGAAACGACTGTGTCAAAGGAGTATTCTGGCCCCAATTTTACTGCAAAACTTTTCAAAAAACAAACCTATACATTTGGCAAGAAGAAGCAAGCAAAGCTACACCAGGAAAAATATAAATTTCTTCTTTTTTGACCTGCAAAACAATGGTTCCTTCTACAAATCAAAATTTTACAAACAAACATTCGAAAAACCAAAATTCGCAACATTGGCATATCCAAATTTTGAGCAGCAATGTAATTCGGCAATTTTAAAAAAAGGAAATCCCTCCCCCGGGTTCCTTCGGGAACCCACCAAAGACTCCAAAAAAGAGATGACTAAAGCTAAAGCCGCTGACTTCCAAGTCGGCAAAATGGACCTTGTGTCCTCAGCAAACTATTCTCAACAAGGGGCAGCAGCACACCAAACACAACACGTAAGTACGCGCATAAATCATGCATGATATAATGCATTGAGGCATCACGAAGCGGTCAAGGCGGCTTGAGAATCAACATTTGGAACTCGGTAAAATCAAAGGAAGGTATTTTTTAAACATTGGTCTGAGCAGAACTTAATAAGGCTTTACAGACGCTGATTTATTATTTCTCTGACTAGCATGACGGCTGACTGCACTGGTAGTGCCGGGCACATATTACTACTCGATGAATGCATTATAGCAGCAGGTAGGATGATCTAGAGAATGATATTTCTTCGCTCGGATGACACCTGCAAATGTCACCAATGTTAGACGGCCTCCGCCTGCAGCACCACCCGCTCCCTCCTGGCTCCATTCGGGGAGGGTTTGATGCCACCTCCCCCGCCCTCTGTTCCCCAGCAGCTCCGGCGGCAGGTGAAGATCAGGGCAGTGCCGAACTCAAGGCAAAAGTCCGCCTGGTTTGACACAAAAAGAAGGATCAAAATTCGAGCCCAAAACTCAATTTAAGAATAATGTCAAAAAACGATAACAAAATCATTTACCCTTTTGTCCGCCGCTTTGAGTACGTTTATGATGGATGGGAGTATCTGGACCTCGCACTCTGTTGGCCCTCCGCAGCACTCGCAACGGAGCTGCGAGGAGGAAGAAGAGGCCTGGGGGGCTCGCCTGGAGTCAAGATGGGAGTGCTTGGAGGAGGGGAGGAGGGAGTGGTGGGGCTTGGACAGGAACAGGGGGGAGTGGCCAGAGTCGCGACGGTAATACCTGGGGATGTTGGTTTGGCGTGATATGTGATATAAATAAAAAAGTAGTTTCTTCCTTTACCTCAGGACCTGCCCCGGGTTCTCCCTGACCACTGAGGCGAACTTGTGGAACCACACGTCTCCGTGTAGCGGGGCGGACTTTTCGTATCCGTCGTGCTCGCCTCCTCCTCCTCCACCACCGCCTCTGACCTTGCCTCCGCCGCCACCTCCTCCAGCCCCGTCGCCCATGCCTTCGCCGTTCTCCTCCCTGGCCCTGAACAAGACGCAATTCGTGTAAAAAGCTAAAACTTATTTTCCCGAATTTTACTTACCTGTACTCTAGGAGCAGTTGACGTTCGTGCTCGGGAAGGACCTTTTCCGAACTGCGATACATACGACAGCTTACTTGCGACGGATGTGTGACAAGAAAATATATGTATACAATACCTGAATCTCTCATCGTCCACTGCCAGATAGAAGGGCCTGAACATGGGCTGCTGATGCGGCGTCGGAGAAGAAGTCGAATTGGATGAGATCGTTGTTGTGGAGGTGTCAACAGCGGCCGCCGCGGCTGCCTGCTGCTGGTTCTGGTTCTCCTTGATTCCAAAGAAGAGCTGGGGGATGAGGGTGTTGGCCTGGAAACATTTTTTCCCTTACATATCCTAAACGAAGCAACTGAAGTCTGGTATCCAACCTGTAAGTTCGGAGCGTCCTCTGCCACCACGACGCCGTCAGAGGCTCCTCCGTCGCCCTCGTCCGCCTCTATCTCAGCCGTCCCCACTGCCACGGGGGCCGCGGCTGCAGCGGAAGCGACTGCCGCGGCCGCCCCGCGGCTGCTGGACGGTGAGGGCGCGGCGGCGGCGGCGGCCGAGGCGCCGTCGGGGGTGACGGAGAGGTTTGCGTTGGAGTCCCCTCCCAATCCTGATGTTGTGGTGGAGGAGGACTCGCTGCTAGGGTTGGTGGCGGCGGACAGCTCTTCGCTCAGGGTGATGTCTGGCGAAGGGGTCTGCTGCATTGGAACTCCTGCTCCTCCGTCTTCCAGAGCAAGATCGCCGAGCCTGAGCCGATCCACGGCCGACGAAGAGGCGGCGTTCGCAGAAGCAGCCGCGTCGTTCCCGTTGTGCTCGTCCATCCCCGTCACCTCTTCCTCATCCTTGTTCATGGCAGCGTCATCTTCCTCTTCCTCTTCGTCCTCCTCTTCTCCCCAGTCGTCGTCGCAACCAAACATGTCTGAAACCTCTGCGCCCGAGGCGGTACCAGCCTCCGCCGTCTTTAATGCTACGGCTGCATAGGACGAATCCAGCACCTGCAGCCTGAGGCAGGACCAGGCGTCCTGGTTTCCCCAGCACTCCTGCCGCACGCAGGCGAAGACGTACAGGACCCTGTGGTATGGCGAGGCGTCGTCCAGGGGCGCGTACACCTGCGCCAGCAGCGGGCAGGTGCGGCCGCAGGCGCGGCACCTGCTCTCGTTCTCAAGGGCGCCGGCGCTAAAGGACGCAGACGGAAGGGACTGGAAAAGAATAAGAAATGAGAATACTCCGCTACTTAATCTCATTTTTGTCGTTTTACCGGCCTGCCCCCGATCCTGCTCTCTGTGAAATGAGCAACTGCCGCGGTGGATCCCTGGTCCCCTCCTGCACCCTCCTCCCCCACCGGGCCGTCGGGGTAGCCTAGCAGGACGGGGTTGGAAGCAGGACCTCCACCTGCAGCCATGACGAGAGGCTATATTCGTCAAAGTTTCTCACAGCGAATTCCGGCCTCAGGACGTGTGCTGGATCGATGATGAAGAGCCGGGGGATGAAGCCTTGCTGGCAAATTCTCCTGAATCCTCTCTTCGCTCCGGACGTACTTTTGGCAGTTCTGCAGCTGAGGCCTATCTCTGGTGCCAAGGCCACGGCAAGGCAAGACCAGAGAGGACTCTTCTGCAGTACAGCAGGGGCGCGGCAGCCTCTGCTCAGTCCGGGGGGGGACTCACAAGAGTAAAGAGAAAGCTCTTCTCTGTAATGGTCGAGGCTGTATGAGAAAGGGTCTCCTCGCCCTCGCAGCCTCGCCTTGCCGCGGAGGAGAGGCCAAGGACAAAAAGACTCACAATGCTGGAACCGGCGTTAGGCACCAGATTATGGATTGCAGAACGCTCGCACTCTCGCTTGCTGGCTCTTTTGTTTAATTGTTTTGATCCTTTCTCTTCCGCGCAACCAAACAGAGGTTTTGTGACAATTGGCTTCAAAAGGACTAGACCGACTTGCT
>JAAUXU010014977.1_pt1 | contig 13151 bp, 11 predicted proteins | sample 7278151 | NCBI WGS metagenome assembly JAAUXU01 (sample SAMN14350113, study PRJNA611818) | marine sediment metagenome | isolation source: surface marine sediment (1.8m) | place: French Polynesia: Moorea | collected 2018-08 | reverse complement strand
GTCACCAATGCTTTCGACATCTCTCACTTGGAAGCTTATGCGGCCCAAGTCGATATCAACGGTTCGACTGGCGTGTTGGTAGGACCCAACGGCGCGCCGGTGGTGTCCACTGTGCCATTGGCGGCGCCAGTTCCGACGCAGGTGCCGCCAGGGGCAATACCTCCGTCAATGGCAACCTTAGGTCCGGCAATACAGGCTGCTCCGCCGCCTATTGCAATCCCTCCGGGATTAGCAGCACCACAACACACTCCAGCTGAGGGAAATAGTGCCTTCAACTACACTCCCAAGAGCTACAGTCAAGATTCGAATGCCTCCTACGATCCATATACCTACCTGCAAGAAGCTCAGAAGGTTCTGGAGTCTCTGTCTGCCTTGAATGTGCAACAACCGCAACACTTGGAGGGAACCTCGTTTCCTCCTCCAGTCACGCCGACGGGATACTTGCCAGCGGAAGTAATGCCTCCCGTGGAACTCGAGGAAGAATTTAAGGATGTGTAGGAACGTCCAGATTCCATTTATTCTTCAGGCGCTAGTTCTGCGCTAGATGTACTATGCAATCTGTGTACTAATGCCTAACTAGTACATGTATGAGTATGTTCATGTACTACCTAGTACAGCTCGCACTTGCCATCAGTCTGAAGTTGTCACTTTAAAGGTTCCAGCAAGCCCGTGTCTTGCAGTTGATCTACAATTGCTGCTAGCCATGCATATGCAATGATTAATTGTCAGCCCAATAGGAGAAGTAATGCGTAAATTTTAACGGTGATGGTAAGCACAATTTTTAATAAAATAGTATCTTTGCGCACAGCATAAATACTGAGGCACTCAATCTTTAGCACTCTCCGCAGCCTCCACCGCCTTTCGCACGTCTGCCGCCGCTTTCAGGTATGTTGCCAAATCTTGCTCCCTAGTCCTTTTTGATCTTTCCAGCTCCTTCTTCAGGGATTCCAGCTCTGCGTTCGTATTTTCTTGCCCCATTCGGACCAGGTGCTGAGAACTCGACAAACCATTCCCAGAAAGGTTTCCACTGTCTCGAAGATTAACGTGTGCTCTCTCCAACAATTGTTCAAGCTTGGCTGATTTTCTCCGTTCCTGTCTCAACACCTGCTCCGCTCTTGACGCCGCTGACTCTGCTGCCAACGTTCGCTCGGAGACCACGCCAATCAGCTCAGTGAGGCGGTCGCGTTCTACCTCGGCCACTTGGCATCGCAGCCTAAGGGAGTTGTCATAGTTGTCGGCGTTGTTCCCGCCGTTAATGTAAGCGAGTTCGCGCTCTTTAGACGCCAGAAGCGCTTTCGTGGAGGCCAAGGTGTCTTCCAATTGGCGAAGTTTTTCTTCTCGACCATGCCAATTTGAGCCCTCGGACTTGAGGGCCTCTTCCACCAGCGCAGTGGACCCAAGCTCTCTTAGGAGGACCTGCAAAGAAACATTCAAAATGAAAACTATCTATTCTAAGGTGCATGCATTAATTGCTACACCACTATTGAAAGTACATTTTCCCCCGAACATTGCTCAATGCCGGAACATCTGTTATACGTGGTACTCGCAATAGCTTACCTCTTTCAGTTTTGCTACTTCACTCTTGTACCCCGTGATTTGGCTTTTGTACGCCTTGATCTTCTTGGCCGGGTCTCTCTTGTCGGCAGATTCACTCCTGTCCCTAATGCTGCTTCCTCCGCGGTCTCCCTCGCTTGCCCCATCGTGACAATCGTCGTTGTTGTTGCTACCCGTACCCATCCAGATGACTCCAAACTGCTCGTCGTCGTCCCCTCCTCTAGCTTTAATCTTCTTTGCCATGACCTTGGACTTTGCCTTTTCGCGCTCCAAGTTTCCTTTGGTCTGCTTGAGCTGTTCAGATAGCGACTCCACGTCTCTTCGTAGACTTTTGCACTCACGGTGTTTGGCCTCCAAGTCTCCTAACCTTTCCTCAGCTGTCTCCAGTCTGTCCCTGAGACCGTCATTTTCCTCGCGGATCATACGAAAGTGACTCGCGATGTAGTTCTTTACCTCCGCGGGGAAGACAAAGTGGGAGTTGGCCTTTTCCAATATGGCTCTGTAACAAGAATTTAAATAGTGCATACCACAACTCAGCTTGCATATCTACGTGACAGTTCTTTAACGGCGTCAATAATAAGATTGACCTTATTCCGCCTGCATGCATGGTGGTGTTCAAGAGATCATCATTCCGCTGGTCCTTTTTCTTGCCAAATTTCGAAGGAGACGGTTGAGCCGCCGGCGCATCGACTGTGAATGTATCTCGCCTCTCCAACGGCGGTGGCGGCCTTGCCGTCTCGTCGCCGACGCTGTTGTAGTCACTGTCGGGCGAGGAGGACATGCTGTCATCGTCGTTAGCCACTGAGACTGTGTGGCAAAAGGAGCAAAGCAGTGCCGTCTTGTGTTGATCGTTTCACAGACTGGGAACAGTGATTTCCCGGCTGCAGCTTTCTTCCACCTCTGCTACTTGTCCTGCTACAGGAATATTTCCACCAACTTTGGATCGCATGACCGTAGGCCTTCTTCCAGGCCCCTTCCGTGTCAGAGGGAGCAGCCGCAGCAGCAGTTTTGCAACGATCACTCTGTATGTACAAGGCACAACTTAGTCGTATGTCCTGCAGGTGAGTTGGCAAGGAAGGAAATGTCAGTCTGACGTTCTTAATCACGCCCTTCAAAGGACAATGAACTTGAGCTAGAGAATCTTGAACTCTGTTGCTGTACCTTCAGATCACGTCCAGAAAAAGACATTATTGACTGTTGCACCTGTAGCCCTAATGTTGTAGCTGAGTACTGAACCGCAGTTCCTTTTCCTGCACTTTTTACACTGGCTTGTCCCTGAGGACGAGTGAAGAAGTGAAAGTCATCCTTTCCCTAATGTTTAGTATTTGTAAGCTCTTAGTATAAAAAACTCCTGCTGCCCTGAAGGCGTGCCGATCGAACAAAGCTTTCGTGAAAGCACTTGTGTCGACCATACGTCATCCCCGCTAATGTGGAAGAAACGATCCTGCGGGCAACTTGTATTGCTGCACTCTCTTTGACGAAGCTGCCTCCGTACGTGTATGCCTTCACTCGATGAGAAAAGGCGCACGGACAGGTACTGAGGGAGAAAGCACTTTGTGCATACGTGGTTTTATGACATCACTGCAAGCGTGCACAGTGATGTATTTCATGCACACATATGTATGCCCAATTGAGCAGTACATGAACGTATGCATATATATACGACGTAGATGGGTATCGATACCGGGTGTCCCGTAAGTCTGAGGACACTTGTAGCGCTGAAGCTGCCGGCGGAAGTGTCCTCAGACTTACGAAGGGACACCGGGTTCATGAATACGCATGTAAATGCCAGTACGTACTTCCAAGTACTTTCAAGCTGAGCGAGTACCACGTATGTCTATGTCATGTCGGTTAATGCTTACGCTGGTACACGGTATGTATTCATTGACTACGTTTTATTGCAGTGATGCTAACCGTTTCCCCATGATTTTTTCTGTGGCCTTCCACAACTGTGTCCTTCTTCTGTGATCTTTGGCTACCCCAGCCACCAAAGAAGAGGGTCTGCAATCAGCATAGTGAGCGCCACTTTCAGACATCTCCTGAGCTGGCGCCATTGCCAAGTGAAGCACGGTCTGCGCCGCCTGCCACGGACTCTTACAGAGCAATGACAATGGGCTGCGCCAGTCGTTGACTTGAAGCCACCTTGGAGCGGACCTCATGATTTGGGTGCGCGCTACGCCAGGATGTGCACTTCCCACCCAAATGCCATTGTTTTGAGTTCTTGCAGCAAGCTCCTAAAGATTCGTCTTGTAGGTACAAGATCGGATTTTGGCAGCATGTGGTGGGCAAAATATGGTCAATGGAGCAATGCTTCTACGTGCATACACACGAATAGTAGACTCAGATGCTGCAAAAATCCGTACATGCAGATCATTGATCGAGAAATCCAGCCTTGGTAAATGCGATGAGACAGAGCTTCGAGTTTGCATAGATGTTAGAATAATGATAGGGTCCGGGCCATGGGCGAGAGGTATAGTTTAGATCCGACTCGTTTATGTCGCCCCACAGGTTGGCGATGCTCGCCACCATGATTACTCTTCCTGTGAGTTAGAGAGAGAGAGAGAGAGAGATTAGCCTGATGTGCGTTGACGACAGTTATGCTGTGACTGCCTTGGACAAGGTTGATGGCATCAAGCAGCAAGTTGGTCAACAGAAAAGGCCCGAAGTAATTCGTGGCCATCACAACTTCAAGGCCTTCCCTCGTCTCTTGTCTGGACTCTCCACTGCCCAGAATACCTGTGTACCAGTAAACATTAGACTTTAAGTTAGTACGTACAGTGGTGAGCATATGAAAAGAAGCAACGTCAGCCATCAGCGGAAACTGTTCTTCGCTGCCCAAGTGGCCGTTGGGATACTTGGGAAAGGATGAATCAGATGTCTGAATCAAAGTGGAAAGGCTGAAGGTGTTTTGGGGACGGCTTTTGGACTCACACTGTAGGTTCTCGCACATGAAGTCATCAAACCTGCGTTGTTGATCAGAATATCTAATCTGTGCTCCCTCCTTTTGAAAACCTTTGCCAACTTCTGCACAGACTTCATCAAGGACATGTCCACTTCCAGGAAATACACCTAGTCGTCTGAAACGTTTAGATTTTTAAGTGGTAAAATAAGTTATGCAAATTATACCTGCTCATTTCCAGTCGCACGTATGATTGCAGCAGTAGCATCCAAAGGATCTCTTTCTCCGGGTGTTTGTGGTCTAATGCCAATTTCATCCCCGATTCAGTACTTTTAGCTGTGCATGGTGTTACATTGGTGAGCTACTCCTAAAACAACTGTCCTAATGCCGTCACAAAAGCGATTGAAAAAAAACAACAACTGTCATCTGCTGGATGAAATTGTCTTGTTCCTGCACGCAATGTAGACCCTGCAGCCATTCTGAGCCAGCTCCATTGCCGCCTCAAAGCCGATTCCGGTATTGGCACCAGTTATAAGTGCAACTCGTCCTAGTAAAACGCGCAAAAATTATTTCTCCATACGGTCTCTCCCGGACTTGTGTGGAAGACCCTTGCCTTGTACACGTCTTTCAATAATTCTCGTTATAACAATAAACTTTCCATATTGTCAAGAATCCACTGTTTTTGTGATCAGACTGCAGCTGAGCATCATGTCTGCACCCCTCCAAAAAAACGAATTATGGCAAAAAATTTAAAATCTACAAAGGTAAAGGCACAAAAACCTTTGAAGCAATATTTTTTGCGCTCATGACGTTCCGACAGTAGGTCTCTTACCTTTTAATTTACGCCTGTATCTACATATGCCCATCGTCACCTGGCAGTAGAGGACGAGGAGCCAGTAGACTGAGGCGAGTAAAGCGCCCGAGTACCCAAGAGTGGTGCCCACCAGCCCCAAGAACCCCATTGTCTAGGTGTCAGTGTGCAAGCAGTTTAGGCGTTGTCACTTGTGCATGACTGTGAGGACATACTGCAGGCACGTCCTGTTTATCGTCACCTCTGTTACAAGCAGCTGGCGTACGGGTGCTCCAGCTCGAGTTGTACGCATACCCGAGCATCAAGTACACACAGGCAAACACGGTGTAGATAACGGTCGGTCATCCTTCACGGACCTTGAATAATGAGTTAATAGTACGCTATTATGCGACGGTGGGAAATGTGCAACATGTTAGTGCTGAAGCAACAAGTCCTCTTATGGTTTTTCTCCCATTTGCAGGAAGTCCAGGAGTTGCATTGAACATACAACATTGAAAATGCCGCTACTTCAGCCAAGTTGCAAGATAAAAGGTGAGCCATTTGCTCTGCTCGTACAACGCTTATTTACAGACTTATGTGCCTCTCAAATGACAGGCTGATAGCACAAAATGAAGCGGTCGCCAGTGCTGCCATTTTTTCACTTTTAAGCCACTTACTTCAAGAAGTTCATACGAGTTAAGGTTTGAATCTCCACCTTTCAGTCATTTTGTTCCTCATGAATCCAGATGCATCTTCTGAGAACAAAAAACTACGGCGCTTCAGCTGCCACTTCAATGTCAATGACTGCCTTTAAGAGGTGTAAATGACACGTATGAATGCAATAGTTTGACAAAGTTACGTTAAAGTAAGTCAAAGTCCTGTGCTTTCTAATTATCCCATTCGTACACGTCGTTTTGCTTCCGGAACCGATCAACGTAGCGAGTGTCGATAGGAAGTTGATTCTGACTCACCTTGTATTAATTTATGCATAAGCATATCATTGTGCAGACAACTACAGAGCTGCTATTGAGCACGCGTGTGCACTTCTAGTATGCGTGTGTTATCCCGAAATCAGTAAGCTGCATGCGTGCTATGTGAGACTTGGGATGTCCTTCAGCTAATGACACTTGCAAAAATGATATCACGCTTTGACATAAATAAAATTTTATTGCGCTAGCGCAACAATCACGCATGATAGTCTGGTTAAGGTAGATTTTTCAGACAGGTAAGGCCTGACCACGCACCCGGTGGGTCCTTTTTTATTTTTAAGGGTGCTAAAGTCTCTGTTCACAGGCAATTGCTGGAGAGTTGTTGAGAAACATTGAACGCACCATTTGTAGTCGTTTTGTCGTCCTGGACGTGCGAATAACCTGCAATGACAACGTTGAAAAACTGATGCATCTTTTAGCAATGACGATTTTTGTACCTGTATCACCATTTCTTTGCAGTCCGTGCAAACGGTCAGGAGTGACCCTTCCAACTGCTCTCGCTTTGAGTCTCGCGAGGTAACCCAACTCATTCGTCGAGCTCTGCAAAAGAAATATATGTTACCTCTTATATGCGACATGACTAGCAATAGCGGCGTGGCCATGCGACGGTTGGATACACTCGAGCATGCATCCACTGTACGTGAACAATACTGTAAGTGCACTGTGAATCATAAAAAAAGTCCGAAGGGACACTGTGGGAGGTGAGAAAGGATAGGAAGGCCAGCGCAGCATCGAGTGCGACGGAAGGTGACCAGATGCATGCCAGGAAGATGAAAGAATTGTGTGGAGGAAGCCATCGGACATCATTTTTCATGTCCTACGGAAGGTGTGTGTGCTTATGCGTCATTTATGGGTTCATTGCCGTAGTACGTACAAAGCGAAGTACTTATGATGAGAGATTACGCAATATCGGTTGCGTCACATGGCGTTTGTGTTGACGCACATGAAACGACCATAAAACTGAGGCCTTACTTCTTAGGTAGAGTAGCAAATTTCCCATGCTTGGGATTGCTGACTTGAAGACTGATCGGAGCTGTGGTCGTCGTGGCCACCCCGCCGCTGATGGTGGGCACCGAGGGTTTTCTTGACCTCCCCTCCGACTTTGGAGAATTGGGTGCGCTGCCGACCGAGTTGCTCAGCCCCAACGAGTCCGCTACAGAGAGCCTCTTCTCTTTGACTGGTACGTACAGGGATTGCGGCGGGTCTTGGTTAATGCCGGAGGCCACGTGATGGTGGAAGACGGGTTGGGCATTTGGACTCAAGGCGAACACTGGCATGTGACTGAAGTGCTCCAGAGGAATCTTCATCTTTGGAATGAAAAAAATGTCAGTGCGAAGGATGTCGGTTTCAAGGCCTAATGACAAGAATTTCGGTAATTAACTAATGAGAAATTGCCACAATGTTCTCATTACAAGACGCTGGTAGTCTTTCCCTTCCTCGCTGACTAATTATCCATCCAAGATGAGGAACGCGTCCACAGGTGCGGCAATTCCCGCTCATGTACACGGAAGGCTTCAAGCGCCGCTGAGGAAGCGATCGCGACATACGCGCGTACAATGACGCACACAAACCGCGACACATTTTTCAGAGAGAATAAAAAAATGCTACGCGACCTCACCTTGGTATAGCAGCGATGACAAACGATCTGCTTGCACATTTCGCACTTCTGCCCCCGTGAGAATAGACCGAACTTGGTCTTCATGCAGAGGAAGCACACCTGAGGGAAGACAATGGAATAAAAGTTGATATTTGACTCGTGATAACGTTCCTTTACCTTGCCCCTCTCCACGTCCTCCCTCACGTTTCCGTCAATAGGTAATCCCTCCAGCTCCACCTTGGTGAGAACAGACCTGGGGGACGAGAATGAAGTCATAACACTGCATTCTTGCATTGTACAGTTGTACTGTATGAGCACAACTCCAATGCTCCATACCTTATGTGCGCCACCTCATCCAGGCGTAGATCGAGGGTCTGCAGCTGACTGCTTAGAGAAGCTCCACCGTTGCTGTCCATCAGTTCTCTTTGTAGGGTGGTGTGGATCTGGGACACGTTGAGCGAGTTCTCTGGTAGGAGGGATGGCATGACAACGTCTTGATCGGCAGACGAGTGGTTTGAAGAAGATGACGAACTGTCTGTAGAAGTCTTGCGCGAGCAGACCGAGATAGAGTGACGACGGTTCAGAGACGACGACGACGACGGAACCGACAGACACGCCAAGTCTTTCATAACTAAACGAGAAAGCGCATAATCACGATCACATTGTTGAGACATGTGCAATTCAGTCTAAATATGACTACTTTGCGTAAGATAAAGCTCAGCTACAGGGAAAAGTACGTAGAAAATTGTAAAGTGCATGCAACGTCATCGTCAGATCTCTCATGCGCGGTTTTTCTCACTCACTTGTTTTGTGCCATCGTCCTTCTGTGTGGTGACTAGATTTCTCAACATCCTCTGCCTGCTCTTCCTCTTCTACCTCGAAATCATCTTCCTCTTCCTACAAGATTGCAATCTGACATTAGTTTATCAAGATGTCGACCATGACTCTCGTTTACTGTTGACTTTCTCAGGAATGTATTCGCTCAGTTGTGCACGAAGCCCCGTGAACAAAGCTTCATCAGATCGGAGTGATCTTTCTCCCGTTATAATTAGGCAGTCCTACCCACTAGTCGAGCATGTGGGAGCGTTCCATACATTGGGCCAGAGGAATGACGAGTGATCAGATTCTCTTCGGGCACGACAGAAATGCTCTCGACGAGGAGGCCCTGGTGCTCCCTTTTTGGCAAAAAATCGCGACCATGACCCCGCGTGCACTGCAATCGGTTGGCACGTTAACTTCTTTCTGCCTGCTTTGGTACGAGTGAAATTTACGTACTGCGGTACACAAGTGAGCGCCTCTACTTCATCCTCACGCTATAGGCCCGGCCCACAAGGCGAAGGTCATGCGGGGGGGATGCTTTGCTTTCAGCTATTAGCACGCATTGCACAATCGACGCGCGCTCACACACATGCAAGTTTTGCATCTCCAGCCAAGGCAGCAAATTTGGACCTAGAATTAGGTAGGGTCTTTGTGACGTTGATCTGTTCATTGGAAGAGCGACTAAATCCACCCACGCTCGCTCGACACCTCCTGAAAAAAGGCTTAAGTAAGCGCAAACAGAATAATAGCGACACTTAAACAGTGCTTGGCGCAGCTTCGAAGTTGCCTTTGCTGACAGTAACCGCAGCATGCGCGTGATGAGTAGAAGAGTAAAATGCGTTCGCAGTAGTCATTTGTTCCTCCAGAGCTCCTAGCTTAACGACCAGCAGGTGAGCGCCAGTTTGGAGAAATTACTGCCGGGAAAAGTCTGCCTACTGGGGTTATCCTCGCTGCCCTGCGTAGGCACAGAAGTAATTTTAAGGAGCTTGGCCCAGGGCTAGAGAGCGAGAGATTTTCACGTAGGAGAAGGGCCATTTTCATGAGCTTTGGCTGGCTTTGCCTCTTGCCAATTTCACCTCTCCCAAACCTTGAGGTAGCAGTTCTTAATCATTGCGTACCTGCCATAGCCAAGTTACTCACCTCATCAAAGGCCAACAGCTGGTCCAGGGCTGACTGGTCTGGACGGATGACCTTCTTCGGCCTCCTCTGACTAGTACCATCGTCGCTATTGTTCTCCTCTCCGTCGTGGCTCCTCTTGTCATCATTGGACGCGACGGTCTCGTCGTCTGAGCTGCCGATGCCGTCGTCATTCGGGCAGCCCTCGTCGCTCATGCTCGTTTCGACGGCGGTGACAGAGGCTGGAAAGAAAGAAGAGAGTCATCCAGAGAACACAAGTCATGCTTCACCAAATATACCTCTTGTGCGAGTGCTAGAGTGAAAATCGGTTATACATTTCGAAATGCCCAAGGGCCACCGCGCTATCAACGTCAAGTGACGAATCGATAGATTCATTTCCCAGTGGCAATCAAATCAGTGCGCAGAGCCCGAAAAAGCCGTAAGTCAGTGTCGGCGTGTACCACAGCAAAGAGGCACGCGGATCGCATCTCCAGCGCAGTGGGTACATCTTGAACACCATGTAGTTCGTGCCACGTTTGTCACTTGACTCCCGCTCCGTGTGCGTCAGTAGGTGACACCAACAGCATAGCTGTATCACGCATGTTATTCGACATTCTGGAGCTGAATGGGAGGGAGACTTCTGGTGAACGTGAGGAGTGGGGGAATAACCCTACTTTTTTGAGGACGTTTTCGATCATCTTGCCTAAGACGGAAAGAAGAAAGTGGCGGCTTTACGCAAGCTTGAGTGTACCAAAGGAGGTTGGTGGTCGTCGTCGTTAACTTTCTTTTTGCGCCACCACGTATTATTTGCATTATTGCGCGACCTCCGCGTGTAGGCAGTAGTAAAACTTCTCCGCGTTTGCACCGCAGCAAATCACTCAACGTCGTCTCGTCCTCCCCGCTCGTCTCGTCCTCCATACGTTCGTTCGTTCCTTCCTTCCTTCCTTCCTTCCTCGTTCCACGGACGGTTCAAATTTTTAAAGCCTGACTTCACCCTGGTCCCTCCCTTCGACCAGGAAGTTTACACATCTCGTTATTGCTTCTCTGTCTCGAGTAGGTTGAAGTGACAGGTGCAGCTGCAGTACTCAAAACGTGGAAAAAGAACACGTCAAAGCTGTTTCTCAAAGCCCCGGTAAAAGATCATATGCACGCACATGTCAATTTTGCCGCGGGGCCTCTTATTTTGGGATGAATCATTGTTCTTGAGACACACGTCCCACTTTTGATTTAATCCTGCTGCTCAACGGTGGAGTCGCTTTGAAGGCCAAGTCAAAAATCGTCGACTGATTTTCTTTCCGCCCAAGTAACTCTCTTTCAAGAAGAAAAAGAGTCACGATTTTCCATGCAATTTGAGTGAAAAAAATCTGATTTGGGCCTACTGCACACGTAGCTTCGGCCTTCATCGCTGGGCAGCTGCGAGGGATTCTTACTAGTGCGTAATCTGTAATAACAACTGGCGAACGTCCTTTATAAGAGTGCGGAATCAGTCGAGTGGAAAGCAAATGAGTATATGTACACGTTGAAACCAGATACTTCAATGTCTTCATTATATGCTGCTTTTTTCTGTAGTAGAGCTTATCAGCTTACACATTCATATTTGCACCTCTAGTCGTGATGCATCATAGTGCGCAGCAACAAGCTATGCACACAATACAATACGAACGAACGCTTACAATAAGACAGAATTTAACGTACAACATTTCATGCACAAGAATGCTCCCAAGGTTTCCTCCTCGTTATCTCAAATTGGATATTTTGGTAGATGCAATGTGCACCAGGACAGCACGTCCGAAGTGTGTTTATCTGAAATGCCACAAGAACAAAATAAAACATCTACATCTACGTTTGGCCTGAGCTGAGCACCAAAAAAGACGAGACGAAGAGAGAAAAAAAAACCATCCGGTGTCCTTGGTTGTAAAGATTGAGATTAGACTCTAGCTTAACATCTTCTTTCTCAGACGACCAAGGCCGAAAACGCATGTTTCATCCAACTAAGGAGGAAGAAAAGCGCAGACGGATGATGGTTTTTGACGTACTTGTGCACAGACTCAGCATACGAATATGTCTGCTTTAAGTAACTGGAGGGAGATGAGGAGTAGGAGAATTGTGTGCAGTGCTGAGTTAACTTTTCCTTCTCACACGGTACGTTAAGCGTGAAGTTCTGTTGCAAATTCAATAGCATCGTGCTGAACCCTAAACTGTACTCTACAGAAATACCCTGTATAGAATCCATCTGTTGTCGAGAGTTGAACAAAAAAGCATAACAGTTGAGTGGCTGAAGTGCGTCATTATGTGGATAAACGTGTGTTAGGTGTGAACAGCGAACATCACGTGCGTTCTTTTTTTTTCTTTCTTACCAGACTCAAATACCCTCTCTTGTGTTCTTCAAGTTGCCTCATTATGCAAGTAAATCACTCTTCCTCTCCTCTTTTTGACTCTTGGCATCACTGATGTAATTTGTGGTGGCAGAAAGAAAATTTTGATATATCACCTTTTCCAGTGGTTACCTGAGCGAAACGCGGCCAGGGAAAAACTGTCGCCATGAAAAATCGAATTCGGTCCATTCAAGAGGCTGGAGACTTATTGTAATTGTTTGGAACGGCTTGAACCGAATTGGAGTTGCAGTAGAAAAAATCTCCTTGGCACTGACGAAACAATAACTGCCTCATTCTTACGGAGCTTCTTTCATAGCACGAGTGTGCCAAGAGGAGGATAATGCTGCAACGGCTGCTAAGGGCGGCTTGAAGATGGTCTAAACAACGCGTTCAACGAGGTTCACCTTGAAGAAGAAGAGGCCTATTTTCCTTGCTTACCTTCTTCCTTCATTTGCAGTTCAACCCCAGAGGGGAGGCTGTTAAGCCCCGCGTCGTAGCTGATGGTGCGATCGCCAAACTTGAGGGTGCGGAGGCTCATTTTGTCCTCCAGTTGGGCGTATCGCTTGTCGATGATTAGCCCACGCAAGGGCAATATCACAGTACGAAGGCGAGCTGGTTATTTTTGGCTTGATGTGCCAAGAATGCACGAATCACAGGACTCTTGACTGTTTCATGCGAGCCCAAGACGAGTCTTGCCGCATGCGTGGGGGGGGGGGGGGGCACCAGCAGCTGTGGACAACAAATGAATGTCCCGTGGCCCACGCAAACACTGCCAGAGGCGTTTTCCGGTCTTGGCTGTGAGGTCAGGCTTCAGTCAGTGTTTCTTGAAGTCGACCTGAAAGGCTGTGATTGGATGACTTGAATGACGAGAGACGTCCTCTTGAGTCATCCTTTTTTGTCCTTTTATCGCCGGCAGTGAACGATTTGAGTCAGGTCAGCGTTGTTGCTTGCTGCTCTCTGGGCGGCGAGGGAGTAAAGCAACACTCGCGAATTTATTGCTCGGTCGTAATTC
>JAAUXU010127186.1_pt1 | contig 13154 bp, 13 predicted proteins | sample 7278151 | NCBI WGS metagenome assembly JAAUXU01 (sample SAMN14350113, study PRJNA611818) | marine sediment metagenome | isolation source: surface marine sediment (1.8m) | place: French Polynesia: Moorea | collected 2018-08 | reverse complement strand
TTCATAATTTTTTTTCCTGGCTTCTGTCCCTAGCTCTTCCACCCCCCCCCCCCCCACACCTCGGCCCTCCGCCCCCCCCCGCCGGGGGGCGGGCGCCCCCCGGATCAACGCAGACGTTACCCAAAATCTGGTCCCATACACTTCAGTCGGGTAGGTTAGATTGGGTGATGAGGAGGGCCACTCAGTCTTCTTCCCAATTCTTCGTTCAAGACATTCTGACTCCCAGCACAGGGGTTCCATAGACTATGGGTCAACCCTTTCCTCCTTCACGCCCGTCTCGGGACGGGGTTAGATAAGTTTGTACGTTAAGTAATGATTGATAACTTAACAAATGGCTTCCTGGCTTGTCAGATACGAAATCCAACTGTGGGCAATAGTGGAATTGAGACCACACATGCTTTGCTCCATTCTCGCTAGCTGCCAAATTACTGGTGTTGAGTGACTTTGATAATAATCAATGTCTAAAAGTATGCATCTTGCCAAATGTGTCCCCATATTTTAAATCAGCAGTGATATGAGGAGGATTTTAGTGCTGTTTTCATAGCTCTACGTGCAACATTGGTGGTTTTAGGTGAGCCTTTGGTGAGCTGTTATTATTTGAGACCGAATTTTTATGTGATTTTTCAGCCATGCTACGCAATTTGAAATTCTAAAATTGCCCAAAAATGAACTGGAAAAGAGAAAAAAATGCATTTTTTGACCAACTGTAATGTCTTTCATGCAATTGCTTTTTCATGTCTTTGCGGTCAAAGATTCAATTCACAACTATCATTTTGCTGACGTTTGCCTCGGTCAGGTTCATCCTCTTGTCAGACAAGAGCTTGCACTGGGAGAAGCTTCTCTCCATGTCTGCCGTTATCAAAGGGCAACACTTCAGCTGAGCGGAGAAGGCTCAGCTGGTGATGCTCACCAGATCAGGGAAGGAGGTCTTGAGGTCTCTTCCAGCTTTGATCGTCGAAGCAGCCGCATCTGTCAGCCTAACCTTGAAATGCTCCTACTCTAGTCCTGGCCAGTAGGATTGACAACTCAAGCCACTGCCCCAGCAGTCCCTTGGGAAGGGAGGATCATAGCAATTGTTTTTCAGGCACCCGACAACTATGTTGTCAACTCGCCTCCCTACTGCATCACAGATTTCCAGATCAGCTTTCCCCTCCGCTGGTTCATGACCTGAGACAGTACAAGCTGGCAGCAGACTGTCATTCTGGCGCCCTGTGGACTACTTGGGGATCTCCATTCCCAGGTTTCTTTCCAAGAAATTGTGAAACATTGGCTTCTCCAGCTTGAACAGAGGTGGGGGGGGGGGCGAGGCGGCCATGAAGACCATGGAGGCCGCCTCCCTCCCACAACTGTATTTCCATGATCTGAGACTTGGTCTTTTTTTGAGGAGTGGTTTGAGGTCGTCCTCCAGTTGGGCCTGAGAAGCAGCCGGGCAGCCCTCCTCTCCTTCAAAGATGACTTCATTTTGTGCTTCTCTGTGTGGATGTGCTGCTGCTGATACTTTTGAGTCTGAGCAGGGGTCCTTTCGCACACCTTGCAAAAGACGTTAGAGGAGTCCTGGTACATCAAAGGGAAGCCTTCCTCATCATTAAACTCCCTTGACCATTTGGTTCCCGATTTTGATGACATCTGTGAAACTTTTGTCAAAAGCAGTAGTCAGAGAAGAAGAAGCATTCAAGCCTATCGTGTTGCATTTTGTCCTTTGTCTTGTTTTGGTTTATTTGGGTTGAGTCGAAGTCAAAGAAAAATGTGTCCTTTTTTGCAGCCGCCCCTGCAAGCTTTTTCTTGGATATGTGAGGGAGGTTGCAGTTGTTTCCTCCATGGAAAGTAAGAACTTGGCCAACTCCATGCTGGTCATGGAGTTGCTCCACGACCAAATTTTCGCCTGGAAGGAAGTGGCTGGGCTTGAACCCCAAACCACCTGAGTGTGAGCCAGACACTCTACCCCTGGACCATCCTGCCAAAGGGGGTGAGCAGTGCATTACTGATGGAGACCAGCTCTACAGCTGACTGTATGGTTGCTGCCACGAATTGTGTAGTGCCCATTCACCCCAAAATACACTATACAGTATAGTTTTTGGCTGCCCTGTGCGTCTAAGACTGTATGGCGGAAAAAATGCCACACACTTCAAGAAAAAAAAGGGTGAAGTATTCGTGGAAAGTAATCCCTACTTATATAAATCCCACAAATTTCCACGACTTCGTCAAATATTCCTAAGCACAAGTCGTCAGATGCCACGATTCATCTGTTTATGGAAATCGGTATACTGCTCTTCCATTTGGAATACGATTGATTCTCATGGCTAAAGCAGAGTTATACATCTCCAAGACCCCGAAGACCCTCCTTTGACATGTTGCACTGAAAGCTCAACAGCCCCAAACCGCCACAGCATGTGTCAACGAGCGTCGTCTTAATCTGTACAGTACTGGTATGAACGTGAATAAGTAGGAGAAGGCCCATCCAGCGCAATGGTACAAAAGATGGCTGCTGCTGCTCTGTTACTTTTACAGCCCAGCCATAAAGTTGTCGGGAAAGGATGGGGTCAGTGTCACGTTTGCTGTCACCTCGAGCATTAAGGGGAAAACGGGCAAATTTGTCTTGGTGAACAGAGCAATTTGGTGTCGCTGTTTTCCCAAGATGCCATTCAATTTGGTGGGGAAGAGAGAGATACCGACCCGACCCGAGATCTCTATGGAAAACAGGGTGAGGCAATAAATAACGACTGCTGGGGAAAGTTGGCTTGGGTCGGTCGTGTGAGACACATAGAAAGGAAGGTGGGTATCCCGTGAACCCCCTTTCCAGATGTTTCGTTTCGTGATGAGTGACCTTTTTTTTGACTCGCATGATTCACAACGGCTTTAATGCCATATTGGGTCTGGCAAATGATGAGAGGTCTTTTTGCTCACTCCAACAAAGAAGTTGCCAGTCAGAGGCCAAGGTTTTTCTTTAGCCTTGTCACTGGCAGTCAGATCCAGGTGAGGTGAGTATCAATGTGACACTGACGGCACTGCTAACACTTGCAGAAAAGAGTCACGGAGAACTCCAGTTCAGCCTGGGAGAAATTGATCAGCAAAAAACAAAAATCCGCCAGTGCAACCGTGGCCTCAACATTGTACCTTCGACACTGACGACGAGAAGAAGGTTATCAATCCCAGGCTTACCTTGCACGAGGAGTCTGGTAACGCTGTTCGGCGTCTTGCGCCCGTTGACGAGGCACGCGTAGTCTCCGGAGTCTCCAGACTCCAAGCCGGAGATGAGCAAGGTGTAAAGAGTACTTCCAGGTTCTTCACTGAGAAGTCTGATCCTGGAGTTGGCAGCTCGGTCGACAACTGCAGAGGCCAGGGGTGAGGAGCCAACTTCGCTGCTGCTTTCGTACTCCACGACCCTAAGGGGGGGGGGGAAGAGGGAATTTAACTCTCCGCGTGGATGTATTTTATTTTTTCAAAAGGACTTTCGTAGCTTAAAAACCTGAAAGCAACGACTTTCCAGCCAATGCACGTTACGGCGATTGACTTCTGTCAAAGAAGTTTGATTTTAGACTACACGGACGTTGAAAAAGCTCCACCGACCAGTGTTTTCACGTCCCATGAAGGATGTACTTTAGGTTGCTTACGTAAAAAAAGGAAATCAATCGATGGAACATTTTTATTCCTGGATATCCTCGATATCCAGGCGATTGATAGAAGTCAGCGGTGATTTGGAGGGAAATCAGCATGCAAATTCAAAGGTGATGAAGCAACCAGAAAACATTCGTCCTCTGAGGGAAAAAGCAATGTCTACCGGTGATGGATCGATCTGACCAATCTGATCAATCCGAAGCGACTCGGGCTGATGAGGGCTGGACCGAGCGAGGGCTCGGGTGCTACGAGCCGGGGCTCGTGATTTAAATACTCCCATTTCCTATGTACCGAGTGATGACTAAAATCCCGGACAATCCTGAAGGAGCTCCAGTGGCATCCATAAGCGACAGATTTTCAAAGTATCAATTCCTAAAGTTGATGTGGCTATATACTTTCAAAAAACATTATTGGTTGGCAGTACACCAAAATCAGCAGCTTCATTCAAAAAGATTCCTTTGTTGTCAATGTGAAGAGTTAGGCATTCTGTCGAATTCTCTTCCAAAGGGCATCAAACATGGACGCCTCCATCATATACTTTGGACTTCCGAGATCCCAGAAGTCTTTGACTACATGCAACTGAGGTCGATTCACCGGCTTTGGAATGTAGAGCATGTCACATGCCTCAAGGAGGTTAAAAGTAGGACCTGTATCTTGAGGTGTTGCCAGGTCAGGCCAGAAATACAGTTGACACCTGATTTAATGATATTTTCCATCTTAAATTGGACATATAGTTGAATTGGGTTGTCCAAAAAACCTGTCACGCATGTAGTTCTTGGGAGGTTATTACTGTCCCAACATATCTCTCGTGGACAGATTCCTCAAACTCCTGTTGCACGGCAGAGTGCTTGGACCTTGGCTAAAACTTGTAAAAACAAACTGTGACCCAACCTGGACATTTAGACTGGAGGGTGTGCAAGAAAACTCAGACAGTTTTGTTGTGTTGATTGCTGAACATGAATGCAGTTGTCTTGTGCACATCAACACAAAATGATCAAGTGTGATGACTGTCATGACTAAATATTACTAAATTGAATTCGGGCAGTGGTCCAATATCATTGATTTGGGTATTTTTGTGAAGTGAAACACTTGTTTAGACAAAAAATCACCTGGGTACTATTCAACTGAGCAGCATTCAGCAGCACTCAGTTGAAAAGTAAAGCACTCAGCTACTTGCTCAGGTCAGATTGCTCATGTGTGTGTTTGCGTGTGCTTGTGCGTGTCATACCTGTACACCTGTGTCGCACAGTGTAATGGTCTCCTCACTGCCCTTACTGACTGAGTTTTCTTAGTGTGTGCTCCTCCCCCTTTTTCTCTTTTTTTTCACCGCTTGCCACAGAAAGTCCTGATGTAACAAAAAATGAGGCTCATAGGTGATGTAAGGGGGTTCAGGTGGTGCTCCCCTGAGATTTGGGTGGGCCAAGGAGGGGGAGGGGGGATAAGCACCCCACAAAAATTTCTGCACTTTTCACAAAATAAAGTAGCCAAAAATGGCTCAAAACAGTTAGTGCTGGCAAGGGGTCATCTGTGGGTTGTGACAGCTTGAGTGCTCTAGTGTTGCTATGGGCACTCAAAACTGTGAATCGATGTAGCCAAAGTTATGAGTCACTGTCGTAAGAACTTGTTCCATGCAAAAATTCCACTCAAAAGGACTCCAAACAGCTTATGCACTACGTTTCTTCTCACTGAAATAACTCATGCCAAGGTCTGCATACCAACCATACTGTCGCATATAAGAGCCATGACTCTCATTTAATTTGTCTGTCCCTGGCTGCAGCTCTTATTTGAGGGCAGCTTTTAATCAAGGCCATTTCTTATTTTCTGTTGGGTGTCCCAAGAAGTATTTCCAATATTACTGTCACTGTGAGCTCATGCAGCACTGACAAAAGAACTCAAGAAATTGAGTGAAAATATTTAGGACTTTAATTCTTTTAGTTATTGTTGTATTCCTCCATCATCAAGACATCAAGGTCGAGGAGATCATCACCCTATGTTCTCATTAGTATCGAAGGACCGGGTTGATCTGCTCTTGCAGTGCGGCTCTTATTGAAGGGCGGCTCTTATTTCCCTAGTATGTCTAGGATGTGCAGTCCTTAGTCAAGGGGAGCTCTTAAATGCGACTATACAGTGCAAGTGAATGACGAAGGGAAAGTGATCTTTGGTCTGGTTTTTGCAATAAGGCAGCATTACTCAGACTAGACACGAGACTAGTGCAATGCCTTTGCTGTCTTCTTCCTTATGCCTATGACCTTCAGCTACACAGAATCACATAGAATTGTACAGCCCTAAGGTGGGCGACTTCATTTGCCCAGTTGAGACTCACTGACTTGCACTTGGACGGAAGTAGACATGAGGCTGCTCTGCTTGAGCCGAACTTGCTTTAGCTCACCAGTGATGTGTTGATGTAGTGTAACTTGCTCTCGATTGAGTTTCATGGTAAGTACATTGTTTTCAGTCTCAATGGATCTCTAGACATTTTTTGTTAGTTATTGTTTGCTCTCTTCCACGCCTCTCCCTAAAAGGCATACAGTAGCTTTGACATCTGCCCATCTTAGATGTGCCATGTGGTTGGTGCAGGCAACTTTTTATCCTTTCACTGAAAGATCAGCGACCTCGTGAAAATGTGTTGTCTTGTCGCATACTGCTTATAACACTGCACTGCCCGTTCTGAAACCGATGGATTTTATTCAAAGCTGTGGTATCGGCAGTAGCGCCAAAATCACATTTTTACCCCAGAGTTTAGTGATCACAACAAAATGAGACAACACACGATCAATGGCACTTTTGTCTGCACTAATGCGATAAAAGCCTTTGATAAAGCCCCTGACCAAGCAGCTGAAAGTTTTACTTACGTGGACTCGTGTGACTGTGATGAGGACTGACAGCCTCTGCAGATCCAGGCGACTTTGCTGACCAGTGAATCTTCGGTGAGACCCTTGCACAGCAGTCTGACTGAGTCTCCGGCGTTGCCGTGCACAGTGGAGGTCGCAATGTCCACGGAGAAGTCGCTCTCTGCAAAAGAATTGTGCGTGTAAGCTCTTCAAGGCATGTTCATTCACGTAATGTCCAAAATCCCCAGAACCGACATGATTGTTACATCACCCCATGCTACATGTGCTCCAAGATGTGCGGGGAAAAAACAAACCAAGTCAACATGGAGTGTGGGTCCGTCTCCAAACAAAAACGTTTGAAAACTCCTTCAGCGCTGGGGATAACAATGAACTCGGACAGTCTCAAAGACATGAAAGGTCACTGACGTTGATTTTTCACTCTTCATTTTCATTTTCGCATCTCCTTTTTTCTTGCTGTTTTTCCTCGAGCAACAGTGTGAAAAAGACATGGGAATCCATGGCTTCACTTACGGAAATCCAGGTCTACAGCAAAGCCCCCCCCTCCCCCGGGACAGGTTTCTGTTCTTTTCAGTGTTACCCTGATCCCCTTCCATTGAAGAGTGATGCACCATTGTTGTGCTTCCTTCCAACTTTCACCAAAGTCCGCCTGTTTGCCTCTCCCACCTCTGGACCAGTCAGCCCCACAGTTGCCATCTACGTGTTTGTGATTGGCCTTGAAGTTGCTGCTACGGTCGCCCTCCGAGCACCTCTCACAGTCCACAGTCCAAGTTTAGGCACGATCGTTGGGGTGGTTGGAGTCACAAACCTCCAACAACATGGAGAAAGACAGACGGATTCACGCACAGACATCAAAAAAAGACCTTTCGGTTGCAGTAACAAGTGTGTATTCTTTTACTGTTGATCTGGTCTAGGAAAACCGACACCGGGTTGACTATTCTGTCTGGCAGAAGATCTTCAGGAAGAAGTTTGGAGCCATCATCTGTTCGCATCATTCGATACTTTTCTTTTTGAAGAGACTCACTTCTACTGTACCACTTGCTCTCAGTACAGCACTCAGGGTCGTCAGAACTCGGCACAATTCAAAGAGGGCAACACATAGTACCAGGAGAACCATAAATAGGGCAGTGGTTTTTTGGATCTGGAGGACCAGCGTTGGTCATGGGGCCCTGGTGAAATAGAAGAAATTGAGAAGAAAATTCAGAGAATTCTGCACCTTTTGTGAAAGACTTTTTTCATTAGAGCAAACAGTTGAGAAGTCATGTGATGAAGAATAAGTTCTGTAAGGTCATCGTCACGTGCACCACAGCTGGGAAGGGTAAGGCCATCATTCCCAGGACCCTCAGTATCAGAATAAGCATGATCCACAAAACCTGGAAGGCCTAAAAGGAGCAGAGGAGACAAATGACAGAGTCTATAAGAAAGAGTAAAAGCAAGGAGTGGCTAGATGAAAAGGAGCAGCAACTTGAGCAGGTCCAGCATAGCTGACATCAGCAAAAAAAGGAAAACTTATTTTGGTGCATATGGTAGCACTGACTCTGTTCCTCCACTTTATATTGGTATTGTCCATGTACAACATTGTCGAGATTATTCACAGGAGCATCATTAACAGCAGATTCCTGGTATGGAATCTGTCCATCTCTCCAACATTAGAATCCAACATTGGAATCTCCAACATGTCCCACTACATCCCCCCGTGTAGTCCATCTTGTCGATCTGTCATTACCACAGTGCATCCATAAAAGTCAGCCCAAACACCATGCCAAAAATTGCCGATGGTGGTCTTGCTCAAATTAGACCTGTTGGCAGTGACTAAGAAGCCCTGCATACAGTTCACCTGGTAGTGGTTTCAGTTATTTGCAAATTTGATGTAGCAAATGACAAATTGTGGTTTTCAGCAAGAAGCAAATGATGACCATTTCTTTCCTTTAAAAGTGCCTCATCAAAATGACAATCAGGAGAAAGAGTGCCTTTAGTCACAAAATGTTGCTGAGAAAAGCGAATGATGAAAATGAATGCTCCCTCCATGTGAATGTAGTGAGCCATTGAGCAGATGTGATCTCTGTTTGCAAGAAGCTCTCACTTCTCCTCATTTGCCATCGTTCACTTATGTGATTGGCGATTGACGAGAAGGAAGAGAGTTGGAAGCAGCTGGAATGGAACCCCAGACGATCAACTTTGTGGCCCTGAACTACTGAGCTCAAGACTAAACAGTATGTCAAAAAGTGACCGGAGACAGAGCGACGACGTTGCTCAGAGGTTCGGTCCGTACCTCGGTGCGTGACCCCTCCTTTTTTGTGTACCTGCTCAATGTCTTGCGGGTGACAGAAGCAGTTCAAGGCCTGCTGTTGTCTTGTCAAAGTTTTCCTTATCACCCTTGCGCAGTGGACGAAGACGTGGACGAAACCATTCACACAACAGGGAAGAAGCCAATCACGGTGTACAAAAATCACACTCTGGTCTTGGTCGTCAGAATCGGGGACACCAAAGTAGGTGCTTGATACCCTTTTCTCCCTTCAGACATTTGTACCGAAAATGTATTTCGGTATTTGTATTTATTGTTGTATTGAAAAGGTCGGTTGGACATGCCGGACGGATGGAGCTGGACTTCACAGCTCAGACTATGGAACTTAGGAGGAAAAAATCATTGAGTGTCACTTGTGATGCCTGCCCTTCATTTAGCGGGAACTTTTTGACCTGAGAAAACAACACTGCACGTTGGTCTTTACTAGGATCTTGTTTCTCGTCGTCTCCCCCAAATAAGATCAGTGGATCAATGGGCCCATGGGCCTATATGGGCTACCTCTTGAATATGCATGCAAGCAAGGTGTTACAGCTGGAGATCAATCTTCTGCATCACCAGCTAAATGGTTGATAACATCCCTTGTTCCGATATTTTCAGTTACAATCAGCATGATCTTTGCCATTTTGACTTATTTTTAAAAGTCTTTCTACCTATTGCTACCCATTAGCTAGATCTAGGTGTCATCTTATATTTTACGTGTTTGCTTCTTAAATGTTTCAACAATCATTGCCGTTTGCCCTACATTTCTTTCTACTCTACCACGGGATTTCTAGGTACAATGGGCCTGTTGCAAAGCCTCAAAGAGAAGTGCAGTGTGGGGAACCAAATAGAAAACTGTCAACCCCATGCACTTCGTCAGCATGATTCTCCTAAACACGAGCTAGATCAATATTTTTTTGTGACAGAGATGTGGGTTAGAAGTTTCATTTCTCCCAATGTAAGCCTTCTGCGGCCCACACTGCTTCCAACTTGCCAATGAATGCCTTGGACGTCTGCACTCAAGATTGTGTTCCAGTATCACATCTACATGTTCCACATGAAAATTCCACCTCAACACCTTTCAGTCCAGCGTATGAGGTGATGTCATGCTTTGGGACTTCTTATGGCAATGACTGCACGACGTGAGAGTGCGTGCGTGCGTGCGTGAAGGATTTGGTCACCCTGACCAAACCGCCTGTGCCAAAAAACCAAAGGCTGCACACCAAACTCGGTGTACACAGGAGAAAAAGTTTCTTGCCCTCCCCTCGCTATCGCGCAAACCACGCTCAGGATAGAGGGAGAAAGAAAAGCATCATCAAATCACTCAGGATTTGAGAGAATCCTCGTTTTATTTCGCTTACTTTCTTTTGCACACACACGCGCACTCGTACATGAGAAGGAGAGAAAATCATGTCTTCTCCTCCAAATTCCACTCTCTCCTCCCTTGAGGGCCCTTGGAAAAAAAAAGTCTGGAAAACACATTTTCTGGGGGAGATCTGGCAAACTTTATGAGAGCAAATGTTACAGACTTTATACTGTAAAGTTGAAGCATGTACTTTTTTGCCAATCTCTGTGAATAAATATTCCCCCTCCCCCTTCCTCCTCGCCCTCTCCCACTACATCGACGTCGCTGTCCTTCCGGACACATTTCACGGTTCGTGGGATGGAAACTTTTCCGGGAAAAAGAAGGATAAAATGTTCTCTATCATCATCCAACCGATTTCAACATTTTTTTTGCGCTGAACTCGAAGTCATGGGACAAATGAAGCTCTGTGACAGCGAAAGATCTATGGAACAAAGATAAAAAAGTCTAAGAGAAGTAAACAGAAAACTGTGCAGAATTTCTACTTCCTTTCCTTCCCTTCACCAGGCGCAGCTAGTAACATTTTTCTGCTCTCTTTTGCGAATTTTTTCGACTTTGGTCCCCCCCTCTTCCCCTTCTCCCCCCTCCCATGATTTATGATCTGCCGTCGCTCAGACTTGACACGCGGCCATTTTCCCCGCATTAGCCCAGGAATTTTTCTTTTCTCAGCAATGTATTAAACTCTTAAGACTTGACTGCTGCTCTCTGCACCCATCTTGAGGCACCAAAACTTTGGGTAGGGAAGGCCCAGGAAATGGTGTGTCCTCGACAAGAATTGAATAGGGTGGAGAGTTTGGATTCTTCTCTCCTCCTCACCATCACCACCCGAAGCCCAAAGAGTTTCCACGTGGCTGAGCCCCTGTGGCAACCACGGCTGTGTTGCTCCTGCTGTTGCTGCAGATGTTGTCGTTGTTGCTGCTGTTGCTGCCGTCAAAGAGCACGCAAAAGAAAAGCCAACAATGCTAGCAAATTTAGCCCCTCCTCGTCCCTGTCCATATCCCGACACAGACTGGCTTTACCTACAGTGTGAGTAAGAAAAACTGTCTTAAAGAAGAAGGCAGGTGAGCTTGGGCTGGTGCAGTTCAAATTGCTGCTCGCACAACGCAGATGATTTAGGCTCGGATTTCTTATGACACCCTGTACTTCGAGAACATGAGAGGACGCGAGTGCGTGAAAGTGACAAGGATGTATACACACAGGGAGGGAGGGAGGAGGAAGAGAAGAAAAAAAGGGGCTTTCAGATCTATTCAGGACAAGTTCTAGCTAGGCCTCCTCTTCCTCCTCCTTCTGGTGTGTGCGTGTGTTTGGGTGTGTGCTCGTGGGCTGGTGTGCGTGTGCGAGGGGGCGTGTGTGCGTGTGTGGGTGGCCTACAGGGTGTGACATAAGGAGAGAGGGGAAAAACGAGTGTGTGTCTACGGCACGAGGAGGCTGTTGACAAGAAATATCGCCTGCTGACCAAATTGGCCAATTTCTTTTGTCCCGTTTCCCACATACTAAATTAAGAAAGTTTGGAGAAAGGGGGAGGGGGAGAGAAAAGGGCCCACTTTAATGGAGCTTTCTCCAGTTTAGTAAGCACATTTCTTTCTCTCATTTCACAGAGTTGCTGACGAAGTAACTCAATAAGTACGCAGGGGGCATAAAAAGATACAATGTAGCGAGGAAAAGTGCGAGGGAACTTTCTTTTCCCCCTAAAAAGGAGGGGGGGGGGGCAGGGTATCTATTGGGCTTTCCCAAAAGAAGATGGGCAGAACAACAACAGCCCCCAGAAGGAGGCCCTTCCAAGGCTTCTGCTATAACCCAGGATGAGAGGACTCATTTTTAAGGGGACTCCTCAGAACGAACTTTCGGTGAGTTTCCACAGAGTGTAAACAGTGGGCTTGCCTTAACAACTTTGGCTTTACATCTAAACTCAGGACTTTGATGAGGCAGGTTTTAGCTTGATTTTGCCCTCGCAACAATGTTTCTTCCTTTTCTTTTACGTCTCACAGGACCTGGGGAAAAAGCATCCTACCCCACCCTATATCATCTGACGCAATAAAACGACGTAGTAAAATAGGCTATGACGCACATAAACCGTTAATACTCTCGACAGAAATTTTCTATGTAGCTACTACACGTTTATGGTCTGACTAACCAGTATTAAGAGGAGTGCACTGGACCCACACCCAAGTGCTCCTCAACAATGTTTGTTGTGGGAAGCGACCATGACCAGAAGTTCTGTATTGATTATGGTTTTCCCCTAGAAAAGGAGATAGTTTTGATGGAAACTGTGTTGTCTTTTCTGGGGGTTTTTTTTGGCAAGGAAGGGTAGGAATTAAGGTCTCTACAAAATTTCCCAGCAGCAACGATGCCAGCTTTTTAAGTGCCCATTTGAGGTCTCTGCAGCGATTCCTATACCCGCAGAGTCCTAACAACAGTAAAAATGCTCCATTCTCTTTAGCCCATTCTAAAGTCATTTCTGACGTTGCCCCTGGCGTCCTCCCACCTTGTAACGAATCTTTTCCGGCAGACAGAACTTTCTGCTCTTACACATACATAGCGAAACAAACAAAGAAGAGTTTTCATGCGCTCCTGTTAAAAATTCAGCTGCAGTCATATTGTCATATTGCTTGAACTCCCGCACTCGCTCAAAACAATGCAACTCTTGAGGTATGGCGATTTATTGGGCACCAAAGATCCTCGAGACAAATTTCTCTCTCTGCTGCCTCAGACACATGGTGATGGTTATCTCGTGGGCACGACGAAGTCCATGAAGCCACCCACTTGGGAGAGGGGGGAGCAGAGAGGGCCAGAGGAGGAGTCCGCTTGGAAGAGGGGGGGGAAGCAAAGACATTATTTGGCTGATAAACAACGTCCAAGAAATTTCTTGATTCTTCTTCCTTATCAATTGGTCATTACACGAGTTGGCCAAAGAAGCCTTTCTCTCCCTGGGTGGTCTCCTCTGGTCTCCTCTGGTCTCCTCTGGTCTCCTCTGGTCTCCTCTGGTCTCCTCTGGTCTCCTCTGGTCTCCTCTGGTCTCCTCTGGTCTCCTCTGGTCTCCTCT
>JAAUXU010142132.1_pt1 | contig 13155 bp, 15 predicted proteins | sample 7278151 | NCBI WGS metagenome assembly JAAUXU01 (sample SAMN14350113, study PRJNA611818) | marine sediment metagenome | isolation source: surface marine sediment (1.8m) | place: French Polynesia: Moorea | collected 2018-08 | reverse complement strand
TGAGCCCTTCTCCTAGCAAAAAAAATGCATTTCACTACTGAAAAAGTGACCTCAAAATGCGATTTTTTGTCTCTCAAGCAGGTGTATGCTCACTTTTGCACTGCACTGTATATTCATGTTTCGGGCAGGAATAAATTATTTCTGTCTTTTGGTGACTATAAAGTGGAATAATATTTTCTTATAAAAGACAAAATTCTTAGGAAAGACAGTAATGAAAAATAAGTCCTTAAATAGATTATAGCCCTTTTTTCACAGAATACGGGTTTTCATACGTAGACACAGTCAAAGATTGGCTGCACATAGCTGCGGAAGCCACAGATGGTGATTGTGATTGTGGCCGTGTTGTCATGGCAAGTGCAGTGTGATGATGTTTATGTTGAAGTGTCATCCTGTCACTCTCTTTTTGTAGATTCACAGGACCTAGCAATATTTCAAACCAAATGTATGGGTTTACAGTACTTGTGCGCATAGTGATGCGTGTGTGGGGACAGGAGGAGAATGAAATGGGGAACCTGGAGTGCAGCTCCTCCCCCAGAAAAAGATTCAGCTGATTTCATCAACTTTAACCCACTCGGAGTGCCACATTTTGAGCCTCTTTGGCATGCCGCCCTCTCCAGGTGTCTTCTTTTTGAGCACTGTGGCACCCAAATGGGCAGCCACAACCTCTGTTCTCAACATTGCACCCAAGTATCACATTTACATGTCTCACATCGAAATTCCACTTCAACATGCTCCAATACGGCAGAAGGACTGTACGCACCACGTAAGATTGGTAGTGAACCTCACTACATGAAGCACTGGAACTTCGTATACTCTGCCTACGTGTGTGTGTATGTGTGTGCGTGTGGGTGGGTGTCTGTCACATTATGGGCGCCACAACAGCTGCGCTGATCATCACTAAACTTGGTCAGCAGACACAACTCTTACAAAGTCAAAAGCAATCATATAGGACGTTGAATCTGTGGCAACTTTGAGACTAAAATCAAAGACCAAAGTTGCATTCATCACATGCAGTACATCAGTAGCTATGAGGGTGTTTTATTCAAAATGCATATTTGAAAATAAAAATCAAACAGCAGCAGGTATTAAAAAAATGAAATCATTTTTCGACATAAACTCCACCACAAGAAGAATCTTTTCCATCCTCACCATCCACTTCTTGTAGGCCCTGGTGAAGTCATCCCTGGACATTACCTTGGTGACCCCCTCCTACCCCTCCTTGACATCCTGGCAGTGTCAAACTAGCTGCCAGCAAGCTCCTTCTTGGCTGCGGGGAGCATCAGGAAGTGGGCTTGGGCGAGGTCAAGGGAGTAGGGGGATGGGACACCAACATCGCATCCTTGGAGGCCAAGAACCTCATGGTGACCGCCGCTGTGTCATGTCAGATGCCACCCTGTAGCCCACAAATGAGGTCTTTTCTCCTGCAATTTCCTGAGGATCACCTTGAGGATCTTGATGAAGTAGGAGGTGTTGATGGTCTGATCCTTTGGGAATATAGTGCGAGTAAGTTATTCCCTGGGAGTCAAAGAAGGGCTTCACCATCACCTTCTTGTCAGATGCCATCTTCAGTGCCTTCATCGGCAGCCTGGAGCCCTTTGACACCCACCACTTTGACTGCTCCTTGGTCTCTGCTGTCGTGAAGGATAACCAGGTCTCATGGGTGGTGGTGACCACAATGTCCCATAACCCCCAAGAGTACGGTTGGATGGCCTTTTTGAAGTTGGTCACCACGGCAATTCTCCTCTTCTTGGCCTCTTGAGTCAGATGACGTGGTACTCATTGTCTTGGAGAGGCCCAGATCCTCATGGAGCACTGCATTGATGGTCCACGCCGAGGCGCCAAACTCCAAGCTCAACTCCCTGATGGTCATGCGCCCGTCCTCCTCCACCCTGGCACATACTGCCTTGATGAAGTGGACCATCCTAAGCTTCCTGGCGTACCCACCCCTCTTGTCTTCCGCATCCTCCCCCTTCTTGACATTGGCCACGATGCACCTGATCTGGTTGATGGAAAGCCCCTTGCCGTTGTAGGAGGGCCATGAGGGCCGTGAGGGCCTTGATCTCCTCGGTGGTCTTGGACATCCTTACAAGGGTGACAACAAAATCATGGGCAGGCGCCATGTCGCACTTTTTGTTGGGGTTGAGTGGCTGCAGTGATTGCAATTAGGTGTTGAAGTCAGAGAGTTGCCACACTCTGGCAAGAACTTATCAACTTCACTACAAAAAATTCCACGTACACTTTAAAAATTGATGCAACTTGACAACTCTAGAAAGGAGAAGGGTTGAGGGAAGAAGGGGACTAAGGGGGATCTAGATCAGTCAGTTTCAAGAGAAAAAACAAATTAGATCCAGTCCTGTACAGAGTGAAGAGTGAGATCAGCTTTGAGTCAAAGTCAAGGTCAGTTTGGTGTTGAGCGTGAAGTGCATGTTGAGGGTGGTCATGAACGTGTGGATGTCAAGTTTTGGGCCGATTGGTCTACAGGTGGGAGACATAGACAGACACACAGGCATAGCACACACATGTATACAAATGTACACGTACACACCTGCAGCATTTTATGTTTTTGCCACTCTTTCCACCCAGCAAAGCAGGTCGAGTCTGCTAGTTAACTCTAATCAACTCTTCCCACTTTTAATGAATATAGCAATAACTCAATGTCACTTCGGAAACAACATGGGGAGAAAGTAAACATGCTGCGCTTTATACATATCGAAGTTTGAGTTGAAAAGACCAGGTTGCGGAGCACTTTAAGTCGTTAAAAAGACACTCACTGAAGCTGACTTGCTGAGCAGCCTAAACAGGCTTTCTTATGCTGAGTAGAAGCCCCCTAACTGATACCACACAAAATGAGGCTAAAGCAATGAATCAAAGATTCATTTAACTTAACGTTTTCGAACACTTGACTTCAAATAATCCTGCTTTGAAAAACCTGGCCTTTAAATGCTAGTGGAACTGCTCAAGTTTTCCTGGCACATCCTTCAAAATGGACAGGAAAAGAAAGTAGCAGACTTTCGTGATTCTTTCACTGGCTACTTGCACCATCATCCTAACAACACTGAGTAGAATTCGTATAGGACACTGCAGTGGTGATAGCAAACTGTGACACTATCACTTGCCTCATCTCATTTCAACTAAATGACCTTGACATGCCTAACTTTGTCGAGCACAGTACGGAGGGAAAGAAGTTCACTGGCAAGTACTTTTTCTCGGTCATTTCTGACTCATAGACTTAGACTGTAACAAAATTTCCTTCCCAGTGATGTGAACTTTTCGCCGTTTCGTGCACTTATAGTGGAGTTATGAATCGATCCTTTAAAGCTAATACGGGCGCACCCTGCATGTGGATTTATTTTTCCCCAAGGAACAATGCGCGAAAATTTCCTCCGTCATCAATATTTCCCTTTCGACAGTTGCAAGCCATACATACAAGCAATACGTCCTGAAACCATCGAGGGTTTTTTCAGGATCCTGTCGATATATTCAACTTTTTCTTCCAGTTTTGCTCATTCTGGCCTCTCAGCGGATAGAGGTGGTGATAGCGGAATGGTTTCAAAACGAAAAATTGAAGAAATGGCTTTCTCACGATGTAACCACTAAACGGGGATCGACGCCTACGCTGGTTGAATGGTGCATCCTCGCATGGGTTGCAGGTGAGCTCCAAAGTCTGCCCCCCCCCCAAAAAAGGCCTAACTGAACTGCGCACTCAATATCATCTTACAGGTTTGATATGGAGCGAGATCAAGCAGCTGTGGGACGTGGGCTTGCGGGAGTATGTCAATGACATGTGGAATGTGATCGACTTCGTGACAAACTCGCTCTACGTGGCTACCATCGCTCTCAGACTGGTGGCCTACTACAAGGTGAAATTAAAATTGTGAAGGAGGAAGAGGAACGTGCTTGGTACCAAATCACCCAAACCCAGATATTACTCATTCTATTAGAGAAGCATATTTGCTATCGGAACTACCGAACCGTGTGTGCAATATGTACAGTAGACAACCGCAAGGTACACAATGAAGATTCAATTTCCTGGCTGGGCTACTTGGTTCGCTTCCACATAAGTTACACTTGCCTATGCGGTACGCAGTCTCTACGGTGCATGCGTGCACTGGGCGGTCTGGGCCACACAGCCGGGGCAAGCACTGCAGTCAAGACTTAAGGGACGCTCGCTCGATGTTGGGTGTCGCAGAAGCTGGAGGGAAAAGAGAGATTTCAGCCGGATTAATTTCAGACAGGGAAGCATTTTTCAAGATGCTAACTTGGGAGGAGCCTCCTCTCCTCTCTTTTTCCCTTTAACGTCCTCGGGGGCCGAGAGGAATGCCAAGAGAATCCAGCGTGTTGCAGTTCAAAGGATGCTGCTGGTCCCAACAACTGTACTGTAGTGATGGCTTTCCAGTCAGTAAATGCCTGTCATTGGAGTGCCCATTCGTATTATTGTCTCACCAGGTCCAGCAGGAGCTACGGATAGGCAGCAAGACTGCACACTTACCTCGCGAGCACTGGGACACATGGGACCCCATGCTGATTTCGGAGGGCCTCTTCGCCGCCGCCAACATCTTCTCCAACCTCAAACTCGTATACATCTTCTCGGTGAACCCGTACCTGGGACCTCTCCAGGTTTCACTTAGCAGGATGGTCATGGACATTCTCAAGTTCATGTCCCTTTTCATCCTAGTGCTATTCGCCTTTTCTTGCGGTAAGAAATCCCATATGCTGACAATGCGGGGCAAAGTGATCTCCACTGGTAGCTCCGTCCGTACGTGCAGGTGTAGAGTACTAAAGTAGAGGAAACCAGGACGCACCATCAATCCCCACTCGCAGATGTGCCCAAGTGCACGTGGCCAAAACCAGCGGGGCCACTGTTTGATGCACAAATTTTCCTTTACTTGGTGCCCTCTGGCCAGATGTAAGGCGAAAAATTCGATTTGGGGCTGTGGAATCAAATCAATTTCATATATGGAGTACCAGAGTAAGAAAAAGAAAGGACGCGTGAGCTGTTCTAGTGCTTACAGTGCTTGATGGAAGTTCAGTCGACGCTTGATTTAGTGAAATCATCGGTCAGCAGCGTGAAGTTCACTAACTTGAAGTTCTGCACTGTCTTGCTTCTAGAGGAATGAAACGACTACAAATTTTAGCAATCAACTGTCAAGGCTTGAACCAGTATTTGAGAAAAATAAGCAATTAAAGAATCCTGAAAGAACTCAGCAGTTTTTCGTAGTGTCTCACTTCTCGAGGTACTCAATCTCGAGGTACATTATTACGGAATGCAATGGGGGTGTTGATGCCATTGCCCGGACACTGTCTTGTGGTGATGCCCAGAGCCATCAGACGCGTAAAGGGTATCGCTTGTGATTTGTATCCACTTCACTCATGGATCAATCAGGAAATCACGTATTTGCGTGAACGCTTTTGGTCAAGTCAAATTAACAAATCAAGGTCTACCAAATGCAAGATGCCCGAACCAGGAGCTTCAAACGTAGCAGAAAATTGAGAAGCAGTGAAATCTTCGCTTAATCGAGTTTTTCACTAAACTGGTGTTCACTAACTCAAGTGCTAACTGTAATTTCGGGGTTATAACTTTCGCTTTATGTGTTATTCTGTGATGCGTTGAGGTTGAATTTCGATGGAAATGTACCTGCTATACTTAGACATAACATTGAGCACAGGCATTGAGTTTTTTTGTCTGCCCATTTGTTGCTACAGTGCTCAAAAGTTAGCTAGGTGAAAGGAGAGGCACGCTGAAATGGCTTGAAATTTGTCTTTTCAAGCCAAATTTCATGAAATTGGCTGACTCCACACTCCAAGATGTTCCTCGTCAACGCTCGTAGCAACTCCACTGAAATGTCGAGACTCGTCCGGACTGCTGTCATCCGGACTTTGACCTGTTGAGGTCACAAAATGGCATTCGTCAGCCAGAGGCTCCCGGGATACCATTGTTGTCGCACTTTTGCTGTTTTGTTTTTTCATGGAACCTTGCAACTTCTGCCCCCACCGGGGGGGGGGGGGGACAAATGTGGAGTTTTCGCGTGCTTGTGCTCCAGGTGTGTGTGTATGTGTGTGTGTGTGTGTGTGTGTGTGTTAGTATTAGCCCCAGGGGGTGCCAAATGGGGGAGGGGGGAGGGTTGGCGGAGTCGCCCAGAAAAATTCCAGCCTTTTTCATCAATTTTTACCCCTCGTTTCACATCAAAATTCAACCTCAAAACACTACAGAACAGCGTAAGAAGTATTATCATCGCAGAAATGTTCTTATGGCAAGCACTAGATGTTTTTGTCTAAACCAACACGCGCGCTAACCATGACTTGCACGTTGGAATGGATTTACACAGGTAGAGTTGAACGCTCATATACAATGTGGCGTATCTGCACTGAAATAGTCAAAAATAGCATGACTATCAGGCTAAATCGAAAATGTCAATTTTAGTTTTTTGGTGTGGAAAAGTGGCGTTAGACACGGCTATAACTGGTACAAGTCTCATTTTTCCAAAAACAAAAATGTTCCTCTATGGGCACTTTTACGCCTATTATTTTAACATACAGTATTTAGCAAGTCAAGTGGACACTTTTTTTCAGTCATAACTTTTTACTGGATGGAGCTAAAGAAGTGTTTGACTCCCTTCCCCCTCTATGAGAAGCTAAGTAGCTCCTCTAAAACTGAGCTGATATGCACTTTTGCTCGAGGACCACTCAGTTTTCCACAGTATGGGATCAAAGTTATGTTCTGTAGCAGAGGTTACTACACAAAAGTTCGACTGCATTGTCAACACATGAGTGGTCGTAGAGCAAAAGTGCCAAAGTGCATATCAGCTCAGTCTTAAAGGGTTTCTTTACAATGGCTTTCCATGGGGCGGCGAATTACTTCTGTGGCTCAATCCAGTCAAAAGTGATGACAGAAAAAAAGAAGTTTGCATGACAATTACAGCATACGGTCTGTTATAACAGTTTGATTTCGAAGCGCAGTTGTTCCTCCAGCAAAAGTGGTTTCAGTAAAATCTAAATATTTTGGCCCAAGGTCAAAGACCCTGGCCAAAGAGAACCATTTTCCCCAAAACTACGTTTCGAACTAGTCTACAAACAGTGTACCCGAACTTGCTCGGCAGACGAGATTGTCAGATTGCTCACTTACAGAGGCAATGGATGGGGCAGTGCCAAGAGATGAAAAGACTACCATCCAACCAGTTCTGTCATCAAATGCACGCAGTGTTGGACTTTCACCAGCCTGACATTTCAGGTGCTAACCAGTTACTGTGGTACTACGCTGACCTGGAACGACAACGTTGCTTCGACGAGCAGAAAGGGGTCAAGCGCGAATCGAATCTAATTCAGGGCACCAACGAGACCATTTATGGACAAGAAGACGTGATCAAACACGACATAAACCACTGCCTGGCTTACAGGAGATTTGCAAAGTAAGTTCACCTTCAAATGGTGAGAATCCATGCACGAGGAAGTCCAAGTCCAAGTGATACCCCAAATATGGAAAGGATGGCCCAGAAGGGATTCTCCTTTTAGAGCAATGTCATCCGAGGATGTTGAGATAGACAGATAGAGAGATACAGAGCAAGAGCGATAATGATGCAAAGAACCAGAAAACTCAGCTTTTTGGGTCCCAAAACTGAGTCTCGTGGGGACGCCCAAAGCGACGGAACCACGACAAGTTTGTGACCGGAGAGGAAGACAAAGAGTTAGGAGACTTTTCAAAGTCATGATGAAGATTTTTATGTATCTGTTACCGGAAATAATGAGAACCAGGAATTCTCAGGAATGCAAGGGAAAGCTTGAGGATTCCTCGGGAAATATGACCCTGACTTGAAGATTGATGCCGCATCCATTGTGACTAGCCCAGGTTAGGGACGACTTGTCCCTGTTTCTTTATGCCAGGTTCGGAAAGTTAGGTGGAGTTCATGTCGAGACATTCCTAGGCATTTCGTGCATGGATGACTGTATTTCAGAATCCCTGCGAATCACGATTTTCCAGGAAATATTCACAATGTCTTGCAAAATCTTGAGGACTCCTAAAAGTTGTAGGAATTTTCTAGGAAATTTAGGAAGCATCTCTAGGAAGTCCTCTAATTTTCCGAGGAGCTTCATTGGGTTGAACAGAAAGTCCTCGCCATTTTTTAATCTTTTTGATTTGAGGTATTTTCTCCTTTCTTTGGTCTCTTGTTGTCATCTTGTTTCCTGGGAAGTTCATTTTGCCCCAATTGAAGCCTCTTAAAATGGATATCCCAATCTTTTTTTATCATGCCTTTCACTAAGATCTCCACGCAAAAGCAGCTCAAGAAATTTGCTTAGTGTACAGAGAAGGTGCTCAATCTGGGGGGGGGAGTGCTCGAAATTTATTTGTAAAATTCAAGAGCAACAATTTCAACCGTGCTGAATGACATAGCACTCTCGGGTCAAGCATCTGAACTTGATGGAGGCTGTCCCATGGCAATCTTACATGGCCATCAAAGAAGTTGGGAATTGGCTGAGAAGATGGACTCTTGTCAGACCACCATTTTGAGTCACCTTCACTTGATGGGATTTTGTCAAAAACTTGGGTCTTGGGTCCCCCATGACAAGAACAAGACACTGAGGCTTACCATTGCTGCTCAACATCTTGCCTGGCGCCAAGCAACACGCGCCGCAAGCAAAGATTCCTGTCCTAAATTGTCTCAGGGGATGAGAAGTGGTGCCTTTACATGAACATGAAGCACAGGAAAGAGTGGGTCCTTCCTGGGGAGATACCGCAGCCCAGGGTTGATCAAGAACTTCATCCAAAGAAGATCGTGATATTCGTTTGGAGGACTGGGAGGGCAGGGTGAAGTGGGAACTGCTTCCAGGGAATGAGACCACTGACAAGAATGTAGCACACTTGCATCAGGTGAAGGAGGCCAAAGACCAAACTCATGCCAATTGTCCTCCTACATAACAATGCCATGGCCAAAATCATCAAAGCTGGTCTTCAAGAGTTTGGTTGGGTGATTCTTCAGCATCCTCCATGCTCTCCAGACCAGGTGTCAGCGCCTTTTCCGCTTACCATCAAATTAATTGAGAGGTTTCACCCATAACAATGAGAATGAACTTTGACTGTGCAATTTCTTCAATACTGGACCCCATGATGATTGGCGAAGTGACATTGACCCGTTGGTATCAACGAGAGGTTACCTCACGTCAGAGAGGTGGGTCGAGCGGGTCGTGATTAATGTTGGGAGCCACGTCTGTTGATTAGTTTTTTTTTATGTCTATCGATAAAAACGGCAACAACCTTCTGCTCAACCCAATTGATTCTCTAGGAAATTTTAAAAACATGAAGAATTCTCAGATTTTTCTAGGGAGTGAGTCCCAAGAATTCCTGATTCCCTAAATTTTTCGGTAATCTATCATTTAAAATGATTTTTTTCCTCTCAAATTGTAATAAGACTATTTGCTTTTACCTCCCACATACACACAGCCTCTGGGAAACCTCGCAGACCTTATTCTGGGCCATTTTCGGTCTCATAGACCTGGACAATTTCGAACTGACTGGCATCAAGGAATTTACACGTTTTTCCGGCCTCCTCATGTTCGGCTCATTCTCCGTGATCAACATCATCGTGCTGCTCAACTTGCTCATCGCCATGATGAACCACTCCTACCAGCTCATCTCCGTCAGCTCAGTAAGCAGCCTCTTGCCCTCGACCGGACCCGTACGTGACAGACACATAGACTAAACAAGCACACACATGCCGTTGTGTCTCAATCAGAGAGTATACAGAATACAGTACATACAGATGAGGGATAGCAGGTGTGAAGTAGCTGTGTTCAACGAATTGCAAGATGTGTTCAACTCTTTGCTCACACCGTGTATCAGTGCTATCACGTGTGCAGCGTAGGCAGTGCAAGTCATTCATTCATTGGTAGAGGTTAGCTTGGGGTGGGGGTGGGGGTGTCCGGGCGTCACCTACGTATGTACGCACCATAACCAGAAGCTAACGTCGTTACGGCGCCCATTCAGTCCAATTCTCAATTCTTTTCTTTGCGGTAAATTTTCATGTAATATTTTCTCAGTTGAGCTCACCTCGAAATTGGAAAGCATTTCTGCTCTCCTCGTATGCACGTGGGCTTAGACCCATGAATGAAAATGGCCTGGGGGCCCCAACGATATTGCCATGAAATGTTGGATCTTTCCCCGACCAATCGGATAGCTCTCACTGAGCCCGCCATCCATATACACATGCACGTATGCTCAATGAGGATAACGACGGCAAGCGCATTCCCAAGTTGCCTGCTTTGTCCTCCGCATGCCAGAACAAAAAATGCAACAGTGTCACTGTACATACAAAGTTAACCTTCTCTACAGACATCCCATTCTTACTCAGTAGACGAACGAGTCAAGAAAGCGAGTCATTTTTGTTAGTTGTCGCGCTACTCATAACTTACGCACTTTTTTCATATCGTTGTTGCTACTCAAGCAGGACCTTGATAGTTCCTGCACAAGGCACTGCTTCCGCACTACCTACCCAGTCCCCATAGACCAAAGCTGAAGATCGCCTCCCCGTCCCCCACCCCTCTGTCTGTCCCCGTACTGTGCCAGGCTTCGAGACCAATTTCATGTTACTGAAAAGATGTGTTCTACGGGGTCAGCCCTCCTATTGCTTTGGAGAAGTCCCCCTGGGGCTTGTGACCAGCTTCACGTGAACCAAACAACTTCTATTGCGTACGTCAATTTCCCTAAATAAACCTTTCCATCCTTTTATGTTGCGGCAGCCAGGTCTTACCTTTTAAGTTCATCCATACTTCATCGGTGTGACAGAAGGTTACAACTAGGTTGCACCGAGTGCCTGAGCCAAATTGAACAGTTCCACAACTGCGCCATTGTGCTGAGAGGCTTGAAATTTCAATGACGTTTGGTGAGAAACAAAGGCACCGATGGCTCCTTTTTGTCAGCTTAGCCTCCGAAGTGAAAATGCATTCAAAAACATGTTGTCCTCCAGCTTCTATGCCAAAGGCACTCACATTCAAGCTTAGATGATCACTGTCTTGACCCAAACGGCAGCATGGCATGACCGTGCACATGCACTTGTGCTGTGCGATGTCCCAGACTGATCCAGGACATTCGATACCATATGCCCAATTACGGGACCGCTTTTCCTGGGCACTGTTATTTCAGCCGTTAGTCATTGAAGTATCACAATAAATTCTTCAATATTCAATGTCGATGTGGGACATTGGACAGTCCTAAAATGGAACCGAGGAACCAGAACTTCTGGTGCCAGGAGGGTGGGGATTTGGGGCCGAACACTTGAGGCCGTCTTCCGGCCCAGATATATCCCCTGTGGACTAGAGGGTCTGTGAAAGAGTTGCCGGCATGGCACGCTGAGAGGCTGTTCGAAATATTTCTACAGTGCACAGGTGCATATGAGTCACGTGGTGCAGTCCAAGGGATAAATACATTCAGAGGGATTGACTTCTTCGGGCACATTTTGGACACTTTTTCTAGCTAAGCTTTCTGCGTGCTGACTAAATTGTTTGTTTGTGCCTTTTTTATCCAATATCATTGAAAGTCAATAACATTGCCCACAATGGTGGATTTTTTGAACTGATCAATTTGGCTCACGGACAAGTTACACTAATAACTATTTGGTAGCAGCAACGCATGCTATTGACGCCTGCATAAGTGGTGAGCATTGCTTCGCTTGAGAATGAACCAATGCATCAATAAAGTGGTGCTTACATCAATTGAGAGAAAATTTCGTCAGATGCAAGATCTATGTCAGTTCTGAGTAGAAAAGTACTTGCTCATGACAGAGAACATAAACGAAAAACAAATCAATATTCGTTTGGCCGCTTACTTTAAAAAGAAATGAGGGAGGTTGGAGAGTCGATAGTTGCACTCTAATTTCCCAGTACCAAGCATGAATGAGCAACCCCAGAATGGAGGTTGATGCTCTCAAAACGAACTAGTCGGACTGAAATTTTAAATTGTCTTGTAACTGATATTTTTTACTATTTTTTTACTCTTTCAGGTTGTGTCGTTTTTATGAATTTAAATAATTTTTCTGGCTGTGAGAAAAACGGTTACACGCGTCCCGATTCAGCTCAGGTAGTGCCGCCAAAAGCTCCCTAGATCGAGTCATGAAGTGACAGCTTGCACGTGAATCTTCATATGAGTTCAGCCTGAGGGCCAGAGCCCTTTTCTTTCTGCTGCTTTGGAGACAAAAACATGCCTTGTCTTAAAAGCAGATTTACATAAAGTGGAGAGCGCAGATTGAACCCCCCAAAATGCACATTCAGGATGCAGAAGCGCTACTGTACCTCTTGGGCCCTTGTTGACAGCAGGAGAACGCCACCCAGAAGTCCTATATTCTGGAGGTTGCTCTCCAGGGGGCCAAAGAGCAAGTAAAACCACAAACCTGATGTACTAAATATGTGTGCTTTCGGGGCTCTGCTCATATCTTCACAGCAGGGTGACACTCCCCGGGTGCCCCCTACCGATATGCCAATTTTCGTCCAAATCGGTCCAGCCGTCTTGGGGTTGATGCGAAAGGCATTCCTCCTTCACGTGTAAGATAAGGTCATGCAGAAGCATTTTTCATTCATGTACAACCTTGACGTCATAAGGAGTCAATCACACTTGAAACCATATACTGCAATTCAGCATTTTTATTGTAAGTTACATGTACAACGGCATTTAAACTTTTCACTCTGATTGGGACACACGCCCTAAAACATCTACTCTAAAGTGGTCCTCGCGATCCAAGTGGAGCAACCTGTCCTCGGACATATGCAAGGCAAGCGAGCAAGCATTTCTATCTGAAGTCCTTCACTTCTGCGTCTTATTACCTATACTGCAGTATACTTGCTTCATGCGACTAAAGGAGACCAAACTTAAGTGACGTTCTCGGCTTTGTTGCCTGTGTACAGTATACTCTTGTGCGTGTGACATACATAGTTCGTTTGCGTAGCAACTTCCGTGCAAGTAAACTTCATTACGCGCACTATGTAGCAACCAACCGCAGAGAAGTGGCAGCTAGCTAGTGGCTCTGCAGGGGACAAATGGATGTGGCTGAACGTCATGAGTGTGCACATGGTCGGATTCAGCTTAGTGGCCGTGAGTGTCGGTCGACCTGTGTTTTAATGACAGGGCGGAGGAAGCGTCTGATTGTTGCCTTTCCTTACTAGGGATCACAGTAG
>JAAUXU010069019.1_pt1 | contig 13155 bp, 12 predicted proteins | sample 7278151 | NCBI WGS metagenome assembly JAAUXU01 (sample SAMN14350113, study PRJNA611818) | marine sediment metagenome | isolation source: surface marine sediment (1.8m) | place: French Polynesia: Moorea | collected 2018-08 | reverse complement strand
GGCCAGGAATTTGAGACAAGGGGATAAGGTACACTGCGGCGGGAGGGGGAGGTGAAGGTGCGAAGTTGCAAGAGAAAGAGTTGAAGAAGCGACTTCAGGAATTCGGCTGCGTTGCACTATTCTGTACTTTTTCCTCCTCTTCTCCGCCACACATTCTCCCAGAGGAATTTCGCCCAATTGCACAAATGGGCCATGCGCATTCCATTGACTCCCATACTTCAGAGACGGGAAAAAACAAGAATGAGGCTGATGCTGAGGCGATTCCAACGCCTCCGTTGCACCCTCTCTGACCCCACACATGGGCAGGGGGGGGATGCGGTTGAAACCCCCATGCAACCCCTAAAAATTGCACCACCCATGCACAAGGTCCTTTTGAACCGCCCATGCACCAAATTTTTGATTAAATCCTGAGCATCCCCTACCATAAAGAAAAGTCCAGGAAAAATGCATATTGAAGATAATATCATTTTAAAAAAAATTGCGCTGCACGCGCATTATTTTACAGCCCCCTTTTCATTATTCTTCTATTATTTCTAGCCAAACTGCTTTGATGCATTTTTGGAGACTATTATGTTACTAGATGAGAGAAAAATTGTGAAAGTACCCTTTCCATCCATCCCCCACCAACCTTGCTTGCTCTTACCCCCATGCAAGCCCAAAAAATTAACCCCTCCCCCCTGCATTTGGACACCGTGCCTTAGGTGGTGCCCATGTGTGTCTGACCCCCTATGCGCCGGTCGAATTTCCCCCTTTATCTCCCGGGAGTGTAAAATGTATGCAAAGGGAGGAGAAGCTCGGATGCAGCGGTCTTTCGGGCGCCACTATGTAGTAAAGTCCTCCCTCGAGACTAGGAGTGAATGAACTCTCCCTTTTTTTTCCCGGAGCATTGGACTCGGACCAAACTCGACTTTTAGGTGCTCGCCCCGTCCCATGTGCTCAACGATTTCATGGCTGTATCCTTTCGCCCCTCGGAAAAAAATGCCCGGCGACCTGAATCCATTCGGCCGTCGTCGTTCGCGGTCGATAGTACGGTAGTTCCCAGGCACAATAACTTTGAAAAGCTTTCTTTGAATTCCCACATTCCGCCAGTCATAAAGTGTGCACTTCCCCTCTGAAACGACGACCGATGCCCTTTTAAAAACCTCGGTCTCGCTGCATGTCCACTCAACTTTATTATTCTCCGCCGCCCCCATTTTCCTTTCTTTTCTTTTTCTCTCAAGGGTCCGGTGAGGGGACGGAGGGACGGAGACGGAGGAGGCAGGAATTGATGCACGCATGAGGGAGAAAGGAGGAGGAGACCTCAACGGAGGAGGTGGAAGAGGAAGAGCGGCGCATTCGCTCCCCTCCATGTCCCACTTGAAGGTGGGACAGTAAGGAGGGGGGAGGGGAAGAAGAAAGAAAGAAAGAAGAGCTGTCACGGGTCAAGCCGACAGAGAGAACGAAAGAGGAGGGGGGAGAACCTGGGGACTTGCACGGGGGAGAAAGAAAGAAAGAAAAAGATAAAACGGAAAGGGAGAAGGGAGAACAACTCCGCCGCCGTGTCCCAAGGGGGGAAGCGATTTAGCAAATTTCTCCCCCGACCGCTTTCTCTCTTCTCTTTTCCGGCGGTGACAACTCGAAGTGCTTCTGTTCTTTGTGCTCCGTTGTACTACACGTGCATGAGGGGCGGAGTGAGGGGGGGAACCGTGCCGTAAAAAGTGTGTCAGCGGAGTCACTTATCCTCCCGCTCAACAAATAAGTTGTGAAAGAAGGAACCGAAGGTTAAGCAAATTTGCGAACGAGAGAAAAAGAAACGGACCAATAATCTTTCGGTGGTGCGCCACCAAAACAGTGAACAAATTGAGAAACCTTGGACAGAATCATCAGCGGCAAGATGGTGGTGATAGAGCTCGTGTACAGGAAGGGCTCCCACGCCGGCTCCACCACCATGGGGATGGGGATCTCCGGCGCCAACGCCAAGGCGGCGTCCGCGTCGGAGAAGAGGATCCCCATTTGGAAGCAGCGACAGATGGCCGGGCTGCCTCCAAAGCTGCCCCGCTTCAGCCACTTCGTGCCGATAGAGCCGTGGACGGTCAAGAAGATCAAGCCGAGGAGGATCAGAGTCATGCCAAAGTAATGGGGGATTATTGCCTAAATTTTTATGTGTGTTTTATTCATTACCCTTTTTTGTCAGGTCGAAACGGTCCATCTTTGACGCTCCCGAGATCACCTACCGCAAGAAGAAGCCTCGGCCGCGCAGCAAGAAGCTCTGCGCGGTGGACGAGGAGGAGGGGGAGGAGATCAAGCTGGTGCTGGACATGTCCCCGGACGGGCCTACCTTCGCGGCGCTGGAGTCCATCATGATGGCGGCCAGCGAGGCCTTCGAGGCATCCGGAGGCGGGGGCAGGGGCGCCGCCAACGGGGTCAAGGGAGGCGGGAAGAGGGGGAAGGCGGGTGGCGCGGCGGGGAAGAAGGGAGGCTATGACCAACTCACCAAGCTGCTCAAGTCGGGGATTCCTGGTGAGGAAAAGATTTTTTCTTCGCTCTTCCTGGAAATTCTCTAAATATACTGTAGATGAAGCTGACAAGCCAAAAATAATGGACGAAGAAAATAAGGCAGAGTTTGTTGTTATTGATGTGGCTGTGGCTGTTGTTGTTATTGATGTGGCTGTGGCTGTTGTTGTTTCTGCTACTGCTGTAATTATGGTTAGTAAAGAAACCTCTGCTAAGTTTAAAAAAATCCTATACGAAGGCATGGAGCAACTCTTCAACGGAAAGGGCTTCAGCGGCATGACGGAGGAGGAGAAGCAGCGCTTCCTGGACGCGGTGACGGGCGAGGACGGGAAGGTGAACAGCCGCGCGGCGGCGGCGCTCATCGCGGCGGCGGCCTCGGGCGGAGACCCGGAGGTGGCCGAGAGGATCATCGAGAGGATGATGAGCGGCCTGGGCGGCGAGGACGCCGAGATCGACCCGGCCATGATGGCCGCGCTCATGGCCACCACGGCCATGGCGGCGCAGGGGGCGTCGAACGAAGAGGTATAAGAGGAGGAGAATATCGAAGCGGGAATGAGGGAAGGGGCTGATTAATGGCGAGAATTCCTTGTTTGCGACGACCGCGGCCGTTGCCCCCCTTTCCCCCCTCTTCTTTCTTTTCCTTCTCCCCGGTTCGTTATCCCCGGAACTTTATTGCCGGGTTCGCAAATGGACCTTTAAAAGGTCGGCGGGATTGGGGAGAAGGGATGCAAATTGCCCCAACTGTATATCTAGACGTCGGCCGCCGCCGCTGCGTTTTCTCTGTGGCAAGGAAGAAAAATCGAGACACGGAAATGGGATGATGATTTATGATTTCTTTGGCAGGTGCTCCGGGCGATGCAGGATGAGCTGGCCAACAGTGGACTGACCCCGGAGGAAATTTTGGCCAAGACGGTTCTGCTGCAAAAGGCCATGTCAGGAGACAACTCCCCGGCCTTTATCAACAAGTCACTGCTCAACGGTTTAAACGCAGCAGAGCTGGAGCCGAAGGACCTGGCAAAAGTAGGATTTGTTTCGACAATATTATAGGAGGAGCCGTTTAACAATATTTTTTCGTGCAGGCGCTGAGACTACAAAAGGTTTTAGCAGCGACGGGTGTTCCACCAGAAGACTTAGCAAAGTCTCTGCTAGTCCAAAAGGCCCTGGCAGACAGTGGAGTCGGAGGGGACGCGATCGCCAAGGTCTTGAACCGTCTGGCTAAAGAAGCTGGTGGGGACAAGCTCGATCTGACAAATTTAGTGGAAAAAGTTACCAAGGAGTTGGCGCAGCATGACGGTACAGTTTCGCAAGAGGACGTCGCCAAAGCTGTGGCGCTGGCAAAAGCAATAGAGGTGAAAGAAGGGGAAAGGAACATTTGAGAACGATGAGCTGGAACGGCAACCTTTTTTTCTTTGTAGAGTGGAAAAGTCCGAGGTCTGAAGAACGTCTTGGATACAATATCAAATTCTGTCGGCTCCGGCGAGGAGGGCGAGGCGCTGGTAGCCGCGGTGCTGGGAGCGGCGCTGGAGTCAGGAGACATCTCGCCCGAGTCCTTGGGAGGCGCAATGCTGGCGCAGAGAGCGGCGTCAGCCCTGGGGATTAGCGCAGACGACCTGGCAAAATCGCTGGCGTTGCAGAGAGCACTGACGGATTCTGGGATGCCTCGTCATGAAGTAGCCAACGCCATGAGTTTGGCCATGGGAATAGCACAGCAGCAGCAGCAGCAACGCGAGATAGGTGGCAAAGAGCTTGAGGAAGCCATAAGGTGCGTAAAACATACAATACTTCGCAAGAGAAAAAACTTCTTTCAAATGAAAAAGGTATAGGTAAAAGGTAAAGGCATGGTTTGTGTTGCAGTTTATTTACTGAGTACAGAGAGGTGCATTTATGGGTAAAACTTGACCAACCTTCTTGCGCTTCTTTTGCGTTTACCTTGACCCACCGGCGTACAGATGCGTCCTTTGTTGCACAATAGATGGTCCTCTTTGCTGTTGGCTGTGCCAGCTTTGCTGGTATGTTCCATCTTGATAGGTATGCCTAGGATAATAATATGCAAATCCAAAGAAGGTGAAGCAGCAGATAGCGCCGAAAATGAAGCCTACTGTCGTTTGGTACATTTCCATGTTTCCGATAATGGCAGAAAAAATATCGTGCTTGTTTTCACCTCCGGTGTAGTAGCGACGAATTAGCCAAAGGATGAGAAAAATTGGTACAAGCAGAATTAGTGCAACTATTATCCATCGCCATCTAAACCATGACATGTACGACCTTATCCGACCACCCATGGTAGGGGCAGGAGCTCCTACTACTATAGCACCAGGCGTAGGACCAATTCGCTGAACATTAGCGAATGCCACTTGCCCCTGTCCGGTGGCCAATTGCTCTTGTTCAACTCCAGCTAGGCGTTCTCTTAGGCCAGGGAGGTTAAGTCCTGGAGGAACGTCCGCCATAGTGATAGCTGTTGGATCTCCAAGTCTCCCTTCTGTGTATGCCTGGACTTGAGCTGCCTCAATGTGTGCCTGCTTCGTAATGCTCAGATAGACCAGCCTTGTGCCAACAGTTATGCCTTGGAGATTAAATGGAGTTTGAGACACTTCTCTGTTTAAGGGGATGGTGTATGCGTCTCCTGTTGATGATCTTCCTGTGTATGGATCTATCAGAGTGCCACGGTCAGAATCTACAGCGCCACCTTGAGTAAGAGCCCGCATTGTTGCTTCCTGTTGCAAACTCTGCTGCATGGAATAACTGCCAACAGTTGCAGGACCACCATAGACTGGAACAACTGGTACCGGCTCCTGGTACTGCTCGAGTCGAACAGGAACCTGTTGCATGGGTACGTAGGGAACGCCAGCGGACTTCTCACTTGGATCATGAATCACCCTGTACAATCCTTCATCAGGCTGCAGCGACTTGTCAGATTCAATTGGCTTGTCAATCCTGACAGGATAAATGCCTTCGTCTGGCCGGAGAGAAGCGTCCCCAGCCGGTCCAATTTCTTGAATGGGAACTGGCACCACTGGGCCTATGGGGGCGATGGGAACGTCGGAGAGGCGCACCGGGATCTGCTGTATGGTCTCCTGCCGCTGTATATCCACTTCCCTCAACTGTTGTTGGATGCCAATTGGGAGCTGGACCATGTCTGGCCGTGCGGGAGCCACACCTACTGGAAGCTGCACCATGCTAGCAGCATCAGGAGGAGCCACCCCAATGGGGAGCTGCACCATGCTGGGCCCAGCAGAAGCTTGAGCTGGTAGAGATTGCACAGTTTCATACTTGGCTACCGAAGTTTCCGTTTGCTGGGTGACAATGGCTGGTCCGCTGGGACCACCATATTCCAGAGCTGGTACAGTGCTGGCTACGCTCCCCGCTGCCGAGGGAGCTGCGGCGGCAACTGGCACCAGAGCCCCGGGCGCTGCTGCGACGGCGGCCTCGAACCTGCGTTTGATGGTGATCTCCTCTGATTTGAAGACGCGCTTGATGTGGACCTCTGCCGAGCCGCTAGCGGCGCCCTCCGGCATCTGGATTGTTCCGAACTGCTCCTCAGTCCAAAAGTTGGGTCCCCCTCCGAACGCTCCCTCCGAATTGGACGGTTTGTTCTGGTAGTAGAGGAGAAGGCCCATTAGCACCAATATGTTGAGGAGTGTGGGGGCCATACACAGCAGGGTGCTTCCACCAGAATCTGTCATTTTCATGTACTGGACAACAGCCAGAGCCACTGAGATGGGTAATAGCAACAATAGAGCATTTTGTATCGTCGCCTTAGACATTTCTGAAGGTGCCTTGGGACATAAACACCTTCTTGAGTTCTTTTTTCACTTGAACTGAGTTTCGCAACATTCTTTCCCAGTAAGAAAACAACAATTTGCCGGGTTAGCTCAAATATAAAATTGATTTATTTTTTTCCTGGAAATTGGGAGATGTAGGACTGCGGGAGGAAATCGGAAGAAGAGAAATAAGGGGAACTATTTGTTACACTTCTAAAGTGTAGAATTTAACATTTTTTGCTGTTGAGCGATTTTTTCTTCATAATGTTTCTCTATCTGAAAAGGTCACCTTTTGGACAAATTTTTCCTTGATAATTTTTTTTTGGGGGAAATTTTCAAATCGTTGAGGCCAGGAGAAAATTTGTTAATTAAAATGCAATAAAACAAGAAAAAACATAGGTATGGGGGATATTTTCTGGCTGGGGCATAATTTGGCATATTTTGAAGCTCTATGGGGCATATTTTTGCTCTAAACACTTGGCAACCCTGCTTCCAATTTAGAGAGTTGCGAAATGAAAGTGCTCAAGAAAAGATGTGCCAGAAAATTAGCTGAATAGCGGGATCTTTTCTACAAGCGGATTGCTGGTGGCCCAAGACCTCTGGTTACGCAAGGATGCCAGAAAAAGTGTCAAAGCCAAGAAAGCAACGTTTGGTCGACTTCATCTCGCAGCAACGGACACTAGTCTGGAGTCAAGTTAAGACTGCTGTCATGGAGATTGAATGATGTACATGTGTACTTGTGCTTTTTAACATTCTTTCCCACATGAGCTCGTAATAAACTAAACTAAACTAACTAACTTCCAATTTACGATACAAAAGTCAAAAACGCGAACTTTCGAACTGGAACTAAGTTCGATTGCATCTCTAATCCAGAACCGTATTTCTGCAGAGAGTTTGTTTACTTCTCTCTCGAGGCCAGTGATTTCTGATTTCTGTCTTCTGAGTTCTGACTTTCTGTATTAACTATTAACTTTTAAATTATTATGTGCATTTTGTCGTGTCCTCAGGCGCGTGTTGTCCGACCCGGACTCCGGCGCCCCGGGCGGCCTGCGCCCGGAGGAGGTGGAGGCCCTGTTGTCCCTGACCCGCGCCGTGTCGTCCGGCGCCAGCGACCCCGCCTCCATCCCGCCGGAGACGCTGCGGCTGCTGCAGAAGGCCATGAGGCAGCGCAGGGGGTCGGTCGACAACGTGGCCGAGACGCTCATGGCCACGCTGGCCGCGTCGGGGGAGGACAGGGAGGGGATCGCAAAGTGAGCGAGGCCAAGGTGGCTCTGGTTTTCATGTGCTAACCCTCACCTCCCCTCTCAGGGCCATGGTGAAGGCGCTGAAGGCCACTGGGGCCTCCCCGGACGAGATCGCCGGCCTGATGAGCCAGGCCCTGCATCGCGGCGGCGCCACCGACGAGGAGGTGGTGCGCACGCTGGCGGCCGCCATGGAAGAGTCCGGCGCCTCCGGCGAGGACATCGCGCGCGCCGTCAAGGAGGCCATGTCCTCCGCCATCCGCCGGGACCCCTCCTCGGCGGCCGAGCTGACGCGGGCGGCGGCGGAGTCGCTGGCCATGTCGGGGGCGTCGCCGGAGGACATCGGGCGGGCGGTGCTGGAGGCGCTCTCGCTGGGGCTGGCCGCAAATGGGGGTGCGGCAAACGGAGGGGGAGATAGCACGGATGGGCCGGGTGAGAATTCTAGTTGTCTCTGGAGATTTGAAAAGTTTCAATAGTACCAGGACATCGTGCATTTTCTCTGCATGTGATCACTCTGCTACCTCTCCCTTACCTGACTGGATATTTTATAGGACGAAGGTTTCTCCCAGGAGAATTACCATCTCTTTATCTATTCGACTGTATTGTATCATATGAAAGCCTCCTGAAATTGAGCCGCTTTTTTTCACCCCAGCAAATGGCGAATGAACAAGCCTTTTTCCGAGCCATATTTTTTCCCGTGCAGGCGGAAGCGGCGGCTCCTCGGACGACATTCTTGACATTGTGGAGACAGTGGCGGGCATCCTGGCTGACGCCGGGGCTTCGCCAGAGGACGTGGCCGCCGCCCTCAAGGCCTCCCTGGGCGCGGCAGGCGTCGCCGACAATCCAGAATTGGCCGGTGAATTGGCCAAGACCATGGCCAAGGCTCTCGCCGCCGTCGGAGCATCCGGGGAGGAGTTGGCGCAGTGCTTGAAGGAGGCCCTGGAGGAACAGGGATTCTCCAAGGACAAAGTGGCGAAGCTCGCTCTGGAAGGGTTGGCTTCTAGCGGTGCCGCCCCCGAAGATATAGCCGCCTCCATGCAGAAATTTGTAGCAGAGTCGGGTTCGTAGATGATTTCTTTTGCTATTGTAAAGATCACATTTCAATCTCGAAATTGTTCGCAGGTTTGTCGAAGAAAGAAGGACAGAAACTCGTCGTAGACGCGATGATTTCTTCCGGGGCGTCTATTGAGGAGGTTAGCAAGACCTTGGCCCACAACAGCCTCCTTGAAGCCATCGGCGAGTCCCCTGACGCCGCCGCCCGCTCCCTGCTCAACGCCATGAGGTCCAGCGAGGACATGACCCCGGAGACCTTGGCCAAGGCCCTCGGACAGGGCGGGGTCGACATGGAGACGGCGCAGAAGGCGCTCCTCTTCGAGAAGGCCCTAGGCGCGTGCGGCGCCGATCCGGAGGACGTGGCCAAGGCGCTGCTGCTGCAGAAGGCGCTGGTGGCCGGCGGGGTGCCGCCGTCTGTGGCCGCCAAGCTCATGAAGGAGATCACCTCGAAGGGGAAGCTATCTCAGGAGGAGGCCGAGGCTATGCTGAGGGAGATGGCGGAGGGAGACCTCAACTACGACGACGTCATGAAGGGACTCAAGCTGGACAAGACCCTCGCCGGCCCGAAAGGAGTGGACCTGGAACTGGTGCAGGAGGTCATGCAGGCGCTGGGAAAGAACCCGACGAAGGAGGCGCTGATTGCCGCTTCTGAGAAGCTGGCTAACTCGTTCGGGGTGGAGTCTAAGGCGGCGGCATCAGCGGCGGCGCTGCAGAAGGTTATGGCGGAACTTGGGGTGGAGGCCAGCGACGTCACCAAGATTCTGGCTGTGCAGAAGAAGATGTACGAGTCTGGCGCCAGTCCTCAGGATATCGCCCTTGCTTTCCAGGCCGCCTTCGACAGCGGCGAGGACGACGACGAGAACGGCGGCACCCTGACCCCGGAGGAGCTCAAGAAGAGGGAGGCAATGCTGGACGCTCTAACCGCCTCCGTCCTCAACTCCAGTCTATCTCCGTCGGACATCGCGGCAGGGTCAGACCTAGCAGACGCCGCCGGGTCCCACGGCATCCCGGCAGAGATGGTCAAGAGCGTGGCCATGATGCAGAAGACGATAGAGGCGGCTCTCAAGTCGCCGGAGAGGTCCGCGCGCGAGGCAGCTGCAAAGATCAGGGCTGGCGGCGGGTCGGAGGGCGAGGTGGCCGAGGCAGTGAGGGACCTTCTTGAGGAGAACGATCTGTCTCCAGAGGCTCTGACAGAAGGGGTGCTTATGCAGAAGGCAATGACAGCTCTTGGCATCAAGGCCGAGGACTTTGCCGGGGTGATGAAGCTGCAGCAAAGCATGCTGGACTCGGGCAAGTCAAAGTTGGACGTAACACAGGTATTGGAGTCTCTCATCTCCAAGGGTGGCTCAGACGTGAAGGAGATGGCCAACTCTCTCCTCTCCGCCCTTGACAGCGGCGGCAACAGGCTCAGAGAGGAGGACCTGTCAACCTTTTCCGACATCATAGCCGCCCTGGAGGCCGAGGGCGGCGACAAGGATACCTTGGCAAAATTGCGGCAGGCCTTGGCGGGGTCCAAGACGAGGGCGAACATGGCGGACGTGGTGGAGAAGGCGATGACGGAGATGGGAGTGTCGCACGATGCCCTGGCCAAGGTGGTTCTCCTTCAAAAGGTGATGGCGGACGCGGGCGCCAAGTGCTCTCCTGAGGACCTGGCTAAGCTATGCCGCATGCAGAAGGCGTTGGCGGATGCGGGTGTACCTCAAGGCGCCGTCCCAAGAGCGCTCACGTCGATCCTGGACGAGGAGAAGGCGTCACCGGCCGACAAGGCTAGATCTCGTCTCAAAGAAGTCAGTCGCAGCGGGAAGCTGGAGGTCAAGTCCGACGTGCTGGACTTTTCATCAAAGTTTGGTGACGCTTTAGACCCGAACAACCAGCACAGCGACGAGGACGTTCGGCAAGCTCTGGAGACCAGCGCCGAGGCTGCTGGCCTGACTGGGGACGACTTGGCTAGAGCCATGCTGGTGCAGAAGACGTTGGCGGCCACGGGCGTTTCTCCCGAGGCCATGTCACAGCTCGTGATGCTGCAGAAAACTCTCGCCGCTGCTGGAAAGAATCCAGATGAGATAGCGCAATTCCTATCTGACGCCGTGGGGAAGGGACTGAGCGAGAAGGACGTTGCAGACATCATGAACAGCGCTCTGTCCAATCCAGACCTGACGGAGGAGGACGTCAAGAAAATGATGAAATTACAGGAGTCCATGCAGAAAGGTCTCATGCAGGTGCCGGGGGTCTCACCAGAAAAGCTGAAGGAGGTTCTCAAACTCCAGTCTGTCCTGGAGAATTCTGGCATGTCGAAAGATGAAGTAGGAGAGCTTATGAACAAAATTACTTCTGGCAAGCTCGACGAGAAAGCGGTGGGCGACATCATGGCCAAGGCCCTCGACGGCAAGAACCTCAACAAGGAGGATCTGAGCGACATTGCGGCCGCCAAGTCTTCACTGAAGGACGGCAGTCTGGCTGGCTTGAAAGTGGACTCTTCGACTTTGAAGCAGCTCTCCGCTCTGAAAGAGAACCTCCAGAGCGCAGGAGTCTCCTCCTCGGAGATTGAATCGATTTTGGAGAAGGTATCTTCAGGCGCTCTCGGGGAAGAAGAAGCCAAAAAGATCTTGGAGAAGCTGGAAACAAAGGATTCTTCCATGCTTGACGGAGTGGGCAAGAAGATCGCGGAGGATCTCGGTGATTTGCTCACTTCCAATAAACTCCAATCAACGAACCTGAAGGCAGAAAATGTCGATTTGCTCCTAACCTTATCCAGCGCTTTGGAAAGCATGGGCAAGTCGAATAGCGAAATTCAGGAAATTATTTCAAAGGTCGTCAGCGGCGAGCTTTCTAGAAAGGAAATGAATGACCTAATCAACGACTTGGAAGAGAGCGGAGCTATTACTCAGTTACCAGAGAACTTAAAAAAGAAGCTGCCCAGGCTGACGGAGGCCCTTAAATCAAACGACCTTCAGGTGAAGAGAGAGGAGGACAGGGAAACGTTGGACGAGGTCATGTTGCTGGCCAAGGTGCTCTCTTCTTCTGGCGAGAGTGCTGATGACATAAGCAAGCTGGTAGAAAAGGCCATGACAAAGGGTCTTAGCAGCTCCGAAGCGAACAAGGCTGTAAAGAAGGTGAAGGAGGGCGCCAGCTCTTCTTCTTTAGCTCTCAGCGAGAAGGAAGTGATGGGAGCGGTGAAGAAGGTCCTCTCCTCCGATAGCAGCAGCTTGTCAAACACAGAGGTCAACTCGCAAGAGCTGGACAAGCTCTTAAAACTTTCGGACGCTCTGTCCAATGTCGGAGGCAGGAGCAAAGAAGAAGTGGCTTCCCTGGTGCAGAAGGCGGCTCAGGGCACGCTTTCGAAAAAGGAAGTCGACGCTTTGGTTAAGGATCTCGCAGCAGCCGCGGAAGCAGCTCGTGGAAAGGGCTCTGGAGTAGAAGCAGAGGCACTCAGGGCCCTTTGTGATAGTATCAAGTCTGGAGACATGAAAGTGAAGGGGAAAGTTGACGCTAACTTTGCCCAAGATATCTCCCTGTTGTCCGATGTCCTTGATTCGGCCGGTCTGAGTGCGGAAGAAAAGAGAGAACTTATCAAGCAGAAGGTGACCGGATCTGGCCTGGGTGAGGAAGACGTCGACAAGGTCTTGGGCTCGCTGGGCGAGAAGGTGGGTAAGATGGTGGAGGCGAAAAAGCAGCTTAGTGCCTTGGAGAAAGCGCTAAAGTCTGGAGATCTACAGACTAGCGGCCTCAAGAGTGACTCTGCCGACAAGGTTGCTCTCCTCGGTGAGGCTCTGTCCGCTGCCGGTCTTGGAGACGACGAGGCCGCCGAGTTTTTGTCGAAAGCAGCTAAAGGAGAACTGGGGGATAGGGAAATCGCAGAAGTCATGAACAAGCTAAGTGACAACAAAGACAAGCTTCCTGACGCCGTCAAGGAAAGGTTAGCAGATGTTGAGAAGACGATTAGGGAGGGAGCCTCTGCTCTGGCCGGTATTGGTGATCTCTCCAAAGAGGCTCTGAAGGATACTGTCGCTCTGGCTAGGGCCATGAAGAAGGCTGGAGTGAGTGACGAAGAAATAAAGAAGGTCCTGTCCAAGGCGACAGGAGAAGGCCTGACCGAAAAGGAGACGACGGCGATACTGAAGAAGGTCATGGATTCACCGCAGCTTTCGAAGGAAGAGAAGAACAAGATGAAGGAGGTCGAGCAGTCCTTAAAGAAGGGCAAGCTAAGGGCTTGCCAGGTCTCGGACGACGCCGTGGGAGCTACCATGGCCCTGCAAGATGCCCTCAAGACAGCTGGTCTAGATGATAAAAAGATTAGCAACGTTATAGCGTCCATGGCGTCTAAGAAGATGTCGGATAGGGAGGTGCAGGAGATGCTCAAGGAGGTGGCAAAAACGCACGGCTTTGATGAAAAGAAAACGAAGGATATTTTGAAGGCTGCTGAAGACGTTTCCAAGACTGGAGGTCTGCAGATGCCAAACGCCTGCGAAGAGAACATTGAACAGATGCTCTTTTTTAAAAAGGTTCTCGAGGCGAGCGGAGCCAGCAAGGAGAAGGTGGCGGAGACGCTCGCAAAGGCTGTGAACCAGGGTTTGACCAAGGGTGAAATAGGTGATATTGTCAAGAAG
>JAAUXU010011677.1_pt1 | contig 13156 bp, 19 predicted proteins | sample 7278151 | NCBI WGS metagenome assembly JAAUXU01 (sample SAMN14350113, study PRJNA611818) | marine sediment metagenome | isolation source: surface marine sediment (1.8m) | place: French Polynesia: Moorea | collected 2018-08 | reverse complement strand
TTTTTTTTTTTTTTTTTTTTATTTTTCTTTGTGTTTTTTTATTTCTATCTTTATTTTTTTTTTTTTTTTTTTTTTAATTCTTAAAAAAATACTTATTTTTTCTTGTGGTGGGGGGGGGGGGTGGGGTGAAAGCAAAATGTCAGAACGTTCTTGCCCAAGACTGACGGAAAGTAACTCACCTGCGCGCGACGACGGCTACGCTCAAAAGAGCGTGTCCGCGGCCTGGTCCAAGTCCGAGGGCTTCGCCCAGCCGTCGAGAAGAGCGTAACAGGCAGATTTCCTCGTTAGTCAGATAAGCGTTGATTAAAGACAGAACTAAGTGTGAAAAATTCCCAACTTCTTCTCTAGGGAAATTCCCCCTCCCCTTCAGGGGGGAGGGGGGGGGGGAAATGCAGAGAAGGAGATGAAGCAAAGAAGTTTGTCAAATAGATGCTGGTGGTAGAATATTTTCTTCTGCTGCTCCAAATGGCTACTTCTTAATCCTGTCTGTCTTGGCCCAGTTTGCCTGCGTTGCTCACAAAGCCGAGCAAGCGGACCGGATGAGATTTATTTCCACTTGGAGAAAAAGCAACTGTTTCGCTTCAGAGGATTTTTTTCCTTGCTCTTGCGAGACTTCTAAGTTGGCTTTAGTCATCAGCGCTTCACAGGAGAAAATCGTGCATTGACCCATTCAGCTAAAGGACGGACTTAGTTTGGCAGATTCCCGCTGGTTTTTCCCCCACCTCCAGCGCCCGCAGCGTTGACGGCGATCCTGGAATTTGGCGTGGTAGCGGACGAAACTGCCTTCGTGTCTGTCTCGCCGATAAAAAAGATTATATGACAGCGCACTTTTATCGGAGGTCTCATCTGACCCAGAAAAAAAACAAAAAAAACCCACCAGATGTTGTGTTTCTGCTCTCTTTTGAGGCTGAACAATAAAACGCTCTTTGCGCATTCTTTGTCCAGGGCAAACAAAATTATCCTACTGAAAGCACAGTAGTAAACTTTTTAAAAGCAGCCTCACTAGGTGAAGGAAGTGACGATTTTCTCTCTGCATTGCGTCATCGTCTGACATTTCATGTTAGTGCTCAGTGCAAGAAAGTCGCAGTTATTTCCGCCCCCCCCCCCCTGAAAAAAGGTGCATCTGAAATTGTTGCTGCTGAGAATGCCAAAGTTGTTTGAGACATCGTCGACCAAGGGATGGTGAGAACGTTCAGAGGTGAAACTTTCCGGAAATCATGGTTGCGTGCAGAAATGGCAGCTGTTCCGCCGTAAGAACTTTCCCTTACACTTGCAGAAATGGATAGTTGTTAGTACTTTCTGCTGTGTTTATTGCGGAATGTTTTTTTTGTCGTCATCTCGCACCTGATTTGCTTTGTGAGACGAATTCTGAAGGAAAGTCCACATTATCGAGACTCCTGCGACTTCGTACGTGCTGGGATGACTTGGAAAGTTGGGCCCCATCGATTCATAATCCCTCATCTGCTTCTCCAGATATCGTCGGGCTCAGCAGCTCTGGCTCAGTACATAACACCCACTAATTGCTAAACTTTTCCCGGATAAGAAGAACCCCCCCCCCACATGTCAACACACGCACACACATGAAACTTGCGCTCACATTTCACAGCTGAGGTTGGGGGATGAGATCGAATAGTTGGAAAGCGAGGCCGTGCCAGAATTCTGCATGGGAAATCATGTCTTCAGGGCAGCCTCGCAGGCAGCCTCGACTCCTTGAGCGAGAGAGGATTGGTGATGATCTGGTGCAGTCTGCAGTGTAATTGAATGAAGTGCTCCCCCCACCACAAAGTGCACTTCTGTCGTGCACAACAACAGCAGCAGCGGCAACAACGACAACAGCAGCAACAACATCACGCATGTGACAACGGGGACGACGAAAGCATGCATGTCGTTGCCCGGGACAACAACGAACGGGAGTGGAGCACATAAAGATGCAAATGTTCGTACGTAGTGAGCATCTGAGAACTTTTTTTCTTGCTTTATCTGGCTCCTTTTCTTGGAGGGGGGGGAGGAGGGGTGGCCTCTTTGGCATCGTTGGAGAAAAATGCGCAAATTTATTTCTTCCTCCCCCTCGTCACGCCCCTTTTGTCCACCCACTGATTTTCTTTTCTTTCCCCCAGCGAAATCTAATCGCTCGCGATTTGCGCGCAAGAGCTACTCCGGCTCTTCTTATCTTTTAGTCTCAGTGCATGAGAGAGCGAGAGGAGAAAAAAGGCCTAAGAAAGGCCTTCTGCCGGCCGCTGTCAAGACCATGAGCGTCGTCCAAGACTCCTCCTATAAAGGCAATTCTCCTACGACAATGCAAAAATGCTCTCTCTCAAGCTCTTCTGGTGAACGCTGCGAACTCTCTCATTTTTTGACACAAGAAAGTCAGTTCCACTTGTCAAATTACTCTTGGTACACAGTGGAAAAACCTCTTGCCAGGAGGGATTTCCAAATGCAACAAGGAAAATTTTTCGCGGGAATTTGGAAATTGGGGTGCGATTCTCCAGAAGTTCTGGGCAATTCCCTCAAGGTTGTGCCAGAACTGATGAATTATCACTCCTGAGCGCACTCAAGAGTTGAGTGAAGCGCTGTCCATGGTGAAAAACCTAAAACAGACCTGCTACTGACACCAGGTATTTAGTCTTTTGCCATGAGCGCACTAAAATTTCACCCAAGATCTTACTTTTCAGGAACAAAATTATATCGTCGAAAAGAAAAAAAAATAATAAACGCCAATTTCATTCGTGAAATCTCCCAGTCTACTTATGACTATAAGTTAAGAAAGTTGGCGGGTTTTTTTCCCCGAAACTTTTTCATACTTCTTCAGGAAATTTCCGACCTCGAAAAGAAGAATTTCCCAGGATTTCCTTGGAACTGTTTCCCGGGTATGAAGCCCTACTTTCTAGGCCCTATGGAGGCCGGCCCAGAATGTTCCACGCACGGTATTGCCACATCTTATAAAGAGACGAGGTCTGTCTGTTTGTCTGTTCGTCCGTCTGTCTGTCTCCCGAGATCGCTGGACAGATTCGGAGGAGACTTGGCATTTATGGATGAAGGACGCCTAGGGATGGGGGAAAGATCCCCTCTTGCCAACAATGGATGGAGTCCAATTTATTTAGTAAAAGTTATGGAATAAGACTTGGATGCTTTCCCTCTGAGCCTCCGCCAAGACCGCTCTGGTTAATAATCTCCTCCTTGAAACAGGGGCTCCCCCGACACCATCATCCCGTCCAGCCCCCCCCTCCCCTCCCCTCCCCTCCCCCAACACACGGATATGGGTCCAAAATGGGTATGGGTCCAAAATGTTTCTTTCATGGCTGATGAGGTGAGCTTAGGAATCCATTGTGCTGGCTGCGCTGCGAGCCAGAAAAAACGAGCGAGGTCCTGACAATACTTGCGCAAGTCCGAAAAGGCCTCCGTGGTCTCGACAGATGTCTAGAGACGTTCTAGACCCGCTAATTGCGAATGGCTCCATCCATTTTTTTTACTGCTTGCAGTGCGGAGTCTCCCACTTCCGTCCTTCTGACAACAGAACCTCTTTTTAGCCTTGAAAGAGATGAATCAGATGATTGCTCGTTGGAACTATTCTCGGGGGAGATTTGGGGACATTGTTCGTCTCAACCCTCTCGTCGATCTAGTAGGAGCGTAGGAGGAAAAGGCCGGTGCAGCCTTGTCTTTCTCGAGGCCTGAAGGCCGCGGGGCCTGCGAGAGTCCAGTTTGGCCTGTGCAAACGCGCCCTCAGGAAAGTGTCTTTCTCCATCGGGGCCCTTTCAGCGTGACTTCACAACTTATGCTGCATTTCCCCCCCTTTCTTCTGAGCGAAGAGAACAGGCAGGCGGTTCTGGTGTCAAAGGTCTCGGCGTTGTTGGCCCAGATCTCTCTGTTGCTGCTGTTCTTCATCTCGTTTCCACTTTTTTGAGAAAACAGAATGACTGCAGTGGTTTCATAATTTCACACTTTCTGCTCTGCCCCTTTGGGATCGCAGCAGCGTTGCTGCAGCTAAACTGGCCTTGAAAATGGAGAGGAGAAAAAGAAAACTCCAGAATTCCGCTTGTGTTTTCCCTTAAACTATCATTGCAGAGAAAAATCGGCGAAAAATCGCGGCTGACGCGACACAAAAGGAGAACGGGAAAGACATCGGAAAGTTCCGCCAGGTACCAGAGAAGCAGCTGGAGTTTCTTTTTTGTTCCTCTTTCAAGATTTGAAAGTTGTCTGTCAGCGGCAGCCCCTAATTTGACACGTGACAGCAGAGTAGATGGGGAAGAAGGAGAAAACGTGTCTGTCTCTCTTATTTCTTCGCCTCTTTGCACTCTCTCCTGAGAGGCAATCCGTGTCTGCGCCAGTGACGGGACCGGCGAAGTCGTCGTGGGCGGCCCCGACGACGACGACGACGACGACGACGACAACCATCATGGCCACGACGACTTCATGCACAACTGCCAACGGCGATGGAAGTGACGTGGCCGAGGGAGCCGGAGCGGGAGGAGGAGGGGCTGGCGGACGCTGCTGCGGCAGACACTTGGACGTACTCACAGATTCTTTTATGCTCCGGCCATAAGGGATGATCGTCAACGCCCAAGTCCAATGCCTCATCCTTCATGGCAAGAGGTCTGTTGCACCTTTTACACCCATAATCTGCCCGCCCAAGAAAAGGACAATCCGCGCCAGACTTGACTTGGTCACGCTGACCTTGGAGACTTTCCGGTCCATGCGGTGCCAAGTGAACGCACCCCTTACATCATCCCTTATCGATATTTGTTTCTGCACTTTGGGGTGGGTGCTTGGGGAGGTTGGTTCGGCCCGGCCGGACTTGGGCGGCGGGGATAAAATTATGGGCGAGAAAGCGGTTCAAGTCCACGGGAGCGTAAAATATGGGAGAAAGACTAAAGCCGCTGGCCATGGCAAAGTCTGTGTCGTCCTCGGTCCTCCCTCCCCCACCCGCAAAGAGACATCGAATCATGATTGCGATGGACATAAAATCCTTCTCCTTCTCTTTCTCGAGCTTCCTCAACTCTTAAAAAAATGCGGCTGGCTGCAGGGACCTCCATATCACCACGCCGCAGAGAGGCCTCCGCACCGTGTGAGCCGGAAAGAACACACAGAGGCTGTGTGACATTAGCAATTCTGATAGGTCCCGGCCCGGGCTGGAATATGTCATGCCCGGGTGGGAGCCGGCGCGGGCATGAAGATGCCATGTTTCACTGGGCCACGCTGGAGGGAGGATTTGTTGCCGTTCTTTGCGACTCACACACTACATACACACAAAGCCAGCTAAAGAAAGAGTAATAGTTTTCCGCAGAAAGCTGCGCAAAGCCGCACTTTAGAACAACTAACGTCTGGGGCAGAGGAACAAAGGAACAAGGGTCAATGTCAGTGGGGGGTGCAACACGTTTGAAGAAGGAGCCTAATTTGGACAAAAGGGAAGGTGGTTGCGGACACTGGGGTGGGGGTGGGGGGGAAGCAGCCTTTCTTCATCTGGCCACTGGAGGACAACAGCCAGAAATTGCCAGTTGCCCATTCGGGAGGACAAGGAAACACAGACGTTATTCACCAGGGAGGAGCAGGAGGAAAGGGTGGACTCAAGGCTCATGGGCCTTTTGGCGAGGCATTCGCCGTTGGCGTCGACAGAGGAGGAGACGCAGACAGAGAGCAACTTATGTCCCAGATCGTCAGGGCCAAAGAGAGGAGAAAATCCCACCCAACACCTGGCTGGACCCATTTTTCAGGCATGTTGAGCATTGTCCTGGCCTCGGAATCCGTAGTGAGAAGTTAATTTCTCCACCGACTCGCGTCGAAAAGGCTCTCCTCCATCTCTCTCTCGTCCGCCTTCCATCTCTGCTGCCCCCTCTCCCTCGGCAGCCAAGTCAGTTCCAGGACCTCAAGGGAGGGAGGAAGAGACAGAGAACAGATTTTTCGTGGCTCGTGCCCGTCCGCATTTTTGGGCGAGGCCTCGCGCGCGTAAAAAAAAAAAATATCTGCGGCAATTTTTGACCTCGCGAGGCTGAGGACGGGGAAGGAGCAGCCGAGGCCAGTGCCAAAGACGAGGCAGCAGCAGCAGCAGAAGAAGAAGAAGACGAAGACGAAACAGAAGAAGTGTGGTGTTTTTTTTTCTTCTTCTTCTTCTGCGCGAGGGACCCCGCGCAAAATGAAATTTAAGACCTGGGCGTTACATTGCAGAAGAGAGCTGAGAGGCCTCCTTCCCCTCCTCCTCCTCCACCGAAGTCGTCCATTTCCCCCTCGTCCACGGTCCTGTTCCTCCTCCTGACCTCGTCCTCGGCCCCCTTCGTTGCCAGTTGCCTCGGCGAAGGTCATCATAAAGGCTAATACTGTGCGTGTGTGGATTTCATAACCCTTTTCCTCCATCGTGGCTGCTGCAAGAAGAAAATAGAAAGTGACGATAAAAATATGTCGAGTGGGAGAAAAGTGGAAGCTTGTCTTTTGCCAAAGATCGAAGCAGAAGACGGATGACTGGGCTAGCTGGAGAGGGACATATTTCATCGAGACAGCCTTCATTCAATCTTGAAAGTGCTTCTTACCTACGAAATTAAAGCAGAAAGTCTTTTTTTTCTCTCTCTCACATATAGAATAATATTTCGGTCACGCGCAGCCCGTCAAACCAGACTATGACTGATGTTGTGGAAGATTCGCATTTCCTGCGACAAGGAAATTCCCAGGGAAAAGAGGAAAACATGACAGACATGAAAAATTAAGAGAGATATTCCTCTCTCTCTCTCTCTCTCTTGCCTGCACCCCACAATCTCTCTCTCTCTCTCTCCCCAAGTCCTTCCATTGAAGGACTTTTATCGTGCGACGAAGGACGGAGGAGGGGGAAAATCTCTCCACTACTTCAATATTGCCTCGTCCTCGAGGGCTGCAACGTGCAAAAATTCTGGACACAGCGAGGAAACAAGACACGATTTCACATTCTTTCTTTTTGTCGTAGTCGTTATCATAACTGCGCAAATCGTGTTCGCTAAGAGTCAGAAGTCCCCTTACAAAATTGGCAAGTCTTTTGTGTCAGAGCGAGCGAGAGAGAGAGAGAGAGAGAAACTTTTTTTTAAGAGCGCAGTTTTGCATCGAGTGCTTCGTCCTGCCTGCGCACGCGCACACGCACGCGCACACGCACGCTCCTCTCTCGGTCGGTGCCAAGTATGCAGATGATTTCAATCTCCAGGGCGGGCCTTGCCAGGGAGGACGCGGAGGCGGCGGCCGAGGCCGAGGCCAAGGCGGCAGCGACCCAAGGGCGACCCCTCAAAGACCCTTTGGTGCCGGAGCTGCCTTAAATCAAGTTAAAACAGTCGTCGATTTTGGCACCCACGAGCAAAAAAAAAAAAAGAGAGGCTTAATTAGTTCGAGCAAACTTGTTTTTCTCCTCTTCCAAGATTTTTTTCTACCCGGAGTTGCTGTGAAAAGTCACTAATATAAATATGTTAAGACAGAGAGAGAGAGAGAGTTATTGGCACTGACTGTATGAGTCAAAAAAAGTTTTTCTTCTCCGTCCTCCTTCTGACGTCTCTCGCCCCCCCCCCCACGGGACCCAGACCAGAGGGTCCCACTTATCTTTCTCTACGCCTCACACGGTAGCGCATAACCAGATCAGCGCAGCCACGACAACAGCCCCACTATATTTCAGTTATCTCTGTCAGCTTCCTGTTCCGTGATCTGGAGATAGTAATTTCTAGGTAAGAAAGAGAGAAAAAAAAAAGCTGGTGGAAAAAAGTATTTGCGACCGGACCAACTTAAGCCTCTTTGCTCTGCAACTGAGGAACGCAACTGAGGCCTCACGTAAAAGACAGGGGGGAGGGGGAAAAAAAGTTTCACTTTTCTTTGAAAGCTCTAAATTTTCCCTCCCCGAAACTTGAGCGCTGAAAAAGACTCGGCTTAAAGCGCGGGACAAACAGGACAAAAAGTGAGGGCTTTTCTGAGGGCTCCACATGCATCCAAAGCCTTTTTTTCTCGCTATCCTCCTTCAAAAGACGTACGTGAAAAAAAGTGGCCGTCTAACAAAGAAGGCAGAGAACGTGTTTGTGTGGGGAAAAGAGTCAGATGCAGACAGTAAGATATGATGGAAAGTGATGCTGCATTACATTTAGAAGTCATCTAATGCATCTGGGCAAAAAAGAGGCTGTTCTTTGAGGCTCATTGTGCGCTGACTGAGGCGCTATGGGACAAGTTGTAAGAGAGCCAGACCTCTGCTGGGTAAAGCGCACTTTCACGCGTGAAATGCGTACGTAGACCTCATCTCATCATCATTATCTGGTCGAGCAGACATCGCCATAAAAAATTTTTTTTCAACGGGATTGCTGTGTTCATGAAGAGTGAAAAGAAGAAGATGTGTTTGTCGCAGAGAAACTTTCCGACGGGTCAGGAACACCAGAAAGCTGAGGAAAGTTAGCGGGAGAAAAAGAGGGATGGAATGATATACTTGGACTGACGAAGGCATTTTAAAAAAAAAGGGACGAACTTCTCTTAGTGTTGTAAGACTCCATTATGGAACGGACAATTTCGGAGCGGGGCCTTTTGGCAGAATTGGCCAGTTACGAGCATGAACAGCCCACGAATAATCCGCCTCCTCCGCCCTCTGCGGCTGCAGTCAGCGTCATTTCCGCCAACAACACCGGCCACGACCATCGCCATCACCACCATCACCACCAGCAGCAGCAGCAACAACAGCAGCTGGTCCACCTGCACCCTCGAGTGCAGGCTCAGGAACGCATCGGCCGCGTCGAGGCCGCGCAGAGGCGGCTCAGCCGCAACCTCAGCCGCAAGGGGCGCGAGGAGAGGCGGCGGAGGCGGCTGGCCGAGCACGACGTCATCAACAGCCCCTACAGCCCCAGGAGTGACAACGACGGGGGTAATGGGAACGTGACCGGACGCGACGAAGCAGTCGACCGGTCCACACACCTTGTTGAAGTAGCACAGTGGCAACTCCATTTCCACTCATGACTTTTCTCACTGCCAAGAGTCATCAGCGATCCTGCACTTTGCATTTGCCCACGGGGGAATTCGCAGAGACGATTCTGCTCTCGCTGACTTTGATCACTATTTACAGTTTTCTTTTGAATCTCCCATTTAGTGAGGGCAGGTAAATAAATCTCAATAGAACTTGGGTCGTCGTAGGGACAAAACCTCATTTTCCACGTAGCCTCGACTTGACTTAAGCAAGTTTTCTCTGCTGACAGACGACTTTCTAAAGTCTTCGAGGTCCCCCCCGCCCTCCTGTAGTTTATATATACGTTGAAGGTTGGTCCAGGGACTCCATAACACGAGTGTCGTACATACGTGTGCAGGATATTGTCCACATTATCTGTCTCTAAAAATTCGCCTCCAGCCATCTCTGGACTTTCTGCTGGCCTTTCAATTTCTGCACATTTTTTGCTGAAGGGAGGGTCAGCAACGGACCCTCAATTTCAGCACACGCACAAGTGTTCATAAATACGTGAATGAGGGCAGCAGATGTAGTCTATGACCAAGAGAGTCCACATAGCCCTGGAGAGAGTGCATGCTCAGAGAGAGAGAGAGAGAGAAAAAAAAAGCTGGCAGATTTTTAAAGATGACCGAAGAGATCTTCCTACATAAGTCATACCAGGGATCCGTGATGTACGGACTTGTCGCAGATAACGGCGGTCCGATTGCCGGTTGGTTTAATGGGACCAGAGCTGCCAAGTAATGTTGATGGGGGAATAATTTCACGCACTGTTCAGCTGGGCGGAGGGTTGCCAAATCTTGACCGGAAACTATTCGAGAAGTGACCGCTCTAGTCAGTCACCAGTCCGTATGTCAGAGGTCCTTGGTCTCACATACTTGGCCAGGCGCAAGTACTTGTGTGTGTGTTGGGGGGGGGGGGGAGCTTTCACTCTTGTCGGGGTGTAACATAAGTAGTCAAAATGATTAATAGCGCCAGGAGTCTTAACGTTAAACTTCTGTGCTCTCTGCAGCAGCAGTTAAAAGCTTATTAAGATAGGAGGTTGCATGAGATGAAGAAAATAATGGAAGCTTTTTTTTGAGAGCTCCCGAGAAGAAAAAGATGGTCAGAGGAGCCCCCCTGATAATGGCTTTCGAATAGGGAAGCTGCGAGAGATAAGGAGAGCGAAAGAAAAGAGACGCTTGCGCGTACGACGAAAAAAAAAGGACCTCTTTGCGCTTTCGCCAGCTCGTCTGGTGCTTTCCTCCAGTTTTTTTGCTCATTTACGCAGTCTTCTTCGCTAGGAATTTCATTGTGAAGCAGCTCTGCCTTAATGACTCTTTTGTCTCTTCTCTTGCAGCCGATCCGGAGGGCCCGGGCATAGCGGCGTTCCTCCTGACCGCGCTCTCCGTGCTGCTCATCGTCGTCACCATGCCCTTCTCGCTGTGTCTTGTCATCAAGGTAAGCAAGAGCGAAAAGCACAGCCAATGCGACATCCAGAGCAACGACCGTGAAATTAGCCGATATGAACGACCGCAAGGAGCTGGAGACCCACACTGGGCAGGCAGCAAAGACACTCAAAAGGCCGCACGTGACTTGCACGTACAATAATGCGTCCCAGGTGTCGGCGTTGCTCGGTGCAATGACTGATGCTGGTACTGACGTTGGTGCTAGCATTGGTACTGATGTTGATGCTCATGCTGGTACTGATGCTCATGATGCTGATGACGCTGGTACTGACGTTGGTGCTAGCATTGGCACTGATGTTGATGCCAGTATTGGTACTGACGTTGGTGCTAGCATTGGTACTGACACTGGTGCTGACACGGATGCCGGTAGTGGCACCCAGGTGACGCGGGTTGGTCCGCTTTCACCCGCCATCGGGGACAGAAGCGCTCTTTGTCAAGGTCGTGGCAAGAAGAGTCCGTCGACATGCCAGAGCTGACCATCTGTTTGCCTCCGTTGACGCAGGTGGTGGCGGAGTACGAGCGTGCGGTGATCTTTCGCCTGGGCAGACTCCGCAAGGGAGGCTCCAAGGGTCCCGGCATCTTCACGGTGATCCCGTGCATCGACACCTATCGCTGCGTCGACCTCAGGACCGTCTCGTTCGACGTGCCGCCCCAAGAGGTGAGTGACGTCGTCAGTCAGACCTGGCAGTCGAAATGTCGGGGTCAAACCATTGAGGCGATTCGCAGATCTTGTCACGGGATTCAGTTACTGTAAGCGTGGACGCAGTCGTCTACTTCAACGTGATCGACGCAGAGCAGGCGCTCTGCTCGGTTGACGATTTCAGGTCAGGAAGGTGGTCATAGGGGTGGGCAGCTGAGCGACAAAGAGTGGCAACCCCTGTGACGTGTTAGCCTTACATACTAACAATAACAGGTTCTGCAAACCCTTCACTGACGTACATGGGGTAGCCGTTAAAGAAGGCAGAGAAAAAGAGCACCATATTCGCTAAAAGTACCTGCACACAGACTCACCAGAAACTGCATCAAACAGCTGATCAGCCACGACACCGTAATGACGCACGTTTTCTTTTTCTCCTCTCTCTCCCTCCCCCCACATTGATTTTGTACGCATCGTTCAAGATTCTGACGCGCGACTGCGTCACCATCAGCGTGGACGCCGTCATCTACTGGCGGACGTCGCATTCTGACAGAGTCATTTGCGTCGTCGATAACATAAAGTAAGAGCAAAGCAATCGAGCGAGCCAAGAAGAGATCGAGAGAAAAGAGTTGCTGCTGCACGAATGCATCAACTCCGTCAATGATTCAGTCGTTCAATCGAGTTGTAGGTAGTCAACTTATTGTACGATCGACCAAGAGACAGAGAGAGAAAAGGCCTTTGCAACCTGGAGTTCAATGCCTCGAGGACAGCAAACACCGGGCCCAAGGTTGGAAAGGCCTTGGCTGACTGTGGAAGGCCATGTTTTACATCAGATTTGTTACTCTTCCGTACACTATGGCAGAGTGCAGCGCCAGCTGCTCTGGCATCGCCACGCGAAAGTCCGGGAAAGCTCCAGAAGAACCCACTGATTGAAGGGATCAAAGGATTCAGAGGCTTAAAAAATTGTCGATGTGTCTGCTGTCATTAATGGGAACTTTACAGCAATTTTCAATCGGTACTTTTTTTCATCTTAGAACGGAATTCTTACAATCTCTTCACGTCGGAAACGCTTACTTCTGATGCAACGCACATGCGGCATTTATGTAATATGGTAGGCACCAAGAGGACTATTGTCGTACTCAAGTAAGTCCTGGTCGTGGGCTGCAAAGACTTTGCGTGGCTGAGAAGCAGCGAATCTGATGTAAAGTGGCTTTGCCCCACACTGTACTTGCTACGTAGTAGCGCCAAGACTGTGCTGTGTCCCACATTTATCGATATTTCTATATTCGATATCGATCAAATATCCCCACATTCGATGCTACATGATGAATGCCGAATTAATTGTCAAGACGATACTACACTTCATGTTTCAAGAACGTCTGTTTTACTTGAAAGTTGTTTGATACAATTCCAAAATGGTACTTCCAACATCTTTAGGTTTTCCCCGGCTTTTTTTTGGTCCGATTTCTGCTCTCTTATGGCCCGCGCGGCCCATGGGATTTCCTAGCATGATCTGCTACTTCGATTGGCATAGCCTGCCATTGTGTGATATTGCCAAATGTCAAAGGGAGATATTCGCGATATTTGATATTTTTCCAAGTATTCCGGCATTCGATATCGATACGATGCATCGCACAATCTTAAGTCGTACACATCATAAAACAGTTTCGCCAGCTACGTAGCCATCAGTGACACCCCCATTGGCTCTCGCATGATCGTGCTCTTCAAGTTCCATCCGCTCCCTCAGATTTCAGTGCAGTGCATGCCCTTTTCTACTCAATAACCTTCTTCTTCTCTTTCTCCTTGTGTACATACTATAATTTTAGCACAGTAAGGACACGATTAAGCATGCCATTACCTACCCACTGTAAGTTCGGCACACACACGCAGATACGACGCTCACACTGCCTGCATTCAGTACCTACACCTAAGTAGAGTGAACACCTGAGGTTACCCCATGGCGTAGAACTACATGACCTTGACTTCCCACAAGCAGAGCGCTGGGCAGTGTTGTTCACTCCATCCCTGTCAACCTCAGTTACTGTTCTCGAGTGGATTTTCTCCTTATTGGGGGGGGGGGGCCGGGGGGGGGGGGGGGGGTGGGGTGGGTGGTGGGGGTGGGGGGGGGGGGGTGGGGGGGGGGGGGGGGGGGGGGGGGGGGGG
>JAAUXU010088704.1_pt1 | contig 13161 bp, 11 predicted proteins | sample 7278151 | NCBI WGS metagenome assembly JAAUXU01 (sample SAMN14350113, study PRJNA611818) | marine sediment metagenome | isolation source: surface marine sediment (1.8m) | place: French Polynesia: Moorea | collected 2018-08 | reverse complement strand
TCGCCGCCCTCCGCCGGAACCCGGGCTTCAAGCTGACACAGTCCCACTCGGGCAAGTGGCTGGTGCTGGTGGTCAGCTTGTCCAAGGAGATGCCGACCGAGACAGAAACGCTGGAGACGGTCGCCGACGCCATGAGAGGCAGGGGCTGGAAGTGGATCCACCCGAACGACGAGGAATCGTTCGAGCTCCTGTTTGGAGACCTGCCGAGGAGCGTCACCAGGAGGAGGATCCGGTGCCCAAGGTCCCTGCGGGGCCTCCTGAGGACGTACGAAAAGGAGTTCCGAGATCTGCTCTCCCAAAAAGTTCCATCGCTCGAGTCAGATGGAAGCTCTCAGGTCGAGGCTTCAGAGCTGCGGTCTTCACTGGACAATGCTATCGTCACTACCTTGAAAAGCTGTACTCCAACTACGCTGAATTCCAGGATCAAGATCACACCGTCTGGAAAAGCGAAGCTGTTCTTCAAGAACAGCTGGCTTCGAAAAGTGATACCTGACAATTTGGAGGATCCTGCCCTCCAGTCCAAAGCGGCTTTCCTGCAGCACTTGTACGATAGCCCTCTGTACTACCCCAACCAGGACTGCGTTCATCTCAGGAGCTACATCGATCAAGTTTCTCCCGAGCCAAACGTGTGCAACGAGTTGGCTGCCCTTTTGATCCTAAACGGTGAAGGCATGAAAGTGGACCTGGCAATCTCCATGCTGAGCAAACCTGCCCGGATGAGGGTGAGGAACGCAAAACACCTTCAGCACTGCCTGGAGGTCAACGAGGGAAGATCCTGGTGCCGCGTTCGAGTCCAGGGACACACCTTGTACCCGATTTCCCACAAGGAGGAAGCACAGCAGAGGAGAGACGGAGAGGAGCAAAACGGCCAGAGCAACGTTCCAATAGTTCAGAATCATGCTCAAAACGAACGTGAAAGCCAGACCGACGCTCAAAGCGAACAGAGAGACTCCGAAAGCACCAATGGTGAAGCAAGCAGCCCTCTCGACGATCACATTCCGCTTCTGCCCGGTTCCCCTTTGGTTGGGTTTGTGGATTTCATCGAGGGCGACCTGTCCGTCCTAAATATACCTGGCAAGGGAAAGGCTTTGATGCACAGGTCCTACTTCACTTCCCAGGGAGCTTCTAACCTCTCTCAGCATGCCTACGCCAAGTGCTTGAACAACGGCTACCCCTTGTTCCTGCAGCTGAGTCCTTTCACGTTCGAGCAGTTCTCCTTCATCGTTATCCACGGGTGGAAGGGCAAGAGGAGCACCGTACCCACGGCAAAGAATCCGAAGTCGACCACCGTGAGTCAGTGGAAAATGCTGAAATCGGGAAAAAATGCTCAAGAAGAGGAGGAAGCCTCGGACTTGTCAGAGGATGCTGCTAGCCAAGAAGACGCGGCGGATACAGAAGGGTCGGTTGAAGCAAAGGGCCATGTAATCGACGTCTACCACGCGGAGGGCTTCGTAGTCGTCAGAAGCAAGGAGTTCCCACGGGTCCTGGTACACAAGTCGAGGCTCTTCTACCGGGGAGCCCATATAACCCAATCCGCCTTCTACAGTCACGCCAAGGTGGGCTCCTACATCGGTTTCGTCTCCGTGCAGGTGCAGGATCCCGTCGTGGACTGCAAGCACGTGGCTGGCAGGGCCTGGATTGGACAGAGACCGTATGTCTCAAAGCATCAGAACGTGGGAAGTGTCCTGGCCTCAGTGACGAAGCTGAACATCCGAGCAGTCCCGGAGGAGGCCAGTAGCAATAGTGATACCGTGGAAGCCGGGGGTGACTCTCAGAAAGAGCTGTATGGAGATGTATCGCAAGTTCACAAGGAGCGAGGTTTTGCCGTGGTGGACAGCCCCAAAGTCAACAGGGTCCTCGTGCACAAGTCCAGGCTCTACCTCCACGGGTCCAAGATCGAGGGGAAGGGCAACCCGCCGGGATCTTTCGAGAGCAACGTTAGGATCGGGATGGAGGTCGGATTCGTGGCCGTCAAGATCGACCAGCCTTTGCAGAACTGCAGCTACGTGGCCGGGCGGGCGTGGATCGGAGAGAAGCCCCCGATCGCCGAGAAGCAGGTAGTGGATTCCCTGGTGAAGGAGCTGAGGAAGGAAGAGCTGTCAGAGGAACAGAGCGGATTTGTGACCCAAGTCATAAGTCGCAAGTACAAGAAAGGCAACGGCGTCGTCAAAGACTCCAAGGGGCGCGAAGTTTACTTCCGGGAGGACCAGCTCTTCCTGGACGGGGTCTCGATAAGTAACGTCGAAAGCGGCTTCTTCAAGAATGTCAATGTGGGAACCAGAATGGGGTTCCTTGTAGTCAAAGAGGGTGGGCACCTGTGGGCGGAGCCGGCTTGGATCGGTGTTAGACCCTCCTGCGTTCCTGTCTCGATTGTCGATTCTAAAGATGGTCGCACGGCTAATTCCAAGACCGCTACTGCTGGTCAGACCGTGACTGCAAAAATGGACAGCAGCGAGGACACCACGGACACTGACTCTAGCGAGGAAGAAGGAGATGAGGACGAATTGGCCAGTGCGGTAGAGGACAAAACCGTCTCTTCTGCTTGGTCTATGCAGGGCGCCATGAAACGATTCAGCCCGGACGACATCATGGAGGGCGTGGTGATCGAAGTGCTGGACGACGACTTCGCCGTGCTGACCGCCACCCGGAGCGACGTTCACCTTGGAATGGCGGTCCTGCACAGGGACCAGATGTCCTACGGCGGAGACGATGCCAACAGGACCGGGATGTCAAAAGAGTCCTTCGCCTTCTTCGTCAAGAAGAGGATCTCGCTGGAATTCAGAGCCGTCCGACCGAAGGAGGATGTACCTGCAGCCATGTTCGTTTGTTGGAGCGCCTGGGTGGCCGGCAGCAACGACTGGCCCGGAGGAGACTTTGACGAGGACTACCACACCATGCTGGTGGAGGAGACGATCCTCAGGTGGAGGCACTACTACTCCCAGAGAAATGGCGCCGCTGCAGCTGCCGCCGTCGCTAGCACCGCCAGGTTCACGCAGGTCGAAAAGAAAACAACCCCCCAGCAAAAGCAAGCTCAAGTGTTTGAGCCAAAGCCCGCAGCCGTGCCTCCGAAAGTAGCCAAAGTAGAAGAGATTAGAGGAGACTTTGCCATCTTGAGAATTACGACGCTGGGAGGGACCTTTCTCATGCACCGGGCGTTTTTCACTAAAGGGGAGGATATGAACCTCGATCAGAAGGACTTTTCCAAGGAGCTCATGAAGAAAGACAACCTCTTCGTTCGCCCTGTGAAGCGGCAGTTCCGGGAATTTTCCGGTATCGTCGAGCACGGCTGGAAGGGCAAGAAAATGGTCATCCCGAACGACAAGGAGGGCGCCGAGGGAAAGACTATTCGGCTCTGGATGTACTCAATTTCAGACAAGGAAAACGAAACTGATATTACCGACTTGATTGAGAAGCAGAAGAAATCGGGAAGGAAAGTGTTCACAGACATCAAGAGGAGCGAAGTCAACATGAAAGTCTCCATGTTCTTCGCTTCCGACAACATGGCCTTGGTATCTCTGGACAAGAGTTTCACCGGCCAGTCTCACAGGGCCACCGCCCTCTTCCCAAGGTACGCCTTCTCGTCCAGGAGGACGGCCGAAGTCACAAAACCCTGGTTCCGGGGCACCGTCGCTTCCGACATCAACGACTACATCTTTATTCTCGTGGAAAGCCTCCTGCCGGACGTTGACTACGTGGTCCTGAGCGCCGGGTCCTCTCCAGTCAGAAAGGCTCCCACAGGGCCTCCTCACGAAAGCGACATTGTTTTGTACTCCGAGAGAGTGTGGCTCAAGAGACGGGGTGGGCCTGGAAAGGAGGATGCTAAGACTGTACCGAAGGAAGAGGAGGAAGTCATGAGCGATCGTGCGTCCACTTGTAGCTCGGGATCGACGGTGAAGAAGAACGAGGATCCCTTCCACCACGGAAGAGTGATCCAGCTCATCGGAAATGATTTTGCCGTCTTGAGCGTCAAGGATCAAGGGAGGGTTTTGGTCCACCGGGAGGCTGTAACGCGGGAGAAGCAGGCCAGCGTCAGATCTGATGAATTTGCGGAGCTCTGCAGCACCGGAAACTTGGTACGAAATTCGTTTGTCTCTCAAGCATAGTTTAGTTTCAGAATTAGTCATGTTGTTCATCCCTAGGTCACCATGCACGTTCGATCTCTACCCGCGAGCTGCCTCGACAGCCTGGGCTTCAAGTTCGCCGCCTCTCACGCCTTCTTCGGAGCGAGGAAGGCTCTTCCGGTGGCCAAGGCCCCTGTTGAGCACACGGTGGGCCAGTGGATCATGATTTACGAAGAAGCCAAAGACAAAGAGGCCCCCTCCGCCATGCAGACCATGGGCCTGCTCAAAATTGACTTCAGCCCGTTCTTCCCCTGCCAGGCTTACCTGAGGTCTCTGGTGAAGAAGCTGGTGAGGGGGTCCCCGCTGTTGGATCTAGACCTGAAAGTGTCCCGGCAGAGACCCAAACTGTTTAACTTGGACGGCCAGCCCAGCTTGGCCATCGATAACCCCTTCTTCGTCTCGTCGCTACTCAAGCTGCACTTGCCGATCTCAACCCCGGAGATCTTTGAGGATAAGGAGTTCGTGTTGCCTTTCCTGGCCTGCGGCGTCCCCAGGCTGGACCTCAACTCTGTGGGGGAGCTCCTGATCAAGGGTCTCCGGGGATACTGCGTTGGGCGCAAAGGGAGCGGCAAGGGCGGCTCCCCCGTCGCTGTCGCCCTCTTCGGCCCCGAAGGCGACGAATCTTGCTTCGAGGTGTCAGTGCCCCCGGCTCTATTCAAGATTCCTGCAGGAGGACTGGCACTCCTTCATCCCGTCATCCTGGACGTGGTGGTGACGGAGGAGGAGGACTTTGTGGTGTCAGTATCAGCGTCTCGCGTTGTGGTTGCCGATATGGTGCAGGCGGAGACCAAGCTGCGCCAAGCGCTCTGGGCAAGATACCCGGACAAGTTCATGAAGGCGGAGGCCGGGCTAACTTCGCTGACGGACGAGCCCTCCACAACCTCCGGAGCGCAAGCAACCGTGATCGCTCCTCTTGGGGCCAGCGCGCTGGATTACGAACTCATGCAACAGCGAGAGGAGGGCGGTGGGAGCCATTTTGAGGTTGAAGTTGCCATGGACGACGAGGATGCCGTGGTTTTGCCCGCGGACGATGAGGAAGAGACGCCGAGGGGAGAGCCTTCAAAGATCAAAGCCTACGTCGGCCCTCCGGCTCACACTGCCCCATCCCATCTGAGAGCGACGGCCCCTTCTCTGCGCCCCGTCGGGCCCACTGGGGAAAACGGGGAGGAGCCGGCGATGCTGCAGCTGACCCAGACGGTGGAGAGGCTGGCGTCCATCATGGGCATGGATGACGCCATCGGGGCGGCAGAGAGGGAGGAGCGGGGCGGTGGCGGTGGCGCAGGAAGAGGAGAGGGAGACAACGCATCCCTGCGCAAGGGAGGAGACAAGGACTGTGTCGTGATGTAAAAGAAGAACATGAGGAAGAAAAACTAAAAAGAAACTGTTGATTTATCAGTGCTGTGAGAAACGTCGTGGATATATGGAAAGAATATGATTGTTTTCTACTTAACTTGTGAAGAATAGTTTTTCACTTTTCTATTTTCAAAGACTTTGATTTTTTTCCTCGTTTCAGTCATGTCAGCCGCGGCAGCAGCAGCAGCGAAGGAAGAGGAGCCCCCTCCTCGCCTCTTCACCTTCCCCTCCCACCAGTCGCACATGCTCAACCTGGCAAAGATGTGCAAGGAGAACAAGGAGTTCACGGACTGCGTCATCCACTGCGTCTCCACGACGGCGGCTCAGCAGGCGGCATCGTCTTCGTCTTCCTCTCCTCCCCCCTCCACCCAGCTTAGGGCTCACCGCCTGGTGCTGGGGTCGGCCAGCAAGTTCCTCCGGCGGGTGTTCGACGAGACCCCCTCGTCGTCGCTGTCCGAGTCCACCCTGGTGGTGCCCGGGGTGCGGCCCTCCGTGGTTGAGGCGCTGTTGGACTTCCTTTACTCGGGCGAGATGCGGGTGCGGCGCGCTGACACCGCAGACCTACAGCTGCTCATCGAGACGCTGCAGATCGACCCGGAGCTCATCTCGGTGGACGAGGACGACGAAGGAGTGGAGAAAGCGGAGGACAAGGGAGAGGAGGTGCACTCCGAAGACAAGAAAGCGGTCGAGGCAAAGGAGGCGGAGAAGGAGAAGGGAGGGGACGATGCTAAAGAGCAAGAGGACGACAACGGAGAACGTGAAGATGTTGAGGAAGGAGAGAAAAAGACTGACCGCGACGGAGGTGGCGGGACCTCATCGGTGGCGCCGGTCGGTAGGAAGAGGAAGGCCAGTGGGACCGGCGAAGCAGAGAAGGAGCCAAAAGTCGGGGCCAAGAAGGCCAAGTAAAGTGTAGAAAGTATGGGACGATCGCCGTCGTCCCCTGTCCCAAAATTATTGGATAACGCATTTTTGTAAGGAGAAATTTGCGCGCGAATCTACAACGTCCTCATAAAGTATCGTCTCTCTATTTATTTGTAATACACAACAAGCAATCTCGATCGATCTACTACTGCTACTACAGAGCAGACAGTCTCTACTGAGCGGTTCATCTATATCAAGGACTTACAGCCTCCAAATTCTGTGCTGCGCGTTCAACATTTCTGCGGCGTCTTGTGGCGGTTTCGGTCTAGCATAAGGTCGTCGTTCAACAAGTCAAACAGCAGGAGAGCAACTAAGGGAAAATGTAAAACCATATCTTTGGCCGCTTTGGGAGGCGGCCAGAATTGTCAGGTACTGTGGGGATTGGGCCTTGATGACAGGTCTTGATTCTCCAGGTGTCTTTTCCAACAAAGGGCGGGAAAAGGAATACGGTTGAGCAAATCCGTCGCTTTGTGCATCTGCTGCTACTGGCTCATGAGCTGGACGAATTCTTCGTAGTCGAGATTCCCGTCCCCGTCCTTGTCTGCTTCGCTAATGAGCATGCGAAACTGGAAGAAAAGTATCCTTGTTATGTCTTCTGTGTTTATGGTGAAACTTGTCAAAAGTCGTACCTCGCTGGTGGTGAGCTTGTCGCCAATGTTCGTCATTAGTATCTCAAACTCCTTCCTCTGTATCCTCCCGCTGCCCTTCTTGTCGAGCACCCTGAAGGCAATGCGGATCATCTCCTCGTCGGTCGAGTCCTCGTTCATCTTCACAGCCATCATGTTGCAGAACTCGGGAAACTCGATCACCCCGGACCCGTCAGTGTCGAACTGGTGGGGAAGAACAAGAGTGAATAGCTAAATCAATCTTGCACAATCTTCCGCTTCCTTTTGTAGTTATGCTAGGAGAAGCAACAATTACAACAATGGCAGCAAAGGCTGCTGCAGCAGTAGCAACAACAACAGCTATTTCAGCAGTAGCAAATTCAGCAGCAGCAACATCAGCTACTTCAACAGTAGCAACAAATGCAGCAACTCACCTCGTTAACCATGTCCACCAGCTCCCCCTCGGTGGGGTTGTATCCCATTGCCCTCATGGCGTACCCCAGCTCTCGGGTGGAGATTGTTCCTCCGCCGTCGGAGTCAAACTCGTTGAAGCACTCCTTCAGCTCAGCAATCTGCTCGTTCGTCAGCTCGGCGGTGACATCCGGAGGCCGCCCGGCAGACATCCTATCTACCGGATGAGCTCAAGTTTCTCGGCCCCCACAAGACTAAAATGAGGACGAATTTTGAAATTTCTTGCAGCCCACTAAGTCCTCTTTGAGGTTCACCAAGTTTTTTGTATCGTGCTTTCTTCCAAGGGATGCAACTATCCACAATTTTTTAGCAGTCACTGTCTCACACTTAATTGTCACACGACGATAATTGTCACATGATTTCTTTTCTTCTCCTGGGGTCGCTCAGGGCCCACTAATTCAGTCGATCTGCAAGGACAAAAGGGCCATTTCATTTAGGTGCAACTTTTCTCGGAACGAAAAAAGCGAAAAAAAAGCAGCTAGCGCAGCTACATTTCGAAAAACCAAAAATCGCCAGATATTATTTCATTTTCTCGTTGCAGCAGATATTTTTCCACCAATAAGGCGAATTGCACTTTTCCGGACTGATGAACTCTTCCCTGGCTATTCGTCTACGTATTACAGAAACCCCTCAGTTCCGAGAAAAAGTACGCCTGCCCATAAATTTGCCAACAAGGAGGTCAGGAGGAGGGTGGGGGAGGGGGAAAAGACCTAATTCCCTGTTTAAAGATACAACTTTCCACGAAAAATGTCTCGCGGAATGTCCGCGGCGACGCGGGACAAGGAGGAGTGGAGATCTGGCGAGAAGTAAATTATTCCTTTCTTCGGGCAACAGTGATCGGAACTTCAGCCCATGCACGTGCTGTTCTCCTCTCTTAGTGTAGCGCCTTCAAAAATACCTAATTACCTCACTCGATGGGCCGCGGAGAAGGGGACAGAGGCGAGGAACAGCCTCTCAATCAGGGGTCTAGCGACTACCTCTTCTCAATTAGAGTTAGTTGCGCGATTTTCTTCAACAATAAGAGCCAATTTTCCACAAAATATTTTTTCTCAACGACACTCTGTCCTCCTCGCACTGCGTGAAGCAACCCTTTTTCTCTTATTTTGTTCTCCACCCGTTCTTTTTTGAGGGGCAAAGTAAGTGCCAGATCTGTTTCTTGCCGCCCTCTTCGTCCTCCCCCCTCCACCGCCTCTGTTCTCAAAGGCGGCGGCGGAGATGTGAAGGAGCTTTCACGGCAGGGAGGAGGGAAAAGCCCGTCCAGTCGCGGTTTTCTTCGCCGCCCTCCCTCAAGAACGGAGCGAGCGGAGGAGGCCGAAGTCGCCGCCGTCCTCTTTTTTACCTCATTTCGCACCGAGTTGAGTTGAGGAGAAAACACTCGCCTGCGGCGGCTTCGGAGGCAGGAGGATGAGGGGGAGGACAGGCGGCTCGAGAAAGACATGTGTAGTATAGGAGGAGTGAAGACGAGGGGCCGCGGCCTCATGTGTAGTACTAGTAGGAGAAGAAGGACACTGAAAAGAGGGAGGAGGAGACAAACGCATCACTCCCGCCGCCTTCGCCTTCGCCTTCGCCTCCTCCTTCGTTCTCGCCACTCGGTTCGCTCCTTCGCTCTTCTCTTCTTCCAGCAGGGGATGAAATAGTGGGGAGAAAGCGGAGGTGGATGAGGAGGCGGTCAAGACCCAAAAGTTCGAAGCGAGCGAAGCGGGGTTTGAGGCGCGATATATGCCTCTGCTGAGGACACCGCTCGCTGGGGAGTACAAAAGAAAGGAAAGGAGGGCAGCGTCGAGTATGAACATTCTCTGCTGCGGAGGCCGCAGGATTGGGACAGAAATATTTTTCTTTTCGCTGTGGCCATGGCCTCCCCAATGGCCCGAGGGCGTGATATTAATTCATTTCTCCTTCGATGTCCTCATGACCCCAAGCCGTGCGTCAAGTTTTTCTTTGCAGCTAAGCAATACAAACAATCACCCACACATGTATGTACGGTACACGGAAATCTCTTGAAACTGGGGAAAACATCTCACGCTCCTAAGCTCCTCGTCCGTCCCCAAGACTACCACACAGAAGGAAAAGAAAGAGGACGAGGAAAAAGAAAGGAACTCGAAAGAGACAAATGATGATGGCTCGAAAAAAAAATCTCCTTTCCCTCTTCTTCCCCGTCTCTTCCTCCCTCGGGCGCCCTGCTGGAGTCCGCCTCTCTCCTTTCCCAATGCAGGAAAAGAGGGGAAAACAACAGAAAAACGCGGAAAAGTTGCTCTTCACTTTTCGCCCACATTCCTGTTCCCTCCCCTGTAGTTTTCCGCGAATAAATAAGGTGGCAGGACCGTCAAGAGACAAAAACGGGGGGGGGGGGAAATGCTGTTGGCTGTCCTCTCCAAATCGCCCGGAAATGGAGAGGCAGCCGCCAAGGGGCGAAATGATGCGGAATGCGAAAGTCGCTGCAACGATCATTGCCTCCTTCACAGTACACATGCTTCTTCCTCGATCGCGGAGTGAGATAAAGAGGTCGGTCGTTCGGATTCGGACAAAGAATCGAGCAAGGAGAAACCGCACAGACGACAGATCGTTTGGCTAGATACCACTACAGTAGACCGCCCCGAAACATGAGGACGATTCTTGGGAGGGAGGGAAAGAGTATTTTTTACCCCGCAAGGAAAAGGGGAAATAAATTGATTTTTCAATGTCAGCCCTTCCTTGCCTTGGCTGCCTCAGTGACGCGCGTGTCTGCATACTTTCCTCCCCCTTCGGACCTTCATAGCTGAGGTAAGCGACTTTTCACCAGTGTCTACCTTTTTCGGCACTGTGCAGAGCACACACCACATCCCCCTTTCCCCATGCATAATCCTTGGCTTGTGTCACACCTCAGGGGGAGGAGAAATGGCCGCAAACACGGAGGAAGGAAGTTCCTTTCACTTATTTCCCCGAGGCGTCTGAGCGCAGAGAAGCGACGCAGCCTCCCTTTGCCTGGCAGGGCTCGGGTGACAAGGAAAACGGTGTCAGGTTCAAAAGTTGGCAGGCAGCGCAACAGGGTGAAATTTTCTCCCGCTTTCTTGAAGGCCAAGTTTTCGAAATGCCCTGTGCGCTGTGCTTTATTCCCTCTTCCAAGACTAGTTTTTTGTTCATTTGCATACGGTACAGTATACTTTTGCACTTCTTTCCAGTAGACACAAAGAACAGAATATTTTTGCTTAATGACAAGTATCGCACTGAAAAAAATAAATAAAGGGAGGGTCCATTTTTGGCCTTTCAAATCCACGCCACCAGTGGCGTCTTCTCCACGTCCCAGTAGTTTCTCCTGCACTGCCTGATGATCTCCCTGCTATAGGCCCTAAAGAAAAGAGGAGAGTTTAATATTTCTTCCAGACCTCCACTCATACTTTCTCCTCCCACCTGTAGTAATCCTCGCTGTCTTCCACCCCGTAGTAGCTCTCCGCCCACCACTTGCAGACCACCTCGCGGTCGCGATCCTCCTCGCCGGGAAGAACTGAAAGCGAGGAATGAAAAAATGCACGATGTAAATTGCATTCGCCAAAATATAATTTGTGTACCTCCTTTTCCCTCCGCCATCGCGGAGTTTTCCCCCCTCTCCTTCTTCCTCTCAAAGGATTCCCTCCTGACAAAACAAAGAGTCTGTAATTAAACGCTTTGACAAACCAATAACTGAATTGATCCACCTGGATGGGGATAGGTGCTGTATAGCAGGCTCGACCATGAGGATGCTCCTCCTCCTTGACGCCGCCCGCCGCAGCTCAAGGGAGGAGCGAGATCGGTTTGCCGCCGCCAGCGCCGCGCCGCTCTTCAGCCTGTTGCCCTCCCCCGCCTTGGTGATGTCGGCAGGTACCTGTTCCGAGATCGGCGGCTGAGCGCTGCTGCACCTACTGACGGGGCGGGAGGCGGCCCCTACTCCCAAGGTCAGGTTGCCCAGCCTGCTGAGGGGATTGGTGGTGGTGGTGGCGGGGGCGCACAGGTCTCGTTCGGTACTGTCCGAGCGGCTCAGGGCGGAGCGCTTGTGCATCTGTGGAAGGAATGCGCCAATGGGTTTTATTTTAAAGCGTCTCAAGAGTAAAAAAACCTCAGGAACGAAACCGCTACATAAATTCAGTTAATTCACTGCAACTATTGATTATCCGAATAGGGACTTGAACAGCAGTAGCACGTACTGCTACAGCAGCTACAAACAGAGCAGCAGCAACTACAACTACCACAATAACAGAAGGACTGATAGCTACAGCAACCACTGCAGCAGCAGACAAAGAGCAGCAGGGGCTACAACAGCTACAAACACAACAGCAGCAACTACAACTACCACAATAACAGAAGGACTGATAGCTACAGCAACCACTGCAGCAGCAGACAAAGAGCAGCAGGGACTACAACAGCAACAACAGCAGCAACAGCACCATCGCCAGGAGTAACCACAGCTGCAAGAACGATTGCAGCACAAGAAGAAGCAGGAGTACCACGTCCTGGCTGTCGTAGTGCGCCTTCTTTTTGCTGACGTATCCGTAGGCCCTGGCCATCCATCGCGCGATGCCCACGGCGGTGAAGAACGTCAGCGGGGTGGTGCGCCCGCCGGCGGGGGGGCGGCGGAGGTAGTGAGGGTCTGAGGTGGAAAAGTTTAAAATGGTATTTTAATTTGCTGCTTGGAACCTTACCTTTCCTCAGCTCTCCCGGCTCCCCGTGCATTGACTCGTCGTTGCGGTCGGGGTCGCTGTCGTCGTCATCATCGCCGGACGTGTCAGAAGGCTCCTCGGGGACCTGACAAAGCATGCAGTGGCGTATAGGAATAGTAAAAAATATACTTTTCAACGAACAATTAGTGTGAGAAACAATACGTAATTACCTCTGCCGTTTTAGAATCTGTGCACTAGTAAACTAATTATTTTTCCATTGCTTACCTTTAGAGATTCTTTCTTTTGGACGTCTTCGAAAGTTCCCCCTTCTTCCTCCATGTTCTCGATCCTCTTCAGTATAACAGACTGACGTAGAAGGATTCAAGTTCGGCTGTACGAGTGATGTAGCGCAACAGTGGCAGTTTCAGTCTGGTTGGGTGGGCGGGGGAAGAATGATAACATGAGACAATATCCCACTTCATCTTGACCTAGGTACTTTCGTACAGACTATGTGAAAGGATCACGAGACTCTTGCCATCACGCGGCAGCACGATTCCTCATAGATTTATCCGTATGAAACTACAGAAAATCCGAGAGGTCACGCAATTCAAGTGTACCAACACTCCAACAGAATAGATGATAGCCCGGGAGACTTTCTGTCAACGAATATCGGGAAAAGTTTCTTTCCTGAAAGTCGCGTCGTCATTCCCTTTTGATCACATCTCATTTTTCTTTCTTTCTTTCTTATTTATCAATCATAATATACAGAACATATTCTTTTTTTTAATTTAGTTGTCCCGATTTTGTAAAAGGTTGGCATTCCTTGAGGGTATTCTCATCGGTGAATATCATTGTGCATACAGCGATCCAGTCTTCCCCTCCAATGTCGTCGTCGTACGGCGATGATCAGGTATATATACTATATACTATATATACCGGCGATGATCGAGATATCTGATATCATATCCTAAGAGAAGTTGCCGGAGTAGAGGCGGAAAAGTTCCGCAAGAAAACAACATGAATCCCATGAATCCGAAAGTCAATGACCAAAACAGGGTAGAGATGGCGCAGACTTAAGTC
>JAAUXU010025908.1_pt1 | contig 13161 bp, 16 predicted proteins | sample 7278151 | NCBI WGS metagenome assembly JAAUXU01 (sample SAMN14350113, study PRJNA611818) | marine sediment metagenome | isolation source: surface marine sediment (1.8m) | place: French Polynesia: Moorea | collected 2018-08 | reverse complement strand
GGTTTTACACTCAACATTGATATATAGGCATATATAAGTAATTTTACAAAATCTCGAAAATCTCTAGTGATAAGTTTCGGTATAATATGACGCTCGATCGAAATAAAACACAATGATGATAGTATGATGGTAATCGTATCAATGAAAATAATTATCTTCTCCATTATATCCACGATGTCGAGACTCTCTTTGCTTTTGCTTTTTCTCTTGTCATTTTTTTGTTCTTGTTTCTTTTCTCCGCCACCGACTCGCCCGACACGTTTTGCAATCAATCTGCATTTTCTCTTTTTTTTTTGGCTATATAGTCCGTCTCTTCTTGTCTAAAACCATCCCACCAGCAGTTAGCTCCGCTTTGCCTCTGCAGACCTCTTCTCGTCTTTTTATCGGATCTCCGCGCGTGCTTTCGTACGCAGTTCTCCTTCTGACATTTCACAGCTCGGAAAGTTTTTTGTTGTTTTTGCTCTTTTTCTCCTCTCTCGCTCCCCGCTCCCCTACTTGGATGCTTCACTTGTGCCAGCATGACTTCTCTTCCTTGTCCTGCCCATCCTCCCAATGAAGAAAACGATTTGACACGGGAGGCGCGTTACTTGGGACCTCTTCCATCGCTCGAACAAAGATTCCTGTCCTCCACCTTTTGACAAAGTTGCACGGAAAGGAAGGGGAGAGCCTTTTTTATGGAGCATCTGTAGCCTGCTGGACTTCAGCGCCGAGAGAGGAGGAAGGTGAAGCCGCGCTTGTTGCTTCACGGCTCAAAGTTTAGCACGTACTCCCTCAACGACGGGGGCAGAGGGAGCTTGCTGGCGGTGATGGCTGGCCGCCGGTCGATGCTGTTGTAGATGGCCACGCGGGCAAGCTGGGGGAAAAAATCGAAACGAGATTCAACATTTCGGTTCCGTTTCGTGGGACGTATGAACCTTGTTACCTGTTTGAGCGTCCTTGGCTTGCTGTACATCTCCTTGATGACCGAGCACAGCGCGCTCTTTGTGGGCGTCATCCCCGTCTGCGCGTACAGGATCTTGAGGCAGGAGTAGAGCTCCTCGTGGTTCATGGCGTAGTAGTAGAGGCGGAGGATGCGGGCGAAGCACTGCTCAGGGTCCTGGATCAGCATGTCCTTGTTCATCAGGGAGTGGGAGAAGTGGTACAGGACCATGTTGGAGGTCTTCTTCAGGGGCTTCCGCGCGCCGCTCCGACCCCCGCCGCCGCCCATCCCGCCGCCGCCATAGCCCTCGGCGGAAGCGTTCTCGTTGTCCATCTTCACATTTGGATTGGCACCATACTGCGGATTCGAAAATAAATAAAAATAATGATAAACTCAAGTTCAAATTAATTTTTTTAAAAAAAAATCGCACGTACCTGAATAAGAGTTAACGTCAGATCGTATACATAGTTGAGATCAGAAGGAATTCTAGCGTTTTGCACCATGTCCATGAGGGAGTGCAGGATATGATTGAAGCGCTGACTGAAGCGGACGTTCGGGTCCAAACCGTGCTAAAAAGGAAAAAGAAAGAAAAAAGTTATTGAAGCATCCCAAATTACGGGGAAATGGCCGCTTTCCGCGCACCTGCAAAAGCAGCGTCAACAGGTTCCGAATGAACTCGAATCCCTCGTCCTTCTCTCGCTCCCTGGCCAGAGAGATGTTCTCGGAAGCCGTGAAGACGAGCACGTGAAGCGGGGTCAGGTGGGAGCGGGAGTAGCAGTTCGGGTTGGCGCCGAACTTGCACAGTATCCGCACGCAGTTCAGGTAGCACACCTGCATGGGGAAAATTCAAAGCGTGAAACTTTTTCTGCAACGGCATAAAAAGCAAAAGCTTCTTTCTCACCTTCATGGTGTGGGTGAAGTGGTGCAGCGGATCCTTGTTAATGAGGGGCACCAGACAGACCATGAGCGGGACGGACCCGTCCCTCCCCTCCACGTTGGGATCGCCCCCTTCCTCCAGCAGCATGTGCAGGAGGTCGTAGCGGAACTCCCAGTCGGTGATGTGCCGGAGCACGCAGGCTAGGGCAGAGTTGTGCGTCTGGTTTATAGAGGGGCGGGCGCCGTTCTGGAGGAGGTATCGAACGATGTGCAGCATGTCCCACCTGGTTAGGGGAGAAAAAGATCAATTACTCAAATTGTTCCATGCGCAAAACTGATCAAGAGGTCTCACCGGTTCCACGGCTGGTGGTCGTCGTGGTAGCCGTACCTCCGCTCCTCCAGCGCGTAACGGACTATCAGCACGTGCAAAGGGGTGTTGCCCAGCGAGTCCGCCTCGTTGATCAACTCCCTGAGTCCGTGCTCCATGAGCAGCTTGGCGGTCTGCAGCGTGTCCTCCGCCGTCTTCTTCCCCTGCAGCAGCACCACGTGCAGCGCCGTCATCTGCTGGGTGGACGTGCGCACCGTGGTCTCGGCGCCGCACTGGATCAGCAGCTCCAGGAACTTAATGTCGTGCAGCGCCGCCTGGTGGATCGGGTAGTACTCGTCGTAGCACTGGTTGATCTCGTCCGACCGCTCCGAGACGAGGTACTTGACGCAGTTCCACGCCCCCCTCTCGCAGGCGATGTGCAGCAGGGGCCGCTTCTGCTGCCAGGGCAGCCAGTGGTCCTCGCCCTGCTGCGCCAGGAGCTCCAGGATGTCCACCTGGTCGCCGTCGATGGCGTAGTAGATGGCGCACTGGAGCTTGTCCGAGGAGCGGCAGAAGTCCCGGTCGTCCCGCCGGGCGTTCTTGCCGCGCTCCTCGCAGTTCTGCTGGTGCGGGCCAGGCCAGCACATGCGGGCCTCGACGTCCACTCTGGCGCCGTGTTTCAGCAGAAGCTCAACCACATCTTCGTAGCTGGAATGAAAAAAAGAAATAATTGAAAAATCCATACCGTGTTGAACTTTCCCATAATTCTATTTGCTCACCCCTTCAGGCATGCAATGTGCAGCGGCAGCGAGCACGCCCCCCTGTTGATGTCAATGTTCCTGCTGAGGCACCACCTCGCCATCTCCAGGTTGTTTAACCCCACGCACTTCTGCAGCAGGTTGTAGCCCTCCTCGTTGTGTATCTGGAGTATGTTCTCCGACCTGGGGATGGTGGACAAGAGCCCGTCCAGCCTGGCCACCGTCACCTTGGGATTGGCCCTCAGCGCGTCGAAGACGGTCCTGATGTGCCTCCTCGTCTGGTCGGAGACCGTTCGGTTGTGCCCCGAGGAGAGGAGGGCGTGGCCGGACTGGAAGAAGTGCGACAGCGCCCCTCCCATGTTGCCGCAGCAGCAGGAGCAGCAGGGGGAGGATGAGGATGAGGATGAGCCCGCCAGGCTGCCGAGGACGCCGCCGCACGACGCGGAGCCGCTCGTCACCGGGCAACCGTACACTAGGTGGCGGTACGTCCACAGGTAGCGACCTGATGGAAAGAGAAAATAATATAAATTCAACAAGGCGATTTTAATATTTCGCTGCAGTACTTCCTATGAACTTTCCCCTACTTCTTTACCAATTGGAGAAATTAAAAACGTGTCACGACTACTTTTTTTTATTGTGGAGAGAAAATTTTCTTTTCTTTTCACAAAAAGGTGTTGGAAGTAAGACCATTAAATACACACCCATATACCACTGTGGTGTCTACATGTACGATGAGAGAAGCTGTAAGATTGATTGTGGCTTTGTGCTCCTTTGCTACTTTAAAATTTGAAGCAACCTTTCAGTTTAATTTTCCACATGGTTGTTTTTTAATGTTTCCGGAATGAATGAGCTAAGCTTCCCTACTGCCACCAACAAACGGGACGAGCGATCTAACTGGCTTTTGCATTTGGGGGGTTTCCCTCCGGAAAAAGGGGATACTATTCGCTGGCGTCAAAAGACAACCAGTGGTCCTGAGCAATGCCAGGTGAGTGGAAGGGGTGAAAACTAAAATAAATGTTTCGCGCCTTACGAAGCCTTCTTAACCTGCATTTTTTTCCTTAGCCCTTCAAATCGCCCTCTCAGATCCTCTCACCTTTTCTCGTCTCTCCGGGCTCGGGGCTGGCGCCGCCGGGACTCCACCCGGCGACACCCGGCGCTTATCCATTCGAAGGCCGCGACGATCAAGCGAAATTCCTATTCTCTTCTCCTAATTCCCCACGATGAAGATCTTGCGGCCGAAGATGGACTTCTCCCTGGCTTTTTTTGCCTGATCCTAGCTGGGGAGGGAGGAAGGAGGGAGCAGCCTCCCCTCCCCGTCTTCTTCCCCCTCTTTTTGCTCTCTCCTCTGGTTTGCCCAAGGGAGCAAAACCGGCCTCGCCCGGAGAAGGTAGGAAGAAGGCCCCTTGGCTCCCCCCACCCCCCTTCGTCAGAGTAAGAAGAGGCTCCTCCGCCAAGGATGGCAAGGCGGCGGAGGAGGAGGAGGGCCCCTTCGCTCCTGCCTCCTCGGCTTTCCTCTCCAGGACGACCGGAGGCGGAGAAGCGCTCTCCCCACCCTCGCTCAAAGGAGCCCCCAACCACCTGAAGGAAGGCCCCTCGCTGCTCAGACCAGAGCTGGTTGCTCCCGATGACAGTCTCTCTCTCTCTCTCCTCCAGCTCCTGCTGTTTCCTCTCCCTCGATCCCTAGCCCGACGAGCGAAGAGGCGGAATGGCTTTCTCTCCGCCGTCCTTCCGTGATCTTATGCCCTGTGAGGCCTAGGGAGAAAGAAAAAATAGGCTGCTGCCTGCTGCTGATGCTGTAGCTGCTGTTGCAGCCGCAGCTGCTGCTATACAGTCGCTGTTACCTTTGGAGGTGGAGTCGAGGCCGCCCGGTGATGAGAGCGAGTTAAGGGTGAGGAGGCACGGGACGGTCTCTACTACTCACTCCTTGGGGGGAGAAAGGCCTCTCCCCTTTGCGAGTATGTAGACTCTGCTCCTGCTGCTTCTTTTTCCTCTTGCTCCCTCACCCGAGGCTGCAGGCGAGGACGGAGGGCGGGGAGCAGCGAGGCCTACTTACTTACTCTAATGTTGTACACGGGAGTACTGTGGTACTGCAGGGGGAGCTTGCTGTGCGAGTCTTTGTAGAAGCGCAGTGCGTGTGCTAGGAGGGAGGGAGGGCCTGTTTCTTCTCCCTTGCCTATATAGGCCGACAGGTTGGTGGTGGCACAGTGGGCACGGGGAAGGGCGGAGAGACCCCGTCATATCGTAGTAGTGGGCCAGGAAGAAATAGGGGGTTTTTGAGCTTGGAGGGGAATCTAGGGAAAGAGGCAAGGAAGAAGCAGACGAAAAAAGAATGTTGCTGCGCATGCGCACAAAGGAAAACAATGTTACCAGGATGTTTTGACTTTCTGTAGCAAATATACTGAGACAGTTTCATCATTTGGGGTGTAACTTTAAGTTTCTTATTTTGTTTTGCAAGCAAACTCGATTTTTACTTTTTTCTACACGTTGTTAAGAGAACTGACAACTTATGTTTGAATCCCTTTCATTTAGCAACCCCAAAGTGCAGACCAAAACATTTTCCGCACGCCCGTCCAACTCCAAGTGGAAGGCGTGCTCCCCGTTCACGATGCTGTACTTGGTTGGCCTGGGCCTGGGCGACGCCCGCGACATCACCGTGCGCGGGCTGGAGATCGTCAAGAGGTGCGACAAGGTCTTCCTGGAGGCGTACACCTCCATCCTGACGTGCGGCAAGGAGGAGCTGGAGAAGTTCTACGGGCGGGAGGTGAGGCTGGCGGACAGGGAGCTGGTGGAGCAGGGCGCGGACGAGATCCTGGACGGGGCCAAGGACTCGGACGTGGCGCTCCTGGTGGTGGGCGACCCCTTCGGAGCCACCACCCACTCTGACCTCGTGCTGAGGGCGCGGCAGAGGGGGATCCCCCACCGGGCGGTGCACAACGCCAGCATCATGAACGCGGTGGGCTGCGTCGGGCTGCAGCTGTACAACTACGGGGAGACCGTCTCCGTCCCGTTCTGGGCCGACGGGTGGGAGCCGGAGAGCTTCTACGACAAGATCGCCGACAACCTCCGGATCGGCCGCCACACGCTCTGCCTGCTGGACATCAAGGTGAAAGAGCAGACGGTGGAGAACATGATCAAGGGCCGGAAGGTGTTCGAGCCGCCAAGGTTCATGACGGTGGCGCAGGCGGCGAAGCAGCTCCTGGCAATCGCCGAGCGGAGGAAGAATAAGAAAGACGACGACGGCGACGACGAGGACTCTTGCGGGGGCAACAAGGTTGCCTACTGCCAGGCCCTGGACGGGGAGACCCGCTGCGTGGGGGTGGCCAGGGTTGGCGCAGAGGACCAGCTGCTCCTGACGGGCAGCCTGGCTGAGCTGGCAGAGTCCGACCTGGGCGGGCCGCTGCACTCGCTCGTCATACCGGGAAAGATGCACTTCCTGGAGGAGGAGGCCATCAACATGCACCTCAAGCGGTGACTTCACGCGCAAACAATACTTTACCCTTCCATGTCGTTTTCATAAACACATTAAGATACACTATCTATTTTGGTTACAAAAACGAGGCTTCAAGTGATACTAAAAATACATTGCCGGATTTTGGAAAAACCGCACCTAGGAGCTGCCATACTTGGATTTGTTGAAGGGCATCTTCACTTTGAGTTTCTTGCTCGGCGGCGGCGGCTCCTCGACGGAACCAGCGTCGCTGTCCTGGCTGGAGTTGCCCTCCCCGGCGACCCTGTTCATGGACTGCAGCACAGAGTTGTGGGTCGTGTTGATCTGTGAGTTGGCCACTCTGCCACCGGGCAACTGGGTGGACTCCGCCACGTGTTCGGCCGCGCTGGGGTCCTCGTTCTCGTCAGTCATTGTTGTGCTCTGTGAAAGTGGAAAATGATAAGTTCTGCTCTGCTCTTCGAACGGCATAAGTCCTACCTCGTCATCTTGGGTCACGGGCTGCATTTGAGTCAGCTCGTCTGCCCTTATCCTGAAGTCCCTCGAAGCTGTGGGCTAATGAAGAAGACCATTGCAACAACTTTGCTACCAAAACAATTCAATATCAACCTATCACTACCTTAGTTCCCTCCAGCAGGTTCACCCTGCACCTGTTTCCCAGCTTGAGGACATGCCCCTCGAATGTCTCTATGCGGAAGACGAGCGTGGGGATGTCCTTCATCCTCTTGTACTTCTGGCGGGTCTTGGCGTCGCTCTTCTTGCCGCCGCCGCCGCGCCCTCCGGCCTCGATGGCAATCACGTCACGGAATATTTCCTGCAAAACAGAAAACGTGTAACGGTGGCAGCGTGGCATCCTTTCTTTGAAGTTGGCCCTCACCTCAACGTGAGAAATAAGCTCGTAGGTCTTCTTGGTGAGCCCGGTTTGTGAGCCCACCAGGGGCACCAGCCTGTCGAACTTGGAGAGGAGCACGGTGTCGGCCGGCCGGGAGATAAAGTACTTGGCTAGGAGGCCGAGTGTGTGGTAGATGCGGGAGGACAGCTTGAGCGAGCAACCCAGCAGGAGCTCAAGCCTGAAGCTGGTCTGGGAAAGTTCCTTGACGGTGTGAACTGTCCTGCTCGAAAGTTGACAGCACAACTTGATACTGCGCAGAACAAAAAATATATATATTACTGCACACCTGCCCAACAGATGACAGATCTCAGATTCGCAGTACAGGAGGTCCTTCTCCGCCTCTGCCGCCGCCGCCGCCGCAAATTCTCCCTCCTGGCTGGTGGCAGCGGCCCTCTGCTGCAGGTGCTGCCTCCTGCACCAGGACAGGCAGGTCTCGGCTGAGTCTAGGACGCCCTCCAGGTGTTCGCTCAGCAGGCGCAGGACGGTCTCGCTGGTGGACGCCGTCAGGAAGGCGAACGTGTCCACTTTCTCAACCTGCACAAAGCAAAATGACCAAACTGTGATAAAGAGGAAAAGTAAGTCATTCTCCTCACCTCGGTGGATTCGTTGAGGTCTCCTACGCACGACCTGAGCTGCTTGGCCACGTCCACTGACAGGTTTGAGGTCTCCTTCAGCGTCCGGGCGGAGGAGAAAAGTAGATCTAGCAGCGGCGCCATCACCTCCATCGAGGTGCTGGGGCACTTCTCGGCAAAGTCTCGGCTCCACTCGGATATCTTCTTGACGACGGCGAGCCCATCCTCGGAGTCGCAGTCCAGCTGGTTGAGGGCGAAGGAGAGGACCTTGATCAGGGCCGCGGTGGCCTTATGGTGCCTCCCGTCATCCTCCTCCCCTTCCTGCCTCCGGTTTACGGACCAGATCTGGTCGATGACCACGTCGCAGATCCTGCCCAGGCTGCTCGTCAGGTCGGTGGCGGATATGTCGCTGCTGGTGTCCTCAACTAGAAAGGGAGGGAATAATTGTGCTGCTTCCAAGCAACCGAAAAAAAATCCGTTTCCAGTACCTAGTTTGGTCATGAAGGCCTCCAGCTTGTGCGGGAAGTGGTTGGCGATTATGTTGAGCAGCAGCACGAGGGACTCGCTTGAGGCGAGGCTTAGGGACTCCCTCTGTTCAGAGGAGAACTCCTCTGCCACACTCTCCACGCTAGTAGTCTCCAAGCAAAACCTCAGCGCAGCCCTTTTTGAGAAAAGCCAAGTTTTAATTTGAGAGGTATTTAAATGAGCGCAGTCTCACCTGGCGTGCTTGAACCACAATTCGTACAGTTGGTCGTCCCCTCCGCCCGACTCGACGAGGACGGCGTCGGTGTTGGCCAGCATGGAGTGAAGCACCCGAGAGAGGTGGATCGCAAGGTCGCCGCCCTCCTCGCAACGAAGGGAGGACAGAGCGGAGCTGGAGGCGCCACCGCCGAGGTTCCTACACATCGAACAATGTAGCTTGTTCAATTAAATTTAGATAAGGTCAAAATGACTCACAGGAGGAGGGTGTTCAAGAAGACGGTCACGGCCTTCATCGTGTGGGCATACTCCGGCAAGTGCAGAGTGTCCTTGGGCTTCTGGCCGCCTCCGCCTCCTGATGGCTTCCTGGCGGGTCCAGCCTGCAGATCGTCGCCAGCGCCGGTGATGTCTTTCTTCTTCTTTGCTCCCGCCCTGGTTTTTGCACCTACAACTGACGACTGCAAAAAGAGAAATAATTACTATTCAAAGAAAGTTCGAAAAAGAATGTTGTAGCCTACCTTGACCAGTTCTGCCACTTCCCCGCGCCTCTTGAACAGTCCGATCAGCCTTCCGGCCTTGGCTTCGTCAGCGTCCGCTCCGTGAGTCATCAGGTAGTCCATGAGCGCCTCCAGCAGCGACTTGACCAGCGCCACCTTGGCCAGGTTCTTCTTCCCCTCGACGCTCTCCCTCCCAAAGTCCCCGTCCTTCTCGAACCCCATGTCCATGAGGTCCGCCTCGTGGTACCTCCTGGACAGCTCCTCCAGCAGGGAGGACAGCCGGTCCCGGCCGTGGAAGCTTAGCTCCTCCTGATCCAGATCGTCTCTCCTGCCGTCGTACAGCTCCTCCGACTTTGACACCAGCTGCTGTGCGCAGGAGAAGAACCACCCGAAGGAGTCCTGGACTACAACCTCTCCCTTGGAGTCCTCTTCCAGGAGTGGATCCGGGTCTAACGGCCCGCCTCCGTTTTCCAGCGGGCGCAGCGTGGCCCAGCCCATGTCGGCGGCGTGCTTGTCAAGGGAGTTGCACAGCGTGAGGCACAGCTCTGGGTTCCTCGCCACAGCCTCGTACAGCCCGAGATAGATCCTCAGCCTGACCGGGCGCGACTGCTGCAGCCCGCTCTCCACCACCCCGACAAGCTCGCTGCACAGGCTGGCGTTGACCGAGGAGGGACCGCCGCCGACGCCAGAGGAGCTTCCCATGAACTGGGAGAGGTTCCCAGAGGACTGGCTAAGCTGGGTAACCGGCAGCGGGCTGGAGATCTTGAACACCTTCATCAGCTGGAGCACCGCCCCGATCCCGATCTGCTTGATGTCGTCGTTGCGGTCGTATATTATCTTCTGAAGGGTCATGATGGTGGTATCCCGTACCGAGCGGTTGATCTGAAGAAACATGAAACTGATGAACAGAAATGCTAAACTTCAAAAATGTACCTAATTGCAGTTGCAATAAAAATATCCCCTTCTTTGTGCATATTGGTACCTTAATCAACGGAATGAGAGCGGCCAGCGTCCTCCTGGCCCCCGGAACCCCGAGCTCCTTGAGGCTTCCAACGAGGTCGCCCAGTAGACCCGTGTTCTCCATGCAGAGCGAGAGCGCCTCTCTGACCACCCTCCTGAGACAAGCCACGTACTGCGGAGGGGCGCGGAAGGTCCTGATGGCCGTGCACAGGCGGGGGACGATGTCTCGGACGGACGAGGAGCAGGAAGCGAGCGTGCGAAGCAGCACCTCGGTGCCGATGGCCCACGACTCGCGCACCTTGTGGTCCGGCCTGCCGGAGCCGACGGCGGGCGGCTTAATCTCCAGCAGGGCGAAGGCCAGGCTGACTGCGCCGCCGCCCACAACCTCCCAGCCCTGGTGCAGGTTGGTGCGCTCCACCAGTCGGCAGAGGGCGGAGCGGGGGTCCAGGGTGCCCGAGGCGGCCAGGTCGGTCCTGGCGGCAACCTGGCGGAACCAGCCGTCTCTCCGCCGCCGCCGCGCCAGCACCACGCTCCTCAGCGCGGCGGCGCGGACGTAGTCGATGGAGGCCTTGCGGTGCTCCAGGACGGAGGAGAGGGCCAGCCCCACGAACAGCTGGAACTGGCTGCCGAAGACGTTCTCGGGGATCTCGGAGCCTTGCCTGCAGATGGGGAAAATGAGCTGTCCATTCAAAATTTAATATCCATTCAAAATTCAAAGCAAGGAAGAATCTGTAGCATACTTGAGTCTCTTCATGATTTCCTTCTGTATGACGCCGGATTTCGCGGACTGGACGAGGTGAAAAGTGACGGTGCTCTCGGCTTGAAGTAGGCGTAGTTCTTCAACTTGGCGGTCTGAAAAAGGCCCAACAGGAAATCAAACTTAGTTTCCAAACAACCGAGACCCACTCCACCTGCTAGCAGATCCTCAGACTCCTCCTGGCTGCTCTCGCTCGACCCCCCTCCTCCCGCCACCTTCTTCATCCTGCGCGAGAAGAACTCTGCCAGCTCGTCCAGCATCATGGCCGCCTCCGCCGGCCTCTTGCACAGCCACGTCATGTGGTGCACCAGCGGCGGCAGCTCGTCCGGCGACGCCAGCCGCCTCACGCCCCTGCAGAGGACCTCCGCCGCCAGCGCGCCCTCCGTCGGGGAGAAGGGGGCGTCCGCGCTCATCTCCCGGAGCAGCGCGCCGAAGGCCACGGCGGCTCCTCCCCGCGGGCCGGAGGGAGACGACGACAGGGAGTGGAGGAAGAGTAGCCTGACGTCGGCGCCGGGCAGCTGGGCGGGGAGCACGCCGCGGTGGGGCCAGTCGGGCTCGGGCTCGGGCCGGCCCAGCTCGAGGCAGGGGCGGTGGTACAGATTCGTGATGAGCTAAGTGAAAAAATGCAAATATTCGAATAGGAACACACCAAAGGACCAAACTTCGAGGAAAATTTCGAAGCCCTCACTCACCCTGGCCAGGAAGGAAAACCACCTCGTCTTGAGCCGGTCCTTGCTCTCCTTTATTTCCAATCCGCACTGCCCCACCAGCCTGAGGACGTCGACCGCGGAGAGCTCTCCCTGCTCCGCCGCCAGGGCGTCCAAGGCGGAGGAGGCAGACCGGTCCGACAGAAAGTCGTTTCGCATCAGGAGCTGCAACGCCTTGGCGTGCAAGCGGTATCTCAGATCCTCCAGCTTCCTCCTGTCGTCTTCCTCATCCTGTTGCACCCTGCACGCCCTGAGGCAGTTTAGCAGTACCCTGGCCGGCCCCGCCGCGCTCTCCTCCTCCCGCGAAGCCCCCCCGCCGCCAGACAGGAGCGAGGTGGCCGCGGCCTTGAGCACCTTGTCGGGGGACTCCTTGGCCAGGATCGGGGCCAACTGTCTCGTGCGGCCGTCCTTCACCGTCTTCACGAGCCTGTCGACCTCCCCTGCGGAAGGCGCCGCCTCCCCGCCCGTCTCCAGGTTCCTGAGGGCGATCCTGGCCAGGTCCTGCACGGCGGCGAAGAACCTGCCGGCCCTCTCAGCCACGTTGGCGTCCCTGGCGGACTTGTTGGCGTCCACCGCCGTGGTGTCTTCCTCGAAATCGGCCTTCTTGCGCCGCTCCGACATCTTCTTGGCGTCTGGCCTTGCGCCGCCAGTGATGCGCCGGTCGCCACCCTTGGTGCGCGCCATTGAACCTCGTCAGGCGCCGAGTACACGCCCAGAAATTCGACCGTAACGTGACCTCGTCTTGACTTCAACCCGGCCTCAAAGCTCAAACTCGACTTTTTGGTTTGCAACTTTTCACTTTCTCGGTCTCGAAACGTTATGATTTTTGACGCTTTTTGGCGCCGGAAAAGTTGACGCAACGGAACCTGCCTAAATAAAGTCATAAGAGAGACAAACACGAAACTTCGCTGCATTAAATTCCGAAATAAAAAATGTACACACGTCAAGTACCAGTGCAGTCATTTAATGTGCACGTATCCCCAGACAGTATTACTACAATTTACATGCAGTATTGTGAAATATCTCTATTGTACACTTGTCAAGCGGTAGATGGAACTAATGCAATTGTCTTGTCTAAACCGACGCTAGGAAGAGTTCTTCAGCTTTGACAGGTTGAAGATCTGCTCCTGGATCTTCCTGACCTGGTCCAGCTCCTCCGTTTGCTCCTGCAGCTGCTTGTCCTTCTTGGCCAGCGCCTGCTCCTGGCGCCTGTTGACCGCCTGCTGCAGCGAGGACTCCTTCCGGGAGGACTCCAGCTCCGTCTCCAGCCTCTCCCGCCGGGACAGCTCCTCCTCCAGCTGCCGCTCCTTCTTCTTCAGCTTGTCCTCTCTCTTCTCCAACTTGTCCGTCAGTTCTGCAGGAAAAAACCTATCATCAAGTGGTCCATTGGACAAGTTTGGCAGTGTGCCTACCGGAATTAGCCTTAGTCTCCGCCTTCAGCTTAGCCTGGACCTCCTCGTGCACCCGCTGGTGCTCCTTGACGGCCTCCTGCAGAGCATCGTTGGCCTCCTTGTACTTGAGAGCCTTTGCCCTGATCTTTTCCCTGTCCTTCTCCAGCTCGTTGGCCTCCTCCTCCTTGGCCGCGTATGCCTGTTGTAAAACAAAGGATGTTGGAACAAAACGCATACCAAACTATGGCATTCTTTGTCTTTCACCTTCTTCATCCTGCTCCTGAACTCTGCCACCTCCTCGTGAAGGTCCGCGTGCTGCTCCCTGACCATTCGGAGCTCGTCCGTGGCAGACTGGGCCCTCAGCAGTGCAGCCCGCATAAG
>JAAUXU010005891.1_pt1 | contig 13163 bp, 15 predicted proteins | sample 7278151 | NCBI WGS metagenome assembly JAAUXU01 (sample SAMN14350113, study PRJNA611818) | marine sediment metagenome | isolation source: surface marine sediment (1.8m) | place: French Polynesia: Moorea | collected 2018-08 | reverse complement strand
TTCTACTTTGCCTTCTTCTTCTACTTTGCCTTCTTCTTCTACTTTGCCTTCTTCTTCTACTTTGCCTTCTTCTTCTACTTTGCCTTCTTCTTCTACTTTGCCTTCTCCTTCCACTTTGCCTCCTCATTCTGCTACTTTGCTTTCCCCTTCTGCCTTGCTTTCTTCCTCTTCTACTTTGCCTTCTCCTTCGTCTTCTTTGCCTTCCTCTTTGCCGTCTTCTTCTACTTTGCCTTCCTCTTTGCCGTCTTCTTCTACTTTGCCTTCCCAATTCTTCTTCTATCTTCTTCTTTGCCTTCTTCCCCTTTTTCCTCGTCTTCTACTTCGCCTTCGCCTTCTTCCTCTTCCTCATCTTTCGGAAAGTCGCGTTCGCTTGGCTGGATCTTCTGTGGCGGACAAGCGTAGAGGGGAGAAAGAAAGCGCTGCAGCCACCACCACCGCCGCGGCTGCCGCAGCCGTCGCGGCCGCGGCCGCTGCCGCGGTTGCCTTTACAGAGAAAGATGGAGAGAGAGAGGCTTTTGGCCTTCTACGCGCTCGCGCGCACGTGTGAGTGTGTGCAGCCGCTGGCTGTCAGGCCCATGTGTCTGCGACGACGAGCGCTCTCTGTACAAAATGCTGCTGTGAGAGCTTACATATACTCAACACATACGTTGTAATACATGCTACTACTGTGCTGCTGGGGCCAAGCTGACAAAGTAGAAAGGAAAGAGAGCAGAGAGAGACGAGGTAGCGACGGCACGCGCGTAGCCTCAATCCAGTAAGAAAGAGAGCTAGCAAATATACAGAGACTCTGCAACAGCCTTTATCAAAGTGAGAAGCAGCTCCAAGTGCAGCCAAGAAGGTCAGAGTGAAGTCAAAGGAAGTCCGACCAACTGAGATAATTCAAATTCTTCCGCTGTTAAGAAGAGAGTTTTATCGAAGCTAACATAAATTCATAGCTGCTGCGACCACCTGGAAGGAAGAAGGAGGAGGTTTGGAGCAAAAAGTCTCACCCACTTCATCAAAAAAGCCTTAGGCAGCAGAAATGAAGACTTAATAAGAGGCAGTGTTGACTCTACATTCAGAATCATGAGGAAAAAGCCTCGTTAGCGTTGCCAAATCGGATACAAAACTCTTCCCGAGATCGAAGAGGGAGGAAAAAAGTCTTGGCTTCGATCCGGATGACGCCAGGCAGGCTGGAGATGTCGCAGGAGAAATGGAGGGGAATGTTTGGACGGTTAAAAAATTGCAAGCGGCCAAAGAGAGGGTAAGCAAAAAAAAACAACAACCTCGAGTGTGGAGAGAGAGATTAGAGAGAGAGAAGTCGAATGTTTTCCTTTGGCGAAATTTACATCAGCCAGTCCCATCCATCCCTTTCTTCTCGGACTTGAGCCAGTAGTGGGCAAAAGTCCATCTGCAGTCGTCCCTCCATCCAGTCTCGGCCCAACTTCTGTGGCATTATCAAATCCACATACTCGGTGAGACACGTATTTGGCCCCCAAATCTAATGCTGTCTCCCATATGTGTACACATAAGCTAATTGCCACGCAGATGCACTCCTTCTTACAAATACACACACATTGTGTACGTAGAAAGATTTCCTCATACTCTCTCGTTCCCCACTCAAAGGACCTGACCTTCACTTTGATCAATTCAGCCTAGGGCAAAATTTCCTAACTTTCATCCAGCTTTTTACAATTTACTTCTTCGTAGAGAAGAGCTGAAGACAGAAAAAGGAAAGAGAAAAAGTTCGGAGCGTTTACACTAGAATAGTTTTTAGTCACATTCTACCTGCAATTGTATGTATGAAACATAGTCGGGTAAGTGATAAAGGCTAAACCAATTGAAAGCGATGAACACTTGCTCTAGAAGCAGAGACTGTATAGATTGCGACAACTCCTGGGCCCAAAATTTGTACTCTTTTAGCGGCTGCTTCTGCGGCTGCTTCTGCGGCGGCGGCTGCGGCTGCCTCTGCGGCGGCTTCTGCGGCGGCTTCTCTCCGTCCCATTCAATAAGCCTCTGGGTGGGCGGGCACCTTCCCAATTTGCAGATCAAGAGGCAATGCAAAATCTGCTCAAAAATCTTCTTTCTCACCCAATTTGGACTGGGAAAGTTGTGTGTGTGGCTTAATGGTGCGTAGGGAAAGGAACTTTCCAGAAATGTAAGAGCGAGCATTTTGCTTTTCAGAAGCATTGCATCCCCCACACGAAGTAGTATTAAGTGACTGTTGTCGTCGTCGTCGTCGCCGTCATCGCTGTCGTCGCCGTCGTATCTGGTACAAACAAGTAGTGGTAATTCCTAAGGTCACCGCGCTTCTCTACTTCGAACCTTTTTCTCCGGTGATGTCATCAATGTCAGCTCCTTGAGACACTCACATGTTACATAGAACACATGTTGTAAAATACGCACAGGGGTGTGTACCAAATATCAGTTCAACCCTTCTTCTTACCTGTTTTCCTCATTTATGCAAGTAAAGGCGACTAAATATTTGCTTAACGCTTGCTTAAGAATTGTATAACCTGGAACGTTGCTCAACAGAGTGAAATTGATTGCATTCGTGCACCTCCTACCTCAACAAAACAAAAAAAATGTAAAACAAGCTTGCAAACGCCAGTATCATAGCTTTGATCACAGAACATGACGAATGCCAGGGTGTGAAGGGTCTCTCCTTCATCGGCGCGCGCTGTACAACTTGTAGACATACGCAAACTGCGGTCGTCGTGCACAAGGCAAGAGAGGTTGGTCAAATGAACTTCCTCGTGTCTGTACCTAGTGTGAGTGCTTATTTACAAGTCCCTAATGGGAGTGACACAAGGAAGCACGAGAGATAAGAAGAACATCGGCCTCAGCCTCTGTTCGCAGATGTCATAACTTACGTACGTTACTTGCGTATGTACGTATGTACACCAGTTTTTCTCCTCAAGAACAACAAAAACAAAGGTCTGTGTGTCTGTTGGTCTTGACGTTTTTACGATACGGGTTCACAGTCACATAAGCGCTACATGCTCGAGACTTCTCTGCGTGCTGTTCTAGACTGCACACTTCCAGAGAAGTGAATGCCACCGCTGAATAAATTATGGCATCGCTGGAAAGTCAAAGCTGTGTTTCCATAGCACCACCCTCCTTTAGTCTCGCCCTCTTCCTCTGGTCCAACGCCTAAATGTGCAGCAGTTTCCCTCACTGATGTAAGTGAGCAACTACTCAGCTGCTCTAATTTAGGCATACCTAAAAATAGCCTGCACACAAGGAAATAGTGAGTGTTCACGCTTAAAAGATAGTGCACGCACACTTGGCAAAAGAAAGCTGCCTCACCCGATCATAATGTCGTTGACGTAAATGGACGAATTATGGGGCATTGCTGTCACCAGCAGGAGAACTTTCAGCAGAGGTCTCGGTAGCTGGAAAGTCATGTCCAACTTTGTTATGAATTCCTTCATTCACCAGGGACAAAGACCAGGTTTGTTTCTCCCTGCCTCATCTGGCAACGCGTTCGCACACGATCATCAAGGCAGGGGGGGGGGGGGGTAAGGAAAGAGAGAAAGGAAGATATATGGATAGAGAGGCTGTTCCACTGCATATTTGCAATCACTGCACTGCAATCCCCCGTCCCCCTATTTCATCGCATAGGCCCCAGCGCATGTGTGAGATGCGTCTTCTTCATGTGGCATCTCCGCCTTGGTCCTGCAAGCCTTTACGTGCTTTCTTTTTCTTCCTCTTCCAGTCACTTATTATGTACATAGCTTTAGATCCTCCTCTCACTGCTGGCGCCACCTCGTGGACAAGATTTTTTAGGGGATCCATTATTCACTAGAGCTTGCACCAAGCGCCACTCGAGGAACCAGCGAGCAGAATCACTCGGGCTACCGATAAAATGAATGGATTCGATTACAAAAAGAATCGAATCATCCTGATTCAGAAAGTTGATATGGGCACATCACTGAGGATTTCTTTGATCCTCTCATTATTTATTGCCTTAATATTAAAATAGTGAGTGGCTCCGGTACGCAACGGCTGAGAAGCACTTTAGACCGGCTTGTTTGGGCTCGGACAATAAAAACCCGACCCACGCCTATCTCCCATTCAAGTCAATGAATCGCGGCTCTTTTCATATTGTAATAAAGTAAATTGCGAGTCACCGAAATCTTCTACATCTTTAGTATGAGGGCTTGAAATGGATCATAATCGACAGCTGACTCCATGAACCAGCCATATTGGGCCTTTTCAATACGCTTGACGCTAAAAATGCTGAGTGTGCGATAAACCAGCAGTTGAGTAACTTCCTTCGGTGCTACATGACAACAGATATGACATGCACGTTGACATTGCCATGGTAAGAATGTACTTCCTCCCTGCTTTGACCAATTTCAAGGACGGCCCGTCTTATGTAGTGAAAGTCAGCTGTTGGTCCTCCTTGACTGGATGCTCTACTTCTGATCTCAGTGAGATCACCCTTCATTCAGACAAAAGTCGGTCTTCAACCGTTAATAGTCAATGGTCCTGCGTCACTGCTAGGGTTCTATCAAGACCGCCCGAGCTGCTTTGACGAGAGCGGCCAAAGTATTGCATGACACACGCGGACACATGTGCATCGGTGGTAAAAATGGCCGAGCATAAAGGCAGCTGTGACATTGGGCAAATCATCACGGAAATGATGTCACGACAAGTTCAGCGCAGACGAAGAATACGGTCGAAGAGACACAGGAGTTCCTTGGCGCTTGTGTGCTTGAACGAGTCGCCCAAAGATGGGGACCCAAATGCCCATGCTAGACCACTGCGTAGAACCCTTTTCCAATGAAATCGAACATGATAATAAAGTGGGTAAACACCAGTGTGCAGTTCGTGCACTCATGCGCCCCAGAGCTCCGACCGGAAATTTCCTGAGGGGCGACTGTAAAGGTCCGAGTAGAGGGGGAATATCGTTATGACTAATGGTATCATTATTATTTTCTGTTGCTACCATTACTGTTACGCTTTATGACCAGAGCAAGCACGTGTAACAATGTTGGCTTGTGTGACGATGAGCCAAACTGCCTGTGCGTGTGTGAGCACACAATTATGATGATTGAGCTGCTGCAATGGGCTGCTGGTGTGGAGAAGGCGGATGAATGGTGCCATTGAGTGAGAGAGACTTTCTTTTTCTCGTCACGATGCTGCTGAGGCTGCGGCTGTGGCTGAGGCTGAGGCTGAGGCTGAGGCTGTGGCTGCTGCTGCATGAAGGCCTTTTCACTACTTGCTCTAGACTCGGTTGGGGTTGACCACTTCAAGTAATGATCGATGAACGAAGAAACGCATTCAGGAGCGAGCGAGAGCCACGCTTGTTTGCCTTGTCCGGACTAGGGCCGACAGATTATCCGCACGTATCAACTGACAAATAATGTCTCGGCTTAGTCCAACAGTGTAGACCGGGCAGATCCACTGGGACAAGCTATTATTCTAGGGGGAGATTGACTCTGAAGTGGCCATTTTCCCCGCGTGTATTAACATGCGCTCCGGCACCGTGATCATTCATTGCTCGAACAAGTGTAGTGTAGTGATTGGGGGGGAAGTTGACTGAACATCCTTAGTCAAATAGCGTCCCTGCTGTGTACACAGCCAGCCGTCCAATCATGGTGCTGGTGCTGGCGCAGAGTACGCATTTCTCAAGAGACGACGTCCTTTGCACGTACATACATGGACATATGTAGCAGCTACCTATGCATATGTGTGTACATTTGCTCTCACGCTGACCCCGGCAGCAGCCAAAGAAAAGACCTTCACCCTGTGTGTGTAGAAAGCCAACAAACAGTCGCCAATGTGAAGAAATCTGGGTTAATGCACCAGAGAAGCGTGCGCACGAAGAAGAGGAAAAAGAGAAGCTGCCTTGGAAGGCCTTTCTCTCCGTGTGTGCGTGCGTTCGTGACGCACACTCACACATGCACATTGCTAGTGTAATCAATATATAAAAAAAGGTCTTTTGGGGGGATCGAGGCATGAAGTTTCGTGTGTGCGTGCACGTGTCTGGATAGCAGTCAGTAGCACAAAATACATGGTGGTAGCGTTACGACAAAGGCCTACACGTGAGCTCACCTTACTTTCCAGGGGAATAAAAAAAGCTTATAACTTCTCTTTTTGTTCTGTTACAGCTTATCGGTGAAAGCCCCCAACGGCTCCCTGGAAAATGCCGCGGAATTCTTCAAGGATGAGGAATGGGGGTGAGTCTCTTTTTTGTCCTTGCACTCGGCCCGCAGGCCTTGGTTGTCGTTGCTGTTGCTCTTGTGCACGGGGGGAGACGTAAGAAAGACAGATTGTGACAAATGAAGAAAGGTGGATTGTTTGGGGATACAATTTGTTGCCTGCCAGTTCTTCGCGTCCGTCATGAGGTCGCTGGTGTGCGCGGTTGCCTCGATCGCCGAAACGTCGCCTTTAAGCCAGAGATGGAGTTTATCACGCGGCCACCAGATGACAGTCAGATCAGGCCTTAGGAGGCCACGTTCTGTTTTTTTGCAAGCATCCAACCTGTTCAAACATGTCTCCTCTGATTTCGCTTCATCTGAAGGCTACAGGGTGCGGCTGCATGGATGGGGATGGTGTGAAGTCAGTCGTAGAATCTCGACATTTCCTTACTGCTCATAACGCATACGCATCATCTCAATAAGAAGGAGAGGGGAAGTATGAACTCAGCCATACTACATTGGTGATGTGTGTTTAAAGTTTGAGCCGAGCCAAGACAAGGTGAGCTGAGTAGATAAGTGCAAGAGTTGAAAGAGTTCGGTTAACTTTTAATTTCTTACTACATACGACACCATTTTTTTACTAGATGCACTGCACGCGTTGTGTCGATCAGATTATGCTCTGTCGATAGTCTGGCAATCCTTTAGCACAGTGCAATAATGCTTGAGGTCAGCTGAGTGCGATGCTCGCGATCACTTGCCCACTTACTGGCTCAAGTCAGCATGTCAGGTCGAGCTGAGCTCGAGTGCAGTTGGCATCTGTGGCCGAACTCAGTGCACTCGAGCTCAACTCAGCCCTGACAGTTTCGATCATCTCTATCTATCTGGGATGTGAAAAGAGGTTGGTAGTGTGAGGTGAAGACAGTGAGGAAATGTCGCCAGTGCTATTGTACTGTAGTGGGGAAATGGCGCGGTCTGGGGTTGTCCATAGACCATCATAAGCAGCGATTTTGTCATTCATAGAATTGCTTCTCTGTTAGACATGTTTGGAGAGTTTCGAGTGAAACCGCCTTTACTCGTGATAAGTGCGACAGTCGCGCAGTCACTTTAAGGTCACTTGTTACAAACTCTGTGCGACATTTTGACATCGAGTAACTTCAAAATATCCGTATGTGATGTGTGAAGTGGTTCCAAAATATGATGTCACCAGACGATATCAACATTTTATACATTTTTCTCCCTCTCAGGGATTGCAAGAAGAATCGGCCCTATCTAATGCCTCTACTTTCGGTTACTATTTTCTATTTTTTATTATCCCTCTTTGACCCAGTTCCAATTTTGTTCGATTTCGATGTAGTCGAGTCAAGGAATCAGGGGAAGACTCCCTACAACAGTTTCTATACAGAGAGCTCATGGCCTCCAAATGTCCCCCACCTCAGAAAAGAGATTCTTGAACGTTATCGAGTATCGACACTGATGTCGAATGGTTGTTGGAATCATCGAGGGTAGATATCGGTATCAATGTCATCAACACATCGCACAGTCCTACTTGTTAATAATACTTTTTTCAAAGTACCTTCTCGAAGTAACGTTAACGTTTGTAGTTTAAAACTCCAGGCAAATGAAATTTTGAAAACGTCGCCATGAACCCTGATCCAATGGTAGACTCACTTAGAGTATGAAGTGAGTGAGCGTCAACATGTCACTTGGCACACATGATTGTGAGCCAAAACGATGAAGCAGTTGCCCTACCATTGCTTCACAAGGTTGTACGAGCTATATTTTTAGCCGCTACTACTTTTCACTCACTTTCTTGAGCAACTTGAAATCTTAACTGTAAGAACCTAAGCACTGGCACGCAAAATGCCGAAGTACTCGTCTCAATTCAGTTCCAGTCAGTTATTTTCAATAGTGTTAGGAATTACTCGTGCACACATATGTACAAGTTGCACGTCTTCTCGACGTTTCGAAGCAGAAATCTTAAAGTCGTCTCTACTGTACTTTCCATGCGAGTTCTTGCTGCTTCAGTAGTACTGCACACTGTGTTTTACCAAACACAGCGGATGTCTCGAAGGGAAACTCATTCGGCCGCACTCTGTACTTAGAGTGGAAAGATTGACTGACATCTGTCAGAATAATACATGCGACTCTTGACATGTCTGATATCTTTGCAGAAACATTTCCAGCGCGGAGGTCAAACCGTGGGGAGATTCGTTTGAACAGCTCATGGCTAGTGACAGTGAGTCAGCATTGGACGTGGACCGCATTTGGACAGCCAGACTAAAATGTGATTCCTCCTTACTTTTCAGAGGGGCGAAAGGTTTTTCGCGCCTTCCTTCGTTGCGAGTACAGCGAGGAAAACATCCTCTTCTGGCTGGCCTGCGAGGACCTCAAGAAGGAGCGATGTCCAGAGCTCATAGAGGAGAAGGCCAGGATCATCTACGAGGACTACGTGTCGATCCTTTCGCCCAGAGAGGTAAAGAAGTGTTTGAGGCACAAATATTCGTCCAACAAGAGCACCATTAATCAATTAAGAACTTCTGGTGCCATCATCATCCATCGTGTCAGTTCTGGCATCCGTCACTTACATTTTTGGGCTGTACCAGCGTGAGCACTCTTACAGACACACGCTCAGTTTGGCGGGTTGGCGCTGAGTGCCTTTTGAGAGGTAAAAGCAGCCCTAGAAGAAGTACGCAAAAGTTTAGGACGTGGACATCTTGAAGGTTTCTTCACTCATTACCTCATCCATTGATGAGCAGTCAAAAGCAATGGGGATGCCCGAGAACAGCGTGTGCCCAGACCAAAATCCAACTTGTAGACGTGAGATCGCTGAAGGTCATGTGTCTTCTTTAGGTCAGCCTGGACTCGCGCGTGCGCGAGATCATCAACCGGAACATGATCTCTCCTTCTCAGCACACTTTCGACGAGGCTCAGCTGCAGATCTACACGCTCATGCACAGGGATTCGTACCCAAGGTTCGTCAACTCGCCCACCTACAAAGAGCTGCTCAAGGTCTGCGGGATGCGTGAAGCCGCGGCAGCCGGTGGAAACGGCCCGGAACCGCCCGGAGGTGGCGGAGGCGGTGGAGGAGGGGGAGTTGGAATTGGAGGAGGCGGCGGAGAAGGAGGAGGAAGAGGAGGAGCTCCGCCATAAGAATGAGGCTCTACCCATAAAGCAAAAATCTCTCGGCCTAAAAGAGCTGCACCTTGCACATCTTATGTGCTTTCCACACACTCACTCACAGACACACACACACACACACACACACACACACACACACACACACAAATGCTTCCTATGACGACAAAGACGGAGTACGTGTGCAAACGGTAATTTATTCCCCTCTGGGACCACAGAGGATGCCTGGAAGAGGAAGAAGAAGAAGAAAAAGCAACGTGAGTGGGCCAGAGATGAGGGAAAAGACACAAAAGACTATTTTTTTCTCTAGTCGTCGTCGCCGTTGACGTCGTCGTCGCCGTCGTCGTCGCTGTCGCAGTCGTCGTCGTCGTCGCCGCCACCGTCGTCGTCGTCGTTATGTCAGTCTTCACCCAAGAGAAAAAAGAGAAAGAGTCTGACATGAACTTTGTGGTCAACGCGACGGAGTCAAAATATCACACGCGCGGTGGCGAGAGGAAATTCGGGTACAAGCGCGCGTTCTTCTATTGCTATTTCTATTGCTATTGTATTTTAGAGAGTAGTCGTATGTGTAGGAACGACTTGCGTACTGTACCTATTATTACATCGAACGACGTCAAAAGAAGAGCACGGGCATTTTGGGCCGTCAATAACGAAGATGTGTGGATAAATGGGTGTTTTTAGTCTCTGCCAGAAGTTTCATTGCATTTTTCCCGCAGATTCATAGAGCAACAAAACCGTTCTACACAAACACATACGCATACACATTTAGACACACTCACACCGACACACAGAGAGACAGACAAAGAAACACATTAGAACTTTCTCGAGGCATGATTAGTTAGACATTTGGCGTTTTAAGCCATGTAACGTATATGTACTAGATCTATACTATATACTAGAGAGACAAAAACCACGCGCACGCTACACAGAAAAAGTTTCTCTACTATATTTCTCATGTCATTTGATGTTGTATTCAATGTATTACCTCTAATAGCTAAAAAAAAAAAAATAAGAGAATTCTATCACACTTTGACCGAGTTCCTACCACGTCTTCGATCGACCTAGCTTGAAGGAAAACCAATGCTTTAGTTCTGTACTGTGTGAGTCGAAAACGACGTCACTGTGATGACTCCTTTTCGCGTTTCAAATTTCTTTGGACATGTCTGCGACCCTCCCAATGCCACGCCTTCTCTGCCCCACCCACCTTCCTTCTCGCGGACATCCTTTTCGGCTCACACAGTCTCATGACGAGATAGTACAATAAAGACCAATAACGGCTATTTGATCTACTACCACTGTCTCACCATGTGGACCCATTTCGTCATTCTTGAAGCCACCATCCCTTAAGTCTTCCCTTAGCCTAACTTGAGGCTGTTCAGCCAGAAATTTATGGATTTTAATGCAATACAGCCGGATGCCCGCTATGTACATTCAACCAATGAACTCAACAATAAGGAGAATGCTTATATTCGGCATTTTGAAACAATGACAACAACAGTTTGCCTATCACTGGAAGTACTTCAGTGCAGATATGATGATGAACTTCTCGATGAAGAGTTCCGAGTCGAGGACTGCGATATGTGCGGCTCGGCCGATTAACGAATTGGCGTTCGAGGGCAGCGAGTGGTGCACGTCGAACCTGGCAAGGGTCACCTCTGGGCGAGACAGCACCGGAGACAGCAAATTGTGCACCATCTCGCGATATGCAGCACCTGAAGACAGGAGGAGACATCTTTTTAGCTTTTTCTGGTTTTACAGTGACTTCTCCAAAAGACTTCAAATGATTCAGCAGATCTCTAAATCAGTCGCAAACCTCTACCAAATGGTTTGTATCACTTCACGGATTGACACTCAGGTACAATGGTCTCCGATTGTAAATCCCAGTCACCTGTGACGGACTGATCCTTGGCTGCCGCCTTGCACAGCTCGATCCTCGCCGAGTGCCACGGCACGTAGCGGTCCTGCGTGGAGCCCGCCAAAAGGACGTGACGGAAAGATTGGAGCTTCGAGCGGACGGACAACTGCGGGAAGGAACAACTATAAGTGGCCGGTGGGATCACTGCAGCTATCTGCTGTCTCATTGAAAATATCTATCCCGCCCAGCGAACGTTTCACTGCCTCCTGGCACAGTTACCTGGTAGAGGAAGGTCTGACGTATGTCCGATGCGTCCTTCAGGGCCAGCTGATGCAGGGAGCCGGGCTTCTTCCACTTCTGCATGAACCACATCCCTAGGAAGAGCACAAACTCTGAGCCGTTCTGCTGGCGGTACCGAGTGTGAAACCCTACCCATGTTGACGAGTCCCGAGTTGTTGTAGAGCGTGCCCAAGTGCGGTCCCGAGAGAGAGAGGAACGTATGAAACCTCCCCGCTAAGTGGGCCATCTTGGGCTGCGCGATCGCGGAGCGCACGAGAATGCAGCCCAGCGAGTGCCCGACGAAAGAGATCTTGGCCGGAGGAGCCGCCGGGAAGTTTCGGCGCAGGTGGGCGAACACCTCCTCCACCAGACGCTCAGTCATAGGCTCGAAGCTCGAAAAGGTGTCGCCCTGTGGAATATTGTCCATTATGACCCTCTCTTTATTGACCGTAAATCGTTGCTTTTCCACCATCTTATGAAAAAGTAGACCTTTTTATAAGGAAGCAGTACTGTACAAAAGAGATGCAGCCCTTTTGTTGTTGCGGTCCTCCCAGTTTCATGGTACTTACTCCTGTCGGACAATTCTTCTGTTATCAGCAGCAGCCATGCATGTGTTGATGCACGAACTTCATCCTTTATTGTCATCATAACACGCAGTCAAAATAAGTCAAAAGCAGTTGTTACGTAAGAAATATATCCCTCATGCCTACTCACTAATATGCCTCGAGAACCAAACTGTATCACTTGTGTATTACTTTATAACAAATCCCAGGACAACATGAGCAACAACATGTTTGTTGATGACAACAATCTAAAGCCCGCTTGATCCTTCTCCCCCGACCTCCCCCTTGCCCTGAACGTACCTCCGAAGTTTGATAAATTGTCGGTTCAAGCATCTGAGCTGAAGATTGGTCGTAAAGAAACCCTCCCCTTAATTATCTCTTGATAGAAGCAAGACAAATTTACCTGGTTGACCTCTGACATGAGAAAGTCCAGGTTTCCTCCTGGCATCGCCATCTCCAGGTAAGTCTTGACAAGTCTAAGATCGGCAGAGTTTCCGTCGAGTCCGTGAACGCAGACAATCAGGTGGACACTCTGCCAGTGGTTGTCAGGAGAAAATAGCGAGTGTTGGAAGTACGGAACAGAAGAAATCGACCACGAGAGATCACTGAAGAAGAATGATTCGTCGTAGGTCAAGCGGAAAACGTAATGCTCCTGGTCTAAGAACCTGTACTTCACCATTTTTTTTAACCACGAAAACATGGCTTAACTCACCTATAGAGCACGCCGGAGAAGTTCACAGCCCTCCTAAAGTCCTCTTTGGCCCTAACAAATGCCAGAGTGTCGCCGAGGGACGAGTACGACAACGACAACTCCACAGCCTTCTTCTCCTCTCTCTTGGTCTCAGCGTCTATAAATGCAATTGGTTTCTTCACAACCGTGCTCTTTGACGAGGTCCTGGGCAGACTTTTGGTTTCAAGGCAGTCTCCAGTCCTCTCCACAACCACGCAGTCGTTGTTGAGTCTTCGTCTCATTGGTACGGTGCTCACAGACGACGAGTCTTCACCGTTTAGGGCCTTGCGTCTCATCGGCTCAGTCACGCTCTTCGGGCCGTCGATGCCTTCATCTGGGAATAACAGATCAATGTTTCCTGCTGTCTCATGGAGCATCCAAGCGATCATTTGTCTTACCTCCAACAACTTCGTCAGTTGCCTCCTGCTTCTTCCATTTTTGCTTGGCTGATCTGGTATCACCCGAGTCCGTGG
>JAAUXU010094344.1_pt1 | contig 13164 bp, 11 predicted proteins | sample 7278151 | NCBI WGS metagenome assembly JAAUXU01 (sample SAMN14350113, study PRJNA611818) | marine sediment metagenome | isolation source: surface marine sediment (1.8m) | place: French Polynesia: Moorea | collected 2018-08 | reverse complement strand
TTTGCGCACTAAATCGTGTCAGTACGAATCGTTCTCTGTGGCTACCCGCCGAGAACGTGGAGCCGAGGAAAACTGCTTACTTTTATGGCCCGACATGAGGGAGGTATCAATTAGTACGAGTCCTACGTACGTCCGAATTCCGACAGAGGGGAAATCAGAATCAGACAGGATGCAGGGCTTGTAACTTTGTAGGTAGGCGTCCCTAACGGTGACGGTGAGCGGGGGCAAACTCCCTTTTCGAACAGCGTTGGTGGATAATTGGCACACACACCTCTGAGAAAATCTTTCTTCGAAAACAAAGAGAAAATTCCCCTCAACAAATGCCACACACAAGCATCCTAGAGAGAGCAAAGTAAGTTGAAAATGCATCATCCATCCCCCAACCCAAAGCGGAAAAGGGCGGTTATGGGAGAAAACTGCCACTTAAACACGAGGCTCCCCCCCGTCAGGTCATATCAGGCGAAAAGAACGGAGCTTCACCTCCTACTCGAGAGCTAAGTCGAAGCTGGGTGGCCTGTCTGTCGACATGCTACGCCATGCCAGCGCCCCCCTACGCGCAATGATTGTAACTTATGTATGCGCAATATCCGCCGTCTTGCGGTCCAACCTAAGATAGAATAGAAACTTTGTTTCTCTAAACACCAACTACGTAGGAGCTGCCAAAGTTCGTTTTCCTCTCTGCATGCAAAATGAGTCCTTTGGGCGACTAGCTGCCTAAACTGACTCTTCGGGCAAGTCAGACTTGACAGCCCAGGGGTGGGTAGTTAGGCAGCACGAGAGAGGATGGGGTTTGGCTTGGGCGGGCGGGAGGGCAATCATGCAGGCAGGCGAGCAAATTGGGAGGCAATTTTAGCCAGGATGACAGGGCAGACAGGCCGGAGTGCTACCGACTGACCAACGTACCAAGAGGATGACCAATAGCTATATACTAGTGCGACTTTCTGAGCAGTCTCCTTACACGTTGGGTCTCCAAACTCGTCATGACCTCGACCCCGCCTTTAAAAATCCTTCCAACTTACGTCGTCGCCCTCTATGACGAGGACAAAGAACTAACGAGGCGTTCACATATGTGCACAACTCTAATTTCCTGTATGCAAAACTGCTGCCAAGTGTAGCAAATACTAAACGATGCTAAAATGGACCGTTTCCTCCGCGGCGCACGAGTATGCTTCTCCTTTGCTATAACAGCTGGTCATTAGCTCTCTTTAGATATTTTTCCATGTACTTACCTTTGAAACATTTTCGTTCACATCAAGAAGACAAACCCTGGATCTCTCGATCCCAAGGATTCTTGACTGACAACAATCCTTTGTGCATCAAGCAGCTCCTTTTTTGTTCTCCTCTGGGGATTCCGTACCTACGAACTCGACCGCGTCAAGGAGGCAGCAGAGAAAAAGCGCAGGACGTGCAATTAGGGTCTCGAGGGGAGGAGAGGGGAGGGGAGCGCGATCAAAAGACCGAATTAAAGGGGTCATGAAAGGGGGGGTTGACCGGGGGAGGAAGAAAGGAAATTCCTCCTCCTTCCAAGTTCGGCCACAGAGTTGACAGCACAGAAGAGAGAGGGAATCACGGCAGACAGACACAATGAAAAGGAGCGGCGGCCACAAGGGGATCGAGGAGGAACCGAAGCCGCCGGTCTTCTTCGCTCGGACACGCAACAACAACAACGATGCCGAGAAGGGCATCATCGCGGGCAAGCAGGGAGAAGAGAGATGGTACGAAGGAAATATACCGCTATTGAAAAGGGGAAATCTGTGAAAGAAAAAGGACCAGACAAGCACCTTGTTTTATTACTCGGGGCACACTTAAAAATATTTCTCTCTCTCTCTTCCGTCTATAGAGAATGGTAGCAGGGAGATATTTGTCAAAGCCAAAACAAGGATTGACCGTTATGAATCTTTCTCCCTCCCATTCAAAGACACCAGGAGAGGAAAATTGCTGGAGGGGAAGAGAGCAACTTTTTTATCCTTTCATCATCATGTCCTACCCCCGCGCGTCAAGCAGACAAAAGAGGCAAAAAAGATGAGACAGAGAAAAACCTTTTTCCCTCCTCCTTTCCTATACGAAGCCGCGGCGGCGGCGGCGGCTCAGTGGCCATAACCAGACCCTTCCCCTTCCTTCTTCCCCCTCTCCAACCGTCCCCAAAAGTTATCAGAAGAAGTCGCCGCCGCCGAAGAAAAGCAGAAAAGGGCACAATAACCAGGTCTCATCTGTCGGTCGGGCAGGAAAAAAAGTCAGATCATCACTTGTGGAGACGAGGACCCTCCAAGTGGCAGCTATAGACGAAAGAGAGGGGGAGAGAGAGGCAACAATCTTTTGCCGCCGCCCTCTGATCTTGTAGCATCCCAGTTCGCTCGTGTCCCGACCATTAAAAAGGTGATGGAATTCCTCTTCTTTCTGTGACAAGTCACGCGAGGGGACAAATGGGTGGAGGAGGAGGAAGAGGGGAACCGTTCGAGGGGAATGTCCGAAATCGTTTGGGCGGAAATCGGCACGACGATTTTGATTCGGCGAAAGATGAAATTTCGTTGGGCACCGAGCGATGAATACTTTGCATATAAGTGGATGTAATGGACGCTTGAGCAGAAGAAAGAGAAGCTGCTTCATGAGAGCGGGTTAATTTAGCCTAACAAATTCGGAGAGTGAGAGACGCCCGCATGAGTGCTGCAGAGGTAGAAGAACGGTTGCTGAATGAAGGGGTAAAAAGATGTTTTTACTACATGAAGGTGCTTTTGATGCCAGACAAGACGCAAGCAAGCTAGCCTTTTCTTGCCGACCAAGAAGGCTCGAAGGAAAGGGGGAACAAAAATATTTTGTTGATGATAGGTCTGATTTGTTCCGCTTCTCCCTCCGCCCTCCCCACGACGGAGCGGGCGGACAGACCACAGGGCTCCGATCTAAAAAAGAAGAGGGAGAGAACCATTCTTCCCTTCCATACCCCGACCAACTTAAAAAGGTAAAATGGGGAGGAGGGGGAATATAACTCGCTTGGGTAACCATTACAACAAAGAGGGGAGGAATTGTGGGGCCCGCGGCTACCTAGTCTACTGCCTATGTACGCTCTAAGAAAAGAGCCATGGAAAAGAGTCTTCCATTGATGGGGAGACTAGACCGTATCTTCCCTCAGAGTAAGAACACTTTTTCAAAGTTTTTCCAACTAGAGTTTCCCTATTTTGTCGCACCGGCATGTGGAGGTCTGTCGCATTCTGGCCTTTAGAATTCTTCCTCTTTGAAATGGGAAAAAAGCGTGTGCGGACGTGGCCTGAGGCGACGTTTGGAGGCGAGTTAATTGGCCAGGCCCATTACCCTCCAAACTAGTGATTAATGAGGGGATCTCTCCCCATCTCGCGCTCTTTCCCAGGGCTCCCACCCACCCCTTCGAGCGCCACTGATCGCGCGTCTGCCTTCACCCTCCCTTGGTAGGAAGTCGGAACAAAGGAGGGTCACCATACGTGGGCAGGGGGGGATACCGTTAGGCTGACTTTTCCCTTAGTAAGTCCCCCTCCCTGAGGCATCTCAGAGGGCATCCAATAGAAGATTTTGCAGATCTTCCAAGGCTACACCCTCCCTGAGCTTCAAAAAGTTTAGAAAAATTTCACATTTTTAGAGCTGAAATTCGCAGTTTTTACAAATATTTTCTTGGTTTTTTTCTAAGAAGCCAAAATATCTACTTTTTTGCGGGCTTTTTTGTCTCTTTCAAAAAAAAATGCCATTTTTGTATTACCCTACCCCCTCCCTGCAAAAATAATTTTATCCCCCTCCCTGGACTGTTTTTACTATTCCCTCCCTGGAGCAAAAATCTGGACCCCCCTCTTTCAAAATTTGACCTCCCCCACGTATGAGGGTCACCCGTTCCGACACATAAACAGTCTTTCCATTAGCCAACCGTTCACCAATTCTGTTAAAAACTATTTTGAGGCTAAAAGTGCCTAAAGCTCTCAGCCAAAACGAAGTGTATTCTGGCAACTTTCATTGAAACGACGATCGCTGTTGCCAGACCTATATACAGTAGAAAGTTGCAAAGTTTGCAGATTCAATTTAGAGAATTAGGAGCGTAATTTCTTGGCTTTAGAGAGAGAAATATAGGATTGCTTTCAAACTATGTCAATGTAACGGACCTTGTAGATGTAGAGAAAATTGGTGAATTTCCAAGCTGCGAAGATTTCTTCACGTCCTCCTTCTCATCACGGTAGCACAAAGAGCGCTCGTTATTCACCTGCCAGCCACGCAAAAGAGAAAAAACCCTTTTCTTGAGCCATAGGCAAAGGAAAGGTGGCATGGGGATAAAAGGAGAAAGGGGGTTGCCGGTCTTTATCTACTTTGTGTTTATTTGTCTATGGCAATTCCACTCTGAGTGTGAGAGTGGTAGCAGATAGATAGCGCGAGGGAGAGGATGGGAGGGGAGGGGAGGAAAGAGCGTGGCTAAGTGATTATCGGAAGCGAAAAGAAGGAGGGAGGATGCTGGCGGACGGAATGGGCTGAGAAATTCCAGCTTCTACCTCCATGCTTTACAAAAGGGTGGTGTGGGGCTTTGTCTTTTACCCTTTCATATGTTTTCGTTTCAAAATCAATACAGAACATGTTTTGTCGCTCCTCCTCCGGTATATTCAAACTTGTGCCACTTCAGTACCTACAGAGGGTGAAAAAGTGTCTGTCCAAGACAATGAGAGAAGATGTTCCACTGAGGCAAAGAAGAGCAAGACCATGATGCAACCATGCATCGCCAAATTAGAAATGTGCCCGGGGAAACGAAAGAATACCGGGTGAAGGAAAGAAGGAAGGGACATTGTTCGAGAAACTTGGCCCCCGCTGCGAGCGCAATTCGCTCTGTCACCTTCTTGCGCCAAGAAAAAGGAGAGCAGAATTAATGTCTCTCGCGGCCTTTGACTCCGCCAGCGATCGCTGACAGAGAGGAAGTGGAGCTAATTATGGAACGCGAAGAGAAATGGGGCTACCCACATGCATTTTTTTCAATGCGCAGATATGGCGATATCAAAGCTTTTTACTCTCCGTTTAGTGTTTGCAATGGAGGAGGAGATAATTGTTTCGAGGTTCTCAACAAGATCAATTCGTGCTTGAGTCCACTTCTACCCAAGACTGTCTATTATCATTCTCCCCCCATGATATAGGCAGTAGACACCCAACCAACGATGACTTTAGGAAGGAAGTAGGAGGGCGACCCTGCAGCCTCGTTTTCCCCGAACAATGGGCGGAGGATGAGGTGTCGATATCCGCACAATGAGGCGAAGACGACGACGAGGGGGAGACCCAATTACTCGCCCAAAAAAACCTCTCCTCACCTGATGAATCACTTTTGGGGCAAAGGAGGGGAAAATTGGAGCAAGGAATGGAGCATATTTTGATCACATATTTTATACCAAGCAAAAATAATACAATCAATAACACGTCTGTTTGACACAGCTTTAAAGCAGACAAGCTTCTTTTGTACATCTACCTACCTTGTTCTCCGACCGCCGACCGCTGTGTACATGTGTAGTACGACGGCGTTTCATCGTTGCCGCTTTTGTTGTGGGAATAGAAAAGGAGGAGGAGAGCTAGGAGAGGGCGAACAAAGCGTAAACATGATTACAGCATAGCATGTCTGGAATCCGGTAATTATTCTCCGCCCGGAGGGGAGGAAAAAGGGAGAATAAGAGAGTGACAAACTGAATTCCCCTCTTTCCTTTTGAGCCAGAGCAAGATCAACTCCTGCTTCTGCTGCTGCTTCACTGTTGCTTCCAGTCGCCAAGCCCGTCGGTTCGGACGTTGTCCAATGTGACGCCTATTTACTATCTCGCTTTCCTGGAATGATTTGTCCTCCGCCTCCTTAGGTCCAAATACCTCGCATAGGCGGGCGGACACTGTGAGCCGGCAAGCAAAAGGAGGGCGGACAGAAAATTCTTTCCCCCTCCTCTGAATGATGCCTCCGCCTTCGATGTATGTATGGTCGAGTGTGGGAACGGAGGCAAGTGGGGAAGAAGGCAAATGTGTCGAGGTCCACCAAAAGCCAAAATTAATCATGTTCCTCGTCGTCGTCGCCTGCCGTTCGCTCTCCTTTGGCCATACATACTACGTTCGCCCCTTTGATTAGCCTGCCTTTTATTGGCCGTTGGACAAGCAAGGCTATTCCGGTACGAAGAGAGGAGGAAGGGAAATAGGAGGCTTTGGAAAAGATAAGGCTTTATTTTTGGAGAAGGCAGAGGAAATATATTTACACGTTGTTTGGTTGTACCGTACTGGCGTTAAATTCGTTCTAATTTGGCCGCCCTCTTTCTCTATATAGTTTTGAAATTCTCTTTCACCATCCACCCATGCCCCCATCCGCTTCGGTCTTTTTTCTCTCCTCTACCCCCCCTTTCCAAATTGAGTCGCATCCATCTCTCAGCGGGCGACCCAAAGGAGCGAAAAAGGAACCGGGTGACCACGAACGAAGAACAATGGAACCACAAGCCTAAGCTTTGATTTATTTCAGAGAGGTGCAGTTTATTTGAACATGGCAAAACATTTCCCTCCATTTGACGATGGGAGACGGACGCGCAGCGGAGCGAGAAAAGTGGCACAAGTGAGAACTTTCTCCCTTCCTCGTCGCTTCGTCTGAGGAGACGTCTTCCTCGTCCCTCCCTTTTCCCCTTTGGTGCTGCATGAGAGAGCGGAGGAGGAGGAGGAGGAGGAGGAGGGGGAAAAAAGAGAGGCATGAACTCAAGCCTGACTACCTGCCTTCTTCCTTGTGCCTGCCTGCCTGGCATCCAGGTTAGATCAAAAAAGGAAGAAGAAAGAGGAAAGTCCTGACTTGGAAAGCTGTATCGGGAGTTGGCTTTGCGTGCAGGAAAAAAAACCCTCATCCCCCCTCATCGGGTAAGGAGAGAGTAAAACTGCAGCCAGATGTGCTTTCTGGTCCATTCCGAGATTCTCTCTCTTTTCACGGCCGGTAGTACTTATCCCTTCACTTTCCTTCCTTCCCCCCCTCCTTTTCGTAATTATATTGGTGTCAGAAAAAAGATTTCAATGCTGATTACATTTATTGAACGTGCACCTTATCCAATGAGCCTCGGAAGAAGAAGAGGAGGAGGGAGGGAAGGGGGAAATGGTAGTGGTGAGGCGGAAGGGAAAAGAAGCCTAGTCATGGTCGTCGTCGTCGTCGGCCCTGCCTGCCTTGGAAGAAAGGGAGACGGAGGGAAAAGGAGGAAAAAACAAGTACGGGTACATTGGTCGTACCGGGAGAGAAACCAAAAGAAGAAAGGGTTTGAGGAGAAAAGACTTCTCCGAAATAGTCATTCAAAGACCCCCATCCTTCTCTGAGCTTTCGAAAGAGCGAGAGAAAGAGAGAACTGTGTGTAGGCAGCGGTGGAGCTCAGAGGAGCTGAGGGAGGCAGTGACTGCCATTGCATTGTCAGATTCGACAATAGGTGGTATCATCGTTCAGCCGTCATCCATCCAACCTAAGGAGGAGCTAGGGAGAGAGCTGGCCCCCCTCCTTCCCCCTCTTTTTCTGAAGTGCCTCCAATCCTCCCTTCCTCCTCTTCCTTCGTCGATGGCGAATAGGCAAAAGAAGAGGGAGGCGGCGAACAAAAGCGCCTCTATCTTCCTTTTTTCCTCAGTCTCCTCTTATTCTTTGCTAAGCTTGACAAGTCATCCCTTTGGTCGTGCCCACGTACGGATGCTGGATGAACCATAGACAAACAAGAGCCGTCTCCTACAGCATGTTAAAAGTTGTTCTATGGCTCCTCCTTGTTAAGGGGTCCAAAGTTGAATCAGGTTGGTCCGGAGATTGGCAGGGAGCAATGTCGTAGGGAGGGCAAAGCTCGAACGAAAAGCACACATGGCGGAACAAGCGGAGTAAAGGAGTAGGCGGAGGATTGGGGAATGGCCCCCTCCCCTTCGCCCTTAAAAAGGAGGCGGGATGGCAAGTGAGTGTGTGTAGGACGAACGACGACGGTAAAGGTATATAAAGGGAAAGAGGGGGGGGACCAGTCAAGACCACAGTCGGGGTAGGCAGGGGCAGGCAGCAGGCAAGCACAGCCCTACACATGAAAGGAGAGGGAGGCAGGTTCCGCCATCTCCTTTTCTTCCACCTACTGCCTCCACCTACTACTACCGTTGGATTCATTCTCTTCTCCCCCTTTTCGTGTGTGAGCGAGTAGGACCCACTGATGAGGAGAGGAGGGGAGGGCCCCCAGCTCCATCTTTTACGGCCCGACTCCATTTTCCCCCTCTGCCTACCTTTCTCTATCTCCTCCCTCCATGAAAAGGCAAGAGGCAGGTTGAGAGGTAGAGAGAGGGGGGAAAGGGGGGCCACATGATTGCTTTTTTGTGCCGTGCTGCTTGCCTGACTGCCTGCTAAAGCGAAAAGGGAGGAGGAGGAGCTCCACCAAAGTGGAAAGAGAGAAAAGGTGAAATTCGTAAAGATTAGAGCCTTTTTCACCGTTATAACTAGAGCTGTCTTCTTAATCCTAAGATAACTTCCATTGACAACTTCGAGGAAGCCTTTCTCTTTCGATTTCCAGCCACAACGTCCAATGCAAAGGGGCGGAGCCAAGAGGTAAAGCTCAGTGGCCAATGAGCTTTCAAAGCTCCGCCGCCGCCGCCGCCGCCGCCGCCGCCGCCGCCGCCGCCGCCGCTCGCCCTTTTCTTCTCTCTCTCCTTCCCTCTCGCGATGGTCGCTGCTGCCGGCGGCGCCACCGTTCCTTCCTTCCCCTTGGTTCAAGCTCAGCGACTTTTATCGTGCACCACGCCACCAGGCATCTATTCTCTTTCCCCCCTTCAGGCTCGATTGTGGGACCTGAATGGTTCCTTCGCTCCAAGGGAGGAGGAGGGGAGAGGGAAGGGGGAGGGGCTTGGTGCGGGAAAGTGCTTCGATGGAAAGTTCTAAAAAGTCAGCAGTTGTCGTGTGAACAACAAATTGTGGTCGACCAGTTAGATACTAGCCCAAATGGAAGGAAGAAATGACAAACTATAGATTTTCTCCAAGGTAACGAAACCAAGCGTACTTTTCTAGGTCTGGTACAACGTGAAAACGAATCTACTTTGAAACACAACAAAATATGACACAAGGCGACGCCGACGCCATTTTGATCCCCCTTTGATTGGACGTTGTTGTTCTTCTCCAGCACACATACTACAGACACAGCATATTTTACAGCAGCACCGAGAGAGGTGTTGATAACAACGCCAACCGCCAAAATGACAATGCCGCGTTCGTTTGCTCTCGATCCCCTTGGTAGACGTAGGTAGGTACACGTAGGTTGTGGAGCAGATCCACCACCTCCACCATCCATCCAATCCCTTATCTCAAACACGGCGGCCACATCCTCTCGCCCGCCGTCGGAGGAGGAGAGGAGAGGCATCTGCCCATCATTATCTCTTCTTCTTCCACCGTCGCCGCGCATGCTATAAAAAAGGAGCGAGGGGACTCCGCTTCGGTTAAAATGTATACCGTATGCGACCCAGACAAGTATGTCACATTCGCCACTACTGCTCATACCTTTTTGCAGGAGAGAGAGGAGGAGGAGGAGGGGATCCAATGAAGCAATCGGCGATGCTATTATTACAATAGCCGAGCGTGGCAAGAGCGAACGTGAGATGTATTGAATATAAATTTCAGAGTATTTGAATTTCAACCTTCAACCTTCAAATCTATCCCACGATCTAGAAGAAGTTCACAAAAAATCAATCGTAATACGGTATTATTTCCCCCTTCCGTTGAGAGCCACCATCATTCAGTGAAGAAACGAGGTGGAATTGGAATGGAAGCAATATGCAGCTGCTGCCTCTCGCAAACCGACCTATGTGTACAATGTACATCTCCTCCTTTTTTCGCGCACTGCCACAATGATGATGCTTGGCGTGAAAGAGCCCACCTTCCCCTTGCCCGCCTGCCTGCCTTGCTCGCCTTCCCTCCGCCTCGCCAATATTCATAACGAGCCGCAATCAACAGGCGGCTGTATCCGCCGCCGCCGCCGCCGCCGCCTCACCTTGGCTGGGAGCGGCGGCGACGGAGGAACACATTATTGCTCCTCCTCCTCCTCCTCTTCTGCCACAGCCCGACCTCTGTTCGTCGTTTTGCCACCCTAAGTGGGTCCCTCCTCCTCCTCCTCCTCTCCGTGTCAAGGCTCACATCGGGGCTCCTTCTCCGCCTCGTTCGGGAGATTGACAAGGAAAATACCAAGAACGACAAATTTGCAAATAAGAGAATAGTTTGATTTGAACTAAAATATGACTTTGGCATTTTCCCGTTTCGGTTTTTCCTGTTTGCAAGACAATTACGCTGCCGGTAATACGTGTTGGGCTCGGCTCAGTCTGAACTGCGATGCCGAATGGATTGCAAGATGGAAATGGGGGACTTTATGGCAGGAAATGGGAATTCCCTCGCATCGTTGGTTCGTTCGTTTGGATGTTTCTGTATGGAAAAATAGTAAACATATCTTCAACAGTTCTGTTTCCCAATGTACAGACTGTATATCGTAGAACAAATGCATCTCCCTATAATGACCAAAACAGTGACTGCTACTTCTCTTATCTGACAGGAAAAACGAACACCCCGAATTTTTTTTCAGCAAGGACGAAACGAACAAACGACAACTGCTTTTTAAATGCATCCTCGTGTGACACATGCAGCAGTCCAAACGTGAGGTATGTGCAACGCACAAAAGCACGACTGGAAACGAATTTGTGGGGCGACACCGACGAGAGAAGGCCCGTCGCATAAGATGAGCGACGTTGAAGGAAGAAGGTTTGGAAACAGAACGTAATAAACACAGGTCTAATGTTTTCATATGTACGTATGTATGGCGTACCTAAATCAGCTCTACAGCACTCTCATGAGTCTCATCCTTTTCAAGCTATAGCATTCCCCCCTTCCTCTCGCCCGCGTCAGAGCGCGGCTTGCAAAAAGGAAAGCCCCGAAATTATTGCTCCTCTCTTTTTGAAGCGTTACACATGTTCCGATGTCGAAAAAAAGGCTCTGACGAAACGACGGGACGATGCTACTTGGTCCAGAGGAAAAGCTCGCTCGCTCCGAATGATGTGAGTGTGTGCGTGCCTCGGAGCATGTTAGTAATCGCCACCGACGTCGCGCGGGAAGAATTATCGTGCCTGAAATGTGTAAAAAGCGTGTAAAAAGAGAAACAGATGCTCTTATTGTTGTTCACGTACGAGAATGGCCCGACAAAATAGACATGCGACATACTTCTCCGCTGACTCGAAAAAGCTCGCCCTAGCTGAACCCTCGCGTTTTTTCCCACCGCCCAAAAACCGAACCCGCACACAACAAAAAGGAGCAAATATCGCCGAGAAAAAGGGCGAAAACATAATTTGAGGGAATGGAACCCCTTTTTGTTCCCCTCTTCCTTCTCGCTTTGTGTCTGTTTGTCTGGCGGCCGACCCACCCTGCGTGTGACCCTGAGAAGAAGAGCGTCTTTGCAAGCTCGATTCGTTCAACGAAACTTCAATTGAAATTCGCTCTACAAAAGGGGAAGTCTTTTGTCGCCGCTCCCTCCGAAACGGCGACACGCGATCGCTCCCAAGCCATAGCCAGGAAACCCCGCTTGTATGTAGTACACATATTTACATCACGCCAACAGCGAATTATGACAGAGCTGCGGTTCGAGCAAAAATTCGCTCATTCCGGTAGCGTGGTAGACAAGTAGGGCGCATTTTCTATACAGACAGTTGCTTTACAGTAGGTATGCTTCAGCAGAGCTGCAATTGTTTCGATTATCCGCTCTGAGCCCCATTGACTTACTACATCGAACTATAAGACATTCCATGAAAATATTTTTTTCTTGCACAAAAGGGGAAGCAAGTCGAGGTCAGACCAGTTGAAGAGGCAAAATTCACTTTTCATTCTTGTCCCCACCTTTCTCGTCATCTTTTTGTTGTTTTGACGGGCGATTCATCGAACTGACAAAGTAACGATTTGACCGGAGCTGTAGCGGGATGGAGCGAAGAAGAAAAGGGAGATTTTTCCGAGTCGACTTCATTAGTCAATTGTGCAAGCGTCAAGGGAGATTTTGGGTCCATGAACCCAAGGAGGAGGAGGAGGAGGATGGCCCTTGGCTGACCGAGAGAGAGAGAGAGAGAGAGAGAGAGTCACTTGTCAGCTACTACGGTCTCCTCCTCTTCCTCCGGCGATGAAAAGGAAGGATTAGCCGACATTTTGTCAGAAAAAGAGAAGGGAAAAGGGTTGGAAGGAAAGATCCCACGGCCAAGGGTCGGTCGGTTGTCGGACGACGGATGTGGACCAGACCGAAGGGACGAAAAAGTAGGGCTGAAGGAAGCGCAAAAAAGTGACAAGTTGTTGGGTAAATTGAAGGTTGGAAGCGTTTTTCTCTATTTGTGAGCAGTGCCCCACTGGCCAGCCAGCGAAGATGAGGCAAAAAGGTGTCTCTTCCAAACGGAACCCAGCCACGGGAAAACCTAGCTGTAGCTTTGCCCAGAAAAAAGGAGCTTAAAGTGATATTTTGGGTTTTTCAAAGCTTTCTTGCTTGGCGAATCTCCTCCCCTCCCTCCCGTTCGTGTGAAGGCAATTAGCACCTGCCCGGTAATTATCTTCCCCTTTTGAAGTCTGACTTTTGCCTCCTGATGGGGTTTGGGCGAGATGAGAGATGGAGGAAGAGAAAAAGAAAACAAGAATAAATTTTGCTTCCTCAGAAAATATCCTGGAACAGTTGATGTCTCGTTTTGCCCATAGAGTTCGTTCCCCTCCTTCCACAGTAATACCACCGATAACCTCTGGCGTACATAGACCAAACGGCTTCCCCGCAGACAAAGAAGGCCCAGTGGGGATCCAATGGCCAACAGATAAAGATTGCCTTGATCGCCTTTTTGTGCCATGATGTGTGTGTCAGTCTGCCCAAGACTAATTGTTCAAAAGGAGAATCGTCTCTCTGGCCTTTCAATTTTCCCTTTACCGAAAAAAGGTAAGACTTTCTTTCCATACCTGTTCCTACTACTCTTACGTGTAGTAGGCTCAGACTCCATTTCTCAAAAAGATCCTGATAGACCGATGGCTTCAAGCTCAATTTCCTCCTTACTCCTCTCTCTCTAAAAAAACCTCATTTAATTTCTTGTGTGTAGCTGCTGCCGCTGCCGCGGCAATGATTCGACTGATCCGACAGAGGGCTTTTCGTTCTCTCCTCCCTCCTCAGTCAATGGCCTTTATTGGAG
>JAAUXU010136553.1_pt1 | contig 13166 bp, 14 predicted proteins | sample 7278151 | NCBI WGS metagenome assembly JAAUXU01 (sample SAMN14350113, study PRJNA611818) | marine sediment metagenome | isolation source: surface marine sediment (1.8m) | place: French Polynesia: Moorea | collected 2018-08 | reverse complement strand
GTCGGTGGGACTACTGTGTCAGAAAGGACTGTGTCAGAAAAGGTTGTGTCGGTAAGAACTGTGTCGGTAAGAACTGTGTCGGTAGGGATTGTGTCGAACTGTCGTGACACGTTACATAATGGCTCAATTGACGGGAGTTTTATGTATTGTATTGGTGGAATTGTAATATTTGTACTACGTCAGTCGTTCCTCTTTTGCTGTCCCTGTTTGGATCTCCACAAGGCTCCAGGTGAACCAGAGATATGGATTTCAGGAGAACACGACTATCACAGTCATGGATTTCTATGGCCAAAGCAATCTGCAGAAACCGTCTCAACCAGGCCAAGATTATTTTAATGGTGCTGGGAAGATCAACATTGTCGAGAGAATCTGGCCCAGCCACACGCATCGACACACGAATGAGAATATGAGTACATGCATGAATCGTGCAGTCACCAGCGCTGTGACTGCTCTCGAAATCACCCAGAAAGCGCCCCCCTCAAGTCTTTGCTATAAGATCTATGACTTGTGTAGTAAGCATCGGTTGAAACAGTCTATCTGCTTCACACACTTCAGTAAGAACTAGATACTCTTCTTCACAAAAAAGCAATTCTTTGTTCTGCACTTATGATTAAACAGCCCCACACGTGATTAGGAAGTTCAAAACACAGGTGCACATACAAAAATAAAGTTTTGTGCACTGTTTGTGCCCACCGAGTGTCATCACAGTTCTACTGTGATGGTTGCACCAGCTGCTCCTGCTCTCAAACTGTTTCTCTAGTCACTGTGCTTTAACCGGATTTGGGTTCAGAACAAAAAAAACACCTTCGTTCACATCACTATGAGCACGTAGGTGGTAGGTGTGTAGTTGCGTTTGGGTGTGTGCGGGCTATCCTCCTACAGGAAAAACCTCAGAAAACTACAGTTATTGCACTGCCGTTACTATTTGTTGATAGAGACACCAAATGTGTGAGTGACGATCATTTCCCACGTGAATGTAACTCCGACGCAAGGCGGTGCGCCTTGCTGCTCCTCGCTTGAACACGTGGTCGTCTCCTCCTATTCTTTCAGCCGAGTCTCGCGAGGAAAGCAATCCGTCGCAAAGAAGGCTATTAAGGCTGCAAAACAGCTATAGGTGACTGAAATTCAACGCGTGTCATGTGGGCCAAGGCGGCGTCGCGGTCGCTCCAACATGTGTAGGTACGCGTGTAGACAGACACACGTGTACGGTGGTACTCTCGCAGTACGTACTTCCCGGGGCGCAGTCCACTTTTTAGTAACGAGGACACTTTCTACAGGGTTCCTCAGTCTCTGTGGGACGTCAGGCTCGTCGAGCCTCGCTATATCTTAACCGAGTGATCCTACCTGTGTACCCTGATGCGATGCGTTAAGCAGAGGCACTTATGTTAAAGTCTATAGCGCAGAGTAAACGCAGCGGTTCTCGTTGAATGTTTGTAGTGTAAAAAAGAGCTTTATCACAGTGGAGACTTGCTTCTTTTTTTTCCACGCTGGGTCTGCTGACTTAGAGCCAGAGAAAGGGTAGAGGTAGAAAGCCCCAAGCTGCTTCTACTGCTGTAGCTTTAAGTGTACTTGCGTGAAGTGCGCACTGAAGGACGTTCCACCTTCTAGCTTTCTCTGCCCTTCCCTCTTTTCCTCCCCCCCACGCAGCTAACATTTAGCAGCACTCAGTGCGTTGCCTCTTATAAATACTTACTTCTGCACGTACTCAGGCGGGTACGTCATTTACACTAGATCGGGGTCCATGCTCTGTGACAGCTTTTACTTTTAGTTTGGGGGAGAGCTTGGGGCGCGACACGCCTCGATCACCTCGAAGAAGACATCATATATCTCTGCTACACACGACCATGTCAGACGCTGAACGAACTGAGGGTAAGAAAATGATTATTCATGCTATTCAAGCGTGTCGCGTCCTCTCTCATTGCCAGGCAGCACTCAGATTGTCTTAAAGAGCTGGTGGAGAGGGTCAAGTATAGTGAGACTAGAGTTAATGCAAGTCCAGCTGGATGCGATCTGAGCAACTTTATAAAATCGAAACGTTCTCATCGTTCTCGCCTAGCGAACGAGAGTTGCACAACTCTGTCACCCTATCATACTGGGCGAACGTTGACCGCAGTGAACACTTTGTGTCTCATGCAATAAATGCAGCAGACTGGACTTTAGAATTTTGCAGTGGCACACTGGCTCCATAAACTACGAGCTCATGGACTGTGAGAGTCAAAAATGTCGCATGAAAAGTAGCAAAACTCTGGTCCAGCCGTGGAATTTGCAATAGTAACATGCCTCGAGATGTCTTCAAGGCCACGCACGCAAGTCCTGCAAAGATTTTCCACGTGACGCGCTCAGCATCGAGCTCCTTACAGCGCCAATGCGTACGTCACGACCTCCTGGCAACCAGCAGGCTTGCCAAAAAAAGGCTTGAGAGTGTGGAAGGAATTATGCATTCATATTATCCCGAAAGACAGCAAAAATCGGCGTTCCTCTTCCCAATCCGGTTTAACAGGGCCGACAGCCGACATCCAGACGCCGGTAGACTCATATTCTCTTTTCTGCATGTAGCTGACTAGTACGCTCCAATCCAATCCACTTGGCTACTACGCCGGCTACACCCTTCTACAGCCGTAGACTCGTCGTAGCTGCGCGGATGTACAGTACATAACGCACTGGAATTGCCGGTTGCCGCGGCTCGTTTAGTCGTCCATGTACACCAAAAGTGAAGAAAAAGAAACCCGTTTTTCTTCTCCTCGGTGTCCTCTCCGCTCTCGCTCGCGGTCAGTTTCAGTCAGTTGTAGGCGCTCGCGGTGAAGTCACGTTGGAGTGAAGAGCTCGATAGTATAAGTTCATCCATCCGCGTGCTGCTTCGCCTTGAGCGGCCGGCTGGCTGGCAAAACTGTAGAAAAAGAGAAAGTTTGCACGCCAAATTTTTGCTACACCCCTACCGCCATCATGAGCAACGACAAAGGTTTGTCCCAAGTTAGTGCTGTGCTACAATTCCCTCAACTGACCTCCGGTTCTTATTTGCTACATCCCGTTCCAGCCGGCCGCCAGGCATGGGTGACCCTTGCTACAACCGACTCGTACGCCGTCGGCGCCTTGGTGCTGGCCAACTCGCTCAGGAGGGCGGGAACGACGCGGAAGAAGGTGGTGCTCGTGACGTCGGGGACGCTCTCCAAAAATATCATGTAACCATCACAAGAAACTGTACATGGTGTCTCCTCTGCCGCAGCCCGCAGCTCATCGCTCTGTCTGTCTCTCTCTTTTAGGGATCAGTTGAACGTGGTATTCGACGAGGTTGTTGATGTAAGTGCCATTGACAGTAAGGACGCAGCCAATCTGGAGCTACTGGAGAGACCCGATCTCGGCATCACGTTTACAAAGCTACACTGCTGGACCCTCACGCGGTTCGACAAGTGCGTTTTCCTAGATGCAGACACACTGGTGAGAAGATCGATCGCTACATGAACTGACAACAACTCGCAATAAACTGTTGGCTCTACATTTTACTTAGGTCATCCGTAACTGTGATGAGCTGTTTGATCGAGAGGAGCTCACTGCAGCGCCTGACGCTGGTTGGCCTGACTGCTTCAACTCTGGAGTCTTTGTGTTCAAGCCATCGGATGAAACGTACGCAGTAAGTAACGTCCAGCCTACTGAACAACAGTAAAGACAGTAGACCTCCAGTATCGACTGCGAGATCGATCACTCAGTGATATTAGATACAATCTTCATAGTAAGTTCGTGTCATAGGCTTTGGTACAACACATGAAGAGTCAGGGTTCGTTCGACGGTGGCGACCAGGGCCTCTTGAACACATTTTTCAGCGATTGGGCCACCAAGGACATCTCCAAGCATCTATCGTTCCTGTATAACATGTGTGCCACAGCAACATATACCTATCTTCCAGCATATCGCTTGTGAGTTGACGACTTGATACGCTCCGGGACTGTAGTGGAGCATGTTGGACGTAACGTTTTCTTCTCCATTACCTCAGCTATGGCCATAACGTGAGAATAATTCACTTCATCGGTGCTTCCAAGCCTTGGCACGTTGAGTTCAGCAAAGAGGGCGAACCATTACCTCGATTCGGTGAGGAGCACACGATCAAGCATCTAAAGCAGTGGTGGCACATCTTCCTCACAGATGTCAAGGACACTATCAGGGAGCAGCTGGTTCGTCGAAGAAGCTATCATTAGTAGTCAATGATCAGTCCGGACTGCATAAACGTGATTTTTGCAGCCCTCAGTTGTCCCAGCCAGCAGCATTGTCCAACCCGTGCAAGCGTCCGGCGGTCCCGAACCACAGCAGGAGGCATCAGATAACATCAGAGAGTGTTGGGAAGAAGGGCGTCCGGATTACATGGGAGGCGCTTCTTTCGATAACATCCTCAAGCGGATCAACACCACCATGTCCAGCCCAGGTAATGAAGTGCTGCTATCGCACTAATGTTTGGCTTTATAATAACCCCATTTTTCATTAAGCAGTGCTCGAGCTTTGTTGGTTTTTACCTCTATGGTGGTTGTGTTTTGTGTAACAGTCATGTATATGTACATCCTGTGCAGTACTGACAAAGGCTGCTTTTTTACCAATTGCCAAGCTCTAGGTGCTGACCTGAGCCTGACTGAGTACGGACAGTTGTCTCCAAGCTATTATTTGTTTTTGCCTTTAATGCTTTTTATCTAAACCGATTTTACCAACACTTTTATGAATAAGCGAGGAGGGATTTTGGGGTAAGCTTACCTGCGCGGGCTATGCTATAATTTAAAGTACGATGCGCCTCTACCACATCCGTATGTATGTATGTACGTACTTGTGCACCCTAAACAACTCGGCTTGGCGCTACTTGTGCAATGCGCTCTGCTCCTCCTCCTCGGTCCACACGCATACAAAGCACACATACCATGACTGTCGAATAGGCAGGCCTCTTTCTGTCCTTGACTCTCTCTCGCCGACGAAACCTCACACCAGATTGCTATATTGACATGAAATGCAACCAATTCATTTTATCTGGTCGCTCGCTCGCTCGCTCGCTCTCAAGTGTTTTTCTCACCAACTGTACCTCTGCTGTTCTAATTTCTCTTTCGCACCTCCTCCATCCTCCTCGCTGCCATCCTCCTTTTCACCCAACCACCCCGTTTTTTCCGATCCCCGTCCCTTCACAGAGGTGTCACCGTTCTCGTCCCAGTGCGATCTCGCGGCGTCGCTGCCCAACCTAGACCAGCTCACCTCCTACTGGCCGCCTGAGGACATCAAGCAAGAAGAGGAGAGTCACATGGTAGAAGAGACGCCGAGGCCTTGCAGCGTCCAGGACTTCAGACCGTTCCCGGCGGAACCTCGACCTGAAACGCCGCCTCCTCTGCCAGATAATAGGAGCGAGTGGGAGCGCGGCAGGCCCGACTTCCTAGGCGTCAACGCTTTTGAAAACATTAAGGCCAAGTTAGACGCTGTGGTCAAAGGGGTGCACCAGGACTGCAACTATCGCTCGTGGCAGGAGCAACAGCAAGTGTCACACCGACATGATCATGATCGTCATGGAGTCCCTCCCTTTCATGACCAGCAGCATCACCATTGGCGTCATGAAGCACATCAACGCTATGAAACAGATTACCAACATCATCGCCAAGAGCAGCATCAGCACCACCACGGGCATCATGACGAAACACACCAACGCTATCAAAATGAGCACCAACGTCATCGCCAAGAGCAACACCACCACCGTGAACATCACCAAGAAGCACACCGACACAATGAAAGTGAAGAGCAGCAACTCCATCGTCAACATCACCGTGAAACACATCAACCATTTGAAGCGTACCATCATCATGAGAATGAGGAACCCCAACATTGTCACCAAGATCACCAGCTCCAGAATGTCCACCTGAATTATCAGGGTGAACACTCGCAACCCGGTATTGTGCACCACGATCACACTCCCTACGTAGAACACCCTCTCTGCGAAAAGACGTTTCAAGGGAATCTTAACCTACACCAAGACTGGCCTGCTTTTGATAGCGGTCACGGGTCCCAAGAAACCTCCCCTAAGATTGATGACGTCTCAGAGGTTGTTGGTAAGGAGGAGGCTGCTCAAGAGGAGGAGGAACTGAAGGAGATCTGTCCGATGGACGTGCGGGAGGATTGGGAGACTGGCCGGCCGGACTACCTGGGCAAGGCGTCCTGGCAGTTCATTGTGAAGCGTATTGAAGCTACCACTGGAAAGCCCAAGAGACCCAGTGACATGACACCATCTACCGAAGAAGACAACTACCTCAGTAATCGACCTGAGCATTTAAGGGACAAGGCGACTCAAACGCCCACGCTGGGATCACCGTTCGACCCCGCACTAAGGCGAGTAATCATTGTGGACGCAACAAAAGGGGGCAACAAATAAGAGAGAGAGAAAGAAATGAGAGTGCGATCTCCTCGCCGTCGATTTCCAGCACGGTTCACGCACGCACATGTAGTACACATGTACACAACCACATGTACTGTGTATACGTATGTACACACGTGCACAGCACACTTTTTCTTTCGCTGTATCATATTGCCGCTCTCTTCATCCGTTGAGGAAGAGAAAACCGCGTGTCACTGTGTTGCCCCCTTTGCGCTGTTCTACCCCTACGTGGGTTCCGCCCGCCCGGCCGCGTCAGCAACACGTTCTTCCTCACCTTTTCACCCACTTCAGACCGCTCTGTCCAACCTGTCGACCACTTGAACTTGGAGCTCTTCTTGCATGAGCATGAGCAGCAGTATGTAGGAATGATTAACGAAACATGCCTGCTCATTAGTTTTGATGCGTTGTAGAGACTTGTCCACAGTTTGCCTTCTTTAGTCTTGTAGTCTTACGACTCCTCGTGCGGTACAGAGGAGGTGGAGGTGCGGGCGGCCAAATCCTTCTTTCACTTGTCTCCTTTCTCCCACGTGTATACGTCGCTTTTCACACATAACCTACGTGTTTGCTTCTCAGGCTTTAGCTGTGTGCGTTATGTTGCATTTTTGTTTGCTGCTTTGCTCAGCTTCTACAAGTTTCTTGCTTTATGTGGCGGCGGTGGTGGTGGTGATATATGTATGCCGTCGTGACGTTTTAGTAGCCAGAAAATTCATAGGCATTTTCTAAGTTGCATTGTGTACAAAAATCCATTGTATGTTCGTAGTAAAGCATTACCACCCATAACACAATGACTTGAATGATCTCTTTCTGATCTTTCAGAGGCTTGAGGCCAACATGTCCCCAGTGCGGCCAAGAAGTCCCAGTAGAAGATCGAAAAATGAATTATTATTTTAACAAGCGAATTTTATAACGGAAGTTTTCTCGATTTCCCACTAGTTGCTGTCTCTAACACTATTACGTGAATACACGCTTTTACAGAAGCTTCTGACCTCGCAGTTTGTGCCGAAAACATGTTGCATACCTAGATGACGTATCATAGAAAATGTACTTACGGTATTCACAAGAGGTCTTCGTTTTCACTAATGACTTCTGTATCTACAACATGAAGAGCGAGGACCGCACGTGGGTGTTGGTGTCTGTCTACCTAGCTTTTGCGTGGCGGTAATACATGAAATGCATGCTCCATATTTTTGTCATTCTTCCTACATAGCGAAATGAGTAGCAAGCGCGTACACGTATGCATGTACGTTCAGTTACAACTTCAGTCATCTGATATATTAAAGAGAAGTGTTGATTCTCAAGTTGTCAATCAAGTGCCTCCTGCGTGGTTTCTTGGGTTGGACTGGGTGTTCTAGATCCGCCATTGGCTGGGGCCTCCATCTTCGTCACGTGGTGCAAGATGTCAATGTCGGTCACAATCCCCACAATGATCTCCTTTGCCTGGATATCCCGGTGGGTTGTGTCTGAAAACAGCTTTGACTTAAAGTCTATAAGCCTAGAAATAATGCAGATTCCCCCTCACTTCCCACCAAGCTTATATTTACTGTTAGCATCTCTTGTGTTACTGATGTTGTGGTCCTCACATCGCCTCTGGGTGTGCACAACAAGTGCAAAGTGCTCCTTGTCCAAAATCCGGTCCAGTTTCTCCAACGTGGTGTCCAGGGTCACCTTCTCAAAAGTCTTGTAAATTGCCTTTTCCACAGGATCAGTGGCCTGTACCTTCCCCTTGAGCACCTTGGTGCCCAAGCTGCCCAAGGTGGCAACACCAAGAATCTCCCTAAAAAAGAACGATGCTGATAGCAGCACATGTTCATCCACCTCCTTCAAGATCACTTACCCTGCATCATTGATGACAGGTAGCTGGTCGTAACCCTCTTTATCCATGATCTCAATAGTCTGCTCTACACTGACACTGGGGTCAACACTGAGCGGCGCACTTAATTCCAGTGAGGACACCTTCTCGTTGAACCACCTGTGCACCAGACAATTTCTGAGGGAGGATAAAGGTCTTGTGCAATGATTTCTTATGCTTACCAGTGCTTCTCTTGATTGGACAGCTGGATGATGTCTCTGTCGGCCAACCACTTGTCACTGAGGAACTTGGTCATGTAATTCCTCACTGAGTCAGGTAAGAGTACCACACACTTCTGCCCAGCCTTCAAGGATCGAGCTTTCTCCAAAGCCACAGACATGGCTGCACCAGAGCTGCCACCTATAATGATATATTTGTTCTCCAGTAAAAAAGGCTCAATGCAGGCAATACAGTTGCGCTACGAGGTTTTATGAGCTCACCACAGAGCAAGCCTTCCTCTTTGATGAGTCTCCTGGCCATGATAAAAGAGTCCTTGTCATTGGTCTTGACCCACTCATCAACAACAGAGCGGTCAAGCACAGTGGGGACAAAGTCGTACCCAGTGCCCTCAACCTCATAAAATGTCACATCGGACTGGTTGAGAGAGTCTGGCTGTGCAAGGATGCTCCCCTCAGGGTCAGCCGCAACAATAATGCATTGAGGACAAGCCTCACGGATCTTGCGCCCTACACCAGTGACGGTCCCACCTGTGCCCGCACCTAGCACTACCATGTCCACTTGTCCACCACACTGGGCAAGGATCTCCTCCCCAGTGGTGTCATAGTGAGCCAGTGGGTTGCCAGGATTGCGGTACTGTCGAGGAAAGGAAATTTATGATCACCTATGTGAAAAGTGAGGGTCAGCATCCATCGATCAGTTGCAGAAATAGAAAAGTTCTGGGTCAAATTGGAGAAATTTTCCTGGGGTGCCCCATTTTGCCTTGTCTAACCAGAAGATCCCTATCCTCCTCCTCTCATTAACTCTCCTTACCAGGTGGAAGCAAGGAAGTATAAAAAATTGTGAAAAAAACCGAATTGTCCATTCAGTGTCACATGTACAGGGTTTCTACCTATTCTTTTACTTTGATCCCTTCGTTGATATGTCAAAGAACAATGAATAACAATGCTGCCATTCTGACATGAATGAACTCACTGCTTACACTGTACCAAAACTCAGATAATAATCTATAAAAAAACGGGCTTAAAATGACCAATAGGTTTGTCGCAGTTATCCTCAAAACTCCAAAATGCACAATGTATTTCTAATGATTGATTTTCTGATTACATTACTGATTTTATTATATCTGAAATGAAATCTTTGATTTTATTTTATCTGAGCAAGAGCATCATTGGCACGGTTTCTTACTTGGTCCAAAATGATTGACTTCGGTATCTGCTGACAGAGTCTCTGAGCCACAGATATGTGGCTCTCTGGTGAATCAAATGTTGCTGATGTAGGTGTGCGCACGATTTCTGCCCCCAATGCCCTCAGCATGTCCACTTTTTCAAGACTCATCTTCTCAGGCAGAACAATGATACATCGATAACCCTTGACAGCTGCTGCCAGAGCAAGACCAATACCTGAATGTGTGCAAGAGGACAAGCTGGTATTAAAGCAATTCCTTTCATAGATGATGTTCATAGAACAGGGAGTGCACTCCACCTATACCAACACCCTTGGGACCAAGTCAAAATGCTACTATTCCCCTTTGTTTGATTGGTTTATAACTACAGCTGAAATCAGGTACAAACAGAAATGATAATGAATGAGGTGTGTCAACACAGTCAATGCCACTGTAAGTGGCGCTGCATGGTTGCTCATGTCTGACCTGTGTTTCCCGATGTTGGTTCAATGATGGTGTCGCCCGGCTTGAGTAGTCCAACCTTCTCCGCATCCTCGACCATTCTGAGGCCTATACGATCCTTGACACTACCACCAGCATTGAAGAACTCACACTTGGCCACTGAAAGAACAACATCACAACTATCACCTTATAATCACATGCCGTACATATAGTAGTCATCCTTACAAAGCTCACACTCAATGCCCTCACACTTGACAATGTTGTTGATCCTGATGAGTGGGGTGTTGCCAATGTTGTACAATACATTCGGCATGATGCTCATAGGAGTTTTCCTGTATTTGCAGGAAGCATTAACATTTTCTGCAGCACCTTTTGCTACACATAAATAGAGTCGAAAATTTTTGTCAAACTGTGCAAACATGCTACGAAAGCGCAACCTAAGCAAAGTTGAGTCAAACTAACAACTCACGGCTTGTCCTTGGTGTGAGGGCTGGTTTCTGCAGTGCCTGGCTTCCAAGTACATCTGCTTGGCAGATCTGGCCGCACAAAGTCCATCTTCAGGTTGGAGGACTTCTTTCTCAGTGCTGGGATAGGAGCTACTGGTGGATACTTGCAGTGGGAGCTGCCGTTGATATGTTTACCTGGACCCATTTTGCTAAAGAAATTGACACAACAATGAGTCAGTTATGGCATGCATCCAAGGCTATGCTGTTAAATGTGACCCAGTAATTTGACCGGTCGCAACATCATGACAGTCACTTTAGTCCAAATTGCTGTACACTTACCAAATAGCTGTATCACATCATGCAGCATGAAACATGACAAAGAATGGGGAATTGTTTAGTGTGCCTTAAGTATCACCGTACACTCCTTGGACACGTTGAAATTCGCACTTACGGTGCACAGAAGTGAAAGACGAACAGATTCAAATGTCCAAAGTCTTTGATGATGAGGGGGGCGACGCTGTTTGACAGGTTGTGTCACAAACGCAGAAACATTGGATGTAGGGGTCAGGGCTGCAGAGCACAAGTTCAGTCAGCTGTGGCAAAAGCAGAAGAAGGTTAAGAAGACATTGGAGCATCAAGTAAACAATGCACTGTCAAAAGAACTGGCTAAAAGTTTATTGCAAACGATTCCTCCGCCACTCCAGGTGCATTTTTCACCTTCTACAAATGCGGAAATGCGGCCTTCTTTACGCCCCCCCCCCAATCCTCATGTTAGCAAGAGGGACTTTTGTCATGCAGTCTGTTCTTGACTAAGCGCCTTAATCAGCTCAGTGCCCTCAGAGGATTGGGCAGCCATCCTTGAGAAGTCTGTGTGTACCTAAATGTGACAACTCGATCATGCAACAACAGCATGCTGTGTGGGAAGAAGGATAATGCATCAAAATATTCAAGAGGAGTCAGCTACAACAAAAAAGGACTCAGTAACACATCTTTCATCCTGCACAAGACTTGTGTGAACGTGTGAATGCTTTCCGTATGCGCGCTTTGAAGCGTGTAACCCTTGCTTTGCTTGACGTACAGATTTGTTTACCACCAACTGCTGGATATCGACCGGGTGGTTGACCGAGTTACGCTTCGGGCGAGCGTGTAGACAAACTACCGGACCGAAGTGTGGACTCAGACCGACCTGATCGCTTACAATGGACGCGATGAGTCGAGTCGATCATCCTTGCGAAAAGGTAGCGGAACCGTCCCGTTGGCACTTCTCGTAATCTAGAAGCTTTTATCCTAGTCCAGCAGGTGGTTGCAAATCGTTCTGATAATCAGCGTGTGTATTTAACCCTAACTTTGCTTTCTAGACGTTATACATTAAGGAACAACTCATCCGTCTTGTCTGTCTCGTCATTTTAGTCCACTCTGTAAGGATAGTTTTAAGTGACACATACGTCCTCTCACTCCTCAGGTCCTGCGGCACGATCCTTTAGTACGTAAGTAGAAACTTAAGTAGCATTCAGCAAGGTCAGATTTTGCTTTTACGGTACTGTGGTAAACACATGTGCATTTCGTCCGGGTGTGCCCTTGCTGGCGAGCGCAAGCCGCGCAAGCCGCGCAAGCCGCAAAGGGCGGCAATCAGAGTTCGGGTCCGCCCCGAGCGCGTGTGTACGGACAAGATTCGTCGCCCTGGAATCCATCATTATGGATACATGGGTCAAGATAACTTTGGCCATTTTTTGCAAAAATCTTCTGGAAGTCTGGTGTGTCTGCTTGATGCAAAATTAAATGTTAAAATGTTAAAGATCCGTGTCTGAAGTGGTACACATCTCAAGTAGAGGTGGATCTATGCCAATTTTCAGGCTTCAGGCCCTAAGTCTGGTGACTTACGCTTACCTTGGTCTTCTTCTCTCTCGGTCTCAGGCGTCGCTGCAATCAATGTTGACCCTAACAGAAATATTCTTCTACTATCTCTCAGTGATCACTCATACACGCTCACACCTGTCCTTGCGTGGGTGTGGAGAGCTGCAGAAAGAGCAATAGGGAGAAAGCGGGAGGAGCACACGTGGCACCACTCACATACACGTAGACTACCTGTCAAAATTGACACGATTGTAGGAGAAGATAGCGATGATAACTGAAGAAAAGAGACTGACAAAAAAAGATCTGCTCTGCACTGAATAAAGAAATCAAGTCAACTGAGCCACTTGAGCTGACCTTGATATGTGAATGGCTGCAGCAATGCTCAGAGCGGTCAACGCCGTTTCAAAGGCAACAACAGCACTTTTCTGATTTATGGCTAAAGGGCGGCATGTTAGGTATGGCTACTTCTTCAAAGTAGCTATTAATAGCGCTCGATTGAGACCAAATTACTTTAATTTTTGGTAAAACTTTCTGCTGACCCGGTTGGGTTAGGTTAATTTCCTGATGATGGGGAACTTGCTGCACTCATTTTTTGTGTAGCACACCGCCCACCGCTTAGCACCACATGGGATAGTGCATCCTTCCACTTATTGTACCATCTATCTATCTATACAGGGTCCCTGTGCAAAGCCGTGACATGTGCTTTGGTGGGAAATTCAAATGAAGGCTATCTTGCATCCTGGGGTGGTATGAGGGCGACAGCGGCGGTGGCGGCGGTGGCCACCGTAGAGCGCTCTACAGCTCACATTGAAGACAGTAGAAGTGTCG
>JAAUXU010148631.1_pt1 | contig 13168 bp, 19 predicted proteins | sample 7278151 | NCBI WGS metagenome assembly JAAUXU01 (sample SAMN14350113, study PRJNA611818) | marine sediment metagenome | isolation source: surface marine sediment (1.8m) | place: French Polynesia: Moorea | collected 2018-08 | reverse complement strand
GTGTGCGTGTAGGTCTGTGTGTGGACTCTCCTGCGGACAGGCCCTTGTGAGCGCATTGGTGTCGTCTTGTATTCATTCACAATCAATCAAGCAGTTCTGGTATTGAAGCCATGTCGCTCCTTGTTGAGCCTTTGTGATTCACTTTGGAACCATCCCCACGCGGCCTCACGCGTGCAGAATCGGAGACAACCACAAACGCACGCACACACACACACACACACACACACACACACGCACACCCACACCCCCCCCCCCCCCCACCCCCCCCCACACACCCACCCCCCCACACCCACCCCGCCCCCCCCCCCCTGAGCGCTCCCGCGTTCTCCCTGGTTTTTTTTAGTGTTGTTGTGCGTGTGTGTGATTGTGTGGGTGTGCGTGTGTGTGTGGGTGTGCGTGTGTGTGTGTGTGTGTGTGTGTGTGTGTGTGTGTGTGTGTGTGCGCGCGCGAGCGGGTGGGCGGGCGGGCGGGAGCCTCTCTGTCTATGGCTGCCCCAACCACAGCACTGATCATCACCAAACTATGTCAGTAGACGCTACACATCACATGCTTGAAAGTGATTGTGCCACACCTTAGGTCTGAGGTCATTTTGAGGCCAAAATTGAGGTCCAATGCTACATTTACTGCATTCAGTGTCAGTAGGTATCTATGGCAAGAGGAAGGGAGAAAAGAAGGTCAGTAGGGGTGGACACTGACCAGGCAGCCCAGCAGGCCAAACTGCAGCTCAACCTGTCAACTAATGGCCTGCTGCCATCACTAAGCTGGGGAGGAAGTATCTGGAAGTGTCTGGATCAGTCAGTTTCAAAAGTAAAAACAAAATGGATCCAATCCGGGTGCGAGATCAGCTTTGAGAGAGAGATCGATCAGCTTCATGTGGAGAAGGTCGAGTCTGCTATTGCTTTATATTTTTCCTACCCAACAAAGTGGGTAGGTAGCACCTACAGTGTGTAAACTTAAAATTTGTATTAATTTGCACAAAGAACAACATCAAGAACTCTATGGGGATAACACTTTGACAATTTTATTCCTGTGAAAGATTGGACTTACATTGAGTGTTCATTTCTCAACTTGGCCACCTTTGGCAGCCAACATGGCCTCCAGGTGAGGCCTAAACCTCTGGCAGGTCTTCCTGATGAAGTCTGGGGACATGGCTGCCCACTCCTGGTCCGCAGAGGCCTTCAGCACGTCCATGTTCTTGTCGGGGGTGGCACAGGCCCTGGCCTCAATGATGCCCCATATGGAATAATCCAATGGGGCGAGGTCAGGTGAGGCCAGGGGCCACATCTTGGAAGGCCAGAACTTCAGGTTCTCCTCCAACCACTTCGGGGTCCTCTTGGCCATATGCTCAGGGGGGCCATCTTGTTGCCAGATGTAGGGCACCCCAGGATTGGTGTAGTTGGCCTTGATCCATGGGAGAATGGCCTCCTGCATGGCCTTGAGGTAGGCCTCCTGTTCCACTCCACCCTTGGGGAACCACATGAGGGGCATGTTGCTGCCATCAGAAGCAATGATGCCAAGGCACATTGCACTGGCAGGGTGTTTGGTGTGGTGAATGGGAGGGATTTGGTCAGGGGAGGCAGCCAGGTACCTGTCATTCCTGTCATTCCTTGCCTGGTCAATCATAAAGACCTTCTTGTCTGAGAAGATCTTCAGTCACCAGATGATGCTTCAGCCGAGTCAGAAGCCGACCTCCTCTCTCCACCCTGACCTCTTTCTGTCACTCTGTCAAAAGCTGGCGTGGACAGCAGAAAAAAGATTTGAGGCCCAGATCACCATTGAGAGCTTTCTTGATGGTGGTTCGGCTGGTTCCAGTCTCCTTGGCAAAGTCTCTCGTGGACCTAGATGGCTTCTCCTCCACCTTGGCTTTCAGGTTTGCCACAAAGGCCTCATCACACATGCAGTGGGTTTTACCAGATCCCTCCCTCCTCTCCAGATCCTCCCCTCTCCTCTTGATATTGTAAACTGTTTTCTCAGAACACCTGACAGTCTTGACAATGGTGGTGACATCATCCCTGGCATGGAGCAGGATGGCGATCTTCTCCCTGTTGCTCTTCTCCATGATGGCAATGAACAAACAAATGCTGCTGTCTTAACAAACATGAACATTGGGTGTTAATGCAACCTCTCAAAATAAAAAAGCGGCAAATACAAAGGGTTCAGGGCAATGCTAGACATGTTGAAGTTACTGCAAATTTTAAGTTTACATACTGTAAGTGCTAGTTACTCTATAAAGGACAAGGTGAACCAATTCTGATGGCTTCATTGTGGAACTAGGTCCTCTTGGTGGCAACAATGGCTTTCATTAAGCAAGATTTGATCCTTTCCTCAGCACGTTTGGGGGAGACCAGCACTGCATTAGGTGCATTTGGCAAAGCGGCAGTTATGATCCGCAGTCTGAATGTGCTACGGCCCGAGAAAGGCGCGAGTGCAGCAATGACGCCTGCAGGGACCTAATGTTTGAAAAATGTTTTCCCAAAGAAACGTACCATGCTCTACATCCATTGTTCATTTAATGCAACTCACGTATGTTGGATGATACTTTTTATGTGTTTCAGTACTGCCTTAGGAGTCCTACCCCAACTTTTCCGCCTCCTGTCAGCAGAGAGGCTGTGCAGTACAGTCTTTACTGCCGGTGATCAGCACTTAATGATAGCGGCAAAGTTCTTTACTCTCCTTTGTAAAATGGAAATAAATGCAAAATGAGCTATAGCACCACGTGGCAGGTCCAGTTGATGCCGGTTTCAGTCCGGTGTCAATCCTGGTGCTCTTGACCCTGCCATAGAAACCCTGATCGAAGTGCAAGGGAGATTAGGGCAAGTGGGGCAACAGTATCAGTTCCTCCAGGGCCGGATTGGCCGCCGGCAGCCGACTTCCTGTGACTACTTTCAAAATGAAATCTCTCTGCGCATAAAGCGGGAGGGCCCTGTGTATGTGTGTCCTTCTGCCTGTGTGTGTGCGTCCGTATGTCCGCGGCCGATTTTATGTTTGCGGCTGATTTTCTAGCTTTTGCGGCCTCATTCAAGCTTTAGCGCGGCCGTTTTCACGCTTTTCCAGACAGGCAGACGCGTTTTGTTTCGGCCATTCGGCCACCCAACGAGATGGGAAGCTCCAAAGCGATGGTTTGTTATTTCTATGACAGTGCTTAGAGGTTGGAAGTGCAATCCCTTTTACCTTTCATTCAAGACCTTGTGCCACAGAACATTTATATATAATACAAAACAATATATTTAGCGCCATACAGTCCTGGCCGTAAGTAAATACGTCAAGCATGACGAGACCTGAAACACTGTATTGAAACTACCTATCGCTACTACCGATGACGGCCATCCGGACTGTCTTCTCTCGCTCCTGCTGGGGACGATCGGGTCCCCAAAGCTCCAGAGTCCGGACTGCCTTCTCTCGGTACTACTGATGAGGACGATCTGTCGATGAGTTTTGTTTACCTGTCAAAGTGTCACCCTGTTGCTCTCATTTTGCTGCTTCACCGAACCATGCAGCCTCTCGATCCGGACACAGAGTTTTTGCATGCTAGTGCCGGAGGGCCTGGGGAGTGAATCCCAGTGGAAATGGTGGGCCAGGGGGTCCGGATTCTTCCATGAAAATTTCAGCCAATTTCATCCACTTTTACCCCTTGAAAAGGCCAATTTTCTCTTCTGTTTGGCACGGCCCCCCTCCAGGTGGCCTCCTTTTGAGCCTTCTAGCACCAAAATGGACATCCTTGACATTGGCCCTGTGTACTCAACATCGTGTCCCAGGATCACAGCTACACGTTCCACATCAAAATTCCACCTCAACACGTTTCAGTACAGCGTAGGAGGTACAATTACGTACAATTACTTACAATTACTTACGGCAAGGATTGCATAGCGGTTACATATGCCATATAACATTTCTTTGCATTACAGGTGCAGCTGCGACTCAAACTGCTTCACTGCTGGTGAACATTTTACTTTTACTAGTTAAAGAAGTTGGAGCGCAATGTGTCTGACTGGTAAACCGTGTTTTTGCTCACTGGCGTTTCCTAAAATTTAATTTGCAGTGCAAGATAACTTATTCAGCACAGGCAAAGATGGCAGAAGAAGTTGATTTGTCTACCCCCCTGCCCCCGGCCAACTAATAGAAACTAAAGGCTTTGTTTCACTTGTTTGCCTAAAGGCCGCCAGTTTAAGTGAACTCGAGTCAAGTTTCTTTCAGCCACCAGCTCAAGTCACGACGAGTGACTGTCCAAACTGGTCTGGCTACGTCCCAAAAGATTCCAACATGTTTCAGAGGAAAATTTTATTTTGGCGGGAAATTTCAGTACACGCTTAGCCATCCAAAAGTATCCTCTGAAACCCATTGAAACTTGGTACGCATCCACATACCAGCCAGAAACACTTGAATACATCATTAGAACACAGCACCACCAATGGCGCAGACATATGGAAATTGGTGTTGACTGACCGAAAATGCAGAATTCTTATTTGGATTTTACCCGAGTCCTCAGCTCGCAATATGGTGGGATATCAAGTTATGCTCTAAAAGTTAAGGAGAACTTTTCCTTAGGTTGATCTGAGGACCCTTGGAAAGGTGGTCAGGTGCAACCACAGTGTCAAGGCAGTGTTGGCTGCCAACAGTGGCCATCCCAAGGCCTGAATCTTCATTTCATGATGCCTTCCAAGAATGTCTGTCTCATGCACCACCATTTCACCCCTGCTTGATCACGACTTAGTTGAAACACAGCAATTCACTGAAGTTCCCACACTGCATTTGCTGCACTGCTGTTCTCTGTCTGTCTGTCTGTCCGCCCGCCTACGAGTCCCTTCCGGCGAAGAAGCCTCTGATGGATCAAAAGTGCGCTCCTCAGTGTCTAAGACGCCGTCGTCATTGCGAGAATGAGGAAATGCGGATACGCACAAGGACGGAGATTCCCACGTCCTGCGCGAGCACCCGTGCATTTTTTTTTCGTATCCTATTCAAACGTACATCATCTTGAACGAGGGCTGATAAGGGCTGCCCAAACAGGTCTGTGCAGGGACTTTACTCAAGCAGACTTGATTGAATTTCCCTTTTTTTGCTCCAGCCAAAAGAAATACATAGAGAATCGAGGCAGCTTTTCTGGGAAGTGACAACAAAATGTTGGACACCTCGTTGAAGACTCTTCATCTGGAGACGTTGCTCGTTGGGTCAGTCACGTTGCAACTTGTGCGCAGTCTCATCTTTGAGCGCAGACCTCTCCAACTTAGCTTCTGTCAATATTTGGCGCCTGCTTGAACATTTGGACATGGGTGGCAACTCTTTCTCAAGTGGTTCCTCTATTTCAGTAAGAAGCTCGCCAGAAGTCGAGACAGACGTGGAAATCATAGGTCATACGTTCCAAAATGGGGCATTTTGCCCTCATTCATCGCCAATTGGATGGCATGAAAAGCACCATCTAAGTCTGAACTGAAGCAACCTGCACAGTAATGCGCTACACATGTATTATCAATAGATCTCAATACTGCTGGCCTATGAACTTGTTGCTAGATGAGCAACCTGTACAGTATGAACGCGGTAGGTACGTTGGGTCCTTCGTAGTGCACTTTGCCAATAACTCTGAATCACTCCTGGGAAGGGATGGCTCGAGCCGCGGTTCGGCTCGACTTGGTGTCCGAACGGAATTTGACTCAACTCGGATTGATCGAAAGTGTAGCACAGGTTCTTCAGCTGCTTTGAAGCTTCCGACCCTCAGCTTGACTCAACGTTTTTGCTCCAGTCTCGATTATACCCCCACCATAGTTGCTGGAGTGTTCATAGGCTGCACCTCGCTCCTGGACCGGGTGGGGGACCCTGAGAGCTGAGCGGGAGCCAGGCTCTGCTTGGCTTGACGCGCATTTTTTGGCTCGTGGTGCACCTCCAGTGAGGGTAGGAAAGAGTTGCCAGTCCGACTTTCGGACTCAAACCTAATGAAAAATGTTTGATTGTTGTCGTGGTTATTGGGCAAAGTATTTGGCTTGACTCTGATTTCCGAGCCAGATTTCGGAATCAGCACTCTTCGACACGATGGTACATCATACCGGGTGCGCCATATTATCTTGTGAGTGAATTCTAGGCTATTCTCGTCATATTTTTGGCTATTTTTTCACTTTTTCTTGGTCACAGTCATATGCAGAAGAGAATCAGCTGTCATTTGCGGTTTCCTGCTTACAAACCAGTCAATTCTAGCATGCACAGCATCAAAATGACTGAACTCTGGAAAAAGATATACACGCACATCGAGGGTGGCGACAGGTTCTGCAACATTGCAAAAGACTTCGGCATCCACATAAATACTGTCACGAATGTCAGGAAGCTATACGAGGCCTCTGGCAGGTTCAAGAAATGCCCCAGCTCTGGTCGGCCACGCTCAGTCCGCACAAAACCCATCATTGATGCCATTTGGAAAAAAATCAGCTGACACCCGGCACACTCCATGCGAACCATGGCCGAGGAGCACTCCATGTCATTGACATGCGCTGGCTTGTGAAGCCTGATCTGAACATGAAGTCAAGAGCCAAGGAGACTGTTCAGGCTCTCACTGCTGATCACCGTCGGAAAAGAGTTGAACATTGCAAGGCAATGTTGAATGCTCTGAAGCGCAGTGCCGTGCGTGGCGGCAGAAAAGTGATTGTCTTCTCTGATGAGAAAAACTGGACTGTAAGCAAGTATCACAACTGCAGAAATGACCGCTACATTGCCAAGGCCAAGGCCGATGTGGACGAGAGCATCAGGTTTGTTAGCAGAGCCAAACATCCACAAAAGGCCATGTCATTTGGCCTGGTTGGGACAGATGGTTTTGGCTTTAAACCGATCTGGATTGATGGCAAACTGAACAGCATGAAATACATCAAAATGCTCAACAAAGAGATCATTCTGGCCCTGAACCAGCACTATGGGCCCGGGAAGTGGGTGCTCCAGCAAGATGGGGCCCCTTGCCACATGTCAAAGGCCACCCAGAGGTATCTGGAGAAGACGCTGGGATCGAGTGGATTTTGGTCCAAGAAGACATGGCCCCCAAACTCGCCAAACCTAAACCTGCTCGATTACCATGTGTGGATGCGTGTGGAGAAGAAGGTCTGCAAGGATGGCCACCCAAACTTGGCATCGCTCAAGGCCGCTGTCAAGGTGCACTGGGCCGACATGTTTGATGCGAGCCTGATCAAGGGCATTAAGAGCTTCGGCAGCCACATCGAGAAGTGCATCACTGCTGAGGGCTCAGTTTTTGAGAAATGAATGCTCATATCTCTTGCCAAGTTTTGTTTGATAAGTTTAGAAATGTATGCTATTTTTGTTAAAAAAATATTCATTTGCAATTTACTTTAAAAAATCACAGGGTAATATGGCACACCCGGTACTGTGATGTACACTCAGACATGAGCACAGCGGGGTACAAAATGCTGATTTTTTAGGGGGGTGTACAGCATTCCCTGTCCACTGCACAGAGATGTTCATTTTACAAAAATGTTATATTTCTTAAAATGAGAAAGTTCTCTGGGGTCCACCTTTAAATATCACTAATATATACAAAGTTTTATAACATAATGAAATATATAATTAAGACTATATTTATTGAGGTCTCAGGCCTGTGCATATTTTTCAGACCAACATTGTAGTCCTTTAGATGCTGAATGGAGGCATGTGTGTGACTAAGTGAAATGACTATTATTAAGTGAGATATAAACATTTGAATATTGAAGGTTATTGGCTCACTTGAAACCACCAATGATGCACATACAGTCATGGCAAGAAGACAAAATCCTCCTAATATCCATGCTCTGTCCAAATCTGGGGCCACACTTGGCCCAAACACATTCTGTTAGGGAAATATCATGAGTAAAGGTCATAAACTCACTTAAAACCAGTACCCAGGCACCTAGAGAGGTGAAAACAAGACAAAGTTGTGCCATTTTTACTGGTGAAGGCAAGTCTGATTGCAAATTTGACTCACCATCATTTGTTATGTTATAAATTCTACTTAAAGATTGTAAAAAAATGAGCATTTTGTACCCCCCTGTGCTCTAGTCCGAGTACAATCCACGAAAGCCACCGCCAATATGACAGTTCCAAGGCTTTTGAGCCTGTCAAGACTCAACTACCCCAGCACTGTTAACTTGGTTACCACTGTATGATGAGTTTCTCAGACTTGGTCATTACGTCATTAATCAAGTGTGCCCCTAAATGCTTCAGAGCGGACTCCGAGCCGCCGCAGCAGACTCTTATCGAAGTTCTTCGATCCTGGTGCAGACGAGAAGGAGCGTAGGAAGTCTCGTGAGGAGTTGGTCAAGCGTGGGATCCTCAAGAAGGAGGCGGTGTTCGGCAACGAGCTCACCGACGTCAAGCGTGACGCCCTTAAGCAAAACCTCCCTGAGTTCCTCGTCCGGTGCATCAGCAGAATCGAAGAGCTCAAGGATGCTGTGGGTATCTACAGGATCAACGGAGACGCCGCCGCAGTGCAGAAGATCAGGTACTCGTTCTCCTTCTCGGTCAAGCTTTGCAGCGCAGCTTCATATTTTTCGTTTCGGACACGTCGCAGGAGCTCAAATAACGAGTCCGTTGTCGCCCTCAGGCTTGAGATTGACCGGGACAACTACAAGTCGTTGAACTCCACGAAGGACGTCTCGCTGTTGGCGAGCACCTTGAAGCTCTTCTTCCGGGAGCTTCCGGACCCGCTCATATCCAGACAGGCGAGAGATCATCTCTATCGGTGAGACTTCAGACTTTCCCTCTCCTTCTGCCTCTCCATTTGTAACACCCGCAGGTGCGCCGACGAGCGAGACCCTGACAAGTTGGTGAGGTCGATCAGCGACGCGCTGAATCAGGAACTGGACCAATTCTCCAAAGGCGTTCTGAGCTACCTCATGCTTCACCTGAACCGCGTCTCGCAGCTCAGCTCCGCCAACAAGATGGACGCCAAGAACCTCTCGACTGTCTTCAGCCCCAATCTCGTGCACAGCGTCACGCTCACTAGGCAAGCATTGATCAACTAATCTTGTAACCTAGCTTCAACAACTTGCTTCTATGCAAGCTGAGATCTAAAAATTTGAAACGACCTTTTTTCTTTATTGTCCCCCTCTCGCCCAGGGGCGGACAATCCTGATCCACTTTGTACGCCGCTACCTTTACTTTATGCGCCGCTACCTTTACTTTATGCGCCGCTACCTTTACTTTTTACGCCGCTACCTTTACTTCATGCGCCGCTACCTTAAGGCCGTCATTTTGTAGGATGGTGCTGCTCATCTCAGAGGTCAGAAACTTCTTGCAGTCATTCCATGCCTCCTCATAGATGTCCTTGCTCTTGTTTGGGGCCAGGTCAGTCATGATGGCATCTGCAGTTGGACTATCTTGGACTAGATCAGCTGCAGGTAGCACCTAAGGAAGGAACTAGCATTTCCCCAAATTTATTTTTTGTGTTGCTCAGTTAAATTTGTCAAGGAGTCTTCATACCTTTGTTGAGGACAATGAAGAAAAAAGGTCGCTGCAAATTACAAATTGCATGAGCGTAAATGGTGCTTTATTTTCCTCATTTAATGATCAAAATCCTCGGAATTTGATCACTGAAAACTCGGAAAATAAAGCGCCACTTTATGAGCATGGAATATATAGTTATTACCAAAATTATATGTGGTCCTTAAGATAAATGAGGGACTCTCTTATTTATCCGTCTTATATTCATCATGAGCGCCGTAGTCAGACAATACCCACCCACCCCTGCCCCTTCTATAATGATGGGGGGGGGGGATAACTGTACAGAAGTGTTAGTACCAAAAAGTGAACTCGGAATCATAAAGTTCCCAGGGGCTCAGTCTTTAAATATCACAGCTATTTAAAACGTTTATAACAATTCTCAATATAAAGCAACAGGCCCGTGTGCGTGTACATGCGCGTGTATGCGTGTCTGTCCGCGGCTGATCTTTGAGGCTGATTTTCAGGTGCGCGAGGCCCGTATGTACGTACGTCTGTCTGTCCGCGGCCGATTTTTGCGGCACAACAGTGGTGGCGGCTGTTTTCGTGGTCGTGCGAGACTGATTGCGGCTGGCCTTCAGTGTTCGTGCGACTGCCTTTGCTTTGTGTGGGTCTGTCTCCAGTCAATTTGCAGCTTCCGCGCTACAGACAGACAGATACAAGCACAGCGCTTTATATTGTTTCCTCCTCAACGAAGTGGGGAGCGCATAAGCGCAAGTGAATATGAAATCAATATTATGTTGTCTGGGGTCTCAGACCAATGCAAACGTTATTAGACAAAAGTGGCACTCCTCTAAGTGCTGAACACGGGTATTTGTATGGCTTAGTCAAATGACTTCTAGTAGGAGAGGTATTTACAATTCAATGTTGGTTAACTTACTACCGTACACGTAAGTAATTTCAGTGAGAGTAAACTTAGTGCATAGGCTGCGTGGAGTCATTTTTGAGTGGGATTTTTGCATGGAATGAGTTCTCCAGACACATGATTCTGAGTAGATACGTCCACAGTATTGAGTGACCACAGTGGCACTACAGCACTCAAACTGTGGTGACCCACTGATGTCCCCATGCCAGTGCTGGCTGTTTTGGGCCATTTGTGGCCACTTTTTTTTAGTGAAAAGTGCAGAAATTTTTGTGGAGAAGAAGAAAGGCGCACAGTTAACTTGGAACAGTCAACTCTCAATTTTTGCGAGAAGTTCAACTTTTGCAACACGTTCATGGTGATGCTGCTCCTTTTGTATACTAGACTTTTAGAATTCTCTTTCTGGCAGCAGACAAGACCCAAAAATTGAGAGTCGACTGCATCAAGTTGCCTGAGCCCCTTCCTTCTTTCTTTTGCCAGTGTAGTCTCTCCCTCACTGTCTGATCGAGTTTTGTTGGTGTGCGCTACCTCCCTCCCTTTTGTTGGTATCACTCCTGTCTTCAAATATGGGGCAACATTAAACAATTCAAAATTTCTTTAGTTATAAGTTGTTGCTAAACGTCATATACTCACTAAAAATCAGTTCCTTGTCATACAGAAAGATGGGAACAAAACAAAAGTGGACGCAATCTTCTGCAGGCTGGGCACGCATTAGGGAAATTACTATTTCTTTAGGTATGAATTGTTGTCAAAGGATATAAGCTCACTTATCACAAGTTCCTGGGCACCCGGAGGGATGGAAACAAAAAAAGTGGTGTCATTTCTGCTGCTAAATGCAAGTCTGAGTGCATCACTATTTTTTGGTTATGCACTGCTACTAAATGTAAATATAATCTGCTTACACCACTCTCTTCACTGTGTCTGATTGTGAACAAATCTGGTGTGATTGTGAACGAATCTGGTCTGATTGTGAACAAATCTGGTCTGATTGTGAACAAATCTGATCTGATTGTGATCAAATGACTAGTCGTAGAGCAAAAGTACACAACAGTGAATGGGGTGAGGCACTTGAGTACCCCAATCCAGTGAAACGGTACAGCCGGTAGAAGAAGTGTCTGCTACATTCACTTCAGATGACCTCCCTCCCTCTGAATCACTTGGGTCCCCAGTTCATGCAGGTTGTACGACCGGTATGTTCTGTCAGATTGTCGTAAAGATATCGTGTATTTCAAGTGTTCACACTATTTGCAACTTAGGTCTGGACTGTTGAGACTCTGGCAGGGTTCTGTCAACTCCCACAAGAGGAGCCCATATCTATATTTCCTCGTGCAGGCCAGCGGCTCTTACAGATTTTCAGTATACGATTCGTAACACAGCTGTGGTAGGCACGCCGTAGACGGCAGCTATGCTCTTCTCGGGGCCACTACGTATAGACGAAAAATATGAAAAAGGGCAGGAAACAGATGTCGCTCAAATCTTGCTCTAATGCGATGAATTGAGGTAAACCTGATCAACCTAGCCTAACTTGACACGACCTATCCTAACCTGACACAACCTAGTCTAACTTGACACAACAGAACCTAACTTAACACAACTTAACCTAACAGACTTTGTGCATGCTCTCTACTAGGCAGTTTGTCCACCATATGGGCTTTGCCCATGGCTCGGAGGCCACAAGTTGGTTTGTAAAATAAAAACTCAACAAAAATAACAAAACATAACAAAATACCCCAAGTTTACCCCGGATTCGAACCTACGACACCTGTGTTATGAGCCGCGCCCCTATCCACTCGGCTACACCATTTTGGTTGGTGGAGTGTAGTGGACCAGACCAATCAGACCTCCGAACACACACTATCTTTTGGGCGACATCCGCTAGCTGTCGGTAATGGCTGAAGCACTTAGGAGTCAACGGCGCGCCTTCGTCAGCTGTGCCACGAATCGTATACTGAAAATCGGTAAGCGCCAGCGGCAAAGAAGGTGTAGGTATCATCCTGCAAGGTTTTTGCTTGTAAGCTTCTCCTGCTCTTACGTCATCCGGGGCACGATGGTGCTTTGTGTCCATGGCCAAGACCACGGCCTAAAATGGCTATAAATAATAATACAATGGCTTCCTTATTGCATAAACCTGACCACGTTACACTTCCCCTTCCTCATCCGCATATATATAAACTTTGACTTTGAGCCCCACCTCGAAAAAATGAATAGGCATCTTCTTGCCATCACTTGCGACCACTCCAAGGGCCATGATGCCCTGAGGGTGCTTGGTCCTCATGACTGGGGTAGCCTCTGCCTCCCCTCGGACCCACCTGTCATTTCTTCTGTTGTAGGCCTGGTCCGCAGCGAAGAACTTCTTGTCTGAGAACATATTCTCTGTGGAACCATGGTACTTCAGCCAATTCAGCAGGAGTCTGGAGCACTCCAGACGAATCTTGTTCTGCTTCTGAGTCAGCAGATGTCGGTGGGGTCTCACCCTGGAAGCCATCTGAAGCTGTTTGACAGCACTCCTTGTGATTGGGTTCACCTCCTTCTCCACGTCCATCTTCCTCTTCAATGTTGTCAGCGCAGTCTCAAAAGACCTTCTGATGTCCTCCAGCATGTCATCATCCAACTTCTTGTTGGAAGGAAAGCCCCTGGGCTTGTGGGGGACGTCTTCCCCTTGCTTCTGGCGTTTTTTGACCCTGATTACAGTGGCCCTGCTCACCCCCACAATCTCCATTATGGTGTCCGCAGGAGTCCTGGCACAGAGGACACAAAGGATCTGGCACACCATTTTTCTCTGAGCCACTTGCATTGTGACCATCCATGCATTTTGACTGTGGGTGTACATGACAGGGAGTTTCTTGT